>Ga0299906_10003628_pt1 | contig 12725 bp, 6 predicted proteins | sample RVTome_14_FD_200259 | JGI IMG/M metagenome (GOLD analysis project Ga0299906, IMG submission 200259) | Soil microbial communities from uranium-contaminated site in the Upper Colorado River Basin, Wyoming, United States - RVT145D125 (version 2) ...
AGCTGCAGCCGGTCCACCAGGTACGGCGAGACGACCCGGGTGCGGGAGTCACCCGACGTCGTGAAGCCGGGGATCGGGAACACGCCCTGGGCCGTCTCCACGGGTGCCAGGAGGTCGAGGTCCGGCAGGAACCCGACGTCCTGCGTGAAGACGTCGGTGAAACGCAGCAGCTCCACGCCCACCAGAAGCTCGTGCCGGGCCGCGCCGGTACGGAAGGAGAGCAGGGCCTCGAGCTGGTTCCCGAGGAGCTTCTGACGATCGTCGAGCAGGAGCATGGTCCGGGACACACCGAGCGATCCCGCAGCCGTGGGCAGCACGCCCAGGATCAGGGTTCCGTTCGAGCGCCACTCCAGGTCGGTGTAGTAGAGCTTGTTGCGCAGCGTCAGGGCATCGTCGACGCGGCGCTCGACGTCGAAGCGCAGGCGCAGCACGTCCTGCTCGGAGGAGTCGAAGGGCGACTGGTACGAGCGCTCGCGCGGTACGGGAGCCACGGCGTCGCCGAGGACGGGAATGCCGGTGTCCGGCGCGAAGTCGCTCCCGACGAGCTCCGCGCTGAGGTCCACCCGGGTCTCGGGGTCCGGCCGCCACGCGACGGCCGGGTTGACCGCGTAGAGACGGTTCTCCTTGCCGTCCCGATAGCCGTCGGAGTCCCGGAACAGCGCGGCCACGCGCCCCGCGAGCTCGCCGTCGCTGCTGCTCGCGTTCGCGTCGATGCGACCGTCGAGGGTTCCGAAGCTGCCCAGGGAGAGCGAGGCGTCCCCGAAGCTGCGTTCGGCCACCGGGCGCTTGCGGAGCAGGTGGACGGCCCCCGAGACGGTGTTGGCCCCGTACAGGAAAGCGCTCGGACCCTTGAGGACCTCGACCCGGTTGACGTTGTAGAGAGGGTAGAAGGTGGCCTCGGGCTCCGGGGCCGCGTCGGTGAGCACGAGCCCGCTGCTGAGGGAGTCGAAGCCGCGGATCACGAAGAAGTCGAACACCCCGAAGCCCGAGGCGACGTTGACGCCGCTGGCGTTCTGGAGGGCATCGCCCATCACGACGCCCTGCTGCTGCTCGAAAAGGCCCTCCGAAACCACGCTGACGCTGGCCGGGGTGCGGAGCAGCGGCACCGGCATCCGGGCGGAAGAAAGGTTGAGCGTCGGGGCGATCGGCCCGTCCACCTCGACCTCCACGGTCTCGCTGAACCGCGGGGGGGCGTCCAGCTCCGGCTCCGCTTCAGTGCTTTCCGACTGGGCACGCACGCCGGCGGGCAGGAGCCCGAGCAGGCCGATCGAAAGCAAGGCGATCGTGCAGCGCGTCTTCATCCCTTCTCCCTGGTTTTGCTTGTGGTCGCAGCGCGACTGCAGCCCCCGCACCCGCAGCCCGAGTGTGCAGTATGCGGTGGCTCCGACCTCGCCGCAATCCCCCGGCTCGAACCCGCCTGCCGAAGCCGAGGCGGCGGCGCGGGCGGAGCGGACCACGTATCTCACTAACGGGAACGGAGTTGGAGCAGGCGGCTGACTCGCGCCACAGAGGCATGGCGCGCATGCAAAAAGAAGTCACCCAGACGCGGACGGGGCCGCGACGCCCACCACGAACAGGCCGTGCTCGTCCGCCAGACGCGCCACCTCGGGACGGTCGAGGACGAGGGTGCCCCCGGCCTCGACGGCGATCCCGGCGAGCCCCGCCACCGAGGCGAGCTGGACGGTCCGCGGGCCGATCGCGGGCAGGTCGACTCGGCGCTCCTGTCCCGGCTTCGCACGCTTGAGCAGCACGCCGCGGCGCGCGTCGGGACGGCCCCGCAGCTCCCCGGGGAGGTCGGCACAGCGCCGCAGCATGGCGTCGGTCCCTTCCACCGCCTCCACGGCGAGCACCAGGCCGTCGCACACGACCGCGCCCTGCCCGATGTCGTGGGCCCCGAGGGCCCGGACCACCTCGGCGGCGCGGGCGATGTCGGCCTCCGCCGCCGGCGAGGGGACGTGCCGGCCCACGGGCCCGAGGGGGGCCCGGAGGTCCTTCATGACGTCGTCCACTCCGAGAAGCCGGAAGCCCGCCTCCTCCACGTGGCGGACCACGGCGCTGAGCAGCGCATCGTCCCCCCGGGTCGCCGCGAGGGCGAGCTTAGGGGCCAGCTTGACCCCCTCCCAGTCCAGGCTCAGCTTGCCGAAGTCCGGGCGGGAGACCGGGCCGATGAGCACCAGCTCGCCGCAGCCCGCTTCCCGTAGAGCCTGAAGGCCGGCTCCGACGGCCCCCAGGGCGATCCAGCGGTGCGGAAAGCGCTCGATGCCGCGGTGGGTCTCGCCCTCGATCCCGAGCAGGAACACCGGGCGTCCGGCCGAGAGACACGTCTCCGCGAGCTGCAGGGGCAGCGTCCCCCGCCCCGCAACGATGCCGAGCGTGCCCGATCCGGGAAGGGATGCCGAGGGTGGCGCCAAGGGTCGGTCGGAGGTTAGCACGCGGCCCCCCTGCGGCCGGACGCGGCGGAAGCGGGTACTATAATCGCCGGCATGGCGGCAGCCTCGCCCTCGCCCAGCCTCGCCCCGAGCCTGCGGATCCAGAGGCGAAGCTCCGGCCAGCGACGCCACCTGGGGCGCTCGCTGGCGGAGGCCCGGCAGCTGATGAGCGCCGCCCGGATCGAGGGCGAGGACGAGGCCCGGGCCGCCATCGAGGCGGGGCTCCCCGCATTCAGGCGGTCGCTCCTCGGCTCGCCCTTCTGGCGGGAGGCCCTCGGGGCGCGCGGGTCGGGACCGGGAGACCTGGGCGGCCTCGGCGACCTGCCCGACCTCCCGACCCTGGACCGCGAGACCCTGGCGGAGCGCGGGTCGGAGGTGGCGTCCCTCGACCCGGACCACGGCGGGCTCGTGACCGTGCAGACCTCAGGGTCCACCGGTCGCCCCCTGGACGTGCTCCGCAGCGACTACGAGTGCCTGTCGATGTGGGCGGTGCTGCGCTTCTGGCTGGCCTGGGCGGGACTCTGCGTCCCCGACCGGCCGCGGGTGGTGCTGCTGTGCGCGCTGCCGGGAGAGATCGAGTACTCCGTGCGGCTCCCGATCCTCGGGGACGGAGCTCTGCACCGCATCTCCACGCGCCGGCCGGGGGCCGAGGCGCGCCTGCTCCGGGTGAGGCCCAGCGTGATCTTCTCCGACCCGGCCGGTCTCCACTGGCTGGCGGCCCGCTCCCGCCAACCGGCGCCGCTGCTGCTGCTCAGCTCCGCGCAGCACCTCTCCCGTGAGCTCCGGCACCGGCTCGCCCGGGCGATCCCCGCCCCGCTGATCGACTACTACTCCACGACCGAGACCGGCCCGGTCGCGTGGAGCTGCCTGGATCACCCCGACCGCCACCACGTGCTCGTCCCGGGAGTCTGGGTCGAGTCCGTGGGGGGTGAGCTCGCGGTCACCCGCCTGCGGCCCGGACCCCTGCCGCTGCTGCGTTATCGGACCGGGGATCGCGGCGAGGTGGTCCGGGACCGGTGCGGCTGCGGGTACCGGGGCTGGTCGCTGCTGCGGCTCGCCGGGCGCCGCGCCTGCGCGTTCCTGACCCCGGGCGGAGAGACGGTGGACGCCTGGAGCCTGGCTTGGCTCTTCAAGCACTACCCGCTGCGGGGCTTCCGGCTCTCGCAGCACGCGGTCGTGGACTTCGAGCTCGAGGTGGACGCCCCCGACGGCCGGGACCTCGCCGACCTGCGGGAGCGGCTCATCCGACAGCTGGAGCGGCTGGGCTGGAGTCGGCCTCGGATCCGGATCACGGCCGGGGCGGCCCTCGCGTCTCCCGGGGGAAAGCCCGAGCCCTTCCGACGTCTCCCGGGCGTCAGCGCGTGAGCTTCTTGTACTTGACGCGGTGGGGTCGGTCCGCGTCGGCGCCGAGGCGGCGCCGGCGGTCCGCCTCGTATTCCTGGTAGTTCCCCTCGAACCACACGACCTGGCTCTCGCCCTCGAAGGCCAGGATGTGCGTCGCGATCCGGTCGAGGAACCAGCGGTCGTGGCTGATCACGACGGCGCATCCGGCGAACGAGACCAGCGCCTCCTCGAGGGCCCGCAGGGTGTCCACGTCGAGGTCGTTGGTGGGCTCGTCGAGGAGCAGCAGGTTGCCGCCGCTCTTGAGCAGCTTCGCCAGGTGGAGGCGGTTGCGCTCACCTCCGGAGAGGCTGCCCACCCGCTTCTGCTGATCCGGGCCCTTGAAGTTGAAGGAGGCCGCATAGGCCCGGGAGTTGACCTCGCGCTTCCCCACGAGGACCAGGCCCTTGCCCCCGTCGGAAATCTCCTCCCAGACCGAGCGCTCGGGGTCGAGGGCGTCGCGGCTCTGATCCACGTAGGAGAGGGAGACGCTCTCCCCGGTCCGCAGCGCGCCCGCATCGGGGCTCTCCTGCCCCACGATCATGCGAAACAACGTGGTCTTCCCCGCGCCGTTGCCACCGATCACTCCGACGATCCCCCCCCGGGGAAGCCGGAAGCTCACGTCGTCCATCAGCACGGTGTCTCCGTAGGCCTTCCGGAGGCTCTCCGCCTCCAGCACCAGGTCACCGAGACGCGGACCCGGGGGAATCGAGATCTCGTTCGCCCCGGCGCGCTGGTCGGCGGCCTGCTCCTCGGCCAGCAGCTCCTCGTAGTGGGTCAGGCGTGCCTTCCCCTTCGCCTGCCGGGCCCGGGGAGCCATCCGGACCCACTCCAGCTCCCGCTGGAGGGTGCGGCGCCGCGCCGAGGCCTGCTTCTCTTCCTGGGCCAGGCGCTGCTCCTTCTGCTCGAGCCAGGAGGAGTAGTTCCCCTGGAAGGGGATCCCGTGGCCCCGGTCCAGCTCCAGGATCCAGCCCGCCACGTTGTCCAGGAAGTACCGGTCGTGGGTCACGGCCACGATCGTGCCGGGGTACTCCGAGAGATGACGCTCCAGCCACGCGACGGACTCCGCGTCGAGGTGATTCGTGGGCTCGTCCAGGAGCAGCAGCTCCGGTTGCTCGAGGAGAACACGACACAGCGCGACCCGGCGGCGCTCCCCGCCCGAGAGCTGGGTGACGTCGGCATCTCCCGGGGGGAGACGCAGGGCGTCCATGGCGATCTCGAGGGTGTTCTCCAGCTCCCAGCCCCCGGCCGCCTCGATGGCATCCTGGACCCGCCCCTGCTCCGCCAGGACCTTCTCCATCTCCTGTTCGCTCAGCTCCTCGCCGAGTCGGGCCGACAGCTCGTCGAAACGCTCCAGCAGGCGCCGGGTCCCGGCCACGGCCTCCTCGACGTGCTCCCTGACGTTCCGGGCGGGGTCCAGCTGGGGCTCCTGGGGCAGGTACCCGGTCCGGATCCCCTCGGCAGGAAACGCCTCGCCGCCGATCTCGGTGTCGAGGCCCGCCATGATGCGGAGCAGGGTGCTCTTGCCGGCGCCGTTGGCTCCCAGGACGCCGATCTTGGCGCCGGGGTAGAAGGAGAGCCAGATGTCGCGAAGGATCTCCTTGCCCTGGGGCGTGACCTTGCGGACCCCTTTCATGGTGAAGATGAACTGCTGAGCCATGGTGTCAGCCTCCTCGAGCGGGGAAAACGGCGCGGGTCGGAGCCGCAGGGAACCTGCCGGCGGAGCCGGGCGTAGTGGATTGTAAAGGCGTGGGCCCGGTCGGCGGCGCCCGCCGGAGATGTCCCGAGATGATCGAGCTACTCGTCGTCTGCGCAGTCGCCTTCGTGGGTCTGCTGCTGCTCCCCCTGCTCCTGCTCAAGCTCCTGCTCGCGGGCGTGGTGATGATCGTGGCCCTCCCCTTCAAGCTGCTGGGAGTCCTGGCCCACGGGGTCGCGGCGCTGGCCAAGGTCGCCGTTCTGGGCGTGGGAGGATTGGCGGCGTTCGTCGGGCTCGTGTTCCTGCTGCCGCTCGTGCTGATCGCCCTGCCGCTGCTGCCCCTGATCCTGCTGGGCGGCGCTATCTGGTTGCTGTTCAAGGTCTTCTGAGCGCCCGCCCGGGGGGCCGCTCGAAGCTATTGCACAACTGTGACAGTGGGCCTCCGGCCCGATTGCTAGACTGGAACGGCATCGGGACGTCGAGCGGCGCGGGGAGCGCCCTAGGAGGCCATCGAGTGACCCTGACCTGGAACGGGCGCCGTTTCGACTGGGTGAACGTCGCTTACTTCGCGGCCATCCACGGCATCGCTCTGACGGCTCCGTGGCACTTCACCTGGACCGGGCTGTACGTCTTTCTCTTCCTTTATTGGCTCAGCGCCTCGATCGGGATCGGGGTGACCTACCACCGGCTGCTCACTCACTCGAGCTACGAGGTGGCCCGCCCGCTGAGGTGGCTCCTGGCGACGATCGGAACCCTCGCCAGCGAGGGCGGTCCGATCAGCTGGGTCTCCATGCACCGGGCCCACCACCTCTTCTCGGATCGCCAGGGCAAGGATCTGCACACCCCCAAGGACGGCTTCTGGTGGAGCCACTTCGGGTGGATCGTCTGCTACCTGGACAGCTCCAACGACGATTACAACCGGCGCTATGCCCCCGATCTGCTCGCCGATCCGGTGCTGCGGGCGCTCGACCGCTTCCACGTGATGCCGAACATCCTGGTCGGGCTGGGCCTCTACGCCTGGGGCGGCTGGTCCCTCGTGGTCTGGGGGGTCTTCCTGCGCCTGGCCGTGGTGTTGAACGTGACGTGGTTCGTCAACTCGGCTACCCACACCTGGGGCTACCGCACGTACGAGACCCCGGAAGGCTCCCGGAACCTGTGGTGGGTGGGGCTCCTGGCCTTCGGAGAAGGCTGGCACAACAACCACCACGCCTTCCAGCGGTCCGCCCGCCACGGGCTCGCCTGGTGGGAGCTGGACCTGAACTGGCTCGCGATCCGGACGCTGGCCGCTCTGGGGATCGCGAAGGACGTTCAGGGTATCCCGGCGAGCGCCGAGCGCTTCCGGATCGGCGGGCCGCCGCAGGGGCTCGGGGCTGAGGCGGACGCCGCCTGAGACAGGACCGCTACGCCAGGGGTGGCCGGCGCTAGCAGGCCGGCTCAGGCGGGGTCGAGCCAGAGCGTGTGGCGGGTGCGCGCGCCGTCCACGGCCGTTTCGAACCGGCCGCCACAACAGGTGTCGACGATCCACTGGGCGAGCGCCTGAACGGCCTCGTCCTCTTCCTGCTCGCCCTCGCGGGCGGACGGGCCCTGAACCTCCACCCTCACCCGGCCGTCCTCGGGTCCGCAGCGCACCGTGACGGACCCCGGCCGACGCCGCTCTCCGCCGCTGATGAGGGTCACAAGGGCGAGATGGAGCAGGTCGGCGTGACCCGAGACGGCGGCCAGATCGGGTTCCAGAGACACGTCCACCCCCAGCTCAGAAAGGGGGTCGAGGAGCGGCTCGAGAGCCACGCTTTCCCGGGTGAGGTCACCACGGCTCAGGGCCGCGATCGCCCAGGCCGAGGAGGCGTCGCTGCGCCGGGCCAGGTAGCGAAGGCGCTCGAGGGCCGCCGCCTGGGCCCTGAGGTTGCCGAGCTCGAGGGGCGCCGAGAAGATCCTCCCCAGGAGCGAGACGTGGTCGATCCGCTCCTGTGAGGGAAGGGGCATGTCCCCCGCGAAGTAGAGCATCGCGAGCGCGAAGACCTTCTCCGAGTCCCGAATCGGTGTCGCGAGGACGGCCGAGAACGGCGGGTCGACCTCCCCCAGGGCGCCCAGGACCTCGTCCCCGGCTGCCTCCCGCAGCACCGGGGCGTCGGCCTCGGACACCTCCTTGAGCCAGTCCCTGGCCGCGCTCGAGTCCAGGAGCGGGTCTCCCGTGAGCGGAGGGAGCGGAAAGGCCACGAGCCCCCCCGAGGGGGGCTTGGCCAGGAGGGTGGCATGGGTAGCCTCCGCGGCCTCGGCGAGGCAGCTCAGGACCCTCATCACCCCCTGGTCGGGTGTCGTGTTCGGCGAGAGCAGGGCGTGGGCGACCTCCAGGGCGCGGGCGGTCTCCTCGAGGCGACCGAGGGCCGCGTCGCGCTCCTCCCGCATCTCGGCCACCGCGATGCCGAGCTCGGCCGAGGCCTCCGCGTACGACTCCGCTACCGCCTCGGGTGAGCGGTTGTCGAGCCGCTCGTCGGACCCCTTCCCGGGCGAGATCTTGATGACCTTGGGCTCGGCCAGCTGGGACGGCAGCGGCTGGAGCTTGATGGGCTTCGGGGGTTGGATCTTTACCGGGACCGGGATCGCGGGCGGGGCGTCGGGGCCGAAGCTGGTGCGCCCGAACATCCCGCGGACGGCGACCTGGGTCCACGCTTTGGGCGTGAGTCCGGACGGGAGCTCCAGGTGGGAGTGTCGCGTCGCGATCGCACGGACGGTGGCCTCGAGGACGGCGGCGAAGGTCTCCAGCACGCCGGCCCCGTCGCGCGCAGTGGCCGGGAACGACGGTACCTTGCGCGGGTTCAGACCCCGGTCCATGACGTCGATCGACGTGGCTTCAGGGAGGTCGCGCTTGTTGTACTGGATCACGAAGGGGATCTCGGTGATGTCGAGGCCGTTCGCCACGAGACCCTGGGTCATCTCCCCGTATGCCTGGAGGTTCTCCTCCCAGCGGTCGACGGCGGAGTTGGCCACGAAGACGAGGCCGTCCGCATCCCGCAGCGCGGTCTTCCGGGAGGGTGCGTACATCGACTGCCCCGCTACACCGATCACCTGCAGGCGAAGGTCGTAGCCCCGGAAGCCGATGGTGCGGAGCGGAAGCAGGTCGAAGAGGATCGTCCGCTCCTGGGTGGAGTTGACGGAGATCATCATCCCGCGGCGCTCCCGGATCGCGTTGTCCTGGAGGAACCTGAGGTTCGTCGTCTTGCCGCCCACGGCGGGGCCGTAGTAGACGATCTTCGCCTTGATCGTGCGGCTGCTCTCGTTGATGTCGACCATCGTTCCCCTCGACGGCGGGCCCGGACGAGCTGCTCCAAGATACCATGGGGCAAGAGGTTCGGGCTGGGGTGGGACGCAGGAGCCGCGCCCGGGAGCCGCCTGGCGAGCCGGCGGCTGGCCGTCGATGCCGGGAGAGCCAGACCCACGACCCCGCCCCCTGCCGGGGGGCGGGGTCGCGTCAGGCTTAGACGGCGCCCTCGGTGATGTGCTCCGGCTCCACCATGTACTCCGGCATGTACTCGCCCTCGAGGGATGGCCGCTCCACGACGTCCTCCGGGATCCGGACCCGCCGGTAGTACTCCATCCCGGTCCCGGCGGGGATGAGCCGCCCCATGATGACGTTCTCCTTGAGGCCGCGGAGGTGGTCCACCTTGCCGCTGATCGCGGCCTCGGTGAGGACCCGGGTGGTCTCCTGGAAGCTGGCCGCAGAGATGAACGAGTCGGTCGAGAGCGAGGCCTTGGTGATGCCGAGGAGCAGCGGGCGACCGCTCGCTGGCGCCTTGCCGTCGCCGGTCAGGCGATCGTTCTGCTGGATGAAGCGGAAGCGGTCTACGACCTCGTCGATCAGGAACTCGCTGTCCCCGACCTCTTCCACCTTTACCCAGCGCATCATCTGCCGGACGATGACCTCGATGTGCTTGTCGTTGATGTTGACGCCCTGGAGCCGGTAGACCTCCTGGATCTCCTCCACGAGGTAGCGCTGCAGCTCCTTCTCGCCCCGGACGCGCAGGATGTCGTGGGGATCGATCGGACCGTCCATCAGCGCCTCGCCGGCCCGGACGCGCTCGCCTTCCTGCACGTTGATGTGTGCGCCCCGCGGCAGCTGGTACTCGCGGTCCTCCCCGTCCTCGCCCGTGACGTGGATCTTCCGGTGCTGCTTCGCGACGTCCCCGTAGCGGACCTGCCCGTCGATCTCGGTGATGACGGCCGGCTCCTTCGGGCGCCGGGCCTCGAACAGCTCGACGACCCGGGGCAGACCACCGGTGATGTCCTTCGTCTTGGCCGTCTCGCGTGGGATCTTGGCGAGGATCGTCCCGGGGTTGATCGCGGCGCCGTCCTCGACCATCAGGTGAGCGCCCGAGGGCAGCAGATACTTGCGCTTCGTCTTCCCCTTGTCGTCCTTGACCTCGATCCGGGGTTGCTTCTTCTCGTCCTGCGACTCCATGATGACCAGGGCGGAGAGGCCGGTGTTCTCGTCGACCTGCTCGTGGACCGTCTGGCCGTCGACGATGTCCTTGAAGGAGGCGACGCCCCCGTCCTCGGTGAGGATCGTGAAGGAGTAGGGGTCCCACTCGACGAGGAGCTGCCCCTGGGAGACCTGCTGCCCGTCCTTCACCTTCAGCTTGGCGCCGTACACAACGGCGTGCCGCTCCCGCTCCCGGCCCTTGGCGTCCTGGATGATGAGAGCTCCGGAGCGGTTCATGACCACCAGGTCCTTCTCCTTGTTGAGAACGGTGGTCAGGTTGTGGAACTTCACGAAGCCTTCGTTCCTGGCCTCGAGGGTCGTCTGCTCCGTACGGTGGCTCGCCGTGCCGCCGATGTGGAAGGTGCGCATCGTGAGCTGCGTCCCCGGCTCGCCGATGGACTGGGCGGCGATGACTCCCACCGCCATGCCCATCTCCACCAGCTTCCCGGTGGCGAGGTCGCGGCCGTAGCAGAGCGCGCAGACGCCCCGGACCGCCTCGCAGGTGAGCACGGAACGGATCCGCACCTTCTCGATGCCGGCTGCCTGGATCTCGTTGGCGATCTCCTCGGTGATCTGCCCGTTGATCTTGATCAGGCTCTGCCCCCCGAAGGGATCCTTGATGTTCTCGAGGCTCACGCGGCCGACGATCCGGTCCCGGAGCGGCTCGATCACCTCGCCGGACTCGATGATCGGCCGGATGTCGATCCCGTCCACGGTCCCGCAGTCGTGCTCGGAGATGATGACGTCCTGGCTGACGTCGACGAGCCGGCGGGTCAGGTAGCCGGAGTCCGCGGTCTTGAGCGCGGTGTCGGCGAGACCCTTCCGGGCGCCGTGGGTCGAGATGAAGTACTGCAGCACGGTGAGGCCTTCCCGGAAGTTGGACGTGATCGGGTTCTCGATGATCTCGCCCGAGGGTCGCGCCATCAGCCCGCGCATTCCGGCGAGCTGGCGGATCTGCTGCTTGCTGCCCCGTGCGCCCGAGTCGGCCATGATGTAGATGGGGTTGAACTCCGCTCCCGCCCGGTCCTGCTCCTGCATCTCCCCGAACATGGCGTCGGCGACCTTCTCCGTCACGTTGGACCAGATCGCGATGACCTTGTTGTAGCGCTCGCCGTTCGTGATGGCGCCGTCGAGGTACTGCTTCTCGACGTCGATGACGTCCTTCTGCGCCTGGGAGACCATGCGGGCCTTGCCCTCGGGGATCACGAGGTCGTCGATGCTGATCGAGATCCCGGCGCGCGTGGCGTAGGCGAACCCGAGATCCTTGACGGCGTCCAGCATCTCCACGGTGGCCTCGAGGCCGAAGCGGAGGTAGCCGTACTGGACGAGCTGCTGGAGCCCCTTCTTCCTGAGGGTGCCGTTGATGAAGGGAACTCCCCCTGGCAGGTGGTCGTTGAAGATGACGCGCCCCACGGTTGTGTGGATGACCTGGTTCTTTACGGTCTGGACCTCGGTGTGGATCACGTCCTGGTCGTCGTACACCGTCGTCAGGTCGATCAGCTCGCCCGTCACCGCCATCCGGATCGGCGAGAGGGTCTCCAACTCGCCGTGCTCGAGGGCGATCAGCACGTCCTCCATGCACGCGAAAGCGCGTCCCTCGCCCTTCGTACCCCTCTTCTCCTTCGTCAGGTAGTAGCAGCCGAGGACGATGTCCTGGCTCGGGATGGCGATCGGCTGACCGTTGGCCGGGGAGAGGATGTTGTTCGAGGAGAGCATCAGCACGTTCGCCTCGACCTGCGCTTCCGGGGACAGCGGAACGTGGACGGCCATCTGATCCCCGTCGAAGTCCGCGTTGAAGGCGGTGCAGACGAGGGGATGGATCTTGATGGCCTTGCCTTCCACGAGGACGGGCTCGAAGGCCTGGATGCCCAGGCGATGGAGAGTGGGTGCCCGGTTCAGCAGCACCGGGTGCTCCCTGATCACGTCCTCGAGGAAGTCCCAGACCTCGGGGCGCTGCTGCTCGACCATCTCCTTCGCAGCCTTGATCGTCGTGACCAGCCCCTCCTTCTCGAGCTTGCTGTAGATGAAGGGCTTGAACAGCTCGAGCGCCATCTTCTTGGGAAGGCCGCACTGGTGGAGGCGGAGCTCCGGCCCGACGACGATCACCGAGCGGCCCGAGTAGTCCACCCGCTTTCCGAGGAGGTTCTGCCGGAAGCGCCCCTGCTTGCCCTTGAGGGTATCTGAAAGCGACTTCAGCGGGCGGTTATTCGCCCCCCGCAGCACCCGGCCCCGGCGGCCGTTGTCGAACAGGGCGTCCACGGCCTCCTGGAGCATCCGCTTCTCGTTGCGGACGATCACGTCGGGGGCCCGCAGCTCGATCAGCTTCTTGAGGCGGTTGTTGCGGTTGATCACGCGCCGGTACAGGTCGTTCAGGTCCGAGGTGGCGAAGCGACCGCCGTCCAGGGGGACCAGCGGCCGGAGCTCCGGCGGGATCACGGGGATGACGTCCATGATCATCCACTCGGGCTTGTTCCCGCTCTTCCTGAACGCCTCCACGACCTTGAGGCGCTTGGCGAACTTGATCTTCTTCTGGACCGAGGTCTCGGTCCGCATCTTCTCCCGGAGATCGAGGGCCTCGATCTCGACGTCCACCCGCTTCAGGAGCTCCTTGATGGCCTCCGCTCCCATGGCGCAGCGCAGCTTCGGGTGGGCGTCCCGGAGCTGACGGTAGCGCTCGTCGGTGACCAGCTCCTTCTGCCGGACCTCGGGACAGTCCCCAGGGTCCACCACCACGTAGGACTCG
>Ga0299906_10003630_pt1 | contig 12721 bp, 8 predicted proteins | sample RVTome_14_FD_200259 | JGI IMG/M metagenome (GOLD analysis project Ga0299906, IMG submission 200259) | Soil microbial communities from uranium-contaminated site in the Upper Colorado River Basin, Wyoming, United States - RVT145D125 (version 2) ...
CGTCTCGAGGCCCTTCCAGGATCTCGCTCCTGAGGCGGAGATAGCGATCTCTCGGGAAGCCGTACATCGCCCCGCTGAGGACCGGTGGGTCCAGGGGGATCACCCGGGTCGCCAGGGCGTCGCCGCTCTGGAGCTCGCGCGACGCGGTCATCTCGCGAACGAAGAACTTTTCAGGGGACGGATCGCTCTTCGAAACCAGCCAGAGCCCCTTTCCCGGCTCGCTGTCGGCGACTTCGTAGAGATCGAGAAAGCTGCTCCCGAGAAGCTCCAGATACCGCCGCTCGGAAGGCTCGAGCTCCGGACCCTCGACGAGGATCAGATCCATGAAACGCCGCGGCTCTTCCTCGTCGTCCGGTTCGGTTTCTCCCTCCGAGAGAATCCACTCGAAGGAGTTGATCTGGAACATCTGGAAGAGATCTTCGGGAAGCTCCTGGAGCTCGTCGAGCTGCGCATCTTCGAGAACGGCGCAATAAACGTTCTCGATGCCGCGGTGAACTTGTTCCCCGTGGTGCTTCAGCAGCCACGACAACGCCTTCTCCGCGGCACGGTCCGGAGCGCCCCCTTCGCGCTCCCGAGCCTCGTCGTTGGCGAGGCAGCACACCTTGTACTTCTTTCCGCTCCCGCAGGGACAGGCGCTGTTGCGACCGGGCTTCGCCATCGGTCAGAGCGAGTCCCGCGTCACCAAGATCTCGATGTCGTCTCGAGTGAGAGTGCCGACCGCATAGACGGTGTAGTTCGCCCCCGCGGACAACGTCTGCCCGGAAATACCGGCCAGCTCCTCCGCCGTGCCGCCCCGGCGAAGCTCGAATCCGTAAACCCCGGGAATGAGCTCCGCGATGCCGCTGGTTTGAAGATAAGCGATGCCTCCGAGGAGCCCGGGGCCGTTTTCGATCACGAGATCGAACGGAGCGGGAAAATCGGGAACGGCATTGACCATCTTCAGCCGCGAGCGATCGGAGCGGGTCGAACGCTCGTCGTTGACCGTGAGCGTCGACAAAGACAATCCCACGACGGCGATGGTTACCGCCTGGTTCGAGACCAGGGTGATGCGCGTCTCGATGAGAGCCGCCCCTCGGTCACCCTCGGGAAAGAACTGGACCCGGTATTCTCCGGGATCGAGCTGGCCATAGGAGCTGAAGCCGCGATAACCAATGCCGGTGGCGAGAGTGGCGCCGTTCACCACCAGGTCCACCCTCCGGGCGTCCTCGCTGAGCTGGGCGCCTCGGAGAAACGCTGTCGCCACCGTGGGTGGAGCGGTGGTGGTGCTCGGCGCCTCGCTCCCGGTCGGCGGGGGGTCGTCGTCGCAGCCCGCGACCCAGAGAGCGAGGCAAAGAGGCACGACACGGGACAAAAGGACTCGTCTTCGCATGAGAACACACCTTTTTTGCGGAGCGCGCGAGCCGCGGAACCGTCCTATGCTAACCGGAGACTCGAGCGATCCCAAACGAGCCGGGGTTGGCGCAGGTAGGGCCGGGCAGGAAATGGTGCGCCCTGGGTGATTCGAACACCCGACCTACAGATTCGTAGTCTGTCGCTCTATCCAGCTGAGCTAAGGGCGCTAAAGATGCCCGCGGTGAGACCCATCATGCTAGCAATCAGACGCCGGGGCGTCAAGGTGCGTTCGATTTCAGAAACCGGAACTCCTGCTTCCCCTCGTCTCCCTCGACTTCGGCTACGAGCTCGCCTTCGCCCAGACGATAGCGAATGATCTTGGGATGGTCGTGCTGCGGGTTCTCGAAGACCGCCTCGCCCGCGGACACTCGGGTCAGCTTGAAATCGGTCGGCGGTCTTCCGTTGGGTTGAGCGACATAGAAGACGCCGTCCTCACGCGCCTCGATTCTCAGGAACTCGAACGCGACGGTCTTTCCCGAGACGATGGTACGGGAGACGCCGAGCATGGTGCCGCCGACGGCGTCGGTCCATCGCTCTTCGATGGTGGCCTTCCCGGACTCGCCCCTCCAGTTTCCTTCGATGAAGCGCAATCCCTCGAGATCCGGCGACGGAGCCGCGAAAGCGCTGACGACGAAAGCGAGCCAGAGTTTCATGGTCTTTCCTCCTTGGACACCTCATTGTGGAGGCGTCGTCAGGAGCTCGTATTGTACGAACCCGACCTCCTCCGGCATCGAGTGAAGACCCGCGTCACCGCGTTCTCGTGAGAGAAAAGCACCGCGGGGAGCGGGCAGGACTTCGTGATACGACGCCGCGCTCATATCCCGACTTCCGGCTTCGTCATTCCGTCCGTCAGGTAGGCGTGCGCCATGTGAGGGGTGTTGAAGGCGTAGCCCAGCTCGCCCTTGGCATCCACGAGGATGATCCCGCCCTGGCCGCCGGTCCGGGACTCGAGGGTGCGGATCGTCTGCTGCGCCGCCTCCGAGGGTCCGATGCCGGTAGTCATCGCCTCGACCGCGCGATAGGCCATCACGGTGCGGAGAATGGCTTCCCCGAGGCCCGTGGACGCCGCCGCGCCCTTGCGGTCGTCGGCGAAGAGCCCGGCCCCGATGACGGGCGAATCTCCGATGCGTCCGGGAAGCTTCAAGAAAGTGCCTCCGGTCGAGCTCGCGGCGGCCACCCGCCCCTGGCTGTCGCAGGCCACCGCGCCTACGGTTTCGGAGGGCGGGCTCGCAGGCGACGCCGCCGCGATCCTCCGGGCGCGAAGATACCTTTCACGCTCCCGCTCCACGATCAGCTCTTCGGGAGCGCAGATCGGGATGCCCCGGCTCCGTGCGAACTCGAGGGCACCCTCTCCCGAAAGCATCACATGCGGCGATCTCTCGAGGATCTCCCGCGCCAGCGCCACGGGATGGAGAATGCGGGAGACGCAGGCCACGGAGCCCGCCTTCAGCTCGGATCCCTCCATGATGGCAGCGTCGAGCTCGACCTCGCCGCGGGCATTGAGCACCGACCCACGGCCGGCGTTGAACGTGGAATCCGACTCGAGGAACTCCACGACTTTCTGGACCGCGTCCAGTGCCGAGCCTCCTGTCAGCAGGATCTCGAAACCGATCATCGATGCCCGGTGGACGCCGATACGGTGCGCTTCGAGCTCGCCCTCGGGTGTGGCCCAGGCGCCGCCGTGAACCAGGATCCCGGGCCGCGCGCGCTTTCGGGAAGGGCGATCCATCACGCTGGACGACCTGGGTAAGTAAGGCAAGTTGGTAGCGCTACGGGGATTCGAACCCCGGTTTGATGGCTGAGAACCACCCGTCCTAGTCCCCTAGACGATAGCGCCGATGGATCGAATCGGGCTGTGAGGACAGCCACCGAGAAAGTTAACACAGCGGGTTTTGCCTGTCAATTTCACATGATAAGATAGAAGTCAAAGCCGACATTCGATTTACACTATCGCGGGCGTCAGGCCTTTCGCATTTTCCTTTCGACTCGATGCTAGACCGCCTTCGCAAGCGCTTCGAGAGCCTTCTCACCGGGACGGCTCCATTGGTCGACGAGGTCGAGCTTCCCGAGGTCGTCGAAGTCCCTCCCGAGCAAGCGGCGGCGCAGGCGAGCACCGACGAGGCGATGCTCCTCGCGCGTCGCGAAGCTCGAAAGCGCGAGTCGAAGCTCATCCTGACGGAGCGAATCCATAATCGCGCGGCGGCTCTCCAGAACGAGCTTCGAACGAGCCTCCTGAACGACATCCACCGGAACCTGGATCAGGAGGTCCGCAACCAATCGCTCCATGACTTGCTCCAGGTGACTCTCGACACGGCCTTCACGGCGAGGCTGGATGGTTCGATCGAGGAGCACGTCGCGGGGATGTTCAAAAAGCTCGAGACGGAGTTCCAGGACCAGCCCGAAGCCGCGCCGCTGTTCCCTCGGAAGGACCAGTTTGTTTCCGAGCTCAAGCTCTATCGCGACTCGGTCTTGAAGAAGCATCTGTTGGAACAAGTGGAGGTGCTCGCGCTTCCCACCTCGGCGCAAGCGTTCCCCGAGACCCGGGGAAGTGCCGAAGAGCTCAAGGAGCGAATCAGCCAGTACTGGAACGCCTGTCGGGACGCGCTCGACAAGTTCTTCCGGTCGGTGGAAATGGTCCTTCTCGACGGCGCCCGGGAGGGCATCCGAATCCAGTCGTCGGTGATCCGCGACCGGCTTCTCGCAGCGCAATATCGAAACGGTTATCGGCTTCTCGAGGACCGCTTCCGGGCGTTGTACGCCGACGTCGCCGACCTCCACATGAGCACCGAGCCCCCGGAGCAGAAGAAAGCGGCGCTCGATCGGCGCGTGGTCGACGAGATCATCGTTCCCCTGGCGTACTTCATCCGCGAGCGCAGCGAGCCGGAGCCGCGCGCGGCGCTCGCGAGCCGCGCCGCGCTTTTCAGCGAGATCGTGGACCGGCTGGTCGCCGTACCCGACCCCTTCCAGCAGGCGGCGGAAGCGATCAAGCCCGTTCTGCGGAAGAGCGTCGAGCAGGCGCGCCCCATCGCCGCCCAGGAGAGCCCCTACCTCCGCGCCGCCATCGAAAGCCTCAACCCCTACGCCATCCACCGCACCACGGCGCTTCTCAGCGTGCTCGAGATCCTGGTGCAGCCCGAGATCGACGAGCGCGCGCTTCTGGGAGTGGAGCAGGTCATTCGCCTGAATCGCGCCCAGTATCGCTTGTACCAGCAACTCGATCGGAGTCACAGAGATCTCGCGCGAAAGCTTTCGCCTCTCGATCGGATCGCGGACGAGGACGCGAGCCTCGTGGCCGAGATCCTCGAGCACGCGGAGCCATCGAGAGAGCTGGTAGAGGACCTCTTTCTCGCGCTCGGCTACCTGGAATGGCCGGAGTCGCTTCCTTCGAGCCTGAGAACACTCCTCCGCTACGTGGCGGTCATCGCTTTGTCGCCACGAGAGCTCGCCGGATGGCCGAGTCTCTACGCTCCCGAGCCTCCCCCCATCGACGAGCGCGCGCGCCTCGCGCGCACCGTTGTCGAACGCCTCGCTCCCTCTTCCGTCGGCATCGACGAGCGGCAGCGGCGGCTCGGTGCCGTCCCCATCCCCCTCGATCTCGGGAAAGCCCTCGCTGCCATGGGCTACTTTCCCGAGGAGAAAGACCGCCTCGCTCGATTCCGGGAAGAGGTGCGTAACGCCGTGGAGCGGGGCGAGGCCCCGGCGCTCGCGCGGTCGATCCAGGACTTGCGAAGTCTCCGTCAGGCGATGACGAAGGAGCGCCTCGCGCTCGGGGCCACGGGAATGGAAGCCGACCCGTATCTCGTCGAGATCTGGCTCACCCCCGAGGGCGCGATGGTGGGTCTGGTGCTCTTCGACTGCGAAGGTTTCGGGACGGCGCCGGTCGAGGTCCTGTCGCGCGATCCCGGAACCGGAAACCGCAAGGAGACCGAGGAGAAGCTCCGGCGCCAGCTCCAGAGCCAGGCGCTCATCTATCAGACTTTCTACAAGCTCTTTTCGCGCAACCTCTCCCTTTCGAAGGAATCACGACGCGGACTGCCGGCGTTCGTGAAGACCCTCTACGAGCCCGCCGACCCGAACCGCCTCCTGCTCCTCGCCCGGCTGAGATACGCAAAAGACCTCGTGGTTCTCATGGAGTCCTTCGCTCGCCAGATCGCGGAAGCGGCTTCGTCGGACCCGAAGACCCTCGCCGAGGGGAACGGTGTCCTCCAGATCCTGACGGGACTCGCGAAGAAGGTCGACGAGCTCATCCGGACCACGGACAAGAGCCGCGATCCCCAGGAGCTCGGTCGCCTGGTGAAGGAGTACGAGCGCGCCCTCAAGTACCTCAATACCGTCGTGGTCCATTCCGTCAATCCGTGGCTTTCGCGCCAGACGGCCGATCTCGGCACGGAGTTCGAGTTCAAGAAAGAAGAAGTCGAGCAAGCCGTTCGTAGTCATGCCTCCCGCCAGGGGCTCGATTGGGGGGAGGACGTGGTGGGGTTCGAAGCTCACGTGATCCGGGGGACCCTAGGCTGCCGCGCCCTGGTGAAGCTCGCCGACGGCGCTTCCAAGGTCGTGCTCCTCGACTACGACCGCAAGCGGCAGAACTGGCAAGTGCGTCACATGGGTCCGCGTCTCACCGACGTGGTGCGCGACGCGCTGCGCCAGCGGGGGAGAGCTCTTCCCGACGACTACGACGAGAAGTTCGAACAACCAACGTTCCGGCTCGACGAGCAGTCGTGCCGCTTCCTGTGGTTGAAGCGCGGCGTCGCCCGGGTGGAGGCGACGCTGGTGCTCGACACTTCGCGCGGCGACGACCCGTGGCGCGTGGTCTACCTCAAGTACAACGACGAGGTGCTCGTCGATCGAACGCTCTAGTTCCGCTCTTGCCCGTGCGGTCCCTCTCCGCGTATGATCCGGCGTGTCGTCGCGACGCGTCCTTCTTCTAGCCGCGTTCTTCCTGAGCGGACTCGCAGCTCTGGTTTTCGAGCTGGTCTGGACCCGCCTCCTTCTTCTCTCGATCGGCACCACCGCCACCGCGGTGGGCGTGGTGCTGGCGGCATTCATGGGCGGGATGGCTGCTGGAAGCGCCCTCGCCGGCTCGAAGCGCGTCGCCCGGCTCGATCCCGTCGTCACCTTCGCGGCACTCGAGGGCTTCGTCGGTGTCTACGCCCTGATGTCGCCTCCGATCCTGGATGGCATCGCCTCCGTCGGTCGCCCCGAGATCCAGTTCCTCCTGGCCCTCCTGGCGCTTCTACCGGCGACCATCGCCATGGGAGCGTCCTTGCCGGTGCTGGTGCGAGCGTTCGCCACCTCGGACGAGCCCGCCGCGGTTGGAATCGGGCGCCTCTACGCGGCCAACACCGCGGGCGCGGTCCTGGGTCCGCTTCTCGCCGTGTTCTGGTTCTTCCCTACCCTCGGATTGAGCGCCACTCTATGGGTGGGAGCCTCGATCGACTTTCTCGTGTGCTTCGGCCTTCTCCTCGCGAAGCGAAGGCTCGATCTCGGGCCGATCGAGGTCGAGGATGTCCCCGGGGGCCTTCCCTCGGTTCCGCTCCCGCTCCTCGCGACCGTGGGGCTCTCGGGCGCGAGCGCCATGGTCTACGAGGTCGCCTGGTCGCGCACGCTCTCGATGGTCTACGGCTCCTCGGTCTACGGCGTCTCCATCATGCTCTCGACCTTTCTCCTGGGGATCGCGATCGGAGCGGCTACGACGGCCCGATTTCTGAAGCGCCGGCGGGATGGAGACCCGGCAGCCCGCCTGGCCAAAGCCCTGGTGCTCTCCGCCACCTTCGCCTTCGTGAGCCTTCTGGTCGCCCAAAGCCTCCCGTTTCTGTTCCTGAACTTCTACACTTCTTTCGAGGGGAGCGAGGGGACGCTCTTCTTCTCGCAGTTCGTGATCGCCGCCCTGCTCATGCTTCCCTGCACCATGGCGCTCGGAGCGACGCTGCCGCTCGCGGTGGACGCGCTTCCGCGGTCCTCGGACCTGGGCGGCCAGCTCGCCCGGCTCTACAGCGCCAATCTCGCGGGATCGGCTCTCGGAGCGCTATCGGCCTCGATGCTCCTCCTCGCAAGCCTGGGGATCGAGTTCTCGATCCGCGCCGCCGCGATCGCCGTCCTGCTGATGGCGCTCTTGCTCCTCGCCCGCTCACCGAAGTTCTCGATCGCGACCGGCGCCGTCGCCGGCTCGGCCATTCTTCTCATCCTCGCGCTCGACCCGGGAGCGGGGCGGGTGGCGAAGAGCTTCGGCATCTATAGCGGCGCCCGCGCCTACGCGCGACTCGACGTCGGTAAGCTCCGGGAATTGGTGGCGGCGCACGAGCTCCTCTTCTACCGCGACGGACCGACGGCGTCGGTCGCGGTCACCCAGATCGATCGTTTTCGCCTGCTCAAGATCAACGGGAAGACCGACGCCTCGAACGGTCCGGGGGACCTCCAGACGCAGCTTCTGATCGGACATCTGCCGTTTCTCGCCATCGACGCCAAGAGGGTCGGAGTCGTCGGCTGGGGAAGCGGCATGACGGTGGGGGCGGTGCTGAAGCACCCGGTCGAACGGGTGGACGCCTTCGAGATCGAGCCCGCGGTGGTCGAGGCTTCGCGTTTCTTCGAGCCCGAGAACGGAAAGCCGATGGACGACCCGCGCCTCGAGCTCGTGCTCGGGGACGCCCGGCGCGAGCTTCGCCGCGGAGAGGGACGATACGATCTCATCATCAACGAGCCCTCGAACCCCTGGCTCACCGGCGTCGCGAACCTGTTCACCCTCGATTTCTTCGAGCTCGCCGCGAGCCGCCTGACCGAGGACGGGGTCCTCTGCCAGTGGTTCCACCTCTACGGGATGTCGGAGGACTCCACCCGCTCGCTCATCGCGACGTTCCGGAGCGTCTTCCCCCACGTGGTGGCGTTCAAGGACCGGGATCTCATCCTCATCGGATCGCGCAAACCGGTCTCGATCTCCGTCGAGCGGCTGAACCAGCTCTACCAATCGAAGGAGATCGGCGAGAGCCTCGCCCGCGCGGGTCTCCAATACCCCTCCGACGTTCTCGTGAGCATGCGCCTCGATAGCCGCGGCGTCGAGGCCTTCGCGAAAGACGCCCCGCTGAACACCGACGACAACATGCGGCTCGAGCTCCGGGCGCCGAAGACGCTCTACCGGGACGACGTCGACGCGATCCTCGCGGCCATGGGAAAGCACCGTCCCGACATCGTCGCCCAGTTGAGCGAAATGCGTTCGGAGGCGTGGGTCCGGTCCGAGCTCGCGGCGTCGTTCTTCACCTCCGGCGATCTCGACGCCGCGCTCGAGAACGCGGAGCGCTCGGTCGCGCTTCTGGTTTCGTTCGAGGGGCAGAAGCTTCTCGGTCAGATCCTCCAGCAGCTCGGCCGCAAGAACGAGGCCCGGGCCGCGCTCGAGGGAGCTCTCGACGCCGGAGGCGACGCCGAGGGACGCCGATTCGTCGAAGCGATGCTGCGCTCGCTCTCGAGTCCCACGGGCTCGTAGGGCACGATGTGAACGGGCGCTTCGTCAGCGGGACTCATGGAGGGTTGCGCTCTTCAGCTTCCGATCGGAGCACTTCCTCGTAAAGAGTCACGAGCTCCTTCACCCGCCGGGACCAGGAAAAGCGTGTCTCCACGAGGGCGCGTCCTCGGGCGCCCCAGGACCCTAGGCGACCGCCTCCGCTCAGCGCCTCGACGATCGCCTGGGCCAGAGCCTCGACGTCTCCGGGGGGCACCAGAATACCGCTCTGTCCATCGACGACCTTATCGGGGATCCCGCCGACGCGGGTCGCGATGACGGGTTTTCCATGGGCCATGGCCTCGAGGGTGACCAGGGAGCTTCCCTCGTAGAGCGTCGGGTGGACGAAGAGGTCGCAGCGCTCGTAGAGCGCGTGCAGACGATCATCGGTCATGGGGCCCAGGAGGCGCGCGTGAAGGCGCAGACCTTCGCGCTCGATCTCCGCTTCGAGCGCCCCGCGCTCCGGGCCCTCGCCCACCACGACCCAGAGGAAGTCCTTCCGAATCCGCGAGAGGGCGCGCACCAGAAACGAGAACCCCTTGTTCGACTCGAGTCTTCCCACCGAGAGAAGGACTCGGGCCTCCGGCGGGATGCCGAGATCGACCGGCGCGACCTCCCGGTCGATCTCCGAGAGGTCGATGGCGTTGGGAACGAGCGTGACTTTGCCCTCGTCGATCCCGAGGTTCGAGAGAACGTCGCTCTTCATCGACCTATCGGGAGCGAGGACCCGGGCCGCGCGCCGGGCGGCGAACCGTGTCGCGGAGCGAAGGGGGAGGTAGAGCGCGCGCTTCGCCATCGGCGCCTGGAACTCTTCCATGCCATGGGGGTGGAGAATCAGCGGCGGGGATTTTGCCCTTGCCAGAAACGCGTAGCCGAAGCCCGCCCCGCCGTCGGCCTGGACGACGTCGGCGCGTTCGTTCGCGAGCAGGCGGCGCGCCGCGCGGAGACTCCAGGCGAGGTAGTTGGAATCCCGGTCGAGGATCGCGAAGCCTTTCCGACGCGGCCAGGGAATCATCCGATAGGGTACGAAGACCGTGCGTTCACGCGCGGTGCCCGCGCCCGAGGAAGGCGGTGTGGTGTAAAGGGTTACGTCGCATCCTTCGAGGCGGAGATACTTCTCGAGAGCCGCCACGTGGCGCTCGAGGCCGCCATAGCCGTGGAGGGGAAAGACCGCTCGCGAGACAAGCGCGACTCTCATGTCTTTATATCTGGGCGACGCTTCGATAGAGGCGCTCGACGCGGGGAAGCACGACCTCTTCGGAGAAAACCGCGGCGGCGCGGCGCCGCGCCCCCTCGCGGAGTCGCCGCGCGAGGAGCGGCTCGTCGAGAACCCGTCGAAGAGCCCGACCGAGCTCTTCGACCCCTCGTCCCAGGAGCCCGCTCTCCCCGTCGACGACGATCTCCTCGGTCCCCCCGGTCGGCTCCGCCACGATGACGGCTCCGAGAGCGATCGCATCCAGGAGCACCCGAGAGAGCGGCTCCTGCCACCGCGAGGGAAAGAGAAGACAGTCCGCGTGCTTGATGAGCGCGAGCACACGCTCTTCCTCAACCCACCCGAGGTAGCGAACGTCGCCTCCCTTCGCGCGGAGACCCGCTTCGAGGCTACCCGAGCCGGCGACCAGAAGCGGAATCTCCGCCCGAGCCGCGCCGAGAATCGGCAGGAGTCGGTCCGGAGCTTTCCCCGGCTCGAGCTTTCCCACGAAGAGGAGGTAATGCTCCGGGACGTCGGCCGGCCGCGTCGGCTCTTCCGTCAGCGGATCGACGAAATTGGGGACTACGCTGACCCGCTCGAGGGGGAGTGTCCCGGCCACGTGGCGGCTCACCGCCGTGACCGCGCTCGCGCCTTCGAGCACTCGCCGGCGGCTCTCGAGCTCCCGGCCGACGAGCGGCGGAAGAACGGCCGAGATGGGCCAGAGCGAGGGCCGATGTCTTCCGATGCAGGTAATGCGACGGGTGTAGCTGCATCCCGGGCAGGGCTCGAATCCCGAGAGCATGGTCGACCAGATGCAGACCGGCCAGTAGTCGCGCACGGTGACGACGGTGGGAAGACGGGGAAGGGCTCGCCTCGTGGCGGCGGCGGAAAGCCAATGCTGAGCGTGCACCAGATCCCAGGCTTCCTCGCCCGCGGCGAGAACGATGCCGCTCGAGAAGGCCCGCTCGCGTGCGCGGGCGTTGCCGAGCTTCGAAGCCGGAATCGGGACTTCGGCCACCTCGATTCCCTCCCACGGCTTCAGCCCCGAAGCTTCTCGCCTCGCGACCACCACTCGAACCCGATGACCGCGCCGCTTGAGGGCTTTCGCCAGAGTCGCCGTCGAGCGCCCGCTTCCGCCGCCCGGAGGAAACGAGTCGGTGGTCAAAAGCACGTTCATCGCTTCGGAACCAGGCCCGTGAGGATCCGCTCGAGCTCTTCGCAGTGGTGCTGCCAGCTGAAGTGGGCGACGACGCGCTCCCGCCCCGCCTGGCCCATGGACCGCGCTCGAGCCGGATCCGCGAGAAGTCTCGCGATGGCCGCGGCGAGCGCCTCTTCGTCTCCTTCCGCGACCAGGAGGCCTTCCTGCTCCGGGCGGACGACCTCCGCGAGAGGGGCGACGTCGAGGGAGACGACCGGAAGCGCCGTCGCCATGTATTCGAAGATCTTGAGCGGCGACCAGTAGAACCCGAGCTTCATCTGCCCGAGCCGCGACGGCTCGTAGGGCGCGACGCCGACCCTGGCCACTCGGAGATAGGACGGCATTTCGTCGTAGGCTACGGGACCGGTAAAGAGCACCGCGCTCTCGATTCCGAGCCTCTGCGCGAGGAGCCGGGTCTCTTCCCACGTGGGTCCGGCCCCGACGAAGAGGAAGAACGCCTCGGGGTCATGAGAGAGCACTCTCGACGCGGCCCGCACCAGAAGGTCGGCGCCGTGCCAGGAGCGAAAGCTTCCCGAGAAAACGACGACTTTCGCCTTCTCCGGGATCGGGAGCCGCTTTCTCGCGACGTCCGGACGAAATCGCTCCACGTTGGCTCCCCAGTGGACGCGGTGGATTTTCTCCACGGGAACGTCCTCGGGAACGATGGTGGGGAGCGGGGTCACGACGGCGCTCGCTTTCCGGACCAGCTCGTTCCGGATCCGGGCGAGGGGCCGGAGGAGAATCGCCCGATCGAAAGCACTCTTCAATGACCCGGGATGGTCCTTGATGGGCGAGTTCACCTCGAGAAGCGAGGGGATCCCCCGCGCGTGGGCGGCCCGGACCCCTTCCCCGCCGAAGTTGTAGTAGCGCTCCATCACCGCCTCGATGCCGAGACTCTCGAGGAGGGCGTCGACCCGGCGCCTCGCGGTCCAGCGAAAGAAGCGGTGCTCGAAGGGAAGCCGGCTGGGATGGAGCTCGTAGGGCGCGACAGCGCCGTTTGTCCGCCGCTCCCCCAAGAGAGCGAGAACGTGGACTTCGTGCCCGCGCGCGGCGAGCCCGCGTGCCACCTCCTCCACGTGAACCGAGCCTCCCGTTTTCCCCGGTACCCTCTGATCGGAGGCGACGTAGAGAAGCTTCACCGGTTTCAGATGGCGCGCAGGAGGAGGAAAAACGGCCCCGTCCGCACGCGGCCGAAAAGGAGCACGTCGAGCTTCATGATCTCGGAAGCGAGGCTCAACGGAAGATGGGCCCAGCGACCGACGTCGGGTTTCACCGAACCGTGGGAGTGCGCGTGGCCCGAGGACGGCGCTTCCGCTTCCCGTTTCCCCTTCGCGTAGAAGTTGTGCTCCACCAGAGGCAGCATCAGGTCCTCGAGGACCGATTTGAAGAACACGTTGTAGTACCGGATGTTCTCGATCTCGAAGCCCGTCCGCGCCAGCAGGGCGTCGAG
>Ga0299906_10003631_pt1 | contig 12720 bp, 9 predicted proteins | sample RVTome_14_FD_200259 | JGI IMG/M metagenome (GOLD analysis project Ga0299906, IMG submission 200259) | Soil microbial communities from uranium-contaminated site in the Upper Colorado River Basin, Wyoming, United States - RVT145D125 (version 2) ...
TTTCATCTTGCGCGTCTGGCGCAGCGTCAGGATCTCGAACAGCTCGTCAAGCGTGCCGAAGCCGCCCGGGAAGACCAGCAACGCCTTGGCGAGATAGGCGAACCAGAACTTGCGCATGAAGAAGTAGTGGAAGTGGAACGACAGCTCGCGCGTCACGTAGCGGTTGTCGAACTCCTCGACCGGGATCGAGATGGTGAGACCCACGTTCAGCCCCTTCGCCTCGGAGGCGCCCCGGTTGGCCGCTTCCATGATGCCCGGGCCGCCGCCGGTGCACACGACGAAGCGCCGCTCCTCGTCCTCCAGTTGCTTCGACCATTCGGTCAGGCGCCGTGCAAGCTCGCGTGCATCCTCGTAGTAGCGCGACATCGCCAGCCGCTCGCGTGCGCGCGCCAGGTCGCCCTGGCCGCTCTCGGCCACGCGCAGCTCCGCCTCGGCCTGCTCGCGCGACACCAGGCGCGCCGAGCCCATGAACACGATCGTGTCGTCGATGTTGTAACGATCGAAACGACCTCTCGGTTCCAGATACTCGGCGAGCAGGCGTAGCGGCCGCGCATCGCTGCTCGTCAGAAACGATTCCTTGAGATACGCCTTGAGGGCGTGGCGACGTCGTTCGGGGCGTTTCTCGCTCATGGCATCACTCTACCGCGGACAGCGGGAGGCATGGTGCTGATTTCCATCCGCTTTCCGGCACACATTATGCATTCTTCAGGGCCCCCGGACCGACGATCGGAGGGCGCGTATGTTGGACTGGATCAAAAAGGCGCGGGGTGGCCCCGACCACCCGATGCGCAACGCTTCATCCGCCTCGGCGCTGCTTGCCAAGCTTCGCGGAACCGATGCGGCCGCCGCACTCGACGAGCTGAGCGGCTGGCTGGAATCGCTCAGGGATGCCGAGGGCTTCGACGAGGCCGTAAGGAGCCAGGTGCTGGGACTGATCCAGGAGGCGGGCGAACCTCACGTCACCGCACTGCTGGCGAACCACTTGACGAACCTGGCGGAGAAGGCGGTGACGCGCGAGTCGAAGTGGAAGGCGCTGTTCGACTACGCCTCCATCCTCTCGGAAGTGCTGTGCGAATCCGCCGAGCGGCTCGCCGCGGCGGCCAAGGCGGATGCGCACCTCGTGAGCGCCGCCGCTGCAGGCGCAGCGCGCGGCCTGGGTGCGTGCCGGGCGCTGGCGAAGGTGTGCCTGATGCGTTATCGGGACGTTCCATCCAGTCTGTGGCGACAAGCCTCCTCGGTGCATGCCAGCGCTGAGGCCACCGGATTTGCGAACACCGCGGCGCACCCTCGTCACGACCAACAGACGGCAACGACCGCGACGGAGGAGCTGCTGCGGCTGTTGATGCTGCAGGTGAGCATGCCGGACATGATGGCCCCGGAGCAGATCGAGGTCGCAGAGCGGGTGGTGCTGCAGCTGGGGAGCGACTTCACGCTGCGCCCCGCCGGTGCTGCCGACGCCCCATTCTGTTTCGATCCCGATAGCGACCATCCGCCGCGACGGGCAGCGAGCCAGCCGCCGGGGCAAGCTGCAAGGACGCGCTATTTCGGCCCGGGCGCTGCGCTCGAAACGCTGGCTCGGCTGCACAAGCAAGTGGCGGCGGAAGACATCTCGAAAGTCAAAGCCTTCGGCAAAGACATCGGCCCGCATGCGCAGATCAGGACCGTCGAGCACCTGCTGCGGTTCTGGGGACCGAACCCGGCCTATTCGCCGCCGGCTCACTCGCCGGCTACCGGCCAGGTGCTCGTCGTCCACTGGTACGAGCAGATCTGCCTGCATCTGCCCGATGCCGCGTCCGCCGACAACCGAGCGGGCGCTCTGGCCATGACCGACTCGGAAAAGGTCAAGCCCGAGCCCCCGGAAGCGTGGACCCTGCGAGGCGCAGGCGGCAACGAGCTGGGCGCCGAGATTCCGCAGCTGGGTGGCGGCCGGGTGAGAAGCGGCGACCTGCTCGGCGTTCACGTGCAGAGCCGAAACGAGTGGTGGCTCGGGGTCATCCGCCGCATGCATGCCGAGCGGGGCGGGGGCATGCATGCCGACATCGCCATTTTCAGTCGCCAGCCGCTCGTGCTCAAGTTGCGGGTGCTGGGAAAGGACACCTCGCTTCCCGCCGGCTGGGAGACCTCGTCGGATGCCTTCTCCTACCGCTACCTGGATGCCATCCTGCTGCCGGACGCTTCGGAGAAGTCCGGGACGCTGAACCTGTTGCTGCCGGCGGAGGGCTGGAAGGCCCGGCGAGCCTACGAGGCGACGGCGTGGGAGCCTTCGCGTTACCTCCGGGTATTGCGGCTGCTGAGGCACGGACAGGGTTTTGCGCGCGTGGAGTTCGAGTGGCTGCCCAGGCCCTAACGCCGAGTCGCGGGAAGGGTTGTTCCCGCACTGAGTAGCGTTACTGCGCCGTGGCCTTGGGGCGGGCTCGGATCCGCGCCCAGCTGGCGACCGGCGAGCGTCATCGTGCGGCTGGACGACCCTGGCGAGCGCCGATGGCGGAACCGTCGCGAGACCCGCGATTCGCATCGCGCACGGGGCGCTCGCGCCGCGGCGGCGCCGTGATGTCGGTGCCGCGCTCAGTCGCCGCAGGTGAGCGCCCTGCTCGGCCGCGCCGCGAGTCCTGCTGGCGCGGCGGCCCCGTAACGTCGCTGCCCCGCTCAGTCGCCGAAGGTGAGCGCCACGTTGGGTCACGCCGCCGCTCCTGCTGGCGCGACGGCGCCGTAATGTCGGCGCCCGGTGCAATCGCCGCCGGTGAGCGCCACGTTCGGTCGCGCCGCAAGTCCTGCTGGCGCGGCGGCGCTCCGCGGAACTCTCGCCTCGCGTCCGACGAGGAAGGCGGCGCGTTCACGGTCTGCCTGCGCTGTTGCCGGTCGACGCGCGGCGGCATGCTCGGCCTCGGATCCTGTAGCGCCGGCCGTGCGGCGCGGTCGCGATCGACTCTGCGTTGCCCCTGCGGCTGCACTCTTTGCTGGCTGCCGGGTCGGTCACGACGGTCGAGCTGGGGCTGGCGTGATCGCGCGGCGCCCGGGTTGTCGGCCCCCAAGCCGCGCGAGCGCGGCATCGCGGCGGCTGGGGGCGCGCCGGGTCTTGTCGAGCTACGCACTCCGGGCGAGCGCGGCGCCGCCGCACGATCCTGCGGATTCACCCGATCGGCGGGACGGACCCAGCGCGGCGCGTCCACTCGCGGGTGCCGCCGCTGGTCGTCTCGCTGGACGGACGATGGTGGCGTCGCATGGCGATCGCGTGTCGCGCCTCCCGACAGCCGCGAGTCAGGCCTTGGGCCCGAGCGGCGGATGGAGGCGTCCTGCGGATCCCAGCGGCGGTAGATGTCGTGCACGCCGGTCCTGCTGGCGCGGAATGCATTTCTCTCGTGACCGCCGGTGCCCACCACATCCCGCCTGCGGTCATGCGCCGGCCACACCTTCGCTGGTATCACCACCCTGCCGTGGGGTGTCAACCTGGAATGCTTCGCGCCGACATGGCGATGTGCCCAGGCCCCCCACGCCGGACGGAAGCACGGCACCGGTCGCCAGCCGGCCCACCGCACGCGGTGCGGCCAGGGATCCCACCACGAATACCAGAAGCTGAAGCCGAAACCCCAGGTCACCGGCGTCGCGTACCAGACGCTGCCGATCCAGGGGCGGTAATACCAGCCGGATCCGTACACCACGGTCCCCTCGACCGTCGCATAGGAGCCGACATAACCGGGCCGGTAGCCGACGTAAACCACTTCGGGCGTGGCGTCGTACACGCGCACGTAGGTGACGTAGTGCAGCGGATCGCTACGGGGAATCGTATACACGACCGACGGCACCCATGTCGCGGCGGTCCACGGCCCATCCGGCGAATCGGAGAAGAACCACACCCCGTTGTCGAGTGCGTAGTGGGTGCGCCAGTCCACCCGGATCACCGGCACCGGGGCGTTCACCACCGCCTCCAGGCGCGTGCCCTCTATGGGCCGGAACTGCGGCGGGCCGTCGTAGGTGATTTCCAGGCGCGCGGCGCTGCGTGTGACCGTCGCGAACTCGGGCACGCTGTTGGCGATGGTCGCCTCCTGTGCTTGCGGGGTGCCGGGAACGGCGACGCGCACGCCTTCGGTCGGGTGGTCGTCCGGGATCATCGCGAAGTCGGCGGGAAGATGCGCACCGGGCACGTAGTCCCATGGCCCGCGTGCCAGGGACGGCGTGCGGTACCAGCGCCCCGCGAGGAGCACGTAGTGCATCTGCGTGCGCAGATCCAGGAAAAGGCGATCCGGCGAGTTGCTGACGAACAGCAGATCGGTGCGTCCGATGGGGGCATATTGCGGTGGACCGTCCGTCTGCACCAGCTCTGTCGGCCCCGTGCTCACGATCACCCCGGGTGCACGCGAGCTCACCGACTCATCGTCTTCCAGCAGATCGACCGCGCCCGCCGCCTCGGCCTGCCGCTTGGCCTCGTCCAGCATCGCGGGACGCACCTGCGCTTCGGCCCACGGACCGTCCAGCGCGGCGGCTTCCAGCCAGTAGCCGGCGAGGTACAGGAAATAGCGATTCGTCGAAGCGTCCTGCAGCATCAGCGCACGGGTATTCAGCACGCGCCGCAGGCCCAGGCCGTCCATGTCGCGCAGCACAGGCTCGCCTTCGATGGGCACCAGGATGGTCGGTGACGCGACGTACACGATCCGAGGTGGATCGTTGCGCAGCGGCTGGCTGCGGCTGCCCTCGGCGGCCTGGTCGATCGCGAGGTCTTCATGCAGGCGATCGCGGGAGACCTGCCAGGTCAAGGTGGCGAGGTGACGCCGGACCGCGTCGAGGTAGGCGGTGGCATGCTCTGGGGCGGTGGGGAAACTACCGGACCTGGCTTCGATGTCGTGCACCGTCACCATGCCCGAGGCCTGATCCACGTCGGAGCGCGCCGACACCGATACCACCCCGAACAGCGGCCGATCGGCGCCGGCCGCCTGCACGGCGACCGCAGCGCGTGCGTCGAGCCGGTCGCGTTCCCAGCGCTCGAGCTGCAGGGGATACACCGTGAACGCATCGTCCCCCACCCAGAACCGGGTCGGCCAGGGCTGCGGCTGCGATGCAGCTGCCCGGTCCGCCGGCGCCTCGCCGGCGTCCTCCTGCGCCCCGCTTGCGGCGCCGATCGTGCAGGCGGCGACCGCGAGCGCGGCAACGCCGAGTATGTTGCGTATGGATGTGCTCACGGCGACCCGTTTCCTTCGAGCGCCATCCCCTGCCGGATCGCTCCGCGTGCGGGGTACCCCGTTCACGAAACGGTCCCGCTCACGAACAGCCCTGGGTGGGGCTCGATACAGCGCCAGCGTACTCCCCTCAAGCTGAACGGCGGCTGAACGAGTTGCCGCATCACGGCCGCTCCCAAAGTGACGTTCGTGAATCAGACGGTGACCGACGTATCGCTCGGCATCGTGAGCATCGCCGACCTGCCGCCCTTCGTGGTCGCACCGGTGAGCGATGCCGCCGAGTCGAAGTTCGTCCGCGGCCAGCTCGCGAAAGCATTGAACGCTTTTCTGCGGCAAGCGATGGCGAAATAGCTGCGAGCTCGGACTGAGCGCGCGACCGCGAGCTACTGTAAATCGCTGCGTCCGTCCCGCTGTTACCCACCGTCGTGGGTTGACTTTTCTCGGTAAGGGGAGAGAAGGTCTAGGTGGCCTTCGCCGTTGCCATCGCCCGCCACACGCGCTCGGGCGTGGCCGGCATCTCGATGTGCTTCACTCCCAGCGGGCGCAGCGCATCGAGGAGCGCGTTGATGACTGTGGGCGTGCCGCCCACGGTACCTAGCTCGCCCACACCTTTTGCGCCGAGCGGGTTGATCTGGCAGGGCGTGCTCTCGTCGGTGAAGGTGTCGATGCGGGGCAGATCGTCGGCGCGCGGGACGCAGTAGTCCATCAGCGAGCCGGTGAGCAGCTGGCCGCTCTCGGGATCGTAGCGGGCATCTTCAAGGAGCGCCTGGCCTACGGCCTGGGCGATGCCGCCCTGCACCTGGCCGGCGACGATCAGCGGGTTGATGACGCGGCCGACGTCGTCCATGGTGGTGTACTTGACGATCTCGACTTCGCCCGTGTCGGGATCCACTTCCACTTCGCACACATGGCAGCTGTTGGGCCACGATGGTCCGCCGACTTTCTGCAGCGTGGTGATGGCGATGCGCTTCTCGGGTTGCTGCTTGGCCAGGTCGAACAGGCCGATCCCTAAGTCCGTGCCGGCCACGCTGAAGCGCCCCTCGCGGTACTGGATGTCCGGCGCTGCCGCCTCCAGCACGTCGGCCGCCAGCTCGCGGCCCTTGTCGATGGTCTGCTCCGATGCGGTGAGCATGGCCGAGCCGCCGATGTAGAGCGAGCGGCTGCCCATGCTGCCGATGCCCTGGGCGACGTCGCTGTCGCCCTGCACGATCTCGATCGCGTCCGCGTCCACGCCCAGCGTGCCGGCGACGATCTGCACGTAGCTCGTTTCGATGCCCTGCCCCATCGCCTGCATCGCGGTGTAGACGCGGATGCGGCCGTCGGCATCCACGTGCAGGTCGATGGTTTCCTCGTGCACCACGCCGGTCCACTCCAGGAAAGTGGACAGCGCGCGCCCGCGCAGCTTGCCGCGCGCCTTCGACTCCTCGCGGCGCTTGGCGTAGCCGTTCCAGTCCGCGGTCTCGAGGATGCGGTTCAGCATGTGCGGGAAGTTGCCGCTGTCGAACTTCTCGCCCATGGGCGTGGTGTAGGGCATCTGTCCGGGCTGGATCAGATTGCGCCGGCGCAGCTCGGCCGGATCCATCTTCATCTCGGCGGCGGCCTGGTCCATCAGCCGCTCGATCAGGTAGATCGCCTCGGGCCGGCCGGCGCCGCGGTAGGCGGACACCAGGTTGGTGTGCGTGAGCAGCGCGGTGCCGCGCAGATGCAATGCCGGGACGTGGTACACGCCGGTGATGACCTTCGGCCCCACCGCGACCACGATCACGGCGCCGGGGCTGCTTGCGTACGCGCCCACGTTGCCGACGATTTTGACGCGAAAGCCGAGGATCTTGCCGTTCGCGTCGAAGGCGAGCTCGGCGTCGTTGGTCTGATCGCGGCCATGGGTGCCGGCGAGGAACTCCTCGCTGCGGCTGGCGCGCCAGTGCACGGGGCGGCCGAGCTTGCGCGCGGCGTATGCGCACAGCGCGTCTTCCGGATACAGCAGCGTCTTCATGCCGAAGCCGCCGCCCACATCGCCCACGCGCACGCGCACTTTGTCCTTCGGCACGTTGAGGATCGACTCGGCCAGCGTCGCCTGCAGGCCGGCGGGATTCTGGCAGCTCGTGTAGAGCGTGATGCGCCCGCTCTTGGCGTCGTAGGCGCCGATGCTGCCGCGCGCTTCCATGCTTACCGGCACCAGGCGCTGGTTGTGGAAAGACAGGCGGGTGATGTGCCTGGCCTTGGCGAAGGCGGCGTCCGTGGCGGCCTTGTCGCCGAACTCGGTCTTGGCGGCGACGTTGCCGGGCGCCTCCGGCCACACCTGCGCGGCATCGCGCGCGGCCGCGGCCTCGATGGTCACCACCGCGGGCAGCTCTTCGTACTCGACCATCACCTGCTCGGCCGCGTCCTCGGCCTGCAGCCGCGTTTGCGCGATGACTGCGGCAACCGCCTCGCCCACGAAGCGCGCCTCGTCGGTGGCCAGCGGGTAATAGGGCGGCGCCGTCATCGGTTTGCCCGCGGCGTTCGTTAAGCCCGGACTGATGGGAAGGGCGCCGATCTTATCGGCCAGCACGTCCTTGCCGGTGAGCACCGCCACCACGCCGGGCATCGCCTTGGCCGCGCCGCTGTCCACCGCAACGATGCGCGCGTGCGCGTGCGGCGAGCGCACCAGCACCATGTGCGCTTCGTTGGGCAGCGCGAGGTCGTCGAGGTACTGTCCCGTGCCGGTCAGCAGCCGCTGGTCTTCGCGCCGCGTGATGGCCTGGCCGATTCCGAACTTCGCCATGAATTCGATCTCCCGATTCGATGCAAGAAGGCAATGCCCGATTGTAAGCCACCCCCGGATACGAGGCACGGCGCCAAGAGCAACGTTTTCGCCCATAGAATCGCGCCGCTAAGCGTCTCAACAGGCCCGACACGACGCTCTTGCAGCGCTGGATCAGCGTGTTGCACGGGTCCGACCCCTCGAACGGTGGCGGCTGGCGTGCTATAAGAGGCGCCTTTCGATCGGCACAGAGGGGAAGCGGCGCGTGAGTGCCACGATACGACGCCCGGGTGCATTGGGCCGCGCGCTGCGTGCGCTGTGCCAGGCGTCGGCCGTTGTCGGGGGCGTCATCCTGATCGGCATCGCCCTGATGACGCTCGCAAGCGTGCTCGGGCGGGTGTTGTTTTCCAGTCCGATCCAGGGCGACGTGGAGATGGTGCAGCTCGCCTGCGCCGTGGGCCTCGCGTCGTTCCTGCCGTACACGCAATGGCAGGGCGGCAACATCATCGTCGACTTCTTCACGACGTGGGCATCCAGGCAGGCGCAGCGCCGTCTGGACGCGTTCGGCGCGCTGCTGGTCGGCGTCGTGGCCGGCCTGATCTGCTGGCGCACCGGCGCCGGCGCCATGGCCGCGTACGCCAATGAGGAAACCTCGATGCTGATGGCGATCCCGATCTGGATGCCCTATCTGCTGATGATCCCGGGGCTGCTGCTGACCGCGCTGGTGTCGCTCTACATCGCCTGGCGCCAGCTGGCCGCGGGGGATCCGCGTGAGTAACCTGTCGGTGGGCATCGCGCTGTTCTGCGCGATGCTGGGGCTGATGGCGCTGCGCCTGCCGATCGCCATCGCCATGTTCGTGCCGGGCGCCATCGGCTACGGCCTGCTGTCCGGCTGGGACCCGCTGCTCAACCACCTCAAGGGCGCGGTGTTCGGACGCCTCTCGGTGTACGACCTGTCGGTGATCCCGCTGTTCATGCTGATGGGCGCCTTCGCCATGCACGGCGGCCTGTCCAAGGCGCTGTTCGACTTCGCCAACGGCCTGCTCGGGCGCTTCCGCGGCGGCATGGCGATGGCCGGCGTGCTGGCGTGCGCGGCGTTCGGCTCGATCAGCGGCTCGTCGGTGGCGACCACCGCCACCATCGCGCAAGTCGCGCTGCCGGAAATGCGACGCATCAACTACTCCGGCAGGCTGGCCACCGCGGCGCTCGCCGCCGGCGGCACGCTCGGCATCCTGCTGCCGCCGTCGGTGACGCTGATGATCTACGCGATCCTGACCGAGCAGAACATCTCCAGGCTGTTCCTCGCCGCCTACATCCCCGGCTTCATCGCCGCCGCCGGCTACATCCTCGCCATCGGCATCTACGTGCGGCTGTACCCGCAGCACGCGCCCAAGACGCAGGTCCCGAGCCGCGAGCAGTTCGTGAGCAGCACGCTCAGCGTGTGGCCGATCCTGGCGATCTTCGTGGTCGTCTTCGGCGGCATCTACGGCGGCTTCTTCACCCCCGCCGAGGCCGCCTCCATCGGCTGCGCGATGACCTTCCTCACCGCGCTGCTGCGCGGCGGGCTGGGCCGGGAGCGGTTCGCGGCCGCCCTGCTGTCCACCGCGCAGACCAGCGGCATGATCTTCATGATCTTCATCGGCGCGGACATGATGAACGCGGCGCTCGCCCTGTCGCAGCTGCCCGGGGCGCTGGCCTCGGTGGTCGCGAACGCCGGCATCCCGCCGCTCGCGATCATGGCCGCGATCATGCTGTTCTACGTGCTGCTCGGCTGCGTGATGGACGAGCTGTCGATGATCATGCTCACCATCCCGGTGATCTTTCCGGTGGTGATGGGGCTGGATTTCTACGGCCTGCCGCCCACCGAGAAGGCGATCTGGTTCGGCATCCTGATCCTGATGGTGGTGGAGATCGGCATGATCTTCCCGCCGGTGGGCCTGAACGTCTACATCATGAACGGGCTCGCCAAGGACGTGCCTATGGCGGAAACCTACAGGGGCGTTGTACCCTTCCTGATCTCGGACGCGATCCGCATGACCCTGCTGATCCTGTTCCCCGGCATCACGCTGTGGCTGGCGCGGATGCTGATGTGAGCGTAAAACCAGACCGCCCCGCCGGCTGCGCCGGCACCCCGCCGCGTGAGAGGCGGGGAGCGGCTTTTTAAGTCGCGCCTTAAGGGCGCACTCAGCGTACGGCATCAGCCGGTTGCGAGAATCCGATAGGAGTGACCGTGTTCAAACGATACGTCGCGCACCCGGCGCTGGCCGCGACCCTGGCGTTCGGCCTGTGCGGGCCCGCCGCCGCGCAGCAGATCGTGCTCAAGGTGCACCACATGCTGCCGCCCACCTCGAATCCGCAGCTGCGGATGATCCAGCCGTGGTGCGACAAGATCAACAAGGAGTCCAACGACCGCCTCAAGTGCCAGATCTTCCCGGCCATGCAGCTCGGCGGCACCCCGCCGCAGCTGTTCGACCAGGTGCGCGACGGCGTGGTGGACATCGTGTGGACGGTGCCCACCTACGCCGCCGGACGCTTCTCCAAGTCCGAGGTGTTCGAGCTGCCGTTCATGGCGCATACCGCCAAGGGGGGCAGCCAGGCCCTGTGGCAGTACGTGCAGAAGAACGCGCTGGACGAGTTCCGGGGCACGCGCCCGATCCTGATGCACGTCCACGACGGCAGCCTGTTGCATTTCACCAGCAAGCCGGTGAAGACGCTGGAGGACCTGCGCGGGCTCAAGATCCGCGCCGCCACCCGCATCAATGCCCGCATGCTGGCCGCGCTCGGCGCCACGCCGGTGCAGATGCCGCTGCCGCAGGTGCCCGAGGCGCTGTCGAAAGGCGTCATCGACGGCGCCATGGTGCCCTGGGAAGGCGTGCCCGCGATCAAGCTGCACGAGATCGTCAAGTACCACCTGGAGACGCCCCCCGCCGCGCCGCGCTTCTCCAATACCATCTTCGTGATGGCGATGAACCCGGCCAGGTACGACAGCCTGCCGCCGGACCTGAAGAAGGTGATCGACGCCAACAGCGGCCTCTCCATGTCGGCCTGGGCGGGCGAGAAAGGCTGGGACGCGGCGGTCGAGCCGCACCGCAAGCTCGCAATCGACCGCGGCAACACCTTCACCGTGCTGAGCGATCGGGAGCTGGCGCGCTGGGTCAAGGCGAGCGAGAACGTGGACGACAACTGGGTCAAGGAGGTGACCCGGAAGGGCGCGGACGGCCGGCGGCTCCTCGACGAGGCGCGGGCGCTCATCAAGCAATACGACAAATGAGCATCGCCCGCGTAGAGTCGACCCGACCCGCCTCTGGAGAACACGCCATGCCGACACCGAATCGTTTGCGGCCTATACCCGCCGGGGTGCACCCGCCCTACCGTTACCCGGACTACCGCAGCACACCGGAGCGGGCGCCGTCCAGGCCGCTGGTCGCGCTCGAGCAGGGCGAGCAGGAGCTTGCGGTCGCCGCGTTCCCGCGCAGCATCCTCAAGCCCACCGACGCCGACCTGACCCGCCAGTCCAACGGCGAGCCGCTCGGCCAGCGCATCGTCGTCGCCGGCCGGGTGATCGACGAAGACGGCAAGCCCGTGCGCAACTCACTGGTGGAGGTCTGGCAGTGCAACGCGGCCGGGCGCTACCGCCATGCGAAGGATCAGCACGAAGCCCCGCTCGATCCGCACTTCCACGGCTACGGCAAGATGCTGACCGATGACGCCGGCAACTACCGCTTCGTCAGCATCAAGCCGGGCGCCTACCCCTGGCGGAACCACCCGAACGCGTGGCGGCCGGCGCATATCCACTTCTCGCTGTTCGGCCACGCCTACGCCCAGCGGCTGATCACGCAGATGTACTTCGAAGGCGACCCGCTGCTGGCGCTGGACCCGATCTACAACAGCGCGCCCGACGGTGCGCGCCAGCGCCTGGTGTCCGCGTTCGACCTGGAGCTCACGGTCGAAGGCATCGCGCTGGGCTACCGCTTCGACATCGTGCTGCGCGGGCGCGATGCCACGCCCATGGGAGTGTGAGGACCATGGCCAAGCTCACCCCTTCCCAGACCATCGGTCCGTTCTTCCACGAGGGCATGAAGTGGGCCGTCGCGCCGGCGGCCACGGGTACCGGGGCGGTCACCGTGACCGGGCGCGTGCTCGATCGCGACGGCAAGCCGGTGACCGATGCCGTGCTCGAGGTGTGGCAGCCCGGCTGGAGCGCCGCGCCGTTCCAGCGCGTGTACACCGGCGACGCGGGCGCCTTCGTCTTCGCCATGCCGCAGCCCGGCGGCGGGCAGCAGCATGCCAACGTCACCGTGTTCGCGCGCGGGCTGCTGAACGGGCTGTTCACGCGCGTGTATCTGCATGCCACCGACGACCCCGCGAAAGTGCAGCTGCCGCCCGGTGTGCCGCGTGAGCGCGCCGGCACCCTGATCGCGCGCCGCGACGCGAAGGGCGCGTACCAATGGGACGTGCGCCTGCAGGGCGAAGGGGAGACGGTGTTCTTCGAGCTGTAGCGGTGAGCCGATATCTGGTCGATTGGATCGTCACGGCGGGGGAAGACGGCCCGTACAGCGACGCGGCGCTGCTGCGGGCCATGCTGCGCTTCGAGATCGCGCTGGCCCAGGCGCAGGCCAAGCTCGGGGTGATCCCCCAGGCGGCCGCCGACGCCATCGCCCAGCATGCGCCGGCGCTCGCGCTCGACCCGGCGCGGCTGGCGCAGGCGGGCGCGCATGCCGGCACGCTCGCCGTGCCCTTCGTCCGCGCGTTGGTGGCCCATCTCGCCGCGCGCGACGAGTCGGCTGCGCATTGGGTGCATCGCGG
>Ga0299906_10003633_pt1 | contig 12714 bp, 10 predicted proteins | sample RVTome_14_FD_200259 | JGI IMG/M metagenome (GOLD analysis project Ga0299906, IMG submission 200259) | Soil microbial communities from uranium-contaminated site in the Upper Colorado River Basin, Wyoming, United States - RVT145D125 (version 2) ...
GATCTCGACCCATCTCACCGTGATCCCGACCCAGGTCGCCGGGGGCGCCCCGGCACCGGCTGGGGAGCAGGGGCCGTTCTACTACTACCTCGGCGCACCCGTCTCCCTCGGCCAGCGGACCGACACCTTCGCGGTGCTCGACCGCCAAAACGGCTCCTCGGATCCTCTGAGCAGGCTGCTCGAAGACGCGGCGATCCCGGAGCCCGACGTGCGGCCGCACCCGATCGGCGGCGGCTGGTACACGGTGCGGTACAACGCGCTCTCGGTGGACGCTCCCCCCGGCATCCCGAGCGTGATCACGCGGCTGATCGAGCGCGACGCGTCGGGGCGCTTCTACTTCTCGCCCGTCTACGTCGGCTCCGGCGGCGGTCCGCTGATCGTGCCCCCACGGATCCTCGTGCTCTTCGAGGACGCCCTGGCTGAGGGCGACGTGGCACGGCTTCTGCGGGAAGCGGGCGCCGAGGGCGCGAGCCGCGAGCCGTTCGCCCGCAGCCTGGGCAACGCCTTCAAGGTGGCCACCCACGACCGCTCGGGAATCGACGTGCTGGCGATCGCCAATCGGCTCGCCGAGATGCCGGAGGTGGTTTTCGCCGAGCCCGACATGATCATCGAGGGCAGGTCGGATTTCGTCCCGACCGACCCGGAGTTCGCAGACAGTTGGGGCCTGCTCAACACCGGGCAGTTCCCTGGATCGATCCCGGGGTTCGACGTCAACGTCGTCGGCGGGTGGGACTTCACGCTGGGGAGCCCCGAGATCGTCACGGTCGTCATCGACGTGGGCGTTCAGCAGAACCATCCGGACGTCAATCAGATCCCTGGGCAGGACTTCACGGGACAAGGTGGGGGCGGCGGGCCGGTCAACGCATGTGACAACCACGGGACGCCGGTTGCCGGCGTCATCACCGGGCGGGTGAATAACGCTCGCGGGACGGTGGGTGTGGCGCCGCTGACGAAGATCGCGTCGGCAAGGACGTTCATCAGTCTCGCTTCGTGCGATGGTCGATGGACCACCGAATTCTCGTGGACAGCAGCCGCGTTGCAGTGGGCTGACGACATCGGGGCAAGAATCACCAACAACAGCAATTCATATGACGAACCCTCGAACGCCATAACGTTGATCTACAAGCAGACGGCAAACGGGCTTCTCCATTTTGCGGCGGCAGGGAACATAGTGAACAATGAGACAGACATCACTTATCCTGCCAATTTGGAATGGGTACACGCCGTGACTGCCATGGATTGGGATGGAGAGCTGGCGAATCTCAGCCGATGGGGGCCTGAGGCGGCCTTCACGGCTCCGGGTCGGATCATTCTCGCTCCGGACAGAACTGGCCCGAACGGTTACTCCATTCTCGACACGGCCTTCGTCAGCGGAACGTCGTTCGCTTCTCCGATGGTGGCCGGTACTGCCGCTCTCCTGCTGAGTCTCAAGCCCACCCAGACCCCCTTTCAGGTACTGGCGACGCTCAACGCCACAGCCAGGGACCTTGGAGCTCCGGGGGGCGACGTCTTTTTCGGCGTGGGGCTCGTCGACGCGGACATCGCTTTAAAAGCGATCGCGCTTGAATTGATTTTCCAGGACGACTTCGAAACCGGTGATCTTTCTCGCTGGTCGAGCGGTGAGTAGGGCGAATCTGAACAAGGGAACGATGACATGGCTCCGACAGTTGTAACACGGGCACCTTCTTGGCTACTGGTTGTCGCATTCAATTCTATCCTTCTCGGATCACCGTGCTATGGCGAGAGCGTCGTCTTGACGGACGACTTCAGCACTGGAATCCAGGGCTGGACCTACGCGGTCGAGCCTGGCGCGGTCATGAACTGGGATCCGATCGAAGGGAATCCTGATCCGGGCTCATTGGCGCTCTCCACCATCGGGCAGTCTACACGGTTAGAGGGCTACTGGGTGCTAGGGCCGTGCATGGATTCGTTTCCCAATGAGACATGGCTGACGGAATCGATGCTGAGGAAGACGGGAAGTGTCTTTGGCCACTGCCGAGCGTTTGTCTCTCTCTTCGCGAGTCTCGATTGTTCGGGCGAAGGCACCGTTACCGGATCGGCTGGCGGAGTTCCGCCTATTGCTCCTGACGTCTGGCATTCGGACCAATGGTCGTCACCTCCGTTGCCTAGTACCCAATCGGCTCGCCCGGTGCTCTTCATGTCCGTGTCGGCAGAAACCGCTATCTCCTGCCACTTCGACTCGGTCGTCGTCTCCCGCAGTCTCGGAGCCGACGCTGCCGACGTTCCGGCGCTGTCCGCCGTCGGCCTCGTGGTCATGGCGAGCGTGCTGGTGGCGCTCGCCGTCGCCGTGCTGGCTCGGAGGAGAGTTGAAAGGGCTCGACCCAGACGCTGACCTGGCAGCGCTGTGCCGTCGTCGGCACACAGCAGCCCGCCTTCTTCACCGAGGTCGCCGACGACCACGGCCGCCTCGTCACGGTGTGCGAGAACCGGGCCACGGCGTGGTCGGGCTCGTGTACCGGGGGCCAACGCACCGATTATCGCTACGACGTCGGCAGCCGGCTGACCCGGGTGTGCCAGCAGCCGTCGGGCGGTAGCTGCGGCCAGACGCGCGAGTTCCTCTACGACCAGCGGGGCCTGCTGACCGCCGAGCGCCATCCCGAGATCGGCGCCACCGGCAACGGCCGGACCTTCTATATTTACGACGCTTTGGGCAACGTGCTGACCAAGGACCTCGATGGCACCGAGAAGTTCGACCTCGGCTTCGCCTACGACCCGGCCTCGCGCCTGATCCGCGTCGAGGAGCCGGACCCGTACGCTCCGGGCTCGACGCGGCTGCTCAAGGAGCTCTTCTACGCGCGCAAGAACGAGGGTAACGACAAGCGCCAGGGCAAGCTCTACCAGGCGCGGCGGCGCAACTGGGTGCAGCCCGTCTCGCCGCTGCCGCGCTCAACCCCGCCGACGGCCTCGAGCGTCCCTTCCAGATCTCGACGAGCGCGGGCTGGAGCACGGGCACCTACGGCTACGACGGCGCCGGCAACGTCCACCGCATCGGCACCCAGGACTTCCGTTACGACCGGCTCAGCCGCATGGTGTCGGGCGAGGTGCTCACGGGGGCCGTGACGCACACGCAGACGGCGTCCTTCGACGTCTACGGCAACCTGATCCAGCTCGTCAACGACGGCAGCGCGCAGTCTATTCCGGTCAACACGGCGACCAACCGCATCACGCTGTCGGGCTCCTCGTACGACGAGGGGGGCAACCTCACCCGCCTGGCGGCGGCCGGCGAGGTGTTCGCCTCGTGAGCACGTTGCCGCGGGCGTTGCGGGTGTAGTAGGTCCAGTCGTTGCCCGCATCGGCCGCCTCGATCTCCACCAGGCCGTCCGGGTCGACGATCTCGCTCGGCAGGAAGGCTCCGCGATACGGCGGCACCAAAAGGCTCCGGAGGTGCGGATCCGGGCGTCCCTTGCAGTCCGCTCGCTCCACCGCGGGGCTTGGGAAGGTGCTCGTAAGTGGCTCTGCATCAACGACTTACCTCCTGGGTTGGCCTCGTAGGCGCCAACGTCGCAGCGCCCTCCTTCGGAGGGCTCGACCTGCCGAGCAGGTACTGGCCCGGCCACGGCTGGTCCCACTGCTCGTAGGTCTCGGCCGCGTGCAGGGTGAGGTAGGCGTCGCGCAGGTGCGGACGCGCCATCGCCGTCAGGTCGGCGCGGCCGGCGGCGAGCACGGTGTTGGCGTGGTCGGCGCCGAGGATCGCCCCCACGGCCATCACCGGCATCCCCGCCTCGTAGCGGATCTGCTCGGCGAACGGCACCTGGTACATGCGGCCGTAGACCACCTCGGACTCGGGTACGTTGCCGGCCGAGGAGACGTCGATCAGGTCGAGGCCGGCAGCCTTCAGGCGCTTCGCGAGCTCCACCGACTCCTCCGGCGTGGTGCCGCTGCCGTCCTCCATCCAGTCGCTGGCGGAGATCCGCACCGCCATCGGCCTGTCCTGCGGCCAGACCTCGCGCACGGCCTGGAAGACCTCGAGGGGGAAGCGCAGGCGGTTCTCGAGGCTGCCGCCGTAGTCGTCGTCGCGGCGGTTGGTGAGCGGCGAGATGAAGGTCGAGAGCAGGTAGCCGTGCGCCATGTGGAGCTCGATCAGGTCGAAGCCCGCCTCCTGCGCCCAGCGGGCGGCGCGCACGAAGTCCGCCGTCACCCGGTCCATGTCGGCGCGCTCCATCGCCCGCGGCGCCGGCCAGCCCGGGCGGAACGGCAGCGGCGAGGGCGCCAGCGTCGTCCATGCGCCGTCCTCCGCCGCGAGGGGGACGTCGTCGCCCTCCCAGGGATGGCGCACCGAGCCCTTGCGCCCGGCGTGGGCGAGCTGGATGCCGATCCTGGCCGCCGAGCGGGCGTGGACGAAGTCGACGATCCGCTTCCAGGCGTCGACGTGGCGGCGCTCGTACATCCCGGCGCAGCCGTGGGTGATGCGGCCTTCGGGCGAGACGTCGGTCATCTCGGTCATCACCAGGCCGGCGCCGCCGACGGCGCGGCTGCCCAGGTGGACCAAGTGCCAGTCGCCGACCTCGCCGCCCGTGGCCGAGTACTGGCACATCGGGCTCACCACCACGCGGTTGGGCAGCTCCAGGCCGCGCAGCCTGAGCGGTGTGAAGATCGGTGCCGGCGCCTTCGCCCCGGCGGCCGGCGGCCGGCCCTCGCCAGCCTGGAAGACGCGGTCCACCGCCGCCACCAGCTCCGGGTCGCGCTGCCTCAGGTTGTCGTAGGTGATGCGCTTGGAGCGCGTCATCAGGTTGAAGGTGAAAAGGACCGGCGGCTGGCCGAGGTAACGCGCCGAATTCTCGAACCACTCGAGGCTGGTCTGGGCGGCCTTCTGCAGCTTCAGCACCTCGACCCAGCGGGCGTCCTCGTAGGCGGCGAGCACCCGCGGCACGTCGTCCGTGCCGAGCTCGCCGAAGGCTTCGGCGAGCGCGATGGCGTCTTCCATGGCGAGCTTGGTGCCGGAGCCGATCGAGAAATGGGCGGTGTGGGCCGCGTCGCCCAGGAGCACCGTGCGGCCATGGTGCCAGGTGGCGCACCTGATCGTGGGGAAGAGACGCCAGACCGAGCGGTTGGGCAGCAGGTGGTGGCCGCCGAGGTGCCGGCGGAAAAGCGCCTCGCAGAAGGCCACCGTGTCGTACTCGGTGGCACCCTCGAGACCGGCGCGGCGCCAGACCTCCTCGCGGCACTCGACGATCCACGTCGCCAGGCCGTCCTCGAAGGGGTAGGCGTGGACCTGGAAGAGACCGTGCTCGGTCTCCTCGAAGATGAAGGTGAAGGCCTCGAGGGGCAGGTCGGTGCCGAGCCAGCAGAAGCGGCACTTGCGCGCGTCGATCCGGGGCCGGAAGTGCTCGGCGTAGAGCTCGCGCACCCGGCTGTTGGCGCCGTCGGCGCCGAGCACGAGGTCGGCGTCGAGGGCGCCGAGGCCCTCGATCTCGCGCTCGAAGACGAGCTCGACGCCGAGCTGGCGGCAGCGCTGGTGCAGGATTCGCAGCAGCCTGCGGCGCGACAGGGCGGCGAAGCCGTGGCCGGTCGACACGGTGCGGGTGCCGCGGTAGAAGGTCTCGACGTCGCGCCAGTACTTGAACTGTGAAGTGATGGCGACGTAGGTCTGCGGATCGGCCTTCTCGAACTGGCCCAGGGTCTCGTCGGAGAAGACCACGCCCCAGCCGTAGGTGTCGTCGGGACGATTGCGCTCGTAGACCGTGACCGCGGTCGCGGGATAGGCCTGCTTGATCAGGATGCTGAAGTAGAGGCCGGCAGGGCCGCCGCCGACGGAGACGATCTTCATCGGCGCGGATCTTACCGGAAGCGAAATTTTCTTGCGCCCGATGATCCCCGCCGCGCGGCGATTCCGCGTTTACCAGGTAGGAGACAAGCTGCGACGGGCTGTCGACCCGTCGGATCCGGACGCGGACGCACGTGGCGCCGGCGACGGCACACCCCTCTTGGGAGGAAGCTCCGGATCCCAGGGACCCAAGGCTCAGCGGTTCAACGAGATTATGCGGCGCTCGCGTCGTCCCCGGACGACCAGCGTGCGGACGCCGACGCAGCGCCTCTCCGCGGGTGATGACCAGGCACTGAAATTATCTCCCGGATTGCCGTCAGCGACCGGGGCTCGGTCTTCGTACCTCTCTTCGTCGCGAGGCCTCAACCTGGAATAGACGGGGCCTCGCGACTTTTTCGTGTGCCGACTCTGCACGGGTTCGCGTACCGACGCCCGCACGGGTTCGCGCGCCGACGCCCGCACGGGCATAAATGCCCGTGCATGATAGAAGAACCGGTCATGACCGCCCCATGCTCCGCCGCGGCCATCGACGTCGTCAGCCCGGTCTACAACGAGGCCGCCTCGCTGCCCCTGGTGCTCGCGGCGGTGCCGCGGCCGCCGGTGCGGCGGGTGGTGGTGGCCGACAACAACTCCACCGACGGCTCGGCCGGGGTCGCCCGGCGCCATGGCGCGGTGGTGGTGCCGGCCCCGGTCCAGGGCTACGGCAGCGCCTGCCTCGCCGGCCTCGACTACCTGCGGCGCCACGATCCCCCCGGCGTCGTGGTCTTCCTCGACGCCGACTACTCCGACTACCCCGAGGAGCTGCCGCGGGTGGTGACGCCGATCCTCGCCGGCGACGCCGACCTGGTGATCGGCTCGCGCATCCTGGGCGAGCGCGAGCGCGGCGCCCTCCTGCCGCAGGCGCGGGCCGGCAACCTCGTGGCGTGTACCCTGATCCGCCTGCTCTACCGCCACCGCTACACCGACCTGGGGCCGTTCCGCGCCGTCGCCTGGGAAGCCCTCGAGCGCCTCGGCATGCGCGACCCCGACTTCGGCTGGACGGCCGAGATGCAGGTCAAGGCCCTGCGCCACGGCCTGCGGGTGACCGAAGTGCCCGTCTCCTACCGCCGGCGGGTAGGCGTGTCGAAGATCACCGGCACCGTCAGGGGCACGGTGCGGGCGGGCTACAAGATCCTGTGGACGGTGCTGCGCTATAGCTGGGGGCAAGGGCATCGGCATGACGGCGCCCGCGCCTCGACGTAACAGCGGGCGCTTTCCGCCGTATAGAACATGAGCCGTCCACCGCGCCGGCGGCCCCCGCACGCGCGCCATCCCCCGGAGCACCCGATGAGCCATCGCGAAAACCGCCACCGCGAAGACCGCCACCGCGAAGACCTCAGCGAGCACGTCCTCCCCCGCTTCTCCCTCCAGCGCCGCATCACCGTGCTGGTGATGCTGGCCACGGTGCTCGTGGTGGGGGCGATCGCCACCCTCGGCATCCCCCTCGAGCTCGTGCCGCGGGGCTTCGACGAGCCCTCGCTCCAGGTCCAGGCCATGTGGCAGGACGCGCCGGCCCAGGAAGTTCTCGACAAGGTCGTGCTGCCGCTCGAGGAGGAGCTCTCGACCGTCCCCGGCATCCGGGACCTCTTCTCCTTCTCCACCACCGGCTTCGGCCGCTGCTTCCTCAGCTTCAAGCTCGGCACCGACATGGACGTGACCTATCGCGAGGTGCGCGACCGGGTGGAGCGCGCCAAGGCGCGCCTGCCCGCCGACGTCGACCGGGTGCTGATCCGCAAGCACTCCGAGGGCTCGATCCCGGTGCTGGCCATGGGTCTGGCCATCGACGAGGAGGTCACCGACGTCTACAACCTGATCCAGAACGAGATCGTCATGCCCCTCCAGCGCATCGACGGCGTCGCCGACGTGACCGTGCGCGGCCTCGAGGAGCGCGAGATCCTGATCGAGCTCGACCGCGAGCGGGTGGCGGCGGCCGGGCTCAACGTCTACGAGCTCGGCAACGAGCTCGGCTCCGACAACTTCACCATGGCCAGCGGCCACGTCCTGGCCGCGGACAAAAAGCTGATGCTGCGCTCGGTGGCTCGCTACGCCGACCTCGAGGCCCTCGAGAACCGCCTCGTGGGTCCCTCGGTGCGCCTCAAGGACGTGGCCACGGTCCGCTACGACCTGCCCGAGCAGAACTTCCGGGTGCGCGCCATGTCGAAGCCGGCGATGATGCTCATCGTCATGAAGGAGGGCGAGGCCAATCCGCTCGCGGTGTCGCGGGCGGTGGCCACGGAGGTCGAACGGATGCGGCGTAACCCGCGCCTCGAGCCCATCGAGCTCGAGGTCTTCTTCGACCAGGGCAAGACCATCCTCGAGTCGCTCGGCATCCTCTTCGACAGCGGCAAGATCGGCGGCGTGTTCGCGGCCCTGGTGCTCTTCTTCTTCCTGCGCCGCTTCCGCATGACGCTGATCATCACCATGTCGATCCCCGTGAGCCTGCTCCTCGGGGTCGTGGCCATGTACTTCTTCGGCGAGACGCTGAACCTCTTCACGCTCCTCGGCCTGATGATCTCGGTGGGGCTGCTGGTCGACAACTCGGTGGTGGTGGCCGAGAACATCTTCCGCCTCCACCGCGCGGGCCTCGCGCGGCGCGACGCGGCGATCCAGGGCGCCGGCGAGATCTCGCTGGCGATCGTGATGGCCACCCTGACGACCGTGATCGTCTTCCTGCCGGTGTCGCTGGTCGAGGGCGTCGGCCGCTTCTTCCTCCTGCGCCTGGCCATCCCGATCACCGTGTCGCTCACCGCCTCGCTCTTGGTGGCCCTCGTCTTCGTGCCGCTGGCGGTCTACCTGACGCTGCCGGAGACCGCCGCGGCGCGCGACGAGAAGCGCCTCGGGCGACGTTTCCAGGGCGTCCTCCGGAAGGCCTACGAGGCCACCTTCGGGCGCCTCAACCACGGCTACAACCGCCTCCTGGGGCTCTTCCTGCGCCGGCGCATGGACCTCGTGATGGCGGTGCTGGCGGTGATCGCGCTGTCGGCGGCCCTGCCCTTTCAGAAGGTCAAGCTCGTGCCCATGCAGGAAGAGGAACGCTCGGGCTTCGGGATCGACGTCGTGCTGCCGCAGTCGACCACCCTGGAGGAGGCCGAGGAGTACTTCCGCGACGTCGAGAAGGTGCTCGAGGCGCGGCAGCGGGAGCTCGACCTCGACGGCTACTTCATCTTCCACACCAGCACCTGGGGCGAGGTCGAGGGCTGGCTCAACAATCCGCGCACGACGGAGGACTCGCCGCGCGAGATCACCGAGGCCTTCCTCGAGGTGATGCCCGAGAAGGCGGGCTCGAAGGTCTACACCGGCCAGGAGACCGACGACGAGGACGAGGACAAGAACCTCCACGTCGTCACCCTGGTCGGCGAGGACGCGGCCCAGCTCGAGGATCTGGCGGACGGCTTGGAGGAGAAGTTCGCGGCGGTGCCAGGCGTGCTCGGCGTCAAGAAATCGGGGGACGTGCCGGCCGAGGAGCTGGCCTTGAGGGTCGACCGCGATCAGGCCCAACGTCTCGGCATCAGCCCCGAGGTGGTGGCCGGCGTGGTGCGCAACTCCCTCGGCGGACGCGCGCTGCCCAAGTTCTACCGCGACGGCCGCGAGATCCCGGTGCGGATACGCTTCCAGGAGGCGGACCGCGAAAGCCTGGCCGAGCTCTACGCCTTCCAGGTGCCGACCGCCGGCGGCGACTCCGTGCCGCTGCAGGCGGTGACCGAGGCCGAGCGGCTGGACTCGACCAAGCGCATCTGGCGCCGCAACAAGCGCACCTCGCGCACCATCACCCTCGAGCTCGCCGAGGCCGACGCCGGGGCGACGCGCGAGCGTCTGGTCAAGCTCGCCGCCGGCCTCGACCTGCCGGAAGGCGTGACCTTCGGCGCCGCGCGCCGCGGCGGCGGCGCCGACGAGGACCTCCAGGCGTTGATGTTCGCCGCGGTGCTGTCGGTGGTCTTCATCTACCTGCTGATGGGCTTCCTCTTCGAGAGCTTCCTGCTGCCCCTGTCGATCGTGCCGACCATCCCCCTCGCCATCATCGGCGTCTGGTGGACGCACTACGCGACGGGCTACGACGTCGACCCGCTCGGCTTCGTGGGCGTGGTGATCCTGATCGGCGTCGTGGTCAACAACGGCATCGTGCTGATCGACTACGTCAACCGGCTGCGCGCGTCCGGCGAGGAGCGCTCGCGGGCGGTGCTCGACGCCGCCGACCGGCGCTTCCGGCCGATCATGATGACGGCGCTGACGACGATCTGCGGCATGGTGCCGCTGACCTTCGCCGGCACCACCTCGATCGGTCTCTCCTACAAGAGCTTCGGCCTGGCGCTGATCGGCGGCATGACCACCGCGACCATGCTGACGCTGCTCGTGGTGCCGGTGGCCTACACGCTCTTCGACGACGCCCGCAACTACCTGATGGCGCTCATGCGGCGGGCGGTGCCGTCGCGGCGGGCCGAGGCGGGCGCTCGGTAGCTCACCCGAGCCGCACTCTTTCTTCGGGTTGACGGACTTCGCGCGGCCGGGTATCGTCTTGACAAAGGCTTCCCATGCCAGATAGCTCCCGAACCCGCAACCGCGTCGTCATGGCCAGAGTGCTGCACCCAGGGGAGCAGGACGACGGCTCCTTCGACCTGGAATTCTGGCGCCGCGTCGGGGCCGAAGGCCGCTTCGCCGCAGCGTGGGACATGGTAGGCGAAGCCGCCGCGATCCGAGGCGAAGATGGCCGTCAATCCCGACTTCAGCGATCTGTTCTCCGAGTTCAACGGCGCTGACGTCCGCTTCCTCGTGATCGGCGCACGACCTCCTGGACGCCAAATCGCTCAAGCGAGTCAGGCAATCCGGTGGCTCCTGAGGTCGCCGTGAGCGGCACCACGTCGGCCTCTCTCTTACAGGAGCTTCGGCCTCGCCCTGATCGGCGGGATGACCACCGCGACGCTGCGGGCAGGGCCATCGACGTCTCCGGGCGCTACTTGAGGTCCATCCGCTTCACGTGGACGAGGCGATGCCCGAGCATGTCGACGGCGGCGTGGGACTGCTCGAGCACGACGTAGCCGACCAGCGGATCGTAACGGCCGTCGTCCGGCTCCATGTCCACGAAGACCACGTCCGTGTGGACGCGCCGGAAGCCCTCCAGTTGGATCTCGACGGGTCCGCGGATCTCGCCCGTGATCGGCTGAGTCGCGGTGGAGAACTCGGCGGTCTCGATCAGCTCCAGGTCGCCCAACCGGTCTTTCCAGGCATTGGGAAGGACCATGTAGGTCGCGCCGGTGTCCACGAGCGCGTCGCAGCGGAACGTCTTGGACGGTTCCTTGACGTTGGTGATCGTGGCTGACGTGACGATTCGTCCCATGCGCTCGGGTCTCCCGATTCGATGGTAGCACAGGCGTCTCAGGCCCTCAGGCGTGAGCCGGGGCGTCGGGCGAATACGCCCGACGCCGGCGGTCCTCCCGGCCTGTGGCCGTCACGCCGCGGACGGCCGCAGACGCAGCCTGAGCAAGGCGTACCCGGTCCAGAGGACCGCCGCCATCCCCAGCAGCACCGCCACCGCGACCGGATTGTCCGCGAAGAGGAATACGGTCCCCGTCTTCTCCGAGGAGTAGAACGTCATGGGCGCGAAGGTGCAGTAGATGGCGAACCCCAGGATCCAGGAGCGCAGCCGCAACAGTTTCTTGGTCTTTCGGAACGCTTGCATTTCGATTTCCTCCATGTCGGAGCTCGCGCCGACGTCGCCGAGCAGACGGTCGACGTCGGTCCTGGCGAGCCGTTCGAATTCGGGATCCTGCGCGAAGAACTCCTCCACCAGGGCCCTGGTGTCGGCGCTCGCCTCGCACGAGAAGTAGGCGGGCAGGAGATCGCCGACGACGTCACGAGTGATGTTGCCGTTCATGGGTTCCTTCCTTGGCTTCGGCGAGCCGCAAGCGGGCGCGGTGGACCTTGACCTTGGCGGCGGCGACCGAGATGCCGAGAGCCCGCGCGACGTCGGCGTAGCTCGTCCCGTCGGTGACCCGCATCAGCAGGGCCGCGCGGTCCACCTCCGGGAGCGCGTCGACCGCCCTCCTGACGCGGGCCAGGTCGCCGCGGGCGGCGGCCCTGGCTTCGGGATCGGGGCGCGCGTCGGGCATGGCCTCGTCGACCTCGGTCTCGGGCCGCCGCTTGCGGTGGTTCTCCCGCACCAGGTTGCGGGCGATGGCGAAGAGATACGCCTTCACGGTTTCGACGCGCAGGTCGTCGGCGCCCGCCCAGGCGCGGGCGAAGGTCTCGGCCGTCACGTCCTTGGCCTCTTCCTCGTCGCGCGCGAGCCAGAAGGCGAAGCGGAAAACGTCGCGCGCGTGGCGCCGGTAGATGTCCGAGAAAGGCGTCATCGTCGTCCTCGCCCAGACTATGCGCGAGCGGGCCGGGGGTTACACAGGCGGTCGCGGATTCGCGCCGCCCCGGCTCTCGTCTACGAGATGGGCGGGTCATCCACCGGGTTGCAGGCCATCCGCCGGATCGAGCTCGATCCGCAGCCGCTCGTGCGCGGCGAGCAGCCGCTGCGCCACTTCGTCGCGGTCGCGCCCGGTCACGACGACGGCGCCCACCTCTTGCCCGGCGCCGACGCGTCTGGCCACCGTCGTCCCCGGCCTGACGCGGAGCCGGACGTCCTCGACGCCGGGCACCGCCCGCGCTTGCTCGAGACCGCTGACCGAGCGCACCACCCCCTTGCCGGGATGGAGCACCCACACTCCGGCGGCCCGACTCGCCCGCGCCGGCAGGGAGACGTCCTCCCCCAGGCCGAGGCGCAGCCACGCCTGCCACGGGTCGAAGCCGTAGGCGAGCTCGATGAGCTCGGTGATGTGGCCGCCGGGAGGACGCGCGGCGATCTCGCCGAAGACCGGGCCCTCGGGCGTCAGGAAGAGCTCGAGATGGGT
>Ga0299906_10003634_pt1 | contig 12711 bp, 15 predicted proteins | sample RVTome_14_FD_200259 | JGI IMG/M metagenome (GOLD analysis project Ga0299906, IMG submission 200259) | Soil microbial communities from uranium-contaminated site in the Upper Colorado River Basin, Wyoming, United States - RVT145D125 (version 2) ...
GCTCGTCGGGCTGTCGCGGGAGGGCGCCTTCAGGAGCCCGGCGAGCAGCGCGGCCTCTCCCAGGCTCACGTCCGCGGCGGACTTGGCGAAATAGCGCCGGGCGGCGGCCTCCACGCCCCAGGCGCCGGCGCCGAAGTAGACGCGGTTCAGGTAGAGCTCGAGGATCCTGTCCTTCGAGTAGTGGCGCTCGATCCAATAGGCGAGCAGCATCTCGCGCGCCTTGCGGGCAAAGGTGCGCTCGGAGTCGAGGAAGGTGTTCTTCGCGAGCTGCTGGGTGAGCGTCGAGCCGCCCTGCACGATCTCGCCGGAGACGAGGTCGGTCCACGCCGCGCGGAAGATGCCGGTCACGTCGATCCCGGGATGCTCGTAGAAGCCCTTGTCCTCGACCGCGATGACCGCGTGCCGCAGCTGCGGCGGCATCTTCGACAACGGGATGATCGTGCGGTCGACGGTCGAGTGCAACGTCGCGATCTGATTGCCTTCGCGATCGTAGATGTAGGTCGTCTGCAACGGGGGCGGCGTCTCGGGCAGCTCGAGCTGCGAGTAGAGGTAGAACAGGGTCAGCAGCAGGCCGATGGCGGCGACCAGGGGCACGACGACGAACACCCACCACCAGCGGCGGAGCCAGGGCTTGAATCCCTTCCGCTTCTTGGTGGGGGCGTGCCTACGACCCCTGGGCGCGCGCGCCGGCGCGGTCTTGACCGCCAATTCGCCATCCAGTGTAGCCACGGGTCGACATCTCCCCAGCACGCGACCTGCGGAAACGTCGTGGTGTTCCCGTGGAGCCTTGCGAGCGCGATCAGCCGGCGCGGGCCACGAAGGCCTCGTGCAGGTGGTTCCAGTGACACTCGGTGCAGACCTCGACCACGTAACACCACGAGCCCGGCCGGTCGGCGGCCATGTCGAGCCCGACGTCGAGCGGCCACACGCGTCCGTTGTCATGCTTCAGCCCGTCCCCGTAGACGTACGTCACGAGCTTGAGCGTGGCGTCGTGGCACACCGGGCATTCCCTCCGCGTCGGCTCGCCCACGTGCTGGGCGGCACGCATCAACTCGGGATGGGCGTCGCAGATGTCGGTCCACGAGGCGAGCCCGGTCCGGACCTGGTTGATCAGGGCGCGCTTGGCGAGCGAGTAGTCCACCGTCGCGAGCAGCGAGCGGCGGCCTCGCCTGACCGGGAGCCGTTGTCGCATGGCCATGGTCGAGGCATCGTACACCCGCCTCCCGACGGAGGCCGGGTCGGCTTCGCACGAGATCAGGGGAGCGGCAGGTCGACCTGTGCCCGAGCCCTCGCCTGCACCGTCCGGTCCCCGGCGACCAGGAACAGGTCGCCCACGGGCAGACGAACGCTGACCGTCGCCTCGAACGTCCCGCGCTCGCACGAACACGTCTCGAGCACGGCCCCGTTCCGCTGGGCGTATTCGCCGGCGAGCGCCGCCGGTTCGGGACCCTCCTCGTCGATCGCGAGCGATTGCGCGGCGGCGAGCGCCGCCGCGTCCGCCGCCGTCTGCGCCCGCGACGCCGCGTGCAGCACCCGGGCTACATCCGAGGCGCCCATCGCGAGCACCACCAGGGCCGCAAGCACCGCCGCGCTCAGCACCGTGATCGAGCCACGGTCCCCCTCCAGCCGGGGAATCGGTGACGCGCGTGCGTGCGCGAAGCCGCGTCGGAGCCGCCCGACGGTCACGCGAACTCCTGCCGCATCGTCGCGCTCGCCCGGAGCGACACCGACGGGGGGAGCAACCATCCGGCCAGCAGCGACGCGACCGGCGCCTCGTAGGCCACGTCGACCGTCACGGGGGCACCCCGAGCTCCGCTCCACGTCGCGACCACGCTGATCCGATCGGGATCCAGACCGACGGCGGCCGCGCGGACCGCCTCATCGACCGCATCACGGCTCCCCTGGACGGCGGCCTCGCGCGCGCCCGCGCGTGAGGCCTGCGTGAGCACGAGGGAGTCGCGCGCGATGACCCCGACCTGCACGAACGCGAGCAGGAGGAGGAGGAGGATCGGCAACAGGAGCGCGAACTCGACCGCAGCCGAACCGCGTTCGCGCAAGCGATCAGCCGGCACTTCCGGCAACCTGATCGATGATGGAGTCGAAGAACGCTGGCAGCTTGCCCGACGATCGCGCCCATGCGATCAACACGACGGCGACCGCGGCGGCCGCGAGGATCACGAGCGCGTACTCCGCCGTCGTCTGCCCCGCCTCCTCGGACAGCCGGTTGCGCGCTCGCACGTAGCGAGCACGGACGTACCAGGACAAGAGCATCCCGGTTCACCTCCTCTCAGTCGATCGAACGAAGGGTGGTCAGCAAGACCGGGACCACCGTCAGGAGGAGGAACGCGGGGAGGACGAGGAACACGAGCGGGAAGAGCATCTTCACGGGCGCCGTTCGAGCGCGTTGGGCGGCGGCCGCGCGCCGGACCTCTCGTACATCGGAGGCGAGATGCCCGATCTCCTCGGCGAGCGAGGACCCCAGCGAGTCGGTCCTCGCGAGGGCGCCGAGCAGCCGCCGGAGGTCGGGGAGCGCGAGGCGGTCGCCGACGACGATCAGCTCGTCCCGCCACCGACCGCCGAGGTCGCTGGCATCGAGCACCGGTCGGAGCTCGTCTGCCAGAGGTCCCGTGGCCGCCTCTACGGCGCGACGGAAGGCGAGTTGGGGCGGGAGCCCCGCCGACGTCGCGACTGCCAGCAGGTCCAACAAGACCGGGATCTCGCGGTCGGCCGCGGCGAGCGTTCGGCGAGCGAGCAGGAGATCGGGGACGCGCCAGGCGATCGGCGCCGCCGCAACACCGAGCACCGGTGACACGATTGCCGACACCGCGAACATCGTCGTGGCCGCAACGAGTGCCTTCGACGCCACGACCTGTCGTTCGCTCCGATCGGTGCCGCTCCGATCGAGCCTCGTCTTCGTCGTCCGCGAGATCCGAAGGCGTCGGAGGATCGGCCAGCCCCCGACGACCTCGAGCACGTTCCCGATCGAAGCCGGCCGGCTCCGGACGATCGCGCTCGACGCCAGCGGATCCGGGGCCCGCCCGAGCCCGATCGCGGCGACCGCGACCGCGGTCCCGAAGCCGGCCTGGATCGCCACCATCGTCGCGGTCACGGTTCGACCCGTAGGAGGTGTCCGATCCACACGTACGCGGCCCCCTGCAACGCGAAGCCGAGCGCGATCGCGGCGACCCCGGTCGGCGTCTCGTACGCGGCCTCAAGATCTCGACGAGCGATCACCGACAGGAACAGGAAGAAGCCGATGGGGAGCAACCCGAGGATCGTTGCCGACAGCCTCGCTTGCGCCGTGAGCGATCCGAGCTCACGAGCGGATGCCCGGCGATCTCGGAGCGTGTCCGCGAGGTTCTCCAGGCTCGCGGCGAGCGAGCCTCCCGTCCGCCGATGGAGCTTGAGCACGCCCGCGACGAGCCGCGCATCGGGACCTCCCACGTCGCGGGCCCACGCGTCGATCGACTCGTCCATCGGATCGCCCAGCCCGGTCCGATCGGCGAGCCGGCGGAACGTCGACCCGAGCAGCGGATCCAGGTCGGTCGCGGCGAGCTCGATCGCTTGATGCAGCGAACGACCGGAGCGCATGGCCGAGGCGACCAGCGAGACCGCCTCGGCGAGGCGCTCCTGCGTGGCGATCTCCCGGCGGCGCTTGCGGCGTCGGGTGACCATCGCGGGTGCCGTGAGCGCAACGGCCGTCGCCGCGAGCGAACCGACGACCCCGGCGACACGGGCACCGAGGAACCATGCCGCGACGGCACCCATCGCCACGAGCATGTTCCTCGGCACCCGGAACGTCGATACGGCCGACTCGCGATCGGGCACGAGCCTGCCCAGTAAGCGCCTCGAGCGTTCGGCGACCATCACGCGCGTGAGGAAGGTCGTCGAGAGGACGACCAGCCCGGCGACGGCGATCGCCTCGATCACGCCGGTTCCCACGCGTCGATCCCCGCCTCGAACCACCGGTGGTCGAGATCCTGTTCGCGTTCGGCGAGCGACGAGACGACCCGTGGCGTGATGCCCGTGCAGACGAAGGCACCCTCACGCCCGATCCGTGGTCGGAAACCGAAGATCTCGACGACGACCGGGTCCCCCGTCCCGTCGAGCTCGTCGACCGCGGCCACCTGGAACACGACGCGTCGTCCGTCGCGAAGGCGAGCCGTGTGCACCACGACGTCGATCGCCGACGACACCTGCGCCCTGACATGGGCGACGGGGAGGTCGACGTCGGACATCAGCGCCATCGTCTCCAGGCGCCAGAGCGCGTGACGCGCCGAGTTCGCGTGCGCCGTCGAGAGCGAACCATCGTGTCCCGTGTTCATCGCCTGGAGCATGTCGAGGGCCTCACCGCCGCGGACCTCACCGACGACGATCCGATCAGGTCGCATCCGGAGCGCGTTGCGAACCAGGTCTCGGACCGTGACCTCGCCGCGACCCTCGACGGTCGCCGGCCGGGCCTCCAGACCGATGACGTGGGGCTGGGCGAGTCGGAGCTCGGCGGCGTCCTCGATGGTGATGAGCCGCTCCTCGGACGGGACGAAGGAGGACAGCACGGCGAGCAGCGTCGTCTTCCCCGAGCTGGTCCCACCCGAGATCAGGATGTTCATGCGTCCGCGGACACACGCGCCAAGGAACGCGAGCATGCGGGGCCCGATCGTCCCGCCCGCGAGCAGATCCCCGGGCCCGAGGGGCATCGACGAGAACTTCCGCACGTTCAGGACGGGACCGCAGAGCGAAAGAGGCGGCACGATCGCGTGCACCCGAGAGCCGTCCGGAAGTCGCGCGTCCACCCAAGGTGACGTTGCGTCGACCCGAAGACCCAGGGGCGCCACGATGCGCTCGATCACGTGGAGGACCGCCTCCTCCCCCTCAAACAGACGGTCCGCCACCCTCTCGATCCGCCCCTTCCGCTCCACGTAGACGTCGTCGGGCCCGTTCACCATCACCTCGGTGACCTCGGGGTCCTTGAGCAGGAACTCGATCGGACCCATCCCGACGACCGCATCCGAAACCGCGTTCACCACGTCCGCGAGTGCGCTCTGCGGCAGCATGTGGCCCTGCTCGCGCAGGAGCGACAGCGCCTCCTCCCGCACCCGCAGTCGGCGCTCGGCGCGCGGCATTGCGTCGAGCTGCCGAGCATCCACCCGGCCGATCAGCCGCTCGTGCAAGCTCCGCCGAACGTCCACGAGCGCATCCGTCCGATTCACGATGCCTCCAGCACCTGTCGGGCGAGCCCGTCGAGCGCTCGTCCGATCCGCCCGCGCATCGGCACCAGGCGACCGTGATCCTGGGCTCGACCGACGGCACGATCCGACGGGATCACGGCGATCGGTGGTTGGCCGAAGACGCGTTCGACGTCGTTCGGCGTGATCTCCGATCTGCTCGCCCGGTTGACGACGAACGAACAACGCCCGTCCAGCGCCGCGAGCTCGATCGCTCGCTTGGCATCTCGGAAGGAGAGCACGTCGAGCCCCAGCACGACGAGCACCCGATCGGCAGCCGCGAGCGCGGCCCGAGCTATCTCGTCCAGCGCACGTGGGACGTGGAGGACGACGACGTCGCAGGATCGACGCGCCGCCGAGATCGCGGCGCCGTAGGTCTCGGCGCCGATCCGCGGGAACCGTTGCCGCTCACCGGGGGCGAGGAGCGCCGCGAACCCCGCCGGGTGACGCCAGGCGAGCTCCTCCACGTGCCGCGATGCCACCTCGTCGCCCAGCGGCACCAGGTCGGCGATGGTCCTGGGCTCCTCGTCGGCCGCAGCGCCGATCGCGGCCGTCGCGTCGGCGAAGAGCACGTCGAGATCGATCAGGATGCATCGGCGTCCGCGCTTGGCGAACGCGGCCGCGAGGTGCGTCGCGACGAACGTGGCGCCGGCCCCGCCGCGCGGGGCGTAGACCGCCAATGCCTGCGCCCGCTCGCCGGTCGTCTCGTCCCGCTTGGGTCCGACGCGTGCGGCGGCGAGCGCGAGCTCCTCGCGCTCGGCCGGCCAGAGGTAGAAGCCGGTCGCGCCGCCACGGATGGCGCGGCGCAGCGCCCCCACCGATTGACTCGTGTCGACGGCGAGCAGCGCGCTGCCGTTCAGCGTGCCGCGCGAGGGAACGAGCGAGGGGGCGGCGACCACGGCGTCCGGCTCGAGCTGCCGGACGGCCTCCGCGAGCTGCGCGCCGTCGGCGGCGGTCCCGACGACACGGGCGCGACCGGTGCGATCGAGGAAGTGCATGACCTCCTCGGCCACGTCCGGCGTCTCCAGTGCGATCACGATCCGCGCGACCTCCTCCATGTTCGCTCCACGTCCAGGGGGAAGCGCCGACCAACGAATGAGGGAGGATCTTGCTTCGGGGAGTCACGGCGAACCGCGTAGGCGAACAGTACGCTGCGGCGCGAGTTCGAGACAATCACCAGGCCGACCGATTCGTCGTTCTTGTCGGGGGATGTGATCCGACGCCCAGAGCGAGGAGGAGCGATGGCAGGGATCGAGATCCGCAGGTTCGAGCAGGCCGACGAGTCACGGACGTTCGAACACGGCTCGTTCGACGAGGTGACGATCGGCGGCGTCACGATCGGACGCGCGAGCTACGAGCCCGGATGGATCTGGTCGGAGCACGTCGGCAGGCCATCCGGCGAGAAGCTGTGTCAGGTCGAGCATGTGGGGCTCGTCGTCTCGGGGAAGACCGGCGTCAGGATGGCGGACGGGACCGAGGCCGAGCTCACGCCCGGCGACCTGTTCGCGATCGGCCCAGGTCACGACTCCTGGGTCATCGGCGACGAGCCGTACGTCTCGATCCACCTGCTCGGCGCGAGCGAGTACGCGAAGCACTAGGCCCTGGCTTGCTCTCACCGACCCGACGGTGATGGATCGTCCCCGTTCCGGGGAAGTGTCAGACCCGGGGTCTACGATCGCGGCATGGGTTCGGTCGTGCATCTGTCCGAATGGCGCGAGCGCCGCGAGGCAGACCCGTTGAGCCGCCTCGACCGCGCGATCGCACGCCTGGACGCCCTCCTGCGCCGTAGCGGCTCAGGCCGCCTGGCGGGCAGGGTCGAATCCGAGCTGTTGGCCATCACCGGCGCCGTCTCGGCAGGGTTCGAGGACGCCGCCGCCGAGCGTGCCGAACGCCTGGCCGAACGCCTGGAGCACCCCTCCGCCCGCCGCTCCGGCTAGGCACGCAGCCGGCCACCTTCTCTCACCCCGGAACCAGCCCGGCCCAGGGCCGGTCAGCAAGGTCGACCGGAAGCTTCCGGGAGGGAGGCGCCCCGGCGCACGCTCGCGCCCGAACCTGCCTGCGTGCCGGTGCGGGGCTACGCTGGGTGGCCGGCCACGGGGACAGGCGAACGGGAAGGGAAAGGGTGAACGATCCGGACCCACGCACGCTCACGCGGGCTCGCGAGGGCGACCTCGCCGCGTTCGAGGACCTCGTGCGCCAGTACCAGGCCGACGTCTGGCGCTTCGCGTACCACTTCACGCGCGACCGGTCGTTGGCCGACGACGTCACCCAGGAGGCGTTCATGCGCGCCTTCCGGTTCCTCCGCGGGTTCCGTGGTGACTCCAAGTTCACCAGCTGGCTCTTCCGGATCGCGCGCAACTGCGCGATGGATCAGATCAAGGCGCGCAACATCTACGTCGAACGTGTCACCCCGATCGCCGGGACGACCACCGACCCGCAGGCCCGCGTCGAGCTGCACGCCGCGCTCGACGCGGTCTCGGCCGAGCATCGCGAGCCGTTCATGCTCGTCGAGGTCTTCGGCCTGTCGTACCAGGAGGCGGCCGATGTCCTCGGCGTCCGCGTCGGGACGATCAAGAGCCGGATGCACCGGGCGCGTCGAGCGATGATGGACGCGCTCGCGGTCGAGGAGGAGGCACGGTGAATCACGAACAGGCCGAGCGTCTCCTGTCTGCGCGCATCGACGGCGAGCGGCTGCCGACGCGGGCGAGCGCGTCGCTCGAGCAGCACCTCGAGATGTGTGCCGAGTGTCGCGCGTTCGAGCGCGGCGCCTATCGGTTGCGCGAGGGCGCGCGGTTCGAGGTGGCCCCCGCCGTCCCCGACCTGGTCGACCAGGTCATGACCGCCGTCGGCGCGGAGCGTGAGCGCCCTCGCTCGCGGTTGCGGGTGGTCCGGCCGGCCCGACCGAGCCGCCGTTCGATCCTCCCGCGGCTCGCCCCCGTCGCCGCGGCGCTGGTCGTGGGCGCGCTGATCGGCAGCCTGGTCGTCGGCGGACCCTGGCAACGGCCCGAAACCGGATCGGCGCTCGCCGCCACCGAGGTCACCGAGGGCATCTCGGCCGCCGCGGCGCGGCTCGACGCGTACCAGGCGACGTTCGCGATCGACGAGCGGAACCTGTCCCCGGAGGTGCCCGAACGCCACCTGACGATGCGCGTGTCGTTCGAGGCGCCCGAACGCTTCCGCCTCGACGTCGTCGATCGCACGGACTACCCGATCGCGGCCACGCCGACCAACCTGGAACTCGTGGTGGACGGCTCGACCTGGTACGCGGCCGGGCCGGCGCCGTGCCCGACGGCGACCTGCCCGCAGCGCGAGTCCGTCGTGCGCAACCGCCTGCCGTTCTCGACCGACGCACCGATCCCCACCGACCTGGTGCTCCCGATCTCCACACTGACCGACGCCGACCGCCTGACGGTGCTCGGTCGAGGGACGGTGCTCGGCCGTCCGGCCGTGCGGGTCGAGGTCCCGTTCGAGCGCGCCGAGCCGCTGTTCCCGTTCCTGTCGATCGGCGGCGACTGGCGGCCGTTCTTCCCGAGCGATCGCGTCCGGATCTGGCTCGACGAACGAAACTGGCTCCCGCTGCGATGGGACGTCTACCCCGCGACCGGCGCCGAGCGCGACGCCTGGGCGCTCAGGTTCGGCCTGCCCGACGAGCCCTCGCTGCGCTCGGTCTTCTCGGTGCGGGCGCTCCACGTGAGCCTCGACACGCCCGACGCCGGCGTGTTCGACATCCAAGCGACGGAGTCGTCGAAGGATCAGGGCGCTCGAGCCGTGGAGCTCGGCGACGTGCGACGGGCCACCGGGTTCGAGCCAGTCGCACCGAGCATGGTCGGGGGGCTCGACCGCTACCGGGTGGTGCTCCCACGGGACGACGCGGGTGGGACGCTCGTCGCGTACGCGGAGGGCCTCGCGTTCCTCAACCTCGGCGAGACACGCTCGTGGAACGGCGACGCGCCGTTCGGACCCGTCGGCGTGCAGTCGGAGGAGATCTCGCTCACCGGTGGCGGGGTCGCGTACTACGAGCCGGCGTCGCGGGACCACGGCCGTCGCGTCGCGATCCACGCGGCCGGGACCGACCTGTACCTCGAGTCCAACCTGCCGCGTTCGGAGCTGCTGGCGGCCGCCGCCGGACTCCCGGTCCAGGGCCTCCCGATGCCCGACGCCTGGACGCACCGCCGGGTCGGCGCGGTGACCGTCGAACGCGTCTCGCTCGAGACGGCCCGGGCGTCCGTCCCGTTCCCGATCGAGCTCCCGACGGCGCTGCCCGCCGGGTTTGGGCTCGCGAGCGTGGAGCTCGTCGACGCCGGGTTCGGCGCCGGTGTGACCCTGTACCTGCGCGACGAGGACGCGGACGCCGGCATCGGCACGATCCGCCTGCACCTCGAGGCGGCAAGCGCGCTGCCGCCGGCGACGTCGGCGGCGCAGTCGACGGTGGAGGTCGGCGACGTGCGGGGCCGGTTCACACCCGACCGTTCGCAGCTGGAATGGATCGACGGCGGCCTGTACCGCTCGCTCGACGCCCCCGGGCTCGAGCTCCGAGAGCTCCTCGCGATCGCGACCTCGATCGGCGAGGACGGCACGGACGGATGAGCCGCCGCCGGGCCGCGGGGGTCGCGGCGGGCGTCGCGATGGGCTTCGCCCTCGGCGCCACGCTCACGCTCGCGATCCAGGGGTGGGCGCACCTGCCCGACGGGGGTTCGATGGCCCAACCCACGGTCCCGCGGACCGACCCCGAGCCACCCGAGGCCTTCCTGGTCTGGACGTCTGGCGGCATGCACCAAGAGTTCCGAGCGGCCGTCCGCCGCCTCGACGGGATCCGGCGTTCGGTGGTGATCGCGAGCGACAACACGTGGCTGGACCGGTCGTGGTCGGAGCAGGGCGAGGTGGTGGACGACCCGTCACCCGGCCTCGCGATCCCGCTCGAGGTCGCGGCGGTCGATCCTGAGGAGTTCGCTCCGTTCCTACCGCCCGCCGACCGGTCCGATGCGCTGGCGCTCGCCGACGGCCAGGGCATCCTGGGCGAGAGCAGCGCCCGTCTCCGGGGTCTCGGGCCGGGGGGCGTGCTGAGGTTCGGCGACGTCCGGATCGAGGTGGCGGCGATCCTGCCCGACGAGCTGGTCGGCGCGCACGAGCTGATGGTCTCCCGAGCGGTGGGCAGGTCCATCGGCGTCACGCACGAGCGCTACGCGCTGGTCGTACCCGATCGTGCACGGAGCGCCACCGCCGTCGAACGGCTCCTCGACCCGATCCTGCCGGCCGCCCCTCCCTCGAAGGTCCGCGCCCCCGGCGACACGCCGTACTTCCGGCAGGGCGATGCCGTGCTGCCGCCGGTCCGGATCAAGCTGCTGTTCGGCGAGTTCCAGGCGCGACCCGAACCCGGCAACCCCGGCTTCCTCGACCTCGATCCGGCGTGGGTGAAGCAGAACATCGACACCCAGCACGTCCCGCTGCTGGGGACGGTCACCTGCAACGTGTCCCTGTTCCCCCAGCTACGCGGCGTCGTCCACGAGCTGATCGACCGGGGGCTGCAGGACACGATCCACTCGTTCTCGGGCTGCTACTCGCCTCGACATCTCAACCGGATCCCGAGCGCCGGCCTCTCGCACCACTCCTGGGGCATCGCGGTCGATCTGAACGTGCAGCAGGGGAACCTGTTCGGGCAGATCCCGCACCAGGACCCTCGGCTCGTGGACGTGTTCGAACGGTGGGGGTTCGTCTGGGGCGGGACGTTCATCGTCCCCGACGGGATGCACTTCGAGTACCGGCGCCAACCGGCCGACGCCTAGCCCCGCGGGGGCCGGACGTGCGCGAAGGGAGCAGCGAGCATGCGCAGTCTGCACTTTGCTCGGTGTCCGGCGGCCGGAACCACAGGGCCCGAGCATGCCTCCCGCGGCAAACGCGCGTGGGTTTCTGCTCCCTTCGCGGTCGCCCGAAGGCGACGCGGCCATCGTACCCCCCGGCCTCCTCGCCGCGCGAACCCGTTCGGGCGCTACGCCACGGTGGAGCGACGACCGGACAAGCGCGAGCGAACGATGAGCCAGAGCACGATCGCGGCGGCCGCGCTCGCGGCGACCACGCCGGCGGCGACTCGTGTCTTGGGGTGCGCGGCCGTCTGGACGATCCGGGTGCGGAGCCGGACCGGGCGCCGGAAGTTCCGGATGTCCCAGCCCTGGGTCTCTGCCTCCCTCCGGAGTTCCCTGTCCGGGTTCACGGCGACGGGGTGACCGACCGTCCGCAACATCGGGAGGTCGGTCGAGGAGTCGCTGTACGCGTACGAGGACTCGAGGTCGATCCCTCGGTCCTCGGCGAGCGATCGGATCGCCTCCGCCTTCGCGTCGCCGTAGCAGTAGAACTCGAGCTCGCCGGTGTAGCGCCCATCCTCGATCCGGGCGCGCGTCGCGAGGACTCCCGCGACGCCGAAATGCCCCGCGAGCGGACGGACCACCTCCTCCGGCGACGAGCTCACGATGTAGATGTCCCGTCCCTCTGAGCGGTGCAGCTCCATCAGGTCGAGGGCCTCCGCGTACACGAAGGGGTCGATCACGTCGATCAGGACCTCCTCCACGAGGCGCTCGACCCCGTGCCGGTCCCAGCCCCGCGTGAGCTGGAGCATCCCCTCCTTGAGCCGGTCCATCTTCTTCTCGTCCGCACCGACCAGAGCGTAGACGAGCTGCGCGTATGCGCCTCGCACGAGCTGTCCGCGTGTGACCATCCCCGCTCGGTACATCGGCCGGGACAGGGCGAGCGACGACGAGCGCGAGATGATCGTCTTGTCGAGGTCGAAGAACGCCGCCTCCATATCTTCATGGTATCGGTGAGCACCGGCGCCGCTGAACACGCGTGGGAGCCCGGCGACGACCGCCGGGCTCCGGGACGCGACCGAACCTAGAAAGTGACGCGCCCCACGCACACCTCGTCCGTGGACAGGTTCCGAGCGCGTGCGCGGAAGGCGTCCGACCCGGCCGTGTCGTTCTCGACGATCCGGACCTCGAACGAGCCGCTCGCGCCCCCCGTGATTCGGATGCCGCGGAACGCCAGGTCGCCGTCGTGACGGATCCTGACCCGCCACCGGTCACCCGAGACGTTCTGATCGACCTCGAACTCCACCTCGAGCCGCCCGTCCTCGGGCGAGACCTTCAGCTTCCAGTCGCTGGCGTCGGCGCACGAGCCCTCGCGGATCACGTCGTTCTGGCCCGCCGACGCGATGCCCGCCGGCATCAGGAACACGAACGCGGTCACGAGCGCAAACACGATCCTCTTCATCGTCCCGACCTCCTGGATCCTGGACACCTCGAACCTAGCGAGGCGTCACCTAAGGGCGGGCAAAGAGCAGGCGGTCGCCCGGTAAAGGTTGGACGCTATCCTCGCTGGCGGAGGCGTCAGGGCGCCTGGTGGGCCCCCCGGTCTTCAAAACCGGTGTGGGGGCGAGAGCTCCCAGGCGGGTTCGATTCCCGTCCGCCTCCGCGACTGAAATGGCCCTCTGACCAGC
>Ga0299906_10003635_pt1 | contig 12709 bp, 13 predicted proteins | sample RVTome_14_FD_200259 | JGI IMG/M metagenome (GOLD analysis project Ga0299906, IMG submission 200259) | Soil microbial communities from uranium-contaminated site in the Upper Colorado River Basin, Wyoming, United States - RVT145D125 (version 2) ...
AGCCCGCCCGCAAACCCGAAGGGCTGGAACCCCGGGTTCGTGTCGAGCAGCACCCGCCCGAACTCGTCGTACTCCATCCGCTGCACCACGGTCCCATCGCTCGCGTCGACCACCAGCCGTGGACTCCCCAGGTGGTCCGTGACGATCCGATATCTAGCCGTGACACTGCCCGTGGCCGGGTCCACATGATCGACGTACTCCGGGACGTTGAGTCGAGAACCGTACACGTATCGCTCCACCACCTCGCCGTTCTCGTTCACCTTGGCCACTGGTCGGAGCTGGTCCTCATAAAGAAGTCCGTACTCGAACGTCCACGGAGACTGGTCATTCGGACGCGTACGCTTCCCCACACGGCGGTTCAACCCGTCGATCATGTACTGAATCGACGACCCGTCGGGTAGGTCCACTTGCCGCAGGTTCCCGAACACATCGTACGCGTACTCCGTGACGGCCAATCCGGAGGTCTTGCGCAGAAGTGTCCCGTTCTCGTCGTACTCGTAGCGGAACGTGTCAACGAGTTTGAGACAGTCGGTTGATGAATTCACTGTAGCCGCGACTCCGTTCTCGCTGGTCCCGCGACGTGCTGCGGTTGCGTGACGGGGAAGCGCGGAGTCGAAAGGTGGTGCGTTCTGGTCGGTAGGTCGGGACCTCCTGGGTCCGCTGCGTGGCCGTACGGGGCTCTCAGCGCGAGAGCTTCGTCGGCGTCTACCAAGATGCGTGACGCCTCGGCGGGAGAGCCGGTGGTCGCCGGCGCGACGCTGAACGCTCCCGCGACGAGGGGGTTGATGTGGACCGCGGTCGGCGGCATCGGGACGCGAGGCGGACCGTGCGAGAACCGCTCGGGGTGTGCCTGGTACGCGGCGTCGAGCGCAGCCTGGCGCACGGCGCGGACTGTCTCGACGCGTCCGTAGAAGACGTCGGCCGGGGTGAAGAGTGCGAGACTGGCATGATGGTGCTCGTCGTTGTGCCAGCCGAAGAAGTCCTGCAGCCACGCGCGCCCGTGGAGCTCGGAGTCGAACTGGCCGGGATAGTCGGGCTGGTACTTCAGGGTCTTGAACTGCGCCTCGCTGAACGCGTTGTCGTCGGACACATGCGGCCGACTGAAGCTGCGCGAGGCCCCGAGCGAGGCGAGGAGCTGCGCGAGGGTGTCGCTCTTCATCGCGGAGCCCCGGTCGGCATGCACCTGCAAGCCCGGGGCGATGCCGTGGCGGGCGATGGTCTCGGCGAAGAGCTGCGCGGCGAGGTGCTGGCACTCCTTGCGGGCGAGCAGCCAGCCCACGACGTAGCGACTGAAGAGGTCGATGATGACGTACGCCAGCAGAAAGACACCCTTGCTCGTCGTCGCCAGCTTCGTGATGTCCCACGTCCAGACCTGATTCGGGGCGGTCGCGGTGAGCGACGGCTTCGCGTACGCCTGCGGCGGTCGCTGGTTGCGCCGCTCGCTCGTCTCTCCGGCCTCGGCGAGGACGCGGTACATCGTGCGGATGGACGCGAGGTAGACACCGCGCCCGAGCAGGGTCGCGTACACCTCCGTCGGCGGCTGGTCGGCGAACTCGGGGCGGTGGAGCGTGTCGAGGATGTGCTGACGCTCGGTGTCGTCGAGGCGGCGGGGGCTTGGCGCCGGCCCGCGGGCGCGCGGCGGGGGCGACGGGGAGCGGTGGCGACGGTAGAGCGACGCGCGGCTGACATCCAAAGCATCGCACGCCGCCCGGGCCGAGATGACCTCGCCGTCGCGCTGTTCGACGAGGGTCATCAGTTCGTCTCGTCCGGCTCGGGAAGCGCGAGCCCCAGCACCTCGTGCGCTTTTTTTTGCAGTGCGATGATCGCGTTCGCCACCTGCAGCTTGCGCTGCAACACGGCGAGCGCCTTCGTCGCCGCCGCCAACTGTCGCTCCTTCGCCCCGAGCTTCGGCTTGCGACCCGGCGGCCGCGGTTCGAGCCCCGCCGCACCGAGCGTGCCGAGCTGCTGCCGCCACGCCGAGAGATGCGAGCTGTAGATCCCTTCCTTGCGCAGCAACGCCTCGAGCGCCCCGCGCTCGCCGCTGGCGACCGCCGCCTCGCCGGCCTTCACCAGCCGCAGCTTCTCCGACGGCGAGAACCGGCGCCGGGTCTTGGGGGCCACGCTCTCGACCGACGCGCCACTCAGGCCGCGATCACGCTGCGCCCGCTCGGCCTCCTTCGAACTCTCACGACCAGGAACTGGGGATGCTTTCGGCATGTTGGGTAGGCCATTCTCCGCCCGCCAGTACAGAGATATCCAGAGGGACCTGTCTCACGCGACGTTGGCACAGGGGGTGGCCGTGCTCGAGCGCCTGGCGGCGCTGACCCCGCGCCCGCGCATCAACTTGCTGGTCTACCACGGCATCCTGGCGCCCAACGCCGCCTGGCGCGCGGCCGTGGTGCCGGCGGCGGCGGAGAGCGAGGCGAGCGGCGATGACGACTCAGGCGCGGCGGCGGCCGATTCGGCGAGCCGCGGCCGCCACATCGCCTGGGCCACGTTGCTGCAACGAGTCTTCGAGGTGGATGTGCTCGCCTGTCCGCGGTGTGACGGCCGCCTCGAACTGCTCGCCACGCTCGAGGAGCCGACGGTGGTCCGCCGCATCCTCACGCACGTCGGCCTGCCCGCCGAGCCCGTGACCCCGCGCGCCCCGCCGCCCGCGCCCGATGCGTTCTCGGAGCCCGCCTGACGGCGGCCTCATCGCGAGGCGGCGTCGCCGTGCGTCAACGATGCGCATCGTGCCGGCGCCCCGGCCTGTCGCCAGCCCGAAACGGCTCTTGTCCGCCCCGCCCCGCAGCGGGTAGGGTGCCGGCAGTGGGAGGGCAACGTCCGAGAATGGGTGATTATGTCGACTACACCCATCAGCGACAGCGGGCAGGTCCTGGGGAACGCGCGGGTCTTCGAGAACGGCTGGGTCTTCAAGAGGGGCTTCGTCTTCGACAACGCCATCGTCTGCGGCCACGCGCAGGTCCGTGACGAGGCGATGGTCTTTGGCCGGGCAGAAATCTCGGAGTATGTGCGCGTGCTAGGCTGCGCTCAGGTCTGCGGCGAGGCGCGGCTCTCGGGCAGGACGGTCGTTCGGGACAATGAGACAGTGAAGCGCTCGCCGCCGTCGGAAGGGCCGGGCGGCGGTCGTCGTGATGCTCGCGGAGGCCTCGTGGTCCGCATCCGTGAGAATGGGACTCATTCCCCGGAATGGCAGGCTTCAGGTGCGCCGACGCGAGGCCCGGAGCTGGTATTCAGCACCGGTGATGCGCCTTCGGAATGCAACGAGAGTTTCGGTCACGCCATATTCTTCCGCAATCGCTTGAGCGTTCATGCGCTGGCGCAGGCAATCAACGAGCGCGTCGCGCGGAAGGAGGACTGCCCAGGCCAGCCAATTGGCTTCGTCCTCCTGCTTCGCGTCGAAGGATCGAATCGAGAGGTCCAACTCCTGTGACATGATGATCGTCGTTGGCTTGTGGTCCAAGAGGAAGTGCGCGAGCTCGTGCATGATGTCGCTCGCCCGGCGTCCCTTCGACTTGCGGGGGTTGTAGATCAAGAGACCGCCGCCTCCGTCGCTGGCGAGCGAGATTGCTGACCAGCCGTAGGGATCGCCCTCCAGCAACGGATCGATCACATCCTCAGGCAGCCCCGGAATGTCACGCGGCGTGCGGACGTCGATGTCGAGGAACGAAGCGACATGAAAGGGATCGATCGGAGCCAGCGGCCCGATTGTCAGTTCCCGCCGCAGTGTGGCTGCGGTTCGTTCTGCCCAGCTCTTGAAGCCCCGATCAAGCGTCCCCATCGTCGGGTAGCTCCTGGGTGCTCCGTCGCATCTTGGCGGCGTGCAGGATCATCTTCGCGAGTGCGTTGACTGTCTTAGGCTCGGGCGTCTTTTCCAGTTTCAGGTGGGCGCTGACCTGGTAGACCGGCGGTTCTTCCTCTGCCTCCAGTTTGGATTGAAGGCCGAGAAGCGGCCGCGGGTCGATGTCCAGCCACTTGCAGATCTTTCCGAAGGTGCCGAGGTCGGGCATCCGGCCGTTCTCGACGCGCATGAGCGTCGCGGCACTGATACCAATCTCCTTCGCGACTTCCCTGAGCTTTCGGGACCCGCGCTTCTCCTTCACCCTCACCCCCAGCGTTGCCAGCGTCAGACGCGGCATCCATTCCTCCTCCCGGGTCCCGTTTCACGGACCAAACGCGGATTGACTTGCGAACTCACCCGGAATAGCCTCCGGGAAACAGAGATACACCAATAAAACGGAGCCGTCGACCGGAGGGAGGGCGCGTCGAACTGTCCGCCTCCCACCCGGGCACCGCAATATATTGGGGTTCCGGGATGGCGTCGGCTACCAGGGCTTGCGGTGGTGACATCGACGGTTCAGAATTCCTGTGGGATTGGCACTGCTTAGGGGGCTTCAAGGAGACGATGATGACGAAGACGTATCGGCCGGGCGAGAAGGCCCCGGTCTCGGCGCAGTACGAAATCGTGGGGCGGCGTGGCGGCCATACCGGCGTGGAGCGGACGGTCGTGAAGGGCGAGACGCTGCCACCGCCTCCGCGCCCGGGGCAAGCGTACCGCATTGCCGACCGCACGAAGAACAAGAGCGGGCGGGCATAGCGTTCTTCCGGCCGGATCGCATCGAGAGACGAATCGGGAAGAGATGGTCACTACGGGGGAACGGGCTTGCCGCGCAGGAGCAGCATCGTGAGCAATCCGGAAGGCATTGCACGCCGCTGCCGCCTGCCCGATGCCGACTTCGACGCCGCCTGGACGTCGATCAAGCTGGGCGACGGCGTGCACGAGCGGCTGATCGCGCAGGCGCTCCTGTCCTTCACGGTTCGCCGCGAGTTGTCCTTCGAGGTGGCGCCGCTGCACGGGCTGATCTTGCTGACCGGCCCGCCAGGCACGGGCAAGACCACGCTCGGCCGGGGCCTCGCGAACCAGGTCGCGAAGCAGTTACCCGGCACGAAGACGACCTACGCCGAAGTCGATGCCCATGCGCTCGCGAGCGCGGCCCACGGCCGCAGCCAGCAAGCGGTCGCGAAGCTGTTCGAGCAGACGATCCCCGAACTCGCGATGGACGGGGCGGCGATCGTGCTGCTTGATGAGGTGGAGACGCTCGCTGTGTCCCGTCATGCGCTGAGCCTGGAGGCCAACCCGATCGATGTGCACCGCGCCACCGACGCCGCGTTGGCAGGCATGGATCGCCTGACGCGTGGGCATCGGAACGTCCTCTTGATTGCGACGACGAATTTCCCGAAGGCGCTCGATCGCGCGATGCTGTCGCGCGCGGATCACGTCGAGGAGATCGGCCTGCCGGGTGATGAGGCGCGTCGCGACATCATTATCGAGACGCTGAACTCCGTGGGCGCCGTCTGGAAGAAAGTGCGCGCGCTGGAGAACGACGCTGATCGCCTCGCGAAAGCAGCCGAAGGGCTCGACGGGCGGCGCATCCGGAAGGAGATCTTCGTCGCCATCGGGTCCGACATCGAGACGGCGAAGGACCCCAACAAGCTGACCCGACAACGCGTCGAATCGGCCTTTCGTCAGGCCCTGAAGATACAGAAGGAGATGCCGCGATGAGAGTGCGTCGGGATGTGAGTGCGATCCCGCTTCGATCGGCGAGCGAGACCTGGCGGACGATCGTTGATCTAGTCACCGGAGCGAAATCGAAGGACATCGAACAGTTGAAGAGCGCGGCCGGCGTCATGGGGTCGATCATCACGGACGAACACCCGGCGGCGCGTGCAATCATGATCGAAGGCGTGGGGCCGCAGCTGCGGATCTACTGCCGCTACGGCATGAAGGCCATCGAGGCAGGTGACAGCGTGGACGCGCTCACCTGGAACCCGACAGCGGGAGATTGGACCATGCACGTCCCCTGCGATGCCGAGAATATGGAATGGGTGAAGGCGGCGCTGTCAAAGACGGCGCCCCGGCTGCGGGTCTTCGACGTTGCCGGAGCGGATCGGGGTGAGGAAGACGATGCGCCGGCGGCGGCGAAGCAAAGCGGCGTGGTGGTCGACTGGAACGTGAAAGGACTGCAGTGATGGGAAGCCCTGCTTACGCGAATACCTACACGTACACCTATACCCGGACGCACAGCATCGTGTTTCTGAGCGACAACCTGCGCAACACGCTGCGCGAGGTGATCCGGGAAAACGGGCTCGACCCTTCCAAGCTGATGCAGGATTGGGAGACGATCGAACGCGGCATCCGCACCTGGCTGCAGTCGGGTCACCTCTACAATGTCGTCGTTGAGTTCTACCGGCCGGGCGCTTCGGCGGCCTCCGCGCGATGGGAATTTCCGGTGGGCTACGACGGATCGGGCGTCGAGGACGACATGTGGCTCGACAAGGCGTACCTCCGGCAGTTGATCGCGAAAGCGGCCCGCCCGACGAGCGATTGCACATATCGGGTTTTGCTCTGCACGCGCACTGGAGCACCGGCGGTTCTGGGCTTCACCGACTGCACCTTCTTGTCCACGGGATCGCTGGCCGCGCGCCAGGCGGGGACCGTGATTGCGACCGGCCATCTGACGGCGGGCGCGACCTATTGGAGGTAGGCCAATGCTGTCGACCGCGCAGGCGTTCGAGAAGTTCCGGAAGCGGCTGGAGCTGGGCGACAGGGAGCAGGCGGATGCGGCGCGCCGCCACGCCGACGTGCGTGAGTTTATACGCGGCGGATTCGACGTGAAGAACGATTTTCTCTCCGGTTCGTACAAGCGGCACACGAAGACGAAGCCGCTGAAGGACGTCGATGTGATGTTCGTCCTCGGCGAGAAGGAGACAAGGCGGCGCGAGAAACCGCCGATCGAGACATTGCAGGCTTTCGAGCAGTGCCTGAAAAAGGAGTACAAAGAAGAGGGTCAGGTCACGATCGGCCGCCGCGCCGTCACCGTTGTCTTCGAGAAGAACTACTACCCGGAGGACCACGACGGAAAGGTACTCAGCATCGATGCGGTTCCTGCGTTCGAGTGCGACGGCGGCAACTACGAGATTCCAGACAGGATCACGGGCAACTGGATCAAGACCAATCCCGGTAAGCACAAGGAGCAGGCGACGGCGAAGAACGCGGCGCTCGACGGGTATTGGGTTCGGCTCGTAAAGATGGCGAAGGGGTGGAACCGGGCGAGCAAGATGCCGATCAAGCCGTCGTTCTTGGTCGAGGTGATGGCCGAGGAACTGGTCGAGGCACCATTTTCGACCTACCCGAATGAAGTCCGCAATTTCCTGGCAGCCATGGAAGCCAACGTCGGGAGAGTCTGGCCCGACCCGGCGGGGCTCGGCCCGCCAGTTTCAGATCAGATGACCCCGGAGAAGGTCGCTCAAGCGAGAAAGGCTCTCCAGGAAGCGCAGCGCAAGGCCGCTCTGGCGGCGCGCGCGGAGCAGACCGGACGGCAGGGCGAGGCGCTGCAGCTCTGGCGCGAGATTCTTGGCGACTACTTTCCGCTGTCTTGAGTTAGGGGAAGACCCGTGGCGACCGACCCGACAGGGCGTTCATTCCTGAGCTACCGCCGCACGCACGCGAATGAAGCGCGGCTGCTGATCGAAGCCCAACACGATATCGGTATTCCGACCTGGCAGGATCTCTCCGAGTTGGATGAAGGCCACACGGATGCCCTGCTGCGGGAGGAGATCGCCGCGGACACGACGGCGAACGCGCTGTGTTGGCTTACGCCAGATGTCGAATCATCGGCCGTGATCACGCGCACCGAGTTGCCGTGCATCCTCAAACGGCTGGATCAGAAGGATGGTTTCTTCGTCGTGCCCGTGGCCGCGGGCGGGCTCGACTATGACGACGTGACCCGCGTCGTGGGTAACCGCCTGGGGCGGCACGATCTCGGCGACTGGAATGTGCGGAAGGTGGCCTCCGATCCACTCGTGCTTTCGGAAGCAGCACACATCGCACGCTGCGTGTTGAAGCGCCGCCTGCAGGAGATTGCCAAGCGGCTGCCGGCGGGCGAGCCGCTCCGCGTTGTGCTCAACACGCGGAAGGCACCGGCTTTCGAGCAGGCGGTGGCCCTATCGATCGATTGGACGCATCGGTTTGATGGTCGCCGCGCAAAAACAGTGACCGGGTGGAATGACCATCTATTGCCAGCGTTGGAAACGATCGCGCAGCACAGCGAGCGCCATGCATCGGGTCGTCCAATCGTCGCCGAAGGCCTCTGTGCGCTGCCGGCAGCGGTCGCGCTCGGTACGACGTTTCTGACGACACGCGGCGTGTCGCTGGCGTGGCGGCAACTGTCGCCAAAGCGGCCTCCCGCCATGTGGTCTTTGCGTGACAAGGTGGAGCCGTCTGGCTTCAGCGCGCAGGTGGTGGCGGGGAATGCGAATGGCGACGACGTCGCACTTCTGGTCTCTGTCGCCTCGAACGTCGAGCCTGCCTTCGCCGCATCGCGGCCGGGGCTCCCGTCGTTTGGCTGCCTCATTTGCATCACGAAGGAAGGCAGCTATCCGCACGACATCGAGACATCAGGCATGGCGGCCGATATCGTGCGAGTCATCTCGGAAGCGATGCGGCGCGCGAGAGATGAGTTCCATCCGCGGGGTGCGCTCCATCTCTTCCTGGCAGTCCCGGCGGGACTGGCCGTGATGATCGGTCAGACGCTCAACACCTTCGGACCGGTTCAGACCTATGAACATATCGCGACGGACGCGGTCGGAGCCTATGAACCCGCCGCGCTCCTCGTCCCCTCAGCGTGAAAGGGTTGGCCCCTATGAACGTCGTGTTGAAGCATTCGCGGAGAGACATCGGCGTCTGGGCAAGTGATCTCGATCGACAGGGGCATCCCTTTACCGCAACAGGTCCGCGCGCCGGGGTACTGCTACGGCACGGTGGTGCGGTGGCAACCTGGCAACCGATGGGACCCGCCGCCGCAACCGCAGGGCGATCGGGTCGAGGTGCGGTACCGTAATGACATCTGGTGCGAGGGCGAGATCGAGATGGTCATCAACGATGATGACGAAGACCTCTTTCGGGCGCACCCGCTGTTTCGGGCGAGCGCCGGACACTAGTTGAGCGGTCGCGTGTGTGGTTGAGGCGTGTCCGGTATTACAGGGCTGCGGCCTCTCCGGCGGACGCGTGCTTGGCCAGAAGGTCCTTGATGTCGGCCGGGTTCTTGGAAACCTCCCAGGCCCAGGCGCCGAAGCCGCCGTGGTCGTTGATGGCTTTCACCCACTCATCGAGGAACCGGCGCTTCACCTCGTCCTGTTCGGTGTCCTCGCCTTTCACCTCAAGGACCAGCATCTCGCCGGATGCGAGGCGCGCGAGAAAATCCGGACGGTACTTCCGGACGACGCCGCGATAGATATAGAGGATCTCGAAACCGAGGTGGTCGTTCTTGACCCAGGCGGCGACCTCCGCGTTGTGGTCCAGCTCGAAGGCTTCGCTCGCCTCCCAGGTGCTGTCGTAGACGCAGAAGTTGATATGCGACCGCACAGTGCGCTCGCAAGGTTTCCCCGTGTACCACGTGCCCATGTCGCCGGTTGACCTGATCGGCCGGGCGCGGTCGAACAGCGGCTCGCGCTTTTCTGCATTCTCGAAGCGGATCGCTTGGCCGATGTGCTGGACGACCTTCGTCATGTTGAGGGTGATGATGAGGCGGCGCTGGAGGTCATCCAGCGAAAACAACGTCGGCAGGATGGTGATGCGATCGGAGCGAATGAACTGTTCGACGAGACGGACGACCTGCGCAAGCAGGAACTCTTTGTTACCCTTCCAGTCTTTCTGAATCTGGTCGTAGACGTCGCGCGCCGCTTCGAAAATTATCTTCTGCGTGCGGAACTCCTGCCCGAGACGCTGAAGGTCGATCTGCGCGATCTTCGTCACGTCCGGTTTGCCTTCAAGAACCGGTGCCAGCTCAGCGAGCTTGGCTGTCTGGCTCGCGTTCAGCTCCAGCGGTGTCACGCGGGTCCAGTCGAGTGAAAGACGGGGCTTGTAGACGTGGTCGATGCGAACGACGTCGGGCCAGGAGATTTCGAAGGCGGCTTTGGCCGGGTCCGGCTCGATCGGCGTCTTCGGTTTTGGCGGAGCAGGAATGGCACCTTCCTTCGACTCGTGTGGAAGGAAGGTGAAGGGCACGCCGAAGATGTTCACATACTCTGGGTCGAAGAGGCCGGTCTCGGGGCTCAGTTCGTAGGCGGTGCGGCGAAGGCCGCGGCCCACGACCTGCTCGCAGAGGAGCTGGCTCGTGAAAGCGCGGAGACCCATGATGTGGGTCACGGTTTTAGCGTCCCAGCCCTCGGACAGCATACCGACCGAGATCACATTCTGAATCTGTTCTCCGGGTTTGCCGCGTTGGCCAACGGTATCAACCTGGAGACGGAGGAATTCGGCTTGCTGCTTCTTCGTGAGGTTGCGCTTGGGCGCCTCGTCCCCGCCGTTGTCGTCTTCGTCTCCGTTTGAGGGCTCCTCCTCGGCGTCAGCATCCAGGCGCGCGATCGGCTCTTCGGCCGCTTCCGCCTGCTGCAGGACCTTCGAGTCAATATGAAGAGTGCGTCCAGGGTCGGACAGTTCGTCAATGTGGACCTTCTTATGGTCAAGCGCGTATTTCACGCGCGCGGCCGTCTCTGTGCGGTTGGCGACAGTGATCATGACGGGTGGCGTCTTGACGCCGGCGGCACCCCAAGCCTTTGCCGTCTCCCGCCAGTCGTAGCCGAGAAGGTAGTAGCCGTTGATCACAAGATCCGGGAGCGGCTCCTCCGGCTCCGCCTTGCGATTCAGGTCATCCTTCACTTCGGAATCGTTGTAGATGTGGTAGAGGCGTGACTTGTAAGTCTTCGCGCTCGGGATGGCGTCGTCGCGCACCACGACGCGGGGAGTCTTCACGAGACCAGACTCAATGGCGTCGTTGAGGCCGAAGTCGCTGACAATCCATCCGAACAGCGCCGCCTCCGAACTCTTTTTGCCGGACGGCGTGAAGGGCGTCGCAGAGAAATCGTAGGCCGTTAGAATGCCGCGCGACTGGTCGATCCGGTCGAGGCCGCCAACCCACTTTGTCGCTTCGTCGATTTCGTCCTTCGACACACCTTTGATCTTCGATTCTGTAGGAACGCGCCAGGCGTGATGCGCTTCGTCGTTGATGACGAGGATGTTCTGGGCGTTGGCCATGTCGCCCAGCACGTCGCGCACATAGGCTTCGGTGCTCTTCGGGCCGCGCTTGTCGACGCGGCGCTTCTTCCGAATTCGTTCTTCCGTCTCCCAGTTCAGAGCGTGCCAGTTGCGGATGAGGACCCGGCCCTGCCGGAGCGTTTCGAGAAAGGTATCAGGGACGATACGGAAGGTGTCGTAGTAGTTGCCAGGATGTGATGGCTCAAGAACCGCGAGCCGGTTTCTGACAGTGAGGCCAGGCGCTACAACGAAGACACTCTTGGCGAAGCGCGCGTCCTGGGGATAGGTCACCTTGTTGAGGATGTGCCAGGCGATGGCCATGGCCATGACGATGGTCTTGCCGGAACCGGTTGCCATCTTGGCGCAGAGCCTCCGGAATGAACCGCCGTCGGAAGGAATCTCAATGCCGGCTTTCTCGGCGGCGGGGGCTTCTGTCAGCCAGATGAGCGTTTCGACCGCCTCGAACTGACAGAAGAAGAAGCGGCGCGTCTCGAAATCTTCCGGGTTCGTCCAGTATTCGAGAAGACGCTTCGTGATGCCTGTAACGCCGGGATGACCGGCCTCCTTCCACGCCTTCACGCGCGGACGGATTTGGTTGACGAGCGGGATAGGGACGAAGACTCCGGGGTCGTCGAACGCTTTGGAGCCTTCGGAGGCGATGACATATCCCGCGGGCCGCCGCTCTCCTTCAACAAGCGTGAAGGTGCGGCTCTCGCGATTATAACGCCAGTATCGCTGCGGTTCCTCGTAGGGCGAATTGACGATGAGCCGGTCGATGGATTTTTGTTGAATCATTGCAGCTCGACAATCTTGAGACTCTCGATGCCGCGGTCGTCAATGATCTTCACCGCGGCGCGCTTGTGCGAGCCAGCGTCGAACGGGAGCGATACCATGCCGAGATAGGACTCAATTCGACCCCCATCGATCTCCGCCTTGAGGTTCTGCGCCAGCTTCTCAAGACTGTCCTTCATGACATCCGCGACGAAGAAGACCTGCCGCGGGAACAGGCTGCGACCGTCGTAGTCGGTATCCAGCAGCCACATCGCGATGTTGTCGGCGGTCCCGGAATCGATCTCGCCAGTCCTCGTGTTGTAGTAGTCGAAGCCGTTCACCGTCACCTGGTATTTGCCAGCGTGCTCGCCTTTCCCGAGCTTGTTAGGTCGATGTCGGCCTGACCGATAAGCCAGAAGCTGTCGTTGCTGGCGCGCTTCTTCTTCAGGTCTTCCGTAAGGAGGTCCGCGTTCATTTGCGCCTTGAGCAGGGACACGCCGGGCCAGTTCGTCTCGTCGATGTCCTTGGCCGCCTCCGGATCGAACTGGAACGCAGCGAAGACAACGATTGTGGGTTTGGGCCGGAGCGTCTCTGCTTCATTGAGGGCAAGTTCCACCTGGCGCTGCTCGAGGGGCGCGTGTTCGGGGCCGAAGGATACGACGACGCGCTGCGGTTTACCTTCCTTGGTCTCAGCGTCCGCATGAAGCCATCTGGTGCCTGCCAATGGCTCGACGCGCGAGGGTGTAGTCGACATAATCACCCATTCTCGGACGTTGCCCTCCCACTGCCGGCACCCTACCCGCTGCGGGGCGGCCGCCGTCGAGCAGCTCCACGTCGAAG
>Ga0299906_10003636_pt1 | contig 12709 bp, 6 predicted proteins | sample RVTome_14_FD_200259 | JGI IMG/M metagenome (GOLD analysis project Ga0299906, IMG submission 200259) | Soil microbial communities from uranium-contaminated site in the Upper Colorado River Basin, Wyoming, United States - RVT145D125 (version 2) ...
GGATTGTGGCGGGCTTTCTTCTATGACATTCTCGCCCCGCAAGAGGTGGCGCATGAGGGTTTTGTGGTTTTGCTTCATTCTGGCTTCGCTCGCGTCCTCCACGTCCGGCCAGGAGGTCTACGACGTTCTGATCCGAGGAGGCAGGGTCCTCGACGGGTCGGGAAATCCCTTCGTCAAGGCCGACGTCGGTCTTCGCGGCGACACCGTCGCTGCGATCGGAGACCTCTCGAGAGCATCGGCGGCGAGGACCATCGACGCCTCCGGAAAGTACGTGGTTCCCGGCTTCATCGCGCTCCACGAGCACATCGACCGCGACATCCTCGAGGGAAACGGGGACCTTCCCAATTTCACCACTCAGGGTTTCACCACCGCGGTCCTGAATGCCGACGGCCGCACCGCCCTCTGGCCCGTCGACCGCCAGCGGGCGGAGATGGAGAAAGCGGGCTCGGCGCTGAACGTGGTGATGATGGTCGGGCACGGGACGGTGCGATCTCGAGTGATGGGGGATGACTTCCGCCGTCCCGCCACCGCGGCCGAGATCGCGGAGATGAAAGCGCTGGTTCGCCAGGGAATGGAAGAGGGCGCCTTCGGTCTGTCGACCGGCCTCGAGTACGTTCCCATGCGCTACAGCACCGAGGAAGAAGTCCTGGAGCTCGCGAAGGAAGTCGCTCCCTTCGGAGGCCACTACCAGGCGCATCTCCGAAGCCAGGGCCAGTACGCCAAGTGGCAGCTCCCGAGCTACGAAGAAAAGCCCATCACCCAGATCGACGCCGTCATGGAGACTCTCCAGATCGCGAAGCTCGCGGGGATTCCGGTGATGATGGACCACCTCCATCCCAAAGGCCCGCGCGAGTGGGGCTCGGGAAGGACCATCACCCAGCTCGTTGACCGTGCCTGGCAGGACGGGCACCAGGTCTACATCAACATGCACTCCTACGAGGCCTACGACGAGAACATCATTCTCGTGCCGCGATGGGCTCTGGTGGTCAAGCCGGTCGCGGGTCTCGGGCAGTACGACTCGAACCACCCCGAGGCCGACTACACCAACCTTCGCGAGAACCTGAAGCGCCGGCTCGAAGACCCCGAGCTGAACCGCACCATCCGCCGGGACATCGCCTACGAGCTCGACCGCCAGGGGGGACCGGACGGACTCCTGATCATGGACTATGTCGACAAGACCTGGGTCGGAAAGGCCGTGGGCCAGGTCGCGAAGGAGAGGGGCGAGGATCCGGTGGATACCGCGATCCACATCCAGATGAACGGCTTCGAAAGGCCCGGCGGGATTCAGCTGCGTGCGTTCGCGGTCTCGCTCCTCGATCTCGAGGAGTTCATGAAAAAGGACTACACCGGGGTTTGCACCGACCGTCAGGGAGACACCGCCGAGCTGCGGCAAAACGCCTTCGTCCATCCCGGCACCTTCGCCACCACCACTCGCCTTCTCCGCCAGTTCGTTTTCGAGAAGAAGACAATCACTCTCCCCTTCGCGATTCGCTCCCTCACTTCGCTCCCAGCGTCCATCCTGGGCCTCCGGGACCGCGGACGGCTCGTCGAGGGCGCCCGGGCCGACGTGGTGGTGTTCGATCCCGAGGAGATCCGCGACAAGGCCACCTACTTCGAGCCTTTTCAGTTCAGCGAAGGAATCGCGCAGGTCTGGGTCAACGGAACTCTGGTCGTGGACTACGGCAAGCCGACGGGAGCGAGACCGGGGAAAGTGCTTTCGAGACAGCGCACGAGGAGCGGAACCTAGAGCGACCTCAGAGTCCCGTTCGATCTGCTCTTGCGATCGCACATAGCCCTGGCCACAGCTCTTGACCCACCTGGGTCGAGCTCGACGAAGACCTTCCGGACGGAATAGATGCATTTTCAGTTCGTCGATCCGACGAAGCTTTTTGAAGACTCCTCCGGGATTGCTACAATGCAGGGACCGGCCCAATGGCGGGACGGGTGTCCAAACGCGCGCCGTAGGAGGTCTCATGAAGCGGGTAATGATTGCCTTCCTGGTGCTGGCGTTCGCGTCAGGGCTTGCGCTGGCCCAGGCGGCGAAGACCCACGAGGTCACGGGCGAGGTCGTGAAAACCGACGCGACCGCGAAGACCATCACCCTGAAAGCGGAAGGAAAGGAAATGACCCTTCCGGTCGAGGGTGACGCCGTCGCTCAGAGCAAGGACCTGAAAGCGGGCGAGAAGGTGACGGCCACCTGCCGGGACGACGCCGGCGGCGCTCACCAAGCCGTGACCAAGATCGTCAAAGCAAAAGCGACGTAGACTCGATGGCTTTTCGGGCGGGGGGTGCTTTCTGCCCCTCGCCCTTTTTCCTTCACCAGCCCCGTCAAAGCTTGGCGAGGAGCTCTTCGCCGATCCCGATAATCGCGTCATGGTCGTCGGGGGCGGGGGCGTTCGCGAGAAGATCCTGGGCGCGCTCGCGCACCAGCGAGTCGGCGCGAGGGCTTCCGATCTCGACCCATTTTTCGAGTCCGATCTTCGGAAAAAGGCTCAGGTAATAGGCGTTCTTGTACCGCTCGAGAGTCGAGGGCGCCATGAGGAAATGGCCCTCGTCCGCGAACTGTTCCACCGCCTCGGCGGCGCCCAGAGAGGCTTCGTCGACGACGAAGCCGCGGGCGAAGAGCCGCGACGCCCCGATCACCTCGTCGCCGTAAACCGTCATCGCCGGCGAATAGGCTTTGGAGTTCAGCGTGCTGCCCACGAAGGGGGCCAACCCCACCTTCCCGATGACGCTCGTGACCTGGTTCATCCACGAGGCTCCGGCGGAAAGGAGATCCGGTCCCCAACCCTCGCCGCTCCCGGAGGTGCCCGCGTGCGGGATCTGGTAGTGAGCCATCATCTCGGCGCAGGCGAGGTTGATGAGAATCGTCTGGGGGTCGTAGAAGTCGATCATCGTCTTCATGTCGAAGAACATGGGGAGGCTTCCGAGGATGACCGGCGCCCCCGGCTTCGCGAGCTGCGAGAGCGTAAGCCCCCCGAGAAGCTCGGCGTTCAGGAACGCAAGGGCCCCGGCGCAGGTGAGAGGGGTGGTCATGCCCGCCATTCCGTAATTCGAATAGATGGCGGGAATCGAGCGCTCGACGGAGTCCAGGAGCTTGTCCGTCGTTCCCTCGTTCACCACCAGCGGGGTGATGGGGTTCAGGTAAGGTATCGCGAACGGCTTTTCGCCCAGGTCGCCCCGCACCGCGTCGAGGAGCTTCAAAACCTGCGGATACAGCTTCTCGTCGGAAATCAGAAGGACCAACGGCTTCGTCGAGTTCGCGACCATCTCGAGGACCGCGTACAGGTCCGCCACCTGGGGCGGCAGATCGCGGAGGACCCCGAGCGTCGAGATCACGTCGTAGCTCGGGAGGGCCTGGCAAAGGCGGACGCTCCGCTCCATGTGCGAGCGGGTGAAGGGCGTGAGCTCGTCGGTCGCCGGGTCCTGATAAAAAAGGTTCGTGACGCCGACGCCGAACCGGGTCTCTCCGTCGCCGAGCCGGAATGCGGGTTCACCGGCCCGATCGAAGATATCGATGGTCGCGGGAGCGGTCTCGATCGCCGCATCGACGAGATCGCGGGTGAAATACACACGGTCGCCTTCGATCGAAGCACCCCCCGCCGCATAGACCTTGCGTGCCCGCTCCGAATCCACCCGAAGACCGGACTCCGCGAGGATCAGAAGCGCGGCCTCGTGGACCATTTCGATCTGGTCGTTGGTCAGCAAAGTCAGTCGCGGGCGAGCGGTGTTCTCCATCGAAGCTTCTCCTGATCGCCCATCATCTCCCGGCCGAGGGTCGCGGTAAACTACGGCATCGTGACCCGACGTCTTCCGAGGTTCACCGCCGGGGATCTCTTCGCCGATCGATACCTCATCGTCGAGGACATCGGCGCCGGCGGCATGGGCGAGGTGTACAAGGCGAAGGACCGGGTGCTGGGGCACTCGGTGGCGCTGAAGCTCCTCCGGCCCGAGATTGCGGCGGGCGGCGTCGGCGTCGAGCGCTTCAAGCGGGAGATCCACCTCGCGCGGCAGGTCACGCACCTCAACGTCTGCCGGATGCACGACATCGGCGAGATCGACGGCCTCCGGTACATCTCGATGGAGCACGTGGACGGCCAGACGCTCCACGACCTCATCCAGTCGATGGGACGGCTTTCCCCTCGCCAGACGGTGGGGCTCGCCCGGCAGATCGCGGCGGGGCTCGAGGCCATTCACAAGAACGGCATCGTGCACCGGGACCTCAAGCCGACGAACATCATGCTCGATCGGTCGGGCCGCGCGGTGTTGATGGACTTCGGGCTCGCCCTCGCCCAAGGCGGAGACAAGATCACCAGCGAGGGTGAAGTGCTGGGAACGCTTTCGTATCTGTCCCCCGAGCAGGCTCACGGAAGCGCCGTCGATGCCCGGAGCGACCTCTATGCCTTCGGTCTCATCCTGTTCGAAATGCTCACCGGCGTGCGCCCGCCTGGCGACGGCGAGCGGATTCCGCTCGCGCTGCGGAAAAACCCGACTTGTCCGCCTCCGAGCTCTCTGACCCCGGAGGTGCCGAAGGAGCTCGACGCGATCGTTCTGCTATGTCTCGACCCCTCGCCGCAGGGCCGCTATCCCTCGGCCCGGGAGCTCGACCTCGATCTCGAGAGGGTCTCCGACTTCAGCGCGAGCGGCGTCGTGGCCAACCCCGTGGCCCCACGCTCGGGGAAATGGGTCGTCGCCGGTCTTGCGGCTCTGGCATCGGCATTCGTCGTGGCGCTCTTTGCCCTGAAGCCGGACGCTCCCCGCGCGGCGACGGTCGCGATCCTTCCTCTGACCTACGAAGGGCCGGAAGACATGGACTATCTCGCGAGCCTGGTCCCTCTTTTTCTCGGGGACGAGCTCCGCGAGAGCCGCTCACTCGAGGTCGCCCCCTTCGCTTCCAGCCGCACGTTCTCGCCCGGGGAATCCGCGAGGTCCGTGGGAGCGGAGCTCGGGGTCGACTACGTCGTCCGGGGAGAGCTCTCGCTCTCCTCCGGACGCTTGAAGAGCTCGATTCTCCTCGAGGGGCTCGACGGCGAGAGAGACTGGGCGGGAGAGCTCGAAAGCGACGTCGCAAACGTGCAGGACGAGCTCGTTCGGATCGCCTCGGAGCTCCGGGGCGCCATCGGGGTTCGACCCGAGCCGAGCCGCCTCGAGAGGAAGCGGAGTCCCGCGGCTCTCGCCCGATACACCCAGGGCATGATCTCGCTCGAAGGCTGGGACGTGGACCGGAACTACGACCGCGCCGCGCGCGCCTTTCGAGAAGCTCTGAGCGAAGACCCGGATTTTCCGGAGGCGGAGGCGGGGCTCTCGCTGGCGCTATGGGCGGCGTATCTCGAGACGAGAGAGCCCTCGCTGGTGCGCGAGGCGGAGAGCGAAGCGAGAAGCGCCGTCGAATCGGCTCCTTCCCTTCCCGAGGCCCATCTGGCGCTCGGTGTCGTCTCCCTCGGCCAGGGACGATCGGCGGAAGCCGCGGCGTCGCTCGCGAAGGCGCAGGAGCTCGCCCCCGGCAATGACGACGTGAGCCGTCGCATCGCCGCCGCGTACGACGCCCTCGGACGCGAGGAGGAAGCCGAGGCGATGTACAAGAGAGCCGCGGCCCTGCGGCCGTCCTACTGGCGCCACGTGAACGACCTCGGGGCCTTCTACTTGCACCGCGGCCGAATCGAGGAGGCCAAAGCGCAGTTCCGGGAGACGATCCGCCTGAGCCCGGAGCGCCACACCGGCTACGCCAACCTCGCGGGCGCCCACTTGCTCGCGGGAGAGATCGAGCAAGCCGAGCCGCTCCTCCAGGCGACGATTCGAATCCGACCTTCGGACGGCGCCCACAACAACCTGGGATTCGTGTATTACTCCACGGGACGATACCGAGAAGCGGCGGAGCAGTATGAGAAAGCGATCCAGCTGGCGCCGGAAGACCCCATCTACCAGGGGAACCTTGGCGACTCTTATCGTCAACTCGGCGACCGGGCGAATGCCGAGCGCTACTATCTTCGAGCTATCGAGCTCCAGCAATCGGCCCTCGAGGTCAATCCCGAGGATCCGGAAGCCAGGGCGTGGCTCGGAATGTTTCTTGCCGGTGTCGGCCGCTGCGAAGAATCCGAGCGAGAAGCGACACGTGCCATGGCCGATGCGCAGGAGGATCCTTCGATTCATTACTACTGCGCGATCGCCTACGCGATTTGCGGAAACGAGAAAAACGCGCTCCACGCGGCGTCGACGGCGGTCGGTGGCGGCGTGGTTGCCGACGTCAAGAGCAACCCGGACCTGAAGCACCTTCTTGCACGAGAGCCGCTGGCCGGTCTTTTGCGCTGACTCAACCGCCTCTTTCTATCTTGACAATCGGATCCAGATCGTCGAGTCCACTCCAAGAGACGTCGTACTTCCAGGTGTGGGGGAGCCTCCACCAGGGCCGGTCCTCGACCGCTCCGGTCTCGAAGTCTCCCGCGGCGTCGAACACGAACCGTCCCTCCTCGGGGTTTCGAACGTCCTCTGCGCAGTGCGCGAACGGGCCGCATCGCGCGGCCGCCCGCGAGAGCGGCATCACCGGACCCACGCGGTAGATCTTCCGGAACTTCACGCTGACCTTGGTCCCCGGTTCGAAGCCGTTCTCGCTCGACACCTTGAACGTGAGCTTCTCGTTCGGTTTCAGGACCGCGACCTCCGGCTCGACCTGGATTCGGTTCTCCGTTGGATGCTTGCGGATGATTACGGTAGCCATGGTCCGGAAATCCTACCACGCCTTTCTCATCCGAGAAGCTCGCCTTCGAGGTGCGGGCTCGCTCATCGCGGAGCGAAGTCTATCGTTTTCACCAGCGACCTTGAAATGCGCGTTGACATGCCGCTCGACCCCGCATTACCTTCAAAGATTCGTGAACCAGGGAGGACCGATGTTTCGCATTCTCACGCTTCTTCTCGCGCTTCAGGCCCCGGCTCCGGACCCGCTCGAGCTCCCGGCCGATCTCGTCCTCGTCGAGGGCACGGTCGCGACGATGAAGAAGGCCGGCGATTTCGCCCAGGCGGTCGCGGTGCGCGGCCGACGCATCGCGCTCGTGGGAACGAACGAGCAGGTGCGCGCTCTCATCGGCCCCGAGACCAAGGTTCTCTCTCTCGACGGAAAGCTGCTTCTCCCCGGCCTCGTCGACAGCCACGTGCACTTCCTGAGCGGGAGCCTCTCTCTCGACCAGCTCGACGTCTCCCGCGCCGACCTCCCGGAGATCCAGAAGCGGCTCACCGAACGGATTCAATCGCGGCCCGAGGAAGCCTGGGTGGTCGGGAGAGGCTGGAGCTACGCCGCCATCCCCGGAAGGCTTCCGAACCGCACCGACCTCGACGCCGTCTCCAGGGACAAGCCGGTGTTCCTCGTCGCCTATGACGGTCACACCGCCTGGGTGAACAGCAACGCGCTGGAGCTCTCGGGGATCACCGCCGCCACCCCGCAGCCCGAGTTCGGTGAGATCGTCCACGACGAGACCGGCGAGCCGAGCGGTCTTCTGAAGGAAGGCGGGGCGATGAGCCTGGTTCGTTCCCGGATTCCCGAGATCCCCCGCGAGGCGAAGCGCCGGGCGCTTCTCCGGGGACTCGCCGAGGCAAGGCGTCTCGGCCTCACGGGGATTCAGAACGCTTCGGGAAGCGAGGAGGAGCTCGGTCTCTACCAGGAGCTCGACCGCGAGGGGCTTCTGACGCTCCGAACCATCTCCGCGCTCCGCATGACGCCCGATCTGACGGATAGCGATCTCGAGAGCTACGAGCGGCTTCGGAAACGCTATTCGAGCGGAAACGTCCGCGCCGGGACGGTCAAGGGCTTCATCGACGGAGTCGTCGAGACCCATACCGCGGCGATGCTCGAGCCCTACGCCGACGACCCCTCCCAGCTCGGCGAGACCACGATGCCGGTCGAAGACCTCGAACGGCTGGTTCTCGAGCTCGACCGGAGGCGATTTCAGATCTACGTCCACTCGATCGGAGACCGCGGGGTTCGGGCGACGCTCGATGCCTTCGACCGCGCGCGGAACGAGAACCCCGCCTGGGATCGCCGTCATCGCATCGAGCACATCGAAGTGATCTCGAAAGACGACATCTCCCGATTCGGGAGCTCCGGGACCATCGCGGGCATGCAGGCGACTCACTGGTTTCCCACGCCCCAGTCCGAGGACGGCGTCTGGGCCCGCAACGTGGGACGGGCGCGGCTTCCTCTCGCCTTCAACTGGCAGTCGATCGCCGATTCCGGCGGACGGCTCTCTTTCGGGAGCGACTGGCCGGTCGCGACCCTGAACCCTCTCGTCGGTCTCCGGAACGCGACCGCCCGCAAGGACCAGAAGCTCGATGCCTACCGCGCCCTTCGCGCCTACACCATCGACGCCGCCTATGCGAGCAACAGCGAGAACGAGCTCGGGTCGATTTCTCCCGGGAAGCTGGCCGACCTGGTCGTTCTCTCGGAGGACGTCTTTTCGATCGACCCCGCGGAGATCCACCAGGTCGAGGCGCTCCTCACGATCTTCGATGGCCGGGTGGTCTATCGGTCGGAGAGCTCCCCGAAGTGACTGGTCGGAAGATACGAGCCCGATCCTTTCTACCGTCGAGCCCGTTCCTCGCGGGGGCGAGGAGCACCACGGCCTACTGATCCCGCGCGGTGGCAGGGGCCGTAGGTCCGTCCCCACGAGCAAAAGTCACTTCCGGACAGCAGCCAGCATCTAAACTGTTATCCCCCAAAGGCTTAAACGCCAGCAGTGAAGGGGCACAGTCTTTGCTTCGCGGTCCACGATGCCTTCCATTGGGCGCAAGACGTCGAAGCTCGTCCGCTCGGTATTCGGCTCGTCCATGTCGCTGCTCTTGGTCATCGCCCTGAAAGCCCAGCCGGCGGGGGCGGATACGTGGCAAATCTCGGCGGCGAACCGCATCGCCTGGGACGATACCTCCACCGGCACCACCGGCGACTGTCACTTCGGAGATGCGTTCTGGCTCGACGCGTGCGGCCTCGCGTGGCCGGTGACGATTCCCCCGAAGGCGACGATCCTGTCCGCCAAAGTGAGAGTCTATTCGGACAACCATGTCGGAAATACCGGCGCCTATACCGCCCGGATCCGCGTCGAGGATGTCGACAACGCCGTGCCGTTCACCGGCGCGGCGAACGACGTTCAGGGACGCGCCTACTGGTCCACGACCGCGGATTGGAACATCCCCGTCGGGGGACTGCCGTTTCCCGCCTGGAACGAGTCCCCCGACATCTCCAGCTTGATCCAGCGCATCGTCGACCGCCCCGGGTGGGCATCGGGGAACCACGTCAATATCGCGATCTGGGGACAGACCAACTCCGGCGGCGGCGGCGCCTTCGAGGACGTCAGTCCGTTTCCCACCAACCCCGCCGAGCTCGTGGTGACGTATCTCCCACTCCAAACCCTCTACCGCTCGGCGGGGATCACCGCGACCGATCTCAACACCGGCGCCCGGACTGTTCAGATTACGGGCTCGACCGCGACGTTCTCTGCCCCGATGCCCGCAAGCATCGGAGTCGGTGACGTGCTCGTGTATGACTCGGGGGGGAGCCGACTCGCCTTCATCCACGGGAGGGTTTCTTCGACGGTCTATACCATCGCCGACAAGACCGGAGGGGCGCCGGCGGCGGCGCCGGCTGGAACCTCCATAGAGTTGTACCGGGCCTACACGTCGCTTTCGAACTGGGAAGGACAGAGCGAAAACCCCAACATCCTCGAGCCGACGGAAGACGACGTCAACCCTTCGACCGATCTCGTCGGCGCCAATACCGTGATGATGGTGGCCGTTTACAACGACGGCCCGATGGACGACGGCGCAATTCAGATCGACGGCTGGACCACCGGGCCGGATAACTACATTCGCCTTTTCGCCCCGGTGACGGCGAGTGAAGTGGGCTTCTCCCAGCGGCACACCGGTCGGGCGGGAACGGGGTTTCGTCTGGCGCGAAGCGCCGACCTCACCGCCACTGCCTTCTTCCGCTACTTCTTCATTTTCGAAGACTTCGTTCGCATCGAGGGGATTGAGCTCGACGGATCCAATCTGACCAATGGTCGCGGGCTCGTGGCGGTGAGAGTCGACGACGGCGTCTCGCCCGCGAGCGATCTGCGCTTCGACAAGATGATCCTTCGCGATCTCGTCAACTCGGACGTCGACCCCAGCACCGATTCGGACGTCATGGGGTTCCTGGTGCGGCAGGGAAGCGTCAGAATCAGCAACACCATCATCTACAACCTCGAGGTGCTCAACACCAACCCCAGCTCCTCGCCCTTCGCCATCGAGATCGCGAGCACCAATACGGGCACGAGCTATCTTCACAACAACACCGTCTATGACGTCAAGAGCTCGTCGGGAAACGGTACCATCGCTCGCGGCATCGTGCGCAACGGCGGTACGGTCAGCGCGATCAACAACGTCGTCCTGGACGTGGATTCCTCGAGCGCGAGCGAGTTCTGCTTCGTCGGGGCGATGACCCAGAGCAACAACGTGTCTTCCGACGCCACCGCCGCCGGGCCGGCAAGCCAAATCAACCAGAACGCCTATGGTTCCTACTTCGCCGACATCACCCCGGGAGCCGAGGACCTGCACCTCCTGAACGATTCCCTCACCCTCTGGGGATCTTCGGGCGCCGATCTGGACACCGATCCGAGCCTGCCCGTCACCTCGGACATCGACGGCGAGTTTCGCGACGCGACCGCCCCCGACATCGGAGCCGACGAAGTTGTCGCCGTCCCCCTCTATCGCTCGGTGGGAGTTACCGCGACCGACCTCAATACCAGCGCCCGGACGGTGGCGATTTCCAATACCCGAGCCACGTTCTCCGGTCCCATGCCGGCGAACGTGGGTGTCGGAGACGTGCTCCAGTATCAGGTCGCGGCGACGTTCTACGTGGCTCTGATTCACGGACGGATTTCTTCGACCGAGTACAGAGTGCGAACCGCTGCCGGCGGGGCCCCGCAAGCGGCGGCGGCAGGAACGGCGGTAGGCGTTTACCGGGCCTATACGTCTCTCTTCAACTGGGAGGCTCAAGACGAGAACGACACCCTGAACAACACCGTGGAGAACTTCGAAATCTCGACGAATCTCGTCCTCAACAACACGGTCATGAACGTCGCCGCCTACGGCGGTGGGGGGCCCGATACCACGGCGGTGACGGTCTCCGGCTGGACGACGAATGCGACCCACTACATCCGTATCTACAGCCCCGTGTGGACGAACGAGGTCGGGGCGAGCGAGCGTCACAACGGCGTCTGGGATACGACCAAGTACCGACTGGAGGTCGCGAGTGAAGTACTCCGAGTCAGCGACCGCTTCGTCCGAATCGACGGCCTGCAGGTGAGACTGACCGCGGACATTGTGAACGTCGGCGGGATCGTCTTCACCGGGGGAACGGGTGTCGCCGAGTTCGAAGTCTCGAACTCCATCGTGCGGGGAAACGGAGTCGGCGTCCAGGACATCCGGATCGGCGTGAACCTCTACCAGATGGGCTCGGGCGTACTCAAGCTTTGGAACAACGTCATCTACGACTGGGCCGGGGGAACGAACTTCGTCAGCGGCATCGTGCCCGACGACCCGAACTTCACCTACTACATCTCGAACAACACCGTGGTCGATTGCGGAGCCGGCATCGAAAGCCTCCAAGGCACGGTGGTTGCCAGGAACAACCTCGTCTACAACAGCAGCGACATCAGCTACAGCGGGTTGTTCTCCGGATCGAGCAACAACCTTTCCGGCCCGATCTTGGGAGGGGCGCCCGGAGCGAGCCCCAGAAACTCGGTCACGGTTGCCTTCGTCAACGCCGCCGCCGATGACTTTCATTTGGCCTCGGGGGATACCGGGGCCCAGAACTTCGGCGCCGATCTCTCCTCCGACCTCGACCTGGCGTTCACCGGCGACATCGATCTCGGATTGCGAACCGCGCCGTGGGACATCGGAGCCGACGACGTCCTCGCCACGACCGCGGTCGAGCTGTCTCGCTTTACCGCGACCGGCTACGACTCCGAAGTCCTTCTGGAATGGGAGACGGGCTCGGAGCTCGACAACCTCGGGTTTCATCTCTATCGCGCGATTTCCGGCGAGGGAAACTACGAGCGCATCACCACGGAAGTGATTCCAGGACTGGGAAGCTCCCCCGCGGGCGCGCGTTACCGCTATCGGGATGAGGGTCTCGTGAACGGACGGTCGTACTCCTACCAGCTCGAAGACATCGAGACCACGGGAAAGACCGAACGGCATGGTCCCGTCGTCGCGACACCAGCGAGCGGCGTTTCCGGCGAAAGTGTCGAACCCGACCCCGGTGACGCCTCTCGGTCCCTCATCACCTTCGGGGATCCACGGCGCAACACGTTCCGGGTGCTCGTGCGTAGTCCATCGGAGGTGGTCGTGGAGCTTCGGACGGAAGGCGTCTACGCCGAACCGCTCGAAGACGGAACCGTGCGGATCACCGTACCCGACTTTCAAGAGATCGCCGAGGCGGGCGCTCCGGAGATTCCCGTCAGCCGCCGATGGCTCGATGTCGTCGCGGGGCGAAAGGTGCGACTCGGTCCGGTTCGGGTCGAGGCAGTGGAAACCTTGGACGGATGGAGGCCCTCGAGCACGGCGCGGGCCGAGCTCCAGGCCGATGCTCGGGGATCAGTCAGACTCTCTCGTCGCCGGACCCGAAGCTCGCCCGTCTCCGGATGGTATCCCCGAGAGGCCGCGCGCATCGTGGAGGTCGGGTTTC
>Ga0299906_10003637_pt1 | contig 12709 bp, 12 predicted proteins | sample RVTome_14_FD_200259 | JGI IMG/M metagenome (GOLD analysis project Ga0299906, IMG submission 200259) | Soil microbial communities from uranium-contaminated site in the Upper Colorado River Basin, Wyoming, United States - RVT145D125 (version 2) ...
GGAGCGACACCCCCAGCACGCCGCCCACGGCCTCTCCTCCCTGGCCGATCCCGCCCCCGCTGGCACCGAGGGTACCTCCGCCGAGCCCACCACCCGTGCCGCCCACGCCGCCGGTAGCCCCGGTGACGCCACCCGTCGTGCGCCCGGCGGTCCCTCGCGCGCCACTGCCACTGCGACCCGCGAGCTGGCCCCTCCCAGAGGCCCCGCCGCGGGTGGACGAGCGGCCGCCGACGCCGCGCGCCGAGCCCACCTGGCCACCGCGGCGCGGGCTGCCGGTGCGTCCCGACACCCCGCCCGCCCCGAACAGGCCGACGCCGGCTGGCGCGGCACCCGCGTTGCGCCCGCCGAAGCCGCCGCTGCCGCCCTCGCCGCCGAAGAGCTCGTTGAGCACCGCGGCCAGATCCGCCGCCTTGGTGTTCTCGACCTGATAGACGAAGGTCTGGCGGCCGGAGCCCTTCTCCGGGGGAATGTCGAGCAGCGTGAGCCAGCGCTCCATCTCGTCGAAGGCGGACGGGTCGAAGGCGAACGCCACGATGGCATTGAGCCGGAAGAGCGGCACCATCGAGAGTCCGCCGGCCCCCTCGGACACGCCGCCCGTGTACGGGGCGAGGATCGCCGTCAGCTCGTTCACCAACTCGTCGGGATCGCCCTCCTTCAGCTTGAAGACGCGAGCCCGCAGGTTGCTGAAGCCGTCGGTGTCGAAGGCGGTCGCCAGCTCTCGCAGGCGCTCCACGTTGGACCGCAGGTCGGTCACCACTACCGTGTTGGCCCGGGGATACGAGAAGACCTCGCCGCCGGGCGTGAGGAAGGGCGTCAGGATGTTGGCCATCTCCTCGGCCGCCACGTGACGGTTGGCGATGATCTCGATCACGAACGCGTCACTGGCCTTCGCCGACGTGCGCGCCGTGCCGCTGCGCGGGATGATCGCCCGCGTCTTGGCCTCCTCGACCGGGACGATGTGGTAGAGTTCACCCGAGCGGATGGCGGCGATGCCGTTGCTGCGTAGGATCTGGTTGAAGAGCGGGAAGAGCTCCTGGCGGGGAATGCGTCCCGTCGTCCGGATCGTGACTTCGCCTTCGACCCGAGGGTCGATCGAGTAGCTGAGCCCGAGGGCGGTGGCGAGGCTGTGGATCACCTCGCGCACGTCGGCCTGCTCGAAGTTCAGGACGAGTGCCTCGTCGTCGGCCAGTGGATCCTCGGCGGGCGGCAACGCCGGCGGGTCCACGGGCTGAACGTCCTGTGCCACGCCGGGCGGCGTCAACGTAAGCACGGCCCACGCGATGATCGCTGTGACTCGACCCCTCACGGCGTCCTCCTCTTGCTCGTCATGTCGTCAGCTTCCCTGCCGGAGCTGTTCCAGCCGCTCCCGCACGCCGGCGGGAAGCTGCGGGGATCCTGGGTTTTCCTTCGGTTCCTGTCGATAGCGCCCGCGGCGCGCCCCGGCGGCGGGCCGAGACCGGCGCTGCCGGCGCGCCGCTCGCTGCGCCGCCGCGCTCGGCTGTGACGCCGCTTGCGGCGGCGTGGTCCGCCGGACCGCCTGGTTGCCGGTCGCCGTACCGGCCGGCGGCGTCACGCGCACGACCCCGCCGCTCGGGGCCAGACTGAGCCAGAGCGTGACGCGATTGCCGTTGCTCGCCTCGAGCACCACGCTCGTCTCGCGAATCTCCTGCACCGTGTAGCCGCCGACGTCATCCCCGAGGCGCACGCGGCGTTGCTCGTTGGCGGTGGCGGAATCCTTCACGAAGGCCTCGGCGTCCTCCCCCAGCAGGCGTACGCCCACCACCGTCAGACCCGGGGGCGGCGGGGGGGTCTCGTCCTCCGCCAGCGTGGTCGGTGCGGCCCCGTCCGCCGCCCCGTCGGCCTTCCGGCTCGGATCGAAGAGATCCTGCTCCGTGATGAGGGCCACCATCTCGTCGGCAGCGGCCGCTGGGCGCGGCCGGCGCGACGGGCGACGATTGGCCTTATGCTCGCCGTCGCTCTCGACGGCCGGAAGCGGCGGGCTAGCCCGCATCCACGTCCGACCGATCTGCCCCGCGACGGCGAGCACGATCAGCACCAGCACCGTGTTGACGACGGTCCAGCGCCCGATCACGTCGCGGCCTCCTCGACCGGCGACGGCGGCGGCGGGCCGACGAAGTCGTCTCGCTCACCGGCCCCAGGCGGCAGCGGGCCGACGAGCTCCGCCGCCGCCACTGCGGCCGCCTCCGCCCCGGCGACCTCGGCCGCCACGCCGGCATCCGAGGCGATGAAGCCCGCCACTTCGACGGTGGACGAGAGCGTGCGGGGCCCGGTCGAGCGGGCCGAGGCGCCCCGCCGACTGATCTCCATGAACGGTACGTTCAGCTCGCCCCCGTACTCGAGGCCTGCGAGCAGCAGGGCGACCGGACCCAACTCGCCGGAGAGCGTGAGCCGAACGGCCACCTTCCGATACGGGTCGGCCGGCTCCTCACGCATGACCTGGGCGGTGCGCACGGTCACCCCATGGGTGGCGGCGAGTTCGTTGGCGCGCTCCTGGAGAGCGGCGGCACCGAGCGTCCCGCTGCCCCCCGGAAGGAGACGCTTGCGGGCACGTCCGAGCTGCGTCTTCAGCTCGTCGTGCTCCGCGCGCAGATCATCGAGGGCCGCGACCAGACGCTGCGATCGCTCGAGCCGTTCGAGGCCGTCCTCGATCTCGCCCGCCACGGCGGCGCGCCAGTCGCGGATCGGCTCGACCACGATCACGTACACGAGCGACAGCACGATCGCCGCCAACACCGCGCCGACGATGCGCCGGTCGCGCATCGAGTGCCCGTCGTACCAGGCCTTCGCGGGGGCCCAGAGGCCCGCCAGCCGTTCGGTCCACGTCATCGCGCCAACTCGGCCACCAGCGCGAAGCGCTCCTGGTCGCCCGCCCGCGTCGTGGGCGAGCTGAAGCTCACCTTCTTGAATCGCTTCGACTTCTCCAGTGCCGTGATGATGTCGGACGCCGACTTCGCGTGTCCGTCCATGGTGACGCGGCCCGCCCGCAGGGTCAGCGTGGTCAGATAGGCGTCGGACGGGATGAGCTCGGTCAGCTCGACCAGCAGATCCGTGGCCCGCGCGTCATCCCCCGAGGCCAGAATCTCGATCTGGCCGTTCAGGTTGGCGATCTCGTCCTGCAGGCGCCGTACCTCGTCGACCTTCGGCAGGATGGCCGCGACGTCGGCGTTGACGCTGCGGCGCAGCAGCTCGTCCTTCACGAGCGCGCTGATTCCCCAGACCAGCAGGAGCACGCCCATCACGCCGACGAGCGCGAGGGTCGCCAGCGACAAGCCATCCTCACTGCCTCCCCGCTCCGTCGACGGCAGCAGGTTGACCGACACGGAGCCCTCGCGGACGGCCCCGAGCCCCGCCCCGACCGCCGGCAGCGCACCGGCCGGCCACGCCGTCGGCCCCTCGAAGTGCTCCTGCGTGAGGTCGGTGAGGGGCGCCGAGCCGAAGCCGGAGACGTCGGGGGTTCCGTCCACCCCCCAGCTCCAGAACTGGACCTCGTCCCCCTTCACGCGATGCTCGCCCAGCACGCGACCGATGGCGACGCCCAGCACCGCTTCGGTCTGCCCGGAGAACGCCGGCAGGAACTGGCTCGTGAGGAGGCGCCCCGCCCGCACGAGCGCCACTTCCATCGCCTCCCCCTCGTTCACCAGCAGCCCCGTCACGCGCCCGTTCCCGTTCGCGCAGAAGGCAGCGTACTCGGCCAGGGCCACGGAGGCGAGCGAGATGCGACGGGGGTGCACGTCCGCTTGCGCGAGGAGGTCCAGGTACTCCCGGATCACCGCCAGCGGCAAACACATGAGCAGGACCTCGATGCGCTCGTCACCATGGGGCCGCCACGTGAAGTCGTAGTGCACCTCGTCGCGGGGCATCGGGATGAGGTTCTCGATCTCGTACTCCAGGACCTGTGCGAGGTTCTCGCTCGCCGCCAGCGGCAGGACCACTCGGTTGAACATCGCCAGGCTCCGCGGCAGCACCAGGCTGGCACGGCGCGTATCGACGTGGTGCTCCTCGACGAAACGCGTGACGGCGTTCACGAACGTCGCCCCGCGACGATCCGGCTCGGCCGCGGCGGGGAGCGCCGACACCTCGGTGGCCTGCACGCTCACCTGAAAGACGCGCTTGCGCACGTGGGCGAGCGCGAGCGACGTCGGCGAGACGTACACGCCGAGCCCCTCGACGAGGTCGGCCCGCCGGAGACGCTGGACGAACTCCGCTCCCGTCACGACGCCTCCGCCTCCACGGCCGAGGGGTCGTGGACGACCGGGCCGTCCGGCCCGACGTCGAAGTCCGACGGCCACGGGGCGTCGTCCAGCCAGCGCAGGACGCGCGGCCCGTCCAGCAGATCCGAGTCGAGGTCGATGACGCTCGCCACCCGCGCACGGTTGCGCTCCTGCTTCATGTCGGCGTGCGCCTCGACGCGCAGCGTGCGCGGCGGCTCGTCCACGAGGATCTGCGCCAGAACGGGATTGACCGTGGCGGTCTCGATGCGGATCTGGTCGATGAAGGCCTGCCCGTTCTCCCGGCGCAGGTCGATCAGCTCCGCGGCCGTCTCCGCGTCGGCCTGCAGCAACACCTGCAGCACGGGGGCCGTGATCGAGCGGAGGTTGACGCCCTGCTGTCGGCTGTAGACCGAGAAGACGTCGCGCATCCCGGGTCGGCCGTCGCGGCCGTACACGAGATCCGGCGTGATCCCGCGGACGTACAGGAGCTCCTCGGGCGATTCGAAGTAGCCGTTCTTGGCGCGGTAGCCCGGTCGCAGCGCCAGATAGTATTCGCTCTCGGCGCCGTGCTCCCCCGCCAGATCGTCGGCGTCGCGCCAGTCGACGATCGAGTCCACCAGCGTGTCGATCGCCCCGATCTCGCGCCGGCTGCGACTTCCCCCCGCCTCCTCGCCGTAGACGAGGCTCTCCAGCGTCCACTTGATCAAGGCGACCGGCGCGTTGTTGATCGACACGCGCGCCCCCTCGTCCGTGATCCGCACCGCGTAGCTGCCGCCCCCGAACTCGCCCCGGTGCCACTCGCCGTCGGGCGGAGCATGCAAGGGAAGCTGCACCCGACCATCCGGGTCCTGATACTCGTCATCGGCCTCTTGGAAGAAGTCGTCGGCGAGAAAGCCACGATCCTCGCCCGTGTCGCGGGACTCCAGCAGTTCATAGATGGCACGGTTCATCCCGGCGACGGCAAGGTAGTATCCCTGCGTGGTGTCGGACAGGTTGACGGCAGCCATGGCATCGTCCCGCATGAACTGACCGAAGTCGAGCGCCAGCACCCCGAGGGTCATGAAGATCCACAGGACGAGGATGAGGGCGAGCCCCCGTTGCCGCCGCCGGGTGGGCATGGACGGGCACGCCACCGCGCCCGCCCTACTCGTCTTCGTCATCACCGTCATCACCGTCGTCGCCGTCCTCGAAGTCGTCGTCGTCGTCCGCCTCCTCGGGGGCCAGGTCGCTCTCGTCGACCTCGCCGTTGGCGTCGCCGTACGTCGAGACCATGAGGGGGATCTCCTGCCCCCAGACGTCGAGCTCGAGTCCCGGGAGTCCTTCGATGACGACGCGTACGGCGGACGGCAGCAGATCCTCCTCGTAGCCGTCCCAGTCGTTGCGCCATTCGAGGTCGGCGCCGTCGTCGAGCAGGTACTGGAACTGCAGTCCCCGGAAACCGTCGAGGAGCACGGCCGCGGCCTCGCCCGGCTCGTCCGGCGGCGCCGCCCCCAGGTCGGCAGGCGAGAAATGCGGGTCTTCCTCGAGCACCAAGGCGAGCGGGTCGGGCTGCACGTAGTAGCGGACGCGCGCCAGGCCGCCGCCGCCCAGCAGACCGTTGGCGGTCACGAAGGTCATCCACTGGGGCTGCCCGACGAAGAACGGGTAGACGTCCTCCTCCTCGTTCTGCACGGGGTAGGGTACGGCCGACTTCACCTGTCGGATGAGGATGTCGGTCGCCGCGCGCAGGCGCTGCGCCGTCATCACGGCCACCTCGCCCCGCTCCACCGCCCGGATCGCCACGTGGAACGCGCCGTAGCAGATCGCGCTCATGAGCGCGAGGATGGTCATGGCGAGCACGACCTCGATGAGCGTGAATCCGTCCCGACGGACCACGTCAGAAGTCCTCCGGGGCCATGCGGAGACTCCGCAGCCCGTAGCGCTTGACGCCGGCCCCGTCCTGCCACGAGACCTCGACCTCCACGACGCGCAGGGTCAGGTCGAGCGAACTCTCCCAGTCTTCCGGGAACGTCACGCCGTCGTCGGCACCGGCATCGCGTACGGTGATGAGCGCCCGGTAGCCCTCGGCCGTGTCGCGCTCCTCGCTGTGGTTGGTGATCTCCGTTTCCGCCAGCAGCGCGTCCATGATCGCCCGCGCGAAGAGCACCGCGCGCGTCTGGCGCGAGGCGCGGTCCTGCACCCGCAGGCTGCCGCTGAACACCTGCAGACACGTCACGACCCCGAGGCCCATGATCGCCAACGCGACGGCCACCTCGAGCAACGTGAACCCGCCGCGGCCCCGCCGCCTCACGAGGACGCGTCTCCGACGCGAACCGACCCGATCAGCGGGTCGAGCTCGACGAGCAGCCGGTTGCGGGTGCGATCCACCCGGCTGCTGAGCACCACGGCCGCGCCGGAGGTACTGCCGTTCGGGAAGAAGCGAACCTCGAACTGCCGGTCGCCGACCTCCCGGGCACCGCCGCCCACCCCCTCGATCACCGCCCGCTCGGTCAGCTCGGCCCAGCGGCCGCCACCCACCGTCTCGATGGTGTTCTCCGGGACGTCGATCAGCATGGCCATCGGGCGACCGCGCGCCAGCGCCTCCCCGCGCACGTGGAGCATCGTGGAGGCGATCTGCCGGGCCGCCCGTCTCACCTCGCGCGAGGTGATCCCGCTGTCGATCGCCGGCACCACCAGCGCCGTACTGATCCCGATGATCAGGAGGACGACGGTCAGCTCGATCAGCGTGAAGCCGCGCGGTCGCACGGTCCCGTCACCCCTCCCAACTCGTGATGTCGGCGGCGTCGCCCTGCCCGCCGGGCGATCCGTCCGCGCCGTAGGAGAAGAGGTCGTACGGGCGCCCGTCCTGCCCCGGCGACCGGTACTGATACTCGTTCTCCCAGGGATCGAGCGGCAGGTCCTTCTTGAGGTACGGACCGTCCCACCGCTGGGAATCCTGGACCGGGGAGCGCAGGGCGCGCAGCCCTTCCTGGGACGTCGGGTAGCGCCCCACGTCGAGACGGAACGTGTCGAGCGCCGTGCCCAGCATCTCGACCTGCGTACGCGTCGCCTTGAGCTGCGCCTTCTCCTGCTGGCGAATGAGGCGGGGCCCCACCAATCCCGCGAGCAGGGCGATGATGGCCATCACGACGAGAATCTCGATGAGTGTGAACCCGGCACGAGTTCGGTGGCGATGTCGGTTCTGCATGTGACTCCTCCCTTTGGACGCCTAGAATGCGAGGTCGTTGACGCTGAAGATGCCGAGCAGCATCGAGATGACGACGAAGCCCACCAGGAGCGCCATGACGAGAATCATGATGGGCTCGAGCAGTCGGGTGAACCGCGTGATCTGCACGCGCACCTCCCGGTCGTAGTGGTCCGCGACCTTGAGGAGCATCTCGTCGAGGCGCCCGGTCTCCTCGCCGACGCTGATCATCTGGATGGCGAGCTGCGGCGCCGCCCCGGAACGGGCCAGGGGGTTGGCCAGTCCGGCGCCCTCGCGCACGCCCACCTCCACGTCGTCGAGGGCGCGCGCCAGGATCTCGTTGCCGGCGACTTCGCGCACGATCGAGAGAGCCTGCACCATCGGCACGCCGCTGTGCAGCAACGTCCCGAGGGTGCGGGCGAGCCGCGCCACGCCCATCTTGCGCAGGATCGCACCGACGGCGGGCAGGCGTAGTTTCGTCTGATCCCACTGCAAGCGGCCGGCCGGCGTCGCCAAGGAGCGTCGCGAGACCACCCAGACCACGACCGCAACGACGGCGGCCACCCACCAGTAGCTGCGCAACCCGTCGGAGAGCGCCAGCACCATGCGCGTGGGCAGCGGCAGCGCCGTCCCGGCTTCGTCGAAGAGGGAGGCGAAGCGTGGCAGCACGAACACCAGCATGAACACCATGCTGAGGCCGAGGGTGCCCATCAGGAAGATCGGGTAGACGAGGGCGCCGACGACGTCGCTGCGCAGCTCTTCGGCGCTGTCGAGGTACTCCGCCAGCCGCTGCAGCGACGCATCGAGGAAGCCGCCGACCTCGCCGGCCCGGACCATGTTGACGTAGAGCGGGGGAAAGAGCACGTGCTCGCCCAGCGCCTCGGCGAGCTGTTTGCCGCCGCGCACGGACTGCAGCACGTCGCCGAGGATTTGCTTCACCTCGCTGTGATCCGCCAAGTCGAACATCGTGGCGAGGCAGCGGTCGAGCGGCAGGCCCGCCCCGATCAACGCCGCCAACTCCTGCGTGAACAGCACCAGCTCGCGCCGCCCGGCCTGGCGCTGGAAGGTGGGCAGGCGCAGCCGACCGACCACGCCCGGGACGGCGGCGCCAGCCTGCGAAATGCGAATGGGAATGAGGCCGCGGTCCTGCAGGCGGCTGACGACCAGCGCCGACTCCGTCGCCTCGATCGTCCCTTCGACGACCTTCCCCTCGGCGTCAGCCGCGCGATACTGGAAGTGCGCCATGGCGTCCTCGCTGGTCCGGCCCGCGTCCAGCGGCCTTCACGGCATTTCCGATCTCAAACGGCGTTCCAAACGCGTCGCCTGCGCAACCCACCTGCATCGTCTCCTTAGACCCTCGTCCCGCCCCGCATGTTCACGCCGCCCGGCGGCGCGCCGGTCCCGCCTCATACCTCCTGCTGCGTGACGCGGACCACTTCACCGACCGTGGTGATCCCGGCCGCGACCGTCCGCCAGCCGTCATCGCGCAGCGTCCGCATGCCCTCGCGTACGCCGGCCTCGCGAATGACGTCGGAGGACGAGCGCTTCAGGATGAGCTGGCGCACTGCGTCCGTGACGCGCAGGAACTCGAAGATGCCGTTGCGTCCGTGGTAGCCCGTGTGCGCGCACTCCTCGCAGCCCCGCCCCTCGTAGATCTGCAGATCGGGCCCGTAGCTCGACAGCTCCGGGATCGTCCGGGCGCCGTCCGCCACGGGCGTCTTACAGGCCGGACACACCCGCCGCACCAGGCGCTGCGCCAGGACGCCCAGCAACGACGACGCCAGCAGATAGTCCTCCACGCCCATCTCGAGCAGCCGCGAGATCGCGCCGGCGGCGTCGTTCGTGTGCAGCGTCGAGAACACGAGATGGCCGGTGAGGGCCGCCTGAATGGCGATCTCGGCCGTCTCGAAGTCGCGGATCTCACCGACCATGATGACGTCGGGATCCTGACGGACGATCGAGCGCAGGCCGCTCGCGAACGTGAGGCCGATCTGCGGCTTCACGTGGATCTGATTCACGCCGAAAAGCTGGTACTCGACCGGGTCCTCGATGGTGATGATCTTCTTGTCGGGCGAGTTGATCTTGTCGAGCCCGCCGTAGAGTGTCGTCGTCTTCCCGCTGCCGGTCGGCCCCGTGACGAGGATCATGCCGTGCGGGCGGGTGATGAGTTGCTCGAAGGACGCCAGCGTATCGGGCGGAAAGCCCAGGTGCTCCAGGGTGACCACGATGCTGGAGCGGTCCAGGATACGCATCACGACGCTCTCGCCGTAGAGCGTCGGCAGGGTGGAGACGCGCAGGTCGATCTCGCGACCCATCTGCCGCAGCTTGATGCGACCGTCCTGCGGCAGGCGGCGCTCGGCGATGTTGAGCTTGGCCATGATCTTGATGCGCGAGACGATGGCGGCCTGCAGGCGGCGCGGCGGGCTCTCCAGGTCGTGCAGCACGCCGTCGATGCGGTAGCGAACCTTCAGCTCCTGCTCGAACGGCTCGATGTGGATGTCCGAAGCCCGCTGCTCGACGGCCCGGTTGATGAGCACGTTCACGAGGCGGATCACCGGCGCCTCGCTGGCGAGATCGCGCAGGTGGTTGACGTCCTCCTCGTCGTCTCCGACGAACTCGAGCTCGCCGTCGATGCCCTCCCCGGCCGCGGTCCCGGCACCGTTGCCGTAGACGGTCTCGAGCGCCTCGACCACGTCTCGCTCCCGCGCCAGCCGCGGCCGCACGCGCAGCCCGGTGGCGACCTCGATGCCGTGGATCGCGTAGTAGTCGGCCGGGTCGGACATGGCGATGGTGAGTTCACCGTCGTGCTGCGCCAGCGGGAACGCCTTGGTGCGCTTCAGGTACTTCAGACTGAGCTTTCCGAGGGGCACGGGCGCATCGGGAAACTCGCGGCGCGAGACGCACTCGACCCCGAGATGACGCGCCAGGATGGGTTGCAGATCGTCCTCGGAGATGAACCCGAGGTCGAGGAGCAAGCGCTCGAGGCGCTCGCCACGCTCGTCCTGGACGCGCTTCACCTTCCGGAGGTCGTCGGCGCTGATACGCCCCTGCTCGAGCAACAGCTCTTCCAGGCCGCGGTGTTGGAGCTCCATGCCCAAGCAGAAAGCATACCGGCGCCCCTGCGGACCGGCAAACCGGGGCTGGCCGCCGGGGGGATCAGTGGTGACGCAGTTTGCCGCGTGAGGCACGGGAGGGTGCGGGTCGACGGCGGACGTAAGGAGCGCGGGGGGTGGATGGGCGGCGTGGCGGGGGTGCGCGACGCTCGGGAGCCGGCGGCGCGTGCCCTCCCGTGCCTCACGCGGCAAACTGCGTCACTACCGGGGGATCAGGCGTCTCGACGGCGCCAATCGTCGAGCACGTCACACAGCGTCTGCGACAGCGGTATCTCCGGCCGCCAGCCCGTATCCGCCGTGATCCGGGCATGGCTCCCGACGATCCGCGGGATCTCCACGGCCCGCCGGCGGGCCGGATCACTATAGGCACGCATGGGGACGCGCGCGTGCGTGCGCAACTGGGCGATGACCTCCGCGATGCTCGCCCCTTCGCCCGAGCAGACGTTGTACACCGCCCCGCTGGCCCCCCCCTCGAGGAGCGCGATGTAGGCACGCACCACGTCACGAACGTCTCCGATGTCACGGACGGGATCGACGTTGCCGACGCGCAGGACCGGCTCCTGCGTCCCCTTCTCGATGGCGACGATCTGTCGGGCCAGGGCGGGACACACGAAGTCGGCGGACTGGCCGGGGCCCGTGTGATTGAACGGCCGTGCCATCACCACGTCGAGTCCCTCGGTCCGGCCCCACTGCGCCACCGCGATCTCGGCGGCCGCCTTCGTCGCCCCGTAGACGCTGAGGGGGCGCAGCGGGACCTCCTCGCCGACTGGGAGTTCCTCGGGCCGGACTGCCCCGTAGGCGTCGCTCGAGCCGACGAAGAGCAGCCGGGCCTCCCGCACCGTCGCACGCATGGCGCCGAGGAGCGCCACGGTGCCGCCCACGTTCACCCGATACGCGAGCTGGGGATCGTCGGCCGCGGTGGGGACGAACGACACCGCGGCCAGGTGGATCACTCCGCCCGGCTCGGTCTCGGCCAGCAGCCGCCGCAGGCCCGGGCCGTCGGCCACGTCGGCGTCGTGCAGCACCACGCCGAGCCCCTGCAGGGCCCCGCGATCCTCTCCCGGCAGCATGCTGCCGTGCACCTCGTGGCCCCCGGCTTGGAGCGCGCGCACGAGGTACGGCCCCACGAAGCCGGCGACGCCCGTGACCAGGACGCGCATGCGTCAGGACGCGAGCCGCGCGAGGTCGGCGCGGACCATCATCTCGACGAGGTCCGGGAAGCTCACCCGGGGCTTCCACCCGAGCACCCGCGCGGCCTTCGAGGCGTCCCCGATCAGCCTGTCGACCTCAGCCGGCCGCATCATGGCCGGATCGGTGCGCACGTAGTCGCGCCAGTCGAGGCCTGCCACGGCGAAGGCCACCTCGACGAGCTCGCGTACGGAATGCGTCTCCCCCATCGCCACCACGTAGTCGTCGGCGACGTCGTGTTGCAGCATCAGCCACATGGCCGCGACGTAGTCGCCGGCGAAACCCCAGTCACGCCGCGCCTCCAGGTTGCCGAGAGACAGCTCCGAGGCCAGGCCGAGCTTGAGGCGTGCCACGCCGTCCGTGACCTTGCGGGTCACGAACTCGAGCCCGCGACGCGGGCTCTCGTGGTTGAAGAGGATCCCCGAGCAGGCGAACAGGTCGTAGCTCTCCCGGTAGTTCACCGTGATGAAGTGTCCGTAGACCTTGGCGACCCCGTAAGGGCTGCGCGGGTAGAACGGCGTCGTTTCGCGCTGCGGCGTCTCGCGCACCTGCCCGAACATCTCACTGGAGCTGGCCTGATAGAAACGAGCCTCCGGTGCCGCGAGGCGCAGCGCCTCGAGCATGCGAGTGACGCCCACGGCGTCGAACTCCGCGGTCAGTACGGGCTGCACCCAGGACGTCGGGACGAAGGACTGGGCGGCCAGATTGTAGACTTCGTCCGGCCGCACCTCGCGCAGGATGGAGATCAACGAGAGCTGGTCGAGGAGATCCCCCTGCCGGAGCTCGATGCGGTCGCGCAAGTGGGCGATCCGTTCGAAGTTTTCGGTGCTGGCGCGGCGCACCATGCCGACCACGCGGTAGCCCTTCTCCAGCAACAGCTCGGCCAGGTAGGAGCCGTCCTGTCCCGTGACGCCCGTGATCAATGCCGTGCGCGTCGTCGTCACTTCACCCGTCCGTAGCGGTCCTCGAGGCGCACCACGTCGTCGAGCTGC
>Ga0299906_10003638_pt1 | contig 12706 bp, 14 predicted proteins | sample RVTome_14_FD_200259 | JGI IMG/M metagenome (GOLD analysis project Ga0299906, IMG submission 200259) | Soil microbial communities from uranium-contaminated site in the Upper Colorado River Basin, Wyoming, United States - RVT145D125 (version 2) ...
TCGAGCACGCCGCGAGCAGCAGCACGAGCCCGCAGGCCAGAAGGCGCCTAGGAAACCGACCCAGGACGCGTACCCCGAAACGTCCCGCGGCCTGGAGGCGAGCTGTCGTGACTCCGTTCGCCTTCGGCTCACTGCGCGCTTCGCTTGCGCTAGGCCGGGGCGGCGGCACCGAAGCCTCCCTGCTTGCGCAGCGTCTCGGTCACGTGCCGCAGGATGGACAGCACCGAGTCGTCGAAGCGCACGTTGTCCACGATCGGCACGCCGTAGTGGTCGGCGAGCTCGAGGATGTGGTCCTGCACGCGCAGGATCGCGTCGAGGTTCTCGAGGTAGCGATGCGGCGGGCGCCGCGCGGCCACGCGCGCGCGCGCCTCGAAGCGGCTCTGGTAGGCGCTCGCATCGAGCGTCGCCACCGCCAGGAAGATCAGATGGGCGTCCTGGGCGTAGCGCTCCGGGTCGATCAGACCCGGCAGGATCGAGACGCCGTCGAGGATCATGTGCGAGTTCTCGGCGATCGAGCGTTCGATCATCGCGCGCACGCCGACGGAGACCGTGCTGGCCTGGGCCCGGAAGCCCTCGACCACGCGGTCCTCGCGCTCGTCGAGGCCGGGCAGTGCCTGCCAGGCGTCGTAGGACGACGCATGGATCGCGGGCGCGAGCTCGGGCGAGAGCATGATGCGCATCACCTGACGAATCGAGTCGGTCGAGGTGACGCGCGCGATGCCGAGGCGATAGGCCACCTCCTGCGCGAGCGATGTCTTGCCCACGCCGGCCGCCCCCGCCAGCAGCAGGATCATCGGCCGCTCGGACTCCTGGAAGGCCCGCCAGGTGCGGTAGCGGCCCGCCACACGCTCTCCGAGCGTGCGCTCGAGCGTGTCGGCGGCGAGGGTACGCAGCGCATCGCGTTCCACCTGCGAGAGCCGGCGCTTCAGCAGCTCGGCCTCGATCTCGCGCGCCACCTCGAAGGCCTGATCGGGCGCGACCGCCGCCGCGAGCAGCGACTGGGCCAGCACGCCCTTGGAGAAAGGCATGCGTTCGCGCCCCCGCACCACCGCGATCGGGCGCGGCAGCGGCAGCGGCCGGTCTTCGAGTCCGCCGCGCGGCCCGAACTCCGCCTGGAGCAGCGCCGCGAGCTCCTCGCGCTGCACCACTTCGCGTCCCCGAATGTGCTCGCGCACGTCGTTGGCGGCCCGGTAGGCGTCCTCGAAGCTCACGCCTCGCGCCATCAGGGAGTGGATCATGATCCCGCGCATGAAGGGGCGCCGGCCCGCGGCGTCCTCGACCAGAGTGCCCGACGGGGCCGGCACCCGGCGGGGTGTCTCGGAGCCCATCGGGCCGAGCCTAACCGACGGCCCCTCTCCCAGCGAGGCGAGCCCGCCCCCTGGCGGGGGCTTCCCCGCGCTCGCAGAAAGGGCGCGCAACCCATCCTCCCGCCTCTCATTTCCTTGTTGACGGCAGCCCCGATCCGGGGGTAGTCTGCGAGCCAGACGACCGGGGGGGGCTCGTCTTTGGCCTGCCGGGCTGAGCGGTACGACCGTTCGCCGCGGAGCGCAACGGCTCTGCTGCGCACGCGTTCGCGCGCGATCTCGAGGGCTCTGCGCCTCGGGCCTTCTGCCGGCATCTGGCTTCGCTCCCCCGCCCAGCGCGACCGCCGTCGCGCGCGGTCGCCGACGGAGGCCAGCACATGCGCACCATTGCGATCGTGAATCAAAAAGGCGGCTGCGGAAAGACGACCACCACGGTGAACCTCGCGGGCTGCCTCGCCACCGTCGGCGATCGTGTGCTGCTCGTCGATCTCGACCCGCAGGCGCACTCCACGCTGGCCCTCGGCATCGAGCCCGAGACGCTGTCCGAGAACCTGTACGAAGTGCTGGTCGAGCCGATCGGCTCGCCCGGCGCGGGTCGCCTCGGCGAGGTGATCCGGCCCTGGAGCGATCAGCTCCACGTGGCGCCGTCGGGCATCGTGCTCTCCGCGCTCGAGCAGAAGCTCACCGGCGACAAGGCCGAGCAGCGCACCGAGCGGCTCGCGAGCGCGCTCGCGAGCGTCGCCGAGCGCTACGACTGGTGCCTGATCGATTGCCCGCCGAACGTCGGAGTGCTCACCTTCAACGCGCTGCGCGCCGCGCGCGAGGTGATCGTGCCGCTCGAGACGAGCGATTTCGCCATCCACGGCGTCCAGAAGCTGCTCGAGACGATCGCGCTGCTCTCCGATCGCATCGGCCACCAGCTGAGCGTGCGCCTTCTGCCGACGCTCTACGACGGCCGCACGCGCTACGCACGCGACACGCTCGCCGAGATCCGCTCGTTGTTCGGCGATCTCTGCTTCGACACCGTGATTCGCGCCAACATCAAGCTGCGCGAGGCGGCGCGGCGCGGCGAGCCGATCGTCGCGTTCGCGCGCTCGGCCAACGGCGCGCAGGACTACGGCTCGCTCGCCATCGAGCTCTCGCTCACGCCGCCGCCCGAAGAGGTGGTGCAGCGGCCCGCCGGCACTGCCCTGCCCGGGCGCGAGCGGGAGGTGGTGGTGCAGTACCGCGACGGCGCTGCGAGCGACGTGCGCATCGCGGGCGACTTCAACGGCTGGGTACCCGACAAGAACGTGCGCTCGCTGGTGCAGGCCGAGGGCACCGAGCGCGTCTGGACCAAGATCCTGCACCTGACGCCGGGCACCTACCACTACCGCTACGTGGTGGACGGCGAATGGCGCGAGGACCCGGACAACCCGCAGGCCGCACCGGGACCGGTAGGCGGACGCAACTCGGTGCTGGTGGTCAGATAGGACCCGTCGATGGCACGTGAGCTCGCGGACGTCCTGCACTACTTCCTCGACGAGGATGCGGGGGCGCGCGGGCCGGCGACGCGCTGCCTCGCGCTGGTGGCGGAGCCGGACGAGCTGCTGGGTGTCGCGTTGCTCTGGAACCTCGCGCACGAGCTCGCGCGCTGCGGGCTCTCGATCGCGTGGGTCACGGCGCTCTCCGACGAGGAGCTGCTCCCCGTCGACGCGACCGGCGGGCTCACGCGCCTGCTCGCACCGGTGCAGGGCCTCGCCGGCCTCGCGCGCGCCGTCCGCGAAGCGGGCGGGAAGCTGCGCGCGACGCGCGCGCCCGGGCTGGTGCTGACCCGCGTACCGCCCGCATGGCTGGAGCCGGGCGCCGCCGCCACGGAGCTGCTCGCGTGGTCGCTGCTGTTGTGCGGGCCGGACGCCGAACAGGGAGCCGAGGCGCTGGCCCGAGGCCAACGCGTCGCGCGCGTCTGCCCGGGCGCCCGCGTCGGCGTCACGCTGCACGGCGTTCGCGGCGTGCGCGAGGCGGAGACGGCCTTTGGCGCGCTCGCGCGCGGCGTCGCGTGTCCGCTCGAGGGTCTCTGGAGCTACGGGCTGCTGCTCGACGACCACCTGCTCTACGACGCGCTGCTCGCGCGCCGGCCGGCTTCGCAGCAGCGCCCGGAGTCACGAGCGGCGCAGGCGCTGCGCGACGTTGCCCGGCTGCTGCACGAGGACTGGCAGCGCGATGCCGGCTGAGGGACGCCCGTCTCGCGAGCGCCTCGCGCTGCGCGCAGCGCTGCTCCGGCTCACACCCCCGCTCGAGTCGGTGGCCGAGGACGTGCTCGGAGTCGTCTCGCGCATCGACCTGGTGGCGCGCGATCCCGACGGCGCGGTCACGCTGGTGCTGACCGCGGGCGCCGGCGCCGACCTAGCGCGGCTCGCCGAGGGGCTCGCACAGTGTGCATGGCTCGCGCCGCGGCTCTCCGACTGGCAGCAGCTGGCACCGCACCTCGGCCTCGCGAGCGAGCGGGGGGTGCGGCTGCTGCTCGCGAGCACGCGCTTCGACGACCGCACGCGAGCCGCCGCGGACTCGATCGGCCACGAACGGGTGAGCCTCGCCGAGCTGCTGCCGCGCGGTGATCTCGACCTCGAGCTGCGGCCGCTGTGGGAAGCCCCGGGGCCGCCGGCGCCCCGTCCTCTGCTGCCGAGCCGCCGCTCGGGCACCGGATTCCGGACTGGCCTGCACGACTGACCCTGCCAAGGGCGGCATGCCCCGGGGGGGGCGAGGCCGAAATTCGTCACCCCCGGTGACAATTCCTGACACCTCTGCCCCGCTCACAGCCACTTCCCTCTCGGTGGTGTGGGCCCAAGGGAAGGGGACCAGCCGATGGCAGCTCAGGAACTGGTGGCGCCGACCGGGTCTTCCGACGAGAGCCTGGTCGAACTCGTGCGGGGTGGTGACCGGACGGCCTTCGACGCGCTCTACCGACGCTATTTCCCGCGCATCTACCGATTTCTAGATCGCCGCTTAGGCAACCGCGCGGACGTCGAGGAGACCGTCCAGGAAGTCTTCATCAACCTGTTCGCGTCGCTCGACAGCTTTCGCGGGGAGGCGCCGTTCGCTGCCTGGGTGTTCGGGCTGACGCGCCGCACGCTGGCGAACCGCTTCAAGCGCAAGCGCTGCGAGACGGTTCCGCTTGCGGTCGACGACGACCAGCTCGTCTCGGATCCGGCGAGTCGTGACGCCGATCCGCATCTCGCCTACGAGCTCAACGAGCGGCTCGCGCGCTTGCAGCGCGGGCTCGATTCCCTCTCGCCGGACCAGTGGGAGCTCTTCCGGCTGCGCCACCTCGAGAACCATTCGATCGAGGAGATCGCGCACCAGCTCGCCAAGAGCGAGGACGCGGTGAAGTCGCACCTCTACCGGGCGCGCAAGCTGTTACTCGCGCGCTGACGCAAGCGCAGCGCGCCGTGAGCCGGAGGCGAACGGAGTCACGACAGCTGCGTCAGTCGGCCCGGCCCCGTTGGTGCTGGTGGCGCCGCGGGTCGGCGCGTCGATGCATGCCCCCGCGGTCGTCGCGCTTTGCGCTGCGCTCGCGGAAGCCGGGTTCGCTGCGGCGGCCGTCGATCTCCCGCTCCAGGGCGAGCGCGCGAGCCGCAAGCTCTCGGCCCGCCTTGCCGCATGCGTCGCGCGACCCGAGCGCGCCGGCGTCGATCTTCTGCTCTGGCAGGAGTTCTTGCGCCAGGCGGAGCACGACCTCGCCGCCGCCGCCGATGCGCTCGCGACGCGACGCGAACTCGACCTCACGCGCGTCGCGTGTCTCGGCTTCGAGCCCGGCGCCGAGGCGGCCGCTGCTCTCGCGACCCGCGACACGCGCGTGCGTGCCTTCCGCCGCGTCGAAGAGGGCGAGGCACCCGCGCCGATCCTGCGTTTCCTGCGCGAGCGGCCGTGCGGTGCCGCGTGAGGCGGACCCGCACTCCGCCGCGGCCGCGGCTTGCCCCGCTCCGCCCTATCGCTATGCATCCCGGGCCAAGCGAGGGGGAACTGCATGCGCTTCGTGATCTGGATGCCGGTGGTGTTTCTGCTGGCCTGCCCGCAGCCGCAGGCCCAGCCGGACGCCAGCGCCGAGGACGCGACGCCGGCCCTGCGCATCGGCGACCAGGTGATCACGCTGAGCGAGCTCGACGCCTGGATCAAGGACCAGCTCTTCGCGCAGGAAACCAGCAATGGTGACGCCGGCAAGCTCTACGAGGTGCGCGCGCAGGCCGCCGAGAACCTGATCGCGCAACGCCTGCTCGAGGCCGAGGCCAAGAAGCTGGGGACGGACTCTGACAGCCTGCTCGAGGCGGAGGCCAAGAAGCGCATGAGCGTCGCCGACGACGAGGTGCAGAGCTTCTACGATGAGCACAAGGCCAGCTTCGGCGAGCGCGCCGTGGACGAGGTGAAGGCGCAGATCCGCGAGCATCTCGAGCGCCGTCGCGCGCCCGAGGCCGCACGCGAGTACGTCACGTCGCTGCGCCAGGCGACCCCCGTGACGGTGCTGCTCGAGCGCGTGCGCACCCCGGTCGAGGCGGTCGGCCCGGCGCGCGGTCCGGCCGACGCGCGCGTCACGATCATCGAGTTCTCCGACTACCAGTGCCCGTTCTGCCGGCGCGCGGAGCCGACCCTGCAGCAGGTGCTGTCGCGCTACGAGGGCAAGATCCGCTTCGTGTTCCGCCATTTTCCGCTCGACCGCATCCACCCGCTCGCACGCGGCGCCTCCGAAGCCGCGGCCTGCGCGGATCAGCAGGGCAAGTTCTGGGAGTACCACGAGCAGCTCTTCGCCGAAAACGCGCAGCTCGACCGGGCTGGGCTCGACGCGCTCGCCGCGAAGACCGGGCTCGACAGCGCCGCCTTCAAGCTCTGCATGGACGAGCGCAAGACGCAGGCGCTGGTCGAGAACGACGTCAAGGCGGGCAGCGCAGCGGGCGTGAGCGGCACGCCGGCCTTCTTCATCAACGGCATCCCGCTGCGCGGCGCGCTCCCCGTCGAGGACTTCCAGCGCGTGATCGACGAGGAGCTCGCGGGGAAGGCGAAGGGTTAGCAAGCGCAGCGCGCAGTTCGCCTGCGGCTCACTGCGCGCACTCACACCATCTTCGCGAGCAGCCGGTCGCGCTCGCGCAGCATGCGCGCTTCGCTCCTGGCCTCGACGTTGAGCCGCAGCAGCGGCTCGGTGTTGGAGGGGCGCATGTTGAACCACCAGTCGGGGTAGCGCACGAGCAGCCCGTCCATGTGCGACAGCTCGGGCGCAGCGGCGTGTTCGGCCGCGAGGTCGGCCAGGATCGCCTGCGGGTCCGCGACGCGCCGGCTCATCTCCCCGCTCGCTGAGTAGCGACGCAGCGGGGCGACCAGGGCCGAGAGCGGCTGCCGCTCGCGGCCGAGCAGATCGAGCATCGCGACCAGCGCGGCCACGCCGTCATCGGCCACCAGGTTCGGCGAGAAGCGGAAGTAGAAGTGGCCGGAGAGCTCGCCCGCGAACACGGCGCCCGACGCGCGCATCGCCGCCTTCACGAAGGAATGGCCGACGCGACACATCTCGGCGACGCCGCCAGCGGACGCGATCTCCTCGGCGGTGGCCCAGCTCGAGCGCAGGTCGTAGAGCACCGTGGCGCCCGGCGTGCGGGCGAGCTGAGCGCGCGCGAGCAGCCCCGTCAGCAGGTCCGAGGGCACCGGCTCGGCGTGCTCGTCGACGAAGATCGCGCGGTCGGCGTCGCCGTCGAAGGCGACGCCGAAGTCGGCCCCGCTGCGCCGCACCGCCTCGCGCAGATCGGCGAGGTTCGGGGCGTGCAGCGGGTCGGCGGGGTGGTTCGGGAAGCTGCCGTCGGGCTCGAAGTAGAGGCGCTCCACGCGCAGCGGGAGTCGCTCCAGCAGCGGCTCGAGACCCAGCGCCGCCATGCCGTTGCCGCAGTCGATCGCGACGCGCAGCGCGGGGCGCTCGCGTCCCACCGCGAGTACGTGCTCGACATAGCGCGCCGTCACGTCGGCGCGGCTGTGGCCGCCGCGCCGCTGCGCAACCGGGTCGCTCGCGATCGTCGTGGAACTCGCCTCGATGTCCAGGAGGCCGCTCGCCTCCCCCACCGGGATCGCGTGCTCGCGGCAGATCTTGAAGCCGTTGTACTGCGCGGGATTGTGCGACGCCGTCACCATGATGCCGCCGCCGGCGCCGAGCGCCTCCACGGCGAAGTACAGCATCGGCGTCGCGGCCAGACCGATCTCGATCACGTCGGCGCCTTCGTCCCGGATGCCGCGGATCAACGCCTCGGAGAGCTCGGGCGAGCTGTGCCGCGCGTCGCGCCCGACCACCAGCTCGCGCGCCGCGAAGTGCCGCGCCGTGGCCCGCCCCACGCGCTGCGCATCGGCTGCGCAGAGCTGATCGGGCACGACGCCGCGCACGTCGTAGGCCTTGAAGATGGACATCGGCAGAGGTCCCTCGCGCAGCCCGTCACCTTGACCCGGCCCGCGTCGCCGGTCAACCTCTTCCGCATGTTCGGACTCGGTGTCACCGAGCTGCTCATCATCCTGGCGATCGTGGTGCTCTTGTTCGGCGCGAGGCGGCTGCCCGAGATCGGAAGCGGGCTCGGCAAGGGCATCCGCAGCTTCAAGGACGGCATCTCGGGCAAGGACGCGATCGACGTCACTCCGAAGAAGGACGAGGCGGCGGAGGGGAAGAAGCCGTAGGCTCGGCCTGCGTGGCTTCGACCGGCGCCGGGGCGGCATCCGCCGGCGGCGTGGGCAGCGGCTCGAGCGCGAGCGTGAAGCCCAGCGCCTCGTCGGGAACCGCCTCGAAGAGTGCAACGAAGGGGCCTCGGAGCTGCGTCTGGCCGGCCGCCGCTGCGAGCTGCTCGCGCAGCGCTTCGGGTGCGCGCTCGCGCAGCTCGCGATCCCTCGGCGCCGGCAACGCCCACTCGCCCGCGCCGACGCGCGCACCCTCGGCATCGACCCAGTAGGCGCGCAAGCCGAGCAGCGGGTTCGCGTTCACCCGCGCGAGCTCGCCCTGCACCACGAACAGCGTGCCCACGAAGGCGTTCTCGACGAAGCGGACGCGCACGCCGCGCGCTTCGCCGTCGGAGAAGCCAACGGTTGCGGCGGGCGCAGCCGGCAGCACGAGCGTCCCGGACGCGGGCAGAACCCACACGACCCCGAGCGTGAACAGCAGCACGAGCGCCAGCCAGGCGACGGTGCGCGTGGCGGTGCGTCCGGCGCTTGCGAGTGTGCGGCCGAGCTGCCTGACGCGCGGCTCCGGCCAGCTGCGTTCGACCTCGACCGCGCGCGATGGGGCGCGTTCGGGTGCGAGCGCGGGCGTCGGCTCGGGCCCCCGCTTCGGCGCGGGCGCCTCCAGGAAGCTGGCCTCGCGTGCGGTCGCGTCGACCGAGTCCCCGAGCAGGTCCCAGTCCTCGGGACTCCCGATCTCCTCGAGGACCGGGCCCGCCGTCGCATGCGCGGCGCGCGCAGGGGCGCTGCCAGCCAGGGCCGGGCTCGGCGCCTTCGGGGCGGGCTCCGCATCGAACTCCCAGGCCTCGTCGTCGAGCGGGCCGTTCGGACGGCTGCCCGTCTCGCCGAGATCGTCGCCCATCCGATCGAAGAGGTCCTCGGCGAGCTCGGGCACCGTGCGGCCGCCCGTGTCCGTGATCTCCGCGACCACCTCCTGGACGGTGTCTTCGAAGCTCGCGGTCGGCGAGGCCACGAAGAAGGTGGTCTTGCAGCGCGAGCAGCGCACACGCGTGCCCTTGGCGGGAATGCGCGCTTCGTCGATCTGGAAGCGGGTCGAACAGCTCTCGCAGACGACGACCACGCGTCCTCCTCGCGGCGGCCACGCCCCGTGGCTAGTGTCGGGCCCCGTGGGTCCTGCCGGGTCGTTTCGGACGCGCAACGCCTGTGCTTGAGGCGGCCGGAGGCGACCGCTGATGCAAGTGCGGCCGCTGTTGGAGCGCCGCCTGCTGGTCGTGACGGGCAAGGGGGGCACCGGCAAGACCACCGTCGCGGCGGCGCTCGCGCTGGCCGCGGCCGCGCGCGGCCGCCGCGTGCTCGTGGTGGAGACCGGCCGTGACGAGAACGTGCCGCGTCTGCTGGGCTGGCAGGCGGGTGCGGTCGGCTACGCGGGGGCCCGCACACCTGCCGGCCCCTTCGTGATGCGCATGGAGCCCTACGCGGCGCTCGCGGAGTACCTGAACGTCCGGCTCGGCGTGCCGGCGGTGGTCGCGCGCCTGCTGCGCCAGCGCGCCTTTCGTCAGCTGATGGACGCGGCGCCCGGCTGGCGCGAGCTGTTGACGCTCGGCAAGGTCTGGCACCTCGAGCAGGCACGTGAGGACGCGCGCGCGCGCTTCGACTGGATCGTCGTCGACGCGCCGGCGACGGGGCACGGCATCACCTTCCTGGACGTACCGCGCGTGGTGGTGTCTGCGATCCGCTCCGGCCCGCTGCGGCGGCACGTGCGCTGGGTCGAAGAGCTGGTGCGCGACCCCGAGCGCACCTTGCTGCTGCCGGTGGCGCTCGCCGAGGAGCTCCCCGCGCGCGAGACGGCGGAGCTCGTGAAGCGGCTGCGCGAGCAGGTGGGCGTCGCGCTCGACCGCGTGATCGTGAACGCCGTCGCACGGCCGCCCTTCCCGCCCGCGCTGCCCGATCTCGACCAGCGCCTCGCGGCGCTCGCGCGCACGCCCGGGCCCGAGCCCGCGGTGTGGGCCGCGTGCGCCAGGCACCTCGCCGCGCGCGCCGCGCTGAACCGTCACTACGTCGGCGAGATCGCCGCCGGTACGGGGCTGCCGGTGGTCGAGCTGCCGCTGCTCGCCGCGGGAGTCGGCGGGCCTGCGGACCTGGCCACGCTCGCAGCCAAGCTGCTCGAAGCGCCGGCCGCATGAGCCGCAACCCGGATCCGGCCGAGGTGTTGCTCACGCGCCGCGTCGTCGCCTGCGTGGGCGCGGGCGGCGTCGGCAAGACCACGCTCGCGGCGGCGCTCGGGCTCGGCGCCGCGCGCCGCGGGCGCCGCACGCTCGTGCTCACGATCGACCCCGCGAAGCGGCTCGCCGACGCGCTCGGCGTGGGAACGCTCGGCCCCGAGCCGAGCGCCATCCCGCGCCCCGTGCTCGAGCGGCTCGGCGTACCGGAAGGCGGTGCGCTCTTCGCGATGATGCTCGACATGAAGCGCACCTTCGACGAGCTGGTCGGGCGCTTCGCGCCCGACGCCGCGGCGCAGGAGCGCATCCTGAGCAATCGCATCTACCAGCACGTCTCCGACGCACTGGCCGGCAGCGCCGAGTACTCCGCGATGGAGAAGGTCTACGAGATGAGCGCGAGACCCGAGTTCGACGTGGTCGTGCTCGACACGCCTCCCTCGGCGCACGCGCTCGATTTTCTCGAAGCGCCCGAGCGGCTGATCGGACTGCTCGACAGCCGCGTCGTGCAGCTGCTGCTGCATCCGGCCTTCAGCGCGGGACGGCTCGGGCTCCGGCTCTTCCAGCGTGGCGCGCACCAGGCCTTCCAATGGATCGAGCGCATCACCGGCTTCGGCTTCCTCGAGGACGTCTCGGAGTTCCTGCTCGCGTTCGAGGGCATGTCCGAGGGCTTCCGGCGCCGTGCGGAGTCGGTGCGGCAGCTGCTCTTCGGACCCGAAACGGCGTTCGTGCTGACGGCCGCCGCGAGCGGCGAGTCGGTCGCGCACGCGAGAGATCTGCTCGCGCGGCTCGCAGCGCACCGCGCCAACGTGGTGGGCGTGGTGGCGAACCGCGTGCGCCTCTGGCCCGACGGAGCCAAGCCGCTGCCGGCGCCGAGCGAGCGCAAGGGCTGGGTCGAGCAGCTCGCCGCGGCCTTCGAGGCGCAGGCGGGCGCGGCTTTCCCGGCGCGCGACGCAGCGCGGGCGGCGCTCGACATGCTCGACAGCTACGCTGCCGCGGTCGCACGCGACGCGCAGGCGACGGCACCGCTGCTGGCCGAGGCTTCGCTTCGTGGCTGCTTCGTGCGCCAGGTTCCTGAGCTGCCGCGGGACGTGCACGATCTCGACGGACTGGCCGAAATCGAACGCCGCGTGTTCGCGAAGCCGAACGATCAGGAGAAGGCGTGACCGAAGGCACAACCCCGAACAGCCCCGCCGAAGCGCTCGCGCAGGCGCGCCTGCATGCGCGTCGCGCCGCGGCCGAAGCGGCGGCCGCGCTGCGCGCGCTGCTCGACGCCGCCACGCTCGCCGCGCAGGGCGAGCCGGCCGTCGCGGGGCGTTTGGCGCCGTTCGCAGAAGCGCTCGAACATGCGGCGGCGTGGCTGCATCCCGAGGGAGAGCGCGAGGCCGACGCCGTGCTGCGCGCGCTGGCGGATGGGCTCGACGCGGAGATCGCACGCTGGGAGCAGAAGAGCCGCGAGGATCCCGAAGCACGCTCGGTGCTGCGCGCCTTCCTCGCGGTGCGCGAAGTGCTGTGGGAGCTCGGCTCGCGCTTCGGCGCGTCCGGAGCGGCGGACGCGGGCGCAGCCCCGCCCGAGGAAGCCGCGCAGCGCCCCGCCCGGCGACGGCGCTCGCGGCGGCGTGTGGAACGCGTCGCAGTCGAAGGCTGACAGGGGGGGGCCAGTTGCTAAGGTCGGCCTCTTCTCGGACGCCAGCGGGGGCTTCATGGCCGTCCTGATCAAGCGCTACGCGAACCGCAAGCTCTACAACACCGAGACCAGCCGCTACATCACGCTCAAGGGCATCGAGGAGCTGCTCGATGCCGGCCAGGCGGTGCGGGTGATCGACAACGAGGGCGGCGAGGACATCACCTCGGTGACGCTCTCGCAGATCCTGGTCGACAGCGAGCGCGACGGCCGCCCGGCGTCGGGCAACCTGCTGTCGGGGCTGTTCCAGCGCGGCGGCGATGCGCTGCGCAAGCGCGTGGACGACGCGAGCGAAGGCATCGAGGAGTTCAAGAGCAACCTGCGCCGGCTGCTGCCCAAGCAAGGCCGCGAGTGGGTCGCATTCGCACCGCCGGATTTCGAGTCGATCGTGCAGAACGCGTTCGAGCGCGTCGCCGAAATGCTGGACCTGCCGCGCCGCTCCGACATCGAGCGGCTCTCGGAGCGACTCGAGCGCGTCGCGCGAGCGCTCGAGAGCGTGGCGCCAGATGACGCCGACGAGAAGCCGGTCGAGCCGCGCGCGGCCGCAGTCGGCGGAGAGCGCAAGCTCTAGCCCAACTTCACCAGTTCTTAGGCCGCAATCCAGGCATTGGGCAGTTGGCCTCGGCGGTTGGCACTCGATTTCGTCGACGTGTCGGGGACCGGAGGCGTTCGGGCAGCCGGAGACCGAGCCGATCGAGCAGCATCGCTTGGGCCTTGTCGCACCGGACGGCTCACCGGATCCGGAGCTCACCGCGAAGGCCGTCGGCGAGCGGGAGCGGTCGGTGCTCTGGATGCGGCCGATCTCCGCGAGCATCGTACGCGGGCTGTGCTGC
>Ga0299906_10003641_pt1 | contig 12697 bp, 12 predicted proteins | sample RVTome_14_FD_200259 | JGI IMG/M metagenome (GOLD analysis project Ga0299906, IMG submission 200259) | Soil microbial communities from uranium-contaminated site in the Upper Colorado River Basin, Wyoming, United States - RVT145D125 (version 2) ...
GCTCCCTGGTGGAGAAGCATGAGTTCGCCGTCGAAGGTGGTGCAGCCGGCGGCTGCGGCGTCGCGGAGCAGGCGCGTCCGGTTGTAGATGAGGTCGAGCACGAGCAGCTCGCCGTGGAGGATCTCTGCCGGGATGGGGCTCTCGTCGCTCGTCAAGCCGATCGAGGTCGCGTTGACGAGCACCTTCGTCTTGGCCAGTTCCGCCTCGATGATCGAGTCATGCCACGGCATCGCCCGGAGTTCCATGTGCGCGGCACTTCGGGCGAAGTGCTTGACCATGCCCTCCGCGCGGTGGAGGTGGCGGTTGAAGACGACGATCCGCTGGAAGCCCTCGGTGATGAGGCCGAGCACGACGGCGCGCGCGCCGCCACCGGCGCCGAGCACGACCGCCTGACGCGGCATCTTCTGCTTGCCGACGAGCGTGTCGAGCGCGACCCGAAAGCCGGGCACGTCCGTGTTGTGGCCGATCAGCCGACGGCCCTCGCGCGTGATCGTGTTCACGGCGCCGGTTGCATGCGCTTCCTCGGTCAGCCGATCGACCATCGGCACGACCCGCTCCTTGTGCGGGATCGTCACGTTCGCCCCGAGGAACGCGTCGGTCCGAAGCTCCGTCACCGCGTCGGCCAGCTGGATCGGGGAACGGTCCCAGAGCTCGTACGCGGCGTCGATACCGAGCTCGTCGAAGGCGGCCTGGTGCATCGCGCCCGACAGCGAGTGGGCTACCGGATGGCCGATGAGGACGACCCGCTTCGTCATGCTCGCACCCCTTCGAGGTCGCTGAAGAAACCCGGATAGGAGATCGCCGCGCTCGATGGGCGGCCGACGGTCGCCGCGCCGCCGGCGATGAGGCCGGCGATCGCGAACGTCATCGCCAGGCGGTGATCGTCGAGGCTGTCGGTCGCGCCACCGCGCAGCACGGTCGGACCGGCGATCCGGAGGTCGTCGCCCTCGACGGTGATGTCGGCGCCGAGCGACGCGAGGCCGGCAACGATGCCGGCGATGCGATCGGATTCCTTATGGCGCAGTTCGCCCGCTCCGCGGATCGTCGTCGTCCCGCGGGCCTGGGTCGCGGCCAGGCACAGGATCGGGATCTCGTCGATCGCCGCCGCCACGTCGCGCGGTCCGAGATCGATCGCCCGCAGCTCGCTCGATCGGACAGTCAGGTCGGCCAGCGGTTCCCCGACGCCGTCGTCCTCCGCCCGGTCGCCGGTTTCACCCGGCCCGGCCGTCCGGGAGGGCCGGATCGACCGCTCAACGAGGTCAGCGCCCATCGCCGCGAGCAGGTCGATGATCGCCCGACGAGTCGGGTTGACCCCGACCGCTTCGATCGTCAGGACGGCATCGGGGTGGATCGCGCCGGCAACAAGCCAGAACGCGGCCGCGGACACGTCGCCCGGAACCCGTTCGTCGACTGCCTGCACGGCCTGCCCTCCCTCGAGGCTCCACGAGACGCCGGCAGGACCGTCCTCCCGTGTGACCGGCACTCCGCGCGCGCGGAGCATCCGCTCGGTGTGGTCGCGCGTGGCGACCGCTTCGCGGACGGTGGTCCGTCCCTCGGCCCGCAGGCCCGCGAGGAGGATCGCGGACTTGACCTGCGCGCTCGGCACGGGCGTCGTCACGTCGATCGCCCGAAGCGGGGTGCGCCCGACCACGGTGAGAGGTGGAAGGGAGTCGTTCTCGCGGGCGTGAAGCGCCGCGCCCATCGAGCGCAGCGGCTCGATGATACGAGCCACCGGACGCCGGCGCAACGACGCGTCGCCGTCGAGGACGCTCCGGAACGGCTGTCCGGCGAGCACGCCGGCGATGAGCCGGAGGCTGGTCCCCGAGTTGCCGCAGTCGAGTGCGCCGACCGGTTCGTGCAGGCCATCCGCGCCGGGCGAGGCGACCCGGTAGCTCACCGTGGCGCTGCCGGAGCCGTCGTCCCCACGCTCCACGTCGGCTCCGAGGCTGCGCATGATCCCGGCCGTCGAGCGGACGTCGGCGCCGTTACCGGCTCCCGCGATCCGGCTCTCGCCGGCAGCGAGCGTGGCGAGGATGAGCGCGCGATGGCTGACCGACTTGTCGCCGGGCACCCGAAGCCGGCCGCGCAGGCGCGCGGCAGGAGCGATGACGACCGCATCCGCGACGGCGCTCAATGCTTGCTCAGCCCCGCGCCGCCGATGCCGAGACCGGCCCCCCCGACGACCGGATCGCCATGCAGGCCGCGTACGTGCTCGTGGACCGGCACGAGCGAGGCCATCATGTCCTCGAACTGGTCGAGCGTGAGCTGCTGCTCGGCGTCCGACAGCGCCTCGTCCGGGTGTGGGTGGACCTCGACCATGACCCCGTCCGCCCCGACCGCGACGCCGCCCATCGCGAGCGGCTTGACGAGCCAGCGCTTGCCGGTCGCGTGCGACGGGTCGACGATGACCGGAAGGTGGGTCAGGTGGTGGAGGAGCGGCACCGCCGAGAGGTCCATCGTGTTCCGCGTGTACGTTTCGAACGTCCGGATCCCTCGCTCGCACAGGATGACGTTGGGGTTGCCGGAGCTCACCACGTACTCGGCGGCCATGAGCCACTCCTCGACCGTGGCGCCATAGCCGCGCTTGAGCATGACCGGCCGGGCGACCCGCCCGACGGCCGTCAGGAGCGAGTAGTTCTGCATGTTCCGCGTGCCGATCTGGAGGATGTCGGCGTACTCGGCGACGATGTCGACCTGGTTGGGCTCCATGACTTCCGTGATCACCGGCAGCCCGGTCCGGTCGCGCGCCTCGGCGAGGTAGCGGAGCGCCTCGACGCCGAGACCCTGGAAGCTGTATGGGCTCGTGCGCGGCTTGAACGCCCCACCGCGCAGGACCGTCGCGCCGTGGGCCTTGACCGAGTCCGCCGTCTCGAACAGCTGGTCCCGGGTCTCGACGGAACACGGGCCGGCCATGACGGTCAGGCTCCCGTCGCCGATCACCGCGTCGAGCACCCGGATCACCGTGTCCTCCGGGTGGAACTCGCGGCTCGCCAGCTTGAACGGCCGGCTGATCGGCGTGATCTCCTCGACCCCGGGCAGGCTCGCGAGCCGACCCATGAGCAGTTGCTTGCGCGGTCCCACGTCGCCGACCACGGCGATCACGACGCGCTCCGCGCCGGCGTGGTCGAACGGAGTCATGCCCTCGGCGAGGATGTGGCTCTTGACGCCGAGGACGTCCGCCTCGGTCGCGGTGCGGGCCATGACGACGATCATTCCGTGCGCGTCCTTCCGTCTCCGTCCCGCCGTGGTCCTCGCCCGTGCCCGCGTCCCCAGCCGGCCAAACAAAAAAGCAGAGGTCTCGCCTCTGCTTCGCCCGACACGACCCGTGCCCCCGGGTCCGACTACGATCCGGGAACGCTCATGCCGGGCGTCGATAAAAGTAGAAGCGGCTCATCTGGTGCCCGGAGGCTAGCGCGGCGCGCCTTCCCGTGTCAACGAAACGCGGCCGTCGCGCCGGCAGCGGGTCGCCGGACGCGCCGATCCCCTGTGCTAGGATTCCGGCCGCTGCGCGACGGAGAGGTCGCATAGAGGCCTAGTGCGGCGGTTTGCTAAACCGTTGAGTGGGGTAACCTGCTCCGAGGGTTCGAATCCCTCCCTCTCCGCCAGCCCCGCCGGCACGCAGCACCCGCCGGCACGCGTGCGCCCGTAGCTCAGTGGATAGAGCGTCAGGTTGCGGACCTGAAGGTCGTGAGTTCGAGTCTCGCCGGGCGCGCCATTTTCCACTATGTCCATGGTCTGATCCGATTTCCTGGTCCTGATCGCGCTCGACGGGTTCGGGCCCTTCGGCCCTTCGCCGTATCGGGCGGGCGCGCGACGATGGCGTGCGGCGCCCCACCGTCACGCGAGGTTGGCACACATGCGCATCCTGGTTGTCTACGGTTCGGCGCTCGGGGCGACCCGGGGCATTGCCGAGCGTGTCGCAGCGACGATCGGTTCGGCCGGTCTCGAGGTCGACGTGCGATCGGCCGCGGAGTTGCCGGCCGTCGCCGGATATGACGGATTCGTCGTGGGCAGCGCGGTCCACGGCGGACACTGGCTCGCGGAGGCGGCCGCCTTCGTGCGGACGAACAAGAGAAGCCTCGCGGATCGCCCGACCTGGCTGTTCTCGAGCGGTCCGGTTGGCGACCAGTACGTCACGCGGGAGGGTCCGGACCCGGCCGAGATCGACGACTTTCGCTCATCGATCGCCCCACGCGACCACCGCGTTTTCGCCGGGGCGCACGACCGGTCATCGACCCAGGCCGATCGCCTCGGCGCGGTCAACCGATTCGTGGCGCGGCGACTGATTCCCGACGGTGACTGGCGCGACTGGCCGGCGATTGAGGCGTGGGCGACCGGCATCGCCCGCGATCTCACGGGCGCCACCCGCCCGTTCGTCGTCTCGGGTCGCTGATCGACCTCGCGACGAGGGTCAGTCTTCGCGGCTGAGCAGCCGCACGAGCCGGCGCCGGACCCGCCCGAGTGTCCCCGCGATCCCGTCGCGGCGACCGAGGGCCGCGATCGCGCGCCGCTCCTGCGCGTCGCGCGTCGCCCGCTCGATGGCGGCCATCGTCGCCCACGGCACGCACGCCCCGTCGTCGGCATAGCGGACGCCGCGCCCGACGGCATCGAAGTCGGTCCGGCCGGGGGCCCCGGTTCGCAGATCTCGCATCGCCGGAGTGTACGCCTCGCCCGCGCGCCCGGTTCGGGGCGCCGCGTACCATGACTGCGATGGGCGAATCGCGCAATCACATCGGCTTCGTCGGCCTCGGCACGATGGGTGCGGCGATGGCCGGCCATCTGGTGTCGGCCGGATACCCGCTCACGGTCTGGAACCGGACGCCGGGCCGTGCATCGGACCTCGTCGCGCGCGGTGCAAACGAGGCATCGACGCCGGCCGAACTCGCGCGCGCGAGCGATACGGTGGTCATCTGCGTGTCGGACACGCCGGACGTCGAGGCCGTCCTGTTCGGTCCGGCCGGCGCCGCGGATGGGCTCGGCCCGGGCAACCTGGTGATCGACTCCTCGACGATCTCGCCGTCGGCCAGCCGCGGTTTCGCGGCGCTGCTCCGTGAGCGCTCGGTCGGGTTCGTCGACGCGCCGGTGTCCGGCGGGAGCGAGGGCGCGCGGAACGCGACCCTCTCGATCTTCGTCGGCGGCGAGGCGTCCGACGTCGAGCGCGCCCGTCCGATCCTCGGTCGGCTCGGCCGGACGATCACCCACGTCGGCCCAGTCGGCGCCGGTCAGGCGGTCAAGGCCGTCAACCAGGTCATTCTCGCCGGCGCCTATCTCGGCGTCGCCGAGGGCATCGTGCTCGCGCTGAAGGCGGGTCTCGACGTCGAGCAGGTCGTCGAGGCCCTGTCCGGCGGCGCCGCCCAGAGTTGGGTGCTCGCCAATCGGAGCGGTCGCATGATCGCGAACGACTATCCGCTCGGCTTCCGCGTCTCGCTCCACCGCAAGGACCTCGAGATCGCCCTCGGCATGGCCCGCGAGGTGGGCGCGGTCCTTCCGGTCAGTGCGCTGGCGGCCCAGCTCGAATCCGGGCTCGTCGCGGCCGGCCATGCGGACGACGACATGTCCGCGCTCGCCCGTTCGATTCGGGCGCTCTCCGGCCTCGACGGCTGAGCGCGTCGCAGGCCCTGGCCGCGCGGGACGCCCCGGCTCAGTCGAGACCGACGAGCAGGAGCGGATCGCCGAGCTTGCCGTCGTAGCGGGGGCGGAACCGATCGACGTTGTACATCGTCGCGACGTCCACCTTGCGCGGTCCGAGCGTCGGATCGGGCAGCGTCGTGTGGGCGTACTTGCCGTCGCGGATGCCGACCATCCGGCCCGTCTCCCCGGAGTCGACGAGGTCCATCGCGACGTTGGCGAAGGTGATCGCGACCATCGCGTCGAGGGAGTCCGGCTCACCGCTGCGGAGGTCGTAGGTAAGCTCGGATGCGACGGCCTCGATGCCGGTCCGGCGCTTGAGCTCGCCGGCCAGCGCCTCGCCGACGTTCGCCTTGTGTCGATGGCCGAAGGCGTCCGTCTCACCGACGTCGACCATCTGGGCGCCCTGCCAGATCGCCCCCTCGGCGGTGATCACCACCGCGTACCGGCTCGGGTTGTTGCGGTGGTCCCAGGCCATCACCTCGGCCAGGCGATCGAGGTCGTACGGCGTCTCCGGGATGAGGCAGCGGGCCGATGTCACGTATGCCGTGTAGAGAGCAGAGAATCCCGCGTCGCGGCCGAAGATGCGGAATACGCCGATCCGCTCGTGTGAGCCGAGCGTCGTCCGCTGCCGGTTGATCGCCTCCTTCGCCCGCGTGATCGCGGTCGAGAAGCCGATGCAGTACTCGGTCCCCTGGACGTCGTTGTCCATCGTCTTGGGGATCGCGACGAGCGGGAAGCCGGCCGACACGAGGACCTGGGAGAAGCTCAGGGTGTCGTCGCCGCCGATCGTGACGAGGACGTCGATCCCGAGCTGCTCGAGATGTTCGAGCACGACCGGGGTCAGGTCGTAGATCCCGTCGCCTTTCTCGAGCGAGGCGACCCGGGAGGGATCGAGCGACGGCGGCAGGGCCCCGGCCCGCATCCGCCGTGGGTTCGTCCGCGAGGTGTGGAGGATCGTGCCGCCGGTTCGATCGATCGTCCTCGTGTTCACCCGGTCGAGGGGTCGGACGTAGTCAGGGTCCGGTTCCGGTCCCGGTCGGACGTGGGTCAGCCCCTCCCAGCCTCGCCGGATGCCGAGCACGTCGTAGCCCATCTCCGTCGCCCGGTATACGACGCTCTTGATGACCGAGTTGAGACCCGGTACGTCGCCGCCACCGGTCAGAATTCCGATTCGCTTCGTGCCAGCCATGACCGCAATGCTAGCGCTCCGCTTCCGGCCGTGGCGGAGTTTCGGACCTGTATCATCGGAACCGTGAACTACGAGCTGTTCATGGGCGAGGCACTGGCCGAGGCGCGCAATGCCCTGGCGCGGGGCGAGCGGCCGATCGCGGCGGTGGCCGTGGTCGACGAGGCGATGGTCGCCCGCGCCCATGACCGCGTGCAGGAGTCGAACGATCCCACCGCTCACGCGGTTGTCGTGGCGCTGCGCGAGGCCGCCCGCAAGCTCGGTTCCGGCCGGCTCGGGGACGCGACGATCTTCACGACCCACGAGCCGTGCGCGATGTGTGTCGGCGCCCTGCTCGAGAGCAACGTCGAGGCGCTCGTCTACGCGGCTCCGAACCGCATCGACGGCGCAGCCGGCAGCGTCATCCAGCTCGCCCAGCACGATGCCCTTCCGCGTCGCATGCGGGTCGTCAGTGGGATCCGTCGCGACGAGGCGGAGGAGCTGGTCGAGCCTGCCTCGATCGACGCTGCGCGCTAGGCGGAGGCGCCGCCTGCAACCGGCCGACTGCCGACCCTTTGGTATCCTCCTCGGCGGAGAGGTGTCCGAGTGGTTGATGGTGCCGCTCTCGAAAAGCGGTGTGCGAAAGCACCGTGGGTTCGAATCCCACCCTCTCCGCCATCCGTTCGCCCCGGGGACGGGCGATCGCTGCGTTGCCGCTTCCGCTCCCTCGTTCACGCACCCAGAGGTGCGCGCGCTCCGGTGCTCGACGCCGCCTTGCGCTGGCCTCGCCCACGACGGGAGTGAAGTCATGGGCAGCTCAACCCGCGGCGGTCGGGCTAAGATTCGTCGCCTTCCCGGAGAGGTCGCCTAGTGGACTATGGCGCCGCACTGGAAATGCGGTTCGGGGAAACCCGTCGCGGGTTCGAATCCCGCCCTCTCCGCCAGCTACGCCCGGGCTCCGAACGACGATGCCTGCGTTGGACGCCTCCGGGCCTCGCTTACGCACCAACGGGTGCGCTCGCTCAGTCCTCGGCGTCCGCCGTGGCCTTGTCGGTCGGGGACCGGCGGGGCGCAATCGCGGTAGACTCTCCGAGCCGTGCTAGGCGGGGAACTAGCGGTGCCCTGTACCTGCAATCCGCTCCAGCAGGGCTGAATTCCCTCCCGAGGTCTCCGTTCTCGAACGCCGCCGCCTCGAGCGACGTTGAGGACCGGGTCCCGCGCAGCGGCGACTCGCGAACCGTGTCAGGTCCGGAAGGAAGCAGCACTCAGCGATCATCGTCGGGTGCCGCGGAACGGCCTGGTCCGAGCCGCTCCTGGCGGTGGGCACGGGAATGTGATGATCGACGGAGGGTGCACGGCACCTTGATCCGGCCGTGCCCGCCCGCAGGAGTCTCGTGACCTCGACCGTTCCCCACCAAGCCATCTATCGGCGCTGGCGGGCCCAGACGTTCGGCGAGATCGTCGGCCAGGGCCCCGTCGTGGAGACGCTCCGAAACGCGGTCCGCCAGGGTCGCGTCGCGCACGCGATTCTCTTCGTCGGGCCGCGCGGGACGGGCAAGACGTCCCTCGCGCGGATTCTGGCCAAGGCGATCAACTGCACGGACCTTCAGGACGGCGATCCGTGCGACCGATGTCCGTCGTGCACGGCGATCCGCGAAGGACGGGCGCTCGACCTCGTCGAAATCGACGCGGCGTCGAACCGGGGCATCGACGCCATTCGCGAGCTGCGCGAGCGCATCCAGTACGCCCCGACGGACCTGCGTCGCAAGGTGTACATCCTCGACGAGGCCCATCAGATCACGAAGGATGCCTGGAACGCCCTCCTCAAGTCCCTCGAGGAGCCGCCGGACTTCGTCGTGTTCATGTTCGCCTCGACGCACCCGCAGGAGTTTCCCCCGGCAATCCTGTCGCGCCTGCAGCGCTTCGACGTCCGACGCCTGACCGTGCCGGAGATCGAGGGCAAGCTCAACCGGATCCTGGCTGCAGACGGCCGGGCGGCCGAGCCGGCGGCGGTCCACCTCATCGCCCGACTCGCGGCCGGTGGGATGCGCGATGCGGAGTCGATCCTCGACCAGCTCCTGTCGACCGCGGCAGAGCAGCTCGACGAGGCCGCGGTCCGGGAGTTGCTCGGCCTGGCCGATGCGGAAGCCGTCGACTCGTTCGTCGATGCCCTTGTCACCGGCGACCCGGCGCGGGGCATCGCCGTCCTCGACGCGCTCGACGAGCGCGGCCGCGATGTCCGCGTCCTTCTCGAGCAGGTGGTCGACGCCGTCCGGAGTCGGCTGGTGGCGGGTCTGTCTGCCGGTCCCGGCATGTCCGTCGAGGTCGCCGCTCTGGCGGGCGCCGCCCGACAGCTCGGTTCGATCGATCCCGCTCGCGCGGGTGCGGGCGGCCTGCGTCTGCAGCTCGAGCTGACCCTGTTCCCGGAGTCGCGCGGCACGGGCCCGACGACCGACGCCCAAGTGGCGTTCGGCGGGCAGCCGGACACGGCGCCGGCCTCGGTGGTCCCGACGAAGCCGGTCGCCGGGCCGGCCCCGGCGGCGCCGTCCCCGGAACCGACGCCGGCGCCGACGCGCGCCCGTCGGCCATCGGCCGCCCCGCCGTCGGCCATCCCCGTCTCGGCCGCCCCGCGATCGGCAGCCCCGACGCCGGCCGGCGACGAGCTCGGCCACCTCCTGTCCGGCTGGCCGGTCGTGGTCGCGTCCGTCAGCCCGGCGACGCGGGCCGTGCTGGCGGAGTGCCGGCCGCTCGGTATCGAAGGCAACACGGTCACCCTCGGCTTCCCCGAGACGAAGGCATTCCTGAAGGACCATGCGGAACGGAAGCGCCCGGATGTCGAGCGGGCGGTCGGCGCGTTCCTCGGGCGCGACGTCGGGATCCGCGTCGTTGCCACAAATCTTGATCTCGTCCCGCCATCGGCGAGTGGCGACGAGTCCGCCGTGCTCATCGCCGAGGCCAGGCGCATCTTCGCCGACGAACTCGTCGACGTCGGCGAAGTCAGCTGACATCCGGACCCACATCGGAAGGAGCGCATAGCACATGGGGATGGGCAACCTCCAGCGCATGGCCCAGCAGATGCAGCAGGAGATGCTGAGGATCCAGGACGAGCTCGCCGCTGCCACCGTCGACGGTTCCGCCGGAGGCGGGGTGGTGTCGGCCACCGTGACCGGGAAGCAGGAGCTCGTTTCGGTGACGATCGACCCATCGGCGGTCGATGCCTCGGACGTCGAGATGCTCCAGGACCTCGTCGTCGCTGCCGTCAACGACGCGTTGCGGGCCTCGCGCGAACTGGCCGAGCAGAAGATGGCCGCCGTCACCGGCGGTTTGCGCCTCCCCGGCCTGTAGCCCGGCGCGACCGGTGCCGACCCCGCTCATCGAGCCCGTGGCCCGCCTCATCGAGGCGTTCGCCCGACTGCCGGGGATCGGGCCCAAGACCGCCCAGCGATTGACCTACCACCTCCTTCGGGCGCCCGACGCGGAGGCGCGCACGCTCGCCACGGCCCTCGTCGCCGTGCGTGACCAGGTCGTCTTCTGCGATCGCTGCTTCAACATCAGCGATGCGCCGCTCTGCCCGATCTGCCGGGATCCCGGCCGCGACCAGCTCCGGCTGTGCGTCGTCGAGGAGCCGCTCGACGTGCTCGCCCTCGAGCGGACCGGCGAGTTCAAGGGCCTCTATCACGTCCTGCACGGAGCGATCTCGCCGATCGACGGCGTGGGGCCGGATCGCCTGCGGATCCGTGAGTTGCTCGGACGCGTCGACGAGGCGAAGAGCGCCGGCGCCCGAATCGAGGAAGTCATCCTCGCGACGAATCCGACGCTCGAGGGCGAGGCCACGGCGATGTATCTCGCAGAGCGGCTCGAGTCCGCGGTCGGAGTTGTCAGCCGGATCGCGCGGGGCCTGCCGGTCGGCGGTGACCTCGAGTACGCCGACGAGGTGACGCTCATTCGGGCCCTCCAGGGCCGGCGGGCGGTCTGATCGTGGGTGTCGCCCGGTGAGCAATCTGCTGGCCGAGATCGGCCTGAGGCTCGTCAAGGCAGGCGCGGCCGGTCTCCTCGGCGCCGTCGCCTTCGTCGTCGCGACGGGACCGCTCGGCGCCGCGCCGACCGTGGAGCTCGCCCTGCTGTGCTGGATATCAGCGGCCGCCTTCGTGCTCCTCGTGGAGACGAGCCCGATCTGAGCCGCGGTCCGGGGGCTCGAATACGCGATCGTCCCGGGGATCGATTACGCGGTCTTCGCGTTCAGTCGTCCCACGACTCTGCCGAACGGCGACGTCGGTCGCTCGAGGCCCACGCTCATGCCGAAGCCATGCCGTGAGCACGACGAAGGCCCGCCCCGAGCGTCACGAATTCCCGACGAAGCGGCTCCGTACCGATCGGTTTGCAGACGAGTCGCCCCACGACTCAACGCGAAGGCCCGACGTGCGTCGGGCCTCGCTCAGCCCGAGCCGGCTCCGTGGCCCGGCCACGCGCCGTCCCACGCCCCGGGTCGCTGTCGGCCGCGCCGGCCGCCGGGCCGTTTGACAGCCCTCCGCCCCGGCCCTACCATTCGCCCTCGTTCCGCCTCACCGGAGGCGAGTGGAGGCCGGGTCTCCTGACCCGGTCCGACGGGCTGTGCGGTTTGACACCGTTCGGCCAAAGCCCCATCATCAGGGCTCTGCGCCGGTGGCCGTCGCGCCCCGGACGCTGCACCTTAACAACTGAAGAGTGACAGGAAATCCGGTAAGGATGTGCGAGCGGTCAAACCCTCGGACGAAGTCGCAGCCGCAAGGTTGCGCGCTACATTCGGAGAGTTTGATCCTGGCTCAGGATTAACGCTGGCGGCGTGCATGAGACATGCAAGTCGAACGGACGACTCGGGCTTGCCTGAGTCGTTAGTGGCGGACGGCTGAGTAACGCGTGGGTGACCTGCCCCGAAGTGGGGAATAACTGCCCGAAAGGGTGGCTAATACCGCATGTGGTGGTGCGTTCAATCGCACCAGTAAAGCCGCAAGGCGCTTCGGGAGGGGCCTGCGTCCGATTAGCTCGTTGGTGGGGTAACGGCTCACCAAGGCGACGATCGGTAGGTGGTCTGAGAGGACGATCACCCAGACTGGGACTGAGACACGGCCCAGACTCCTACGGGAGGCAGCAGTCGGGAATTTTGCGCAATGGGCGAAAGCCTGACGCAGCAACGCCGCGTGAGGGATGAAGGCCTTCGGGTTGTAAACCTCTTTTCTCAGGGACGATGATGACGGTACCTGAGGAATAAGCCACGGCTAACTACGTGCCAGCAGCCGCGGTAATACGTAGGTGGCAAGCGTTGTCCGGATTTACTGGGCGTAAAGAGCGCGCAGGCGGTCGAGTAAGTCGAATGTGAAAGCCCCCGGCTCAACTGGGGAGGGTCATTCGATACTGTTCGACTCGAAGGCAGGAGAGGGAAGTGGAATTCCCGGTGTAGTGGTGAAATGCGTAGATATCGGGAGGAACACCAGTGGCGAAGGCGACTTCCTGGCCTGTTCTTGACGCTGAGGCGCGAAAGCTGGGGGAGCAAACGGGATTAGATACCCCGGTAGTCCCAGCCGTAAACGATGGACACTAGGTGTTGGTGGTATCAACCCCGCCAGTGCCGTAGCTAACGCATTAAGTGTCCCGCCTGGGGAGTACGGCCGCAAGGCTAAAACTCAAAGGAATTGACGGGGGCCCGCACAAGCAGCGGAGCGTGGGGTTTAATTCGATGCAACGCGAAGAACCTTACCAGGGCTTGACATGACCAGGAAGCCGGCGGAAACGTCGGTGCCCCGCAAGGGGCCTGGCCACAGGTGTTGCATGGCTGTCGTCAGCTCGTGTCGTGAGATGTTGGGTTAAGTCCCGCAACGAGCGCAACCCCTACTGTGTGTTGTATCACTCACACGGGACTGCCGA
>Ga0299906_10003642_pt1 | contig 12696 bp, 10 predicted proteins | sample RVTome_14_FD_200259 | JGI IMG/M metagenome (GOLD analysis project Ga0299906, IMG submission 200259) | Soil microbial communities from uranium-contaminated site in the Upper Colorado River Basin, Wyoming, United States - RVT145D125 (version 2) ...
GCCTCCCTCCGTCGCGGCTTCCGATGCTCGGCGGCCTCTTGCTCCTCACCGCCGCTCTGGTCGCGACCGCGATTCGCGAGATTCGGCGGGAGCGACGGCTCCAGAGACTTCGCGCCGAGTTCGTGGCCAACGTCTCCCACGAGCTTCGCACGCCCCTCGCCCAGATCCGCATGTTCGCGGAGACCCTCCTCCTCGGCCGGGTGCGCTCCGAAGAAGAGGCGACGCGATCTCTCCGAATCATCGACCGTGAAGTGCGCCGTCTGTCGCATCTGGTTTCGAACGTGCTCCAGCTCTCGCGCAACGAGCGGAATGGCCACGCGCTCACCTCTCTCAGCGCGGAGCCCGCCCCGCTCGCGCCCCGAATCGAAGAGGCGATCGAGCTCTTCCTTCCGCTGGTGGCCGAGACCGGAACCCGCATCGTCGCCCGACTCGAGCCCGAGGCGGAAGCGGTTTTCGATCCCGATGCCCTTCGCCAGGTGCTGCTGAACCTCCTGGACAACGCCGCAAAGTACGGACCTCGCAGCCAGACGATCGTGGTCGGCATGGAGTCGAGAAATGGCGCGACCCGGCTCTTCGTCGAGGATCAGGGGCCGGGCATACCGGAGGAGGAGCGAGAGCGCGTCTTCGATCGCTTCTACCGCCTCCCGCGCGAAGGCGTGGCGGGAACGGGTATCGGTCTCTCCGTCGTCCGGGATCTGGTGAACCGCCACGGCGGTCGGATCCACGTCGAGAGGGCATCGGGCGGCGGCTCCCGCTTCGTCGTCGAGCTCGAGGCGCCGCCCGGCTCGGAGGATTCGCGAGGATGAGCCGCATCCTTCTGATCGAGGACAACGAGGATCTGGCCTTCGGCCTGAAGAACAACCTGGAGATCGAGGGATACGAGGTGACACTCGCGGCGGACGGCGCGACGGGGCTCGACGAGGCCGAGAGGGGGTCGCCCGATCTCGTGGTGCTCGACCTGATGCTCCCGCGACTCGACGGGTTCCGCGTGCTGCGCTCGCTCCGCGAGCGAGGGCTCACGATGCCGATCTTGATCCTGACCGCCCGCGGCGAGGAGGCCGACAAGGTGCGCGGCCTCAGGCTCGGGGCCGACGACTACGTGACGAAGCCCTTCGGCATCCTCGAGCTCCTGGCCCGCGCCGAAGCGCTCCTGCGCCGCTCGCGGCTCCGAGACCGCGGTGCTCCGGTGGCGCGACGGGTCACCCGGTTCGGACAAATCACCGTCGAGCCCGCTCGTCGCACCGTTCGACGATCGGGGGAGCCGGTCGAGCTGGCTCCGAAGGAGTTCGACCTCCTCATGAGCTTGATCCGCGCGGAGGGTGTCGTGGTCTCGCGCATGGACCTGCTGCGAAGCGTCTGGGGATACTCGGAGTCGGTGGTCAGCCGCACCGTCGACACCCACATCGCCGAGCTTCGGAGAAAGCTCGAAGCCGACCCCTCCCGCCCCCGCCACATCCTGACGGTGAGGAAGGCCGGCTACCGCCTCGCTCGCTGACGAATCTCAGCGCGGGATGGGCTTGTCGATCGAGTCCCAGTCGTAAGCCCGCGCGATTCGGTCCTTCAACTCCCGAATGACGATGCCGCCGTTGTCGCCGTTCGTCATGATGGCGACTCCGTACCCCTTGCTCTTGTGCGCGACGAGGTCGCAGCGAAATCCCCAGTTGCTTCCGCCATGAGCGAAGTACCAGCCTTCACCGAGCTTCGAGATCTCGAATCCCACCGCGAAATTCCCGACGCCGACCGGCTCCATCATCTCCCGCACCGACTCCCGGGTCAGGACCCGATTCGACTCGTTCCGGAGCGACTTCTGGACCTCGATCGCGAGCTTCGCGAGGTCGACGGAGGTGGTCCACAAACCCGCGGCCTCGAGCTCGGGGTAGACGTGCCATTTCGCGTCCATGGCTTTGCCGTCCCCGTCGTGAGCGCGAGCCGCCTTCTGGTCCCGCTCCGGTCCCAGGGGTTGCTCGTAGGCGCTGTCTTTCATCCCGATGGGAGAAAGCACCCATTCCTCGAGAATCTGAGGGAAGGGCTTCCCCACCGCGTCCACCAGAGCGAGCTCCATGAGGGTGACGCCGCCTCCGGAATACTTCATGCCGGTCAAAGGCGGTCGCTCCATCCGCACCGCGCCGACGTTCGACGGACTCTGGCCGTCGAGGATCTGGATCGTCGTCGGCAGCGGCGCCGAAGGGTGGTAGCCGGGAAACCCGAACCCGTCCCCGAGTCCGGAGGTGTGGCTCAGAAGCGCTCTCGGAGTGACGGGGCCGTCTTCGGTGAAACCGTCCACGGGAAGCTGCCACGACTTCAGAATCCTGTTGACGTCGTCATCGAGGGAGAACTTCCCCTCTTCCGCGGCTTTCAGAACCGCCATCGCCGCCACCGGCTTGCTGATCGACGCGGCCTGGAACAGCGTGTCGTTCTCGACCCTCGCCCCGGTCGAGACGTCGGCGATGCCGTAGCCCTTCGCCCAATGAATCTCGAAGCCGCGGATGACGGCGATGCTCAGTCCGGGCACGTGGTACTTGTCCATGACCTCCTGGAGAGTGAACGGATCGAAGCCTTGCCGATTCGGGGTCTGGGCGGCTTCGACCCGGACCATCGCATCGGAAACGGAGATTTGCGCGGCGAACAAGATCGACAAAAGAGCATGCATGCGGGGAGCGTAGAGGCGGCCTTGCATCTGCGTCAAGAGCTACAATGTCGGCGAAGGAGACCTCCCTTGCTCGAACTCCTCGCCCTCCTGGGTGCGGTGATCGTCGCGCCGCAAGCGCCCGTTCTTCGCATCGCCTCCGATGCGACGTTTCCTCCGTTTCATTCCATCAGCGAATCGGGAGCGCCGACGGGCTTCGAGATCGAGCTCGCGCGCCTCGTCGCCGAGCGCGAGGGCTTGAAGCCGCAGGTCGTGGTGCTGCCGTACGACGATTTGGTTCCGGGCCTCGCGACCGGCGCCCATCGTCTGGTCGCCGCCACCACCGGAATCACCCCGGAGCGAGAAAAGCTCTACCTCTTTACCAGGCCGCACTTCGAGACCTGCCAGGCGGTGCTGGTGCGGGTCGGTGACGGTGAGCCCACGAATCTGGCCGAGCTCTCGGGTCGCCGGGTGGGCGCGGCGGGCGCAGGCACGTCGGCCCGGGCCCTCGCGGGCCTTGAGGGCGTCGAGGCCGTCGCGCTCGGGAAGGGAGAGGCGGGAGTGCCGTTTCTCGAGGAGGGCAAGATCGACGCTCTCATCGTCGACGAGTTCGGGGCGGTCAGGACCGCCCGCGCCTCGAACGGCCGCCTTCGCGTTCTCGCGGAACCGGCGGCGCTCGAGCGCTACGCGTTCGTGCTCTCTCTCGCGGATGACGAGCTCAAGGCCGCCTTCGATTCCGCGCTCGAGGCGCTCGAGCGGGAAGGACGCATCGAGGAGCTCCGGAAGAAGTTCGGCGTCGCGCGTGACGCCGATTGGCCGGTGAAGATCGGCCGCTAACGAAGCACCGCGCAGCCGCGCCGCTCGAGCTCCAAAAGCCAGGGCGGGGCGGCCCGGAGCTTGTTCCAGCGCAGATCGAGCTTCTCGAGGCTCGGGAGCTCCCGGATGCCGTCGGGGAGAAAGACCAAACGGTTCCCGCGCAGATCGAGATGGGTCAAGCTCTCGAGGCCCGCAATCGACTCCGGGAGCGCCGTCACCTCGTTGTTCCTCAGGTCGAGATCCGTGAGGCGCGTCAATTCCCCGATCGGCTCTGGAAGCGACTGGATTCGGTTGTTCGAAAGCCTCAGCTCTCGCAGGCTCCCGAGATCGCCGATCGATTCCGGGAGCGAGGTCAGCCGGTTGTTCGCGAGATGGATCTCTCTGAGGTCAGTTAGATCCCCGAGCGTCGCGGGGAGCGCTTCCAGCCGATTGTTGTAGAGCCGCAGCTCGCGCAGCTTCGACAATCGTCCGAGTGTTTCCGGCAACGACGAGAGCTCGTTGTCGGTGATGCTCAGATAGCGGAGCTCGTGGAGGTTGCCGAGAGACTCCGGGACCGAGGTGAGACGGTTATCACTGAGGTAGAGGCCGTCCCGAAGTTTCGTGAGAGCTCCGAGCTCGTCGGGAATCGAAGACAACAGGTTGTGCCCGAGATCCAGCATGCGCAGATCGGCGAGCCGTCCGATCCTCGCGGATACGGAGGTAAGCCGATTCTCCGACAGATCGAGGACTTCGAGGCTCGAGCGATCCCACAGCCAATCCGGAACTTCCTTGAGGAGGTTCCGGCCAATCCTCAAGTCCCTCAGCGAAGAGAGACGGGAGATGCAGTCGGGAATCGAGTCGAAACGGTTGCGGCGCAGGTGGAGCGCCTCGAGCGCCGAGAGCCGCTCCGCGTCCGAGGGAAGAGAGGTCAGGAAGTTGCCGTCCAGATGAAGCTCGCGGAGATTCCCTTCGCGCCCGATTCCACCGGGGAGCGACGCCAGCATCCGATCCTCGAGATGGAGGCTCTCTCGATCGAGGGGCGGCTCTCCGTTCATCGCGGAAGTATGACAGCGATGCCGGTGACGGGCGAACGGGCTCGGACTCCCCGGCCGGGTCTATGGACTGTAACGCGCTCCGCCTCCGCAGCATCCAAGGCGCAGGAGGATGTCATGCGGAATATGTATCTCGTGAGCTCGGTCGTTCTCGCTCTCGCCGGGCTGGTTTCGGGCGAGGAGCCGCTCACACTCGACAAGAAGGTTCTGAGCCTCTCCGCGGCGCGCCGGATCATCGCCGCATCCGAAGCCGAAGCCCGGGCGCGGGGGCTTGGTGTGGTGATCGTCGTGGTGGACGATGCTGGCAACGTCATCCAGCTTTCGCGAATGGACACGGCTCAGGTCGCGAGCGTCAACGTCGGGATCGGAAAGGCGCGGACCGCCGCGATCTACCGGCGCCCGAGCCGGGACTTCGAGGAGCAGATCAAGAACGGCCGCATCGCCGCCCTCGCGCTCGCGGAGGCGACTCCGCTCCAGGGAGGCGTTCCCGTCCGGATCGACGGGAAGGTGGTGGGGGCCGTCGGGGTGAGCGGCGACTCACCGCAGGCGGACGAGGAGATCGCGATCGCGGGAGCGAAGGCGGTTTCGTTCTAACCCGGCGCACGAGCATCTGGTACTCGGGGGCGCTCAAAAAACAAGCAGGGAGTAAGCGTTCGCGAGAAGCCTGTTCGCCGCGCTCGTCTCTCCCCCGAGGCTCAGCCGAGCACCGTTCCGCCGACGCTCTCGGGCTTATTTCCCCCGGCCACTCGCTCGAGGGGCGAGTACTCGGCAGCGCTCGGCGCAGTCACGAGGGCCCGAGCTGCGAGCGGGAGGAAAAGCACATAGAAGGAGATCATTTCGAGGCTCAACGTCCAGAGGTTGCTCATGAACAACGCGAGCATTGCGTGGAGCGCGAAGCCGAAGAGCAGCCCGAAGGGTCTCACCCGCCGGGGGATGAGCCAGAGGGGAGCGAAAGATTCGAAGTAGATCGTCAGAACTTCGCCCAGACCGAAGAACCACTTGGGCAGGTGATGGAGGGCCCACCACCCGAGGTCGTTCGTGTACCAGCCCTGGAGCTGCGACCAGACGACGTCGTTCGAGCCGAAGAGAGACCAGCCCCCGTTGAGCTTCTGAAAAGCCGACGAGAGGTACCATAGCAAGAGAAACCATTGAAGCGTCCTGACCGACCAGGCGCTGATGAGCACCTCCCCGGATGGCTCGGCTCCCGGCGCATCGGTGCATCGACGGGATCTCCACGAATCGACGGACCAAACGCGAGCGGCGGGAGCCAGTGCCAGGACGAGGAGGACCAGAGGTGCGGAGCGGTTCTCGGCGAAGGCCCCCATCCAGTCGGCGAACGTGACTCCCATGACCCACACCGCAAGCAAGCCCGCGGCGAGACGCGCGCGATAGCCGACGATCAACGCCGCGCAGGAGGCGAAGAACACGACCAGGACCAGCAGCTGGGCTAGAGGTGCCAGAGGCGGCAGGTAGAGCGGCTGATGGGCGATGAGGGGAGATTCCGGAGAAACGCCGAGCGGAGGGATGCGCGCGGCCGAGGCCCCGAGGAACTCGTCGATGCCGGACAACCGCTCGGTGAAGTAACCCAGCAGAGTCACCCCGAAGAAGATTCGAAACAACGCCAGCGGCCAGGCGAGGGTCGGCCCGAACCAGTAGCGATCGGCTCGGACCCAGAAGCGATTCAGCCGGCGCCCGATCACCGTTGTCCCCGCTCGTCGTCCCGCTGCCGGCATTCGTGGAGGACATCGAACTGCTGTCCGCCTTGCAGGGTCTCCGACCAGCGTCTCGAGGGGACGCCCTCCTCGATGACCAGCCAGCCTCTCACCAGACGCGCGGCCCTTGGATCCCCGGTGCGCGAAAGACCCTGCCGCTCTCGGGCATGGGCGTGAGCCGCTAGGAACCCACCGCAGACGTGATCCAGGACGGCGCGCTTCACGTCGGCCGATTCGGGTGGCTCGCCTCGATAGGGGCTGAAGTTCAGGAGGGTCATGTCCAGCCGGGTCATGCCGCCGAAGAGACTGGAGTGGTAGATCAACGATCTCGGAATCTCGCTCCAACTTCCGTCGAGTCCTTCGACGAGAACATGATGGCTCGGCCAGATCGAGGGGCGGCGAGAGAAGAGATCGGTGAATCGCCAGAACTCGTTGGCCTGGGTGGAGAGCCAGAAAGGTTTCGCCACCGCCACGTTGTAGGGAATGGGCACCAGCACGAACGCGGCAAACAGGAGCGCGAGGATCTTCTTGAGCCTCGACGGTGGGGAGAAGGAGATGGGCATTTCATCGGCCTCGCAGACGATTCGCCATGGTTCGAAGTATCGAGCTTCGGTTCCCGCGGGACTCTCGACGCGCCTGGGGGAGGGGCGCCGACGGCCTAAAGCGAGCCGTAGCCACGAAGGGTCTCATAGTTTCCCCCTTGGATCCACTGACGTTTTCTTGTCGCATCCCCTCCGACTCCTCGACGACGGCGGCGTTGCTCCCCGGGGGAGGATTCCCTAGAATGCCCGGCGTGATGACACGCCGGAAATTCGCCCCCCTCGTCGTTCTCGCTTTCGCTTCCTCGGCCGCTCTCGCCCAGGAGTGGCCCACGCACGACGGGGATCTGGCGGCCACGAAACACTCCCGGCTGACGCAGATCCACCGGGAGAACGTCTCCCGGTTGGCGCTCGCCTGGACGTGGGAGGCGCTTGAGGCGCCCATTCCCGCGTCCAAGACGACATTCCCCGGAAGACCGCTCGCTCCGGGGAAGTTCCAGGGAACGCCGGTTCTCGTCGGGGACACCCTCTACATCACGACGTCTTTCACCCAGGTGGCCGCGCTCGACGCGGAGACCGGAGTCGAGAAGTGGAGGTACGATCCACGGGCGTACGACTGGGGTCCGCTACCGCGCGGATGCGGCTTCTGCCATCGCGGGGTCGCCGTCTGGACGGACGGAAGGGAAACCCGCGTCTTCATCAACACCCGCTGGCGTCTCATCGCTCTCGATGGCCGCACGGGAGAGCCGATCGCGACTTTCGGTCAAAGGGGTGAGGTGGATCTGACCGAAGGCCTGGTCTGGGAGGTGAACCGGCTTCACTTCACCCACACCTCTCCCCCGCTCGTCTGGCAGAACCTGGTGATCACCGGAAGCGGAATGCCCGACAACCGGGTCTATCGAAAAAACCCGCCGGGAGACGTGCAGGCCTTCGACGTCCGGACCGGCGAGCTCGTCTGGAGCTTTCACACCGTTCCTCAGAAGGGCGAGGTCGGAAACGAGACGTGGGAGGACGAGTCCTGGTCGTACACCGGCTCGACGAACGTGTGGGGGCCGTTCTCCATCGACGAGGAGCGCGGGCTCGTGTATCTCCCGATCGGAACTCCGAACAACGATTTCTACGGCGGCCACCGAAAGGGCGACAACCTCTTCGCGGAGTCGATCGTCTGCCTCGATGCCCGGACGGGAAAGCGCGTCTGGCACTTCCAGACCGTCCGCCACGGCGTCTGGGACTACGACCTTCCCGCGCCGCCGAACCTCGTCACCATCGAAGTCGACGGAAAGAAGATCGACGCCGTGGCCGTGGTGGCCAAAACCGGTTTCACCTACGTGTTCGACCGGGTCACTGGAGAGCCCGTGTGGCCCATCGAGGAGCGTCCCGTTCCCGCGAGTGAGGTTCCGGGAGAGCGCCTCGCGAAGACCCAACCTTATCCGACGAAGCCGCCGCCGTTCATACGACAGGCCTTCACCGAGAACGACCTCGTCGACTTCACCCCGGAGATCAAAGCGAAGGCGTTGAAAGCGATGGACGGCTATCGCTTCGGATCGATGTTCGATCCGCCGTCTCTCGAAGGAACGGTCATCCTTCCCGGCGTCTGGGGGGGCGCGAACTGGGGCGGCGCAGCGTTCGATCCCGAGACCGGCCTTCTGTACGTGCGGAGCATCGAGTGGCCGTTCCTCTTCAAGCTGGACAAGCCAGAGCCCGGGACCGCCGAAGCGGACTACGTCATCGGAGGCGCGCCCCCGCTCGAAATCGACGGGATTCCCATCCACAAGCCTCCCTACGCGACTCTGACCGCCATCGATCTGAACCGCGGGGAGCACGCCTGGCAGATCCCCTTCGGAGACATGCCCTCGCTGCGGAGCCACCCGCTTCTCAATGGCGTCGAGATCCCGCAGACGGGCGAGGCACCGCCGCAGCACGGGCAGTCCGGTCCCTTGGTGACGGCGGGAGGTATCCTTTTCATCTCGAGCGCCAGCCCCTATCTCTACGCCTTCGACAAAACGAGCGGGAAGCTCCTGTGGCGGACGGAGCTCGACGGTGGAGGAGGATTCGGAAGCCCGATGACCTATCGGTCGCCCTCCGGGCGACAGATCGTCGTGGTCGGAACGTCGAAGAGCCAGGGCAAGGACGCGAAGCTGATGGCGTTCGCTCTTCCCCGGGAGTGACGCGGGCTCAGGGTCGGAGCCAGGCTCGCTCAAGCAGCTCCGCTACCCTTTCGAGATTCTCGAGAGCGTCTTGCATCTCTACGACCGAGCCCTCCCTTGCCGCTCCTGCCATTCGAATCGTCCGCTCGGCGGAAATCCGCTCCTCGTCTGTCAGTTTCGCCCGGAGCCGCTCGAGGTTCTTGCGAATTCCGAGAAGGAAGCCTAGAAGCTGCGCATCCACGCGTTTTCGTTCTCTGATCTCGTAATCGGGACCGGCGTGCCCCTGGACGCGGATCCGGGCCGTCTCGACTTCGGACCGGGTGAGGCCGCTCGACGCCCGAACGGTCACGTTCTGTTGGCGTCCCGTCGCCTGGTCCAGCGCCGTCACCTCAAGGATTCCGTTCACATCCATCTCGAACGTGACTTCGATCTCGGGCTCTCTCGCGGGAGCGGGAGAGAGCCGCCCCAGCCGGAAGCGCGCGAGAGAGGTGTTCTCCTCGGCTCTACGACCTTCGCCCTGAAGCACGTGGATCTCCACTTCCGGCTGATTGTCCACGACGGTGGTGAAGATACGGCTTTTCTTCGTCGGAATATTGGAGTTCCGCTCGACGAGGGGCGTGAACGTGCCGTCTTTCGTCTCGATCCCGAGGGTATGCGGCGTCACGTCGAGAAGCATCAGATCGGTGACCTCGCCCTGGAGGATGCCCGTCTGGATGGCGGCGCCGATGGCCACGACCTCGTCGGGGTTGACCGAGCGGTTCGGCTCCCTTCCGAAAATCTTCTTGATCGCGCCCAAAACCGCTGGAGTCCGGGTCTGGCCCCCGACGGGCACCACTTCGTCGATGTCGGTCGCCTTCAAGCCCGCTTCGCGAAGTGCCTCCCGGCAGAGATTCGCCGTGTGCTCGAGCATCGGCTGGATCATCTGTTCGAACTGAACGCGGCTGAGCACGGTCGTCAGATGCTTCGGTCCGCTCGCGTCCGCCGCGATGAACGGTAGAGAAATCTCGGCCTGGGGCTGGATGGAGAGCTCGCACTTCGCCTTTTCCGCCGCCGCCCTCAAGCGCGAGAGCGCCATGCGATCGACCCTGAGATCGATGTCGTGCTCCTTCTGGAACTCCTCCGCGAGCCAGTGGATGATGAGATCGTCGAAGTCCTCACCTCCGAGATACGTGTCACCGGCGGTCGCCAGAACCTGGTAGATCCCGTCGTTGAGCTCGAGGATGGAGACGTCGAACGTGCCCCCTCCGAGGTCGTAGATCGCGACCTTGCCCCACTTTTTCTCGATCATTCCATAGGCAAGGGCCGCGGCGGTCGCCTCGTTCAGAATCCGCCATACCCTGAGGCCAGAGATGGTGCCGGCATCCTTGGTGGCGTTTCGCTGGGCGTCGTTGAAGTACGCGGGCACGCTGACGATCGCCTCGTCCACGGGCTCGCCCAGGTAGTCCTCGGCGGCCTCCTTCAACTTACGAAGTACGATCGCCTCGATCTCCGGCGGACTGTAGACCCGGTCGTCGATCTGAACGTGAGCGTCGCCGCCCGCCGATTCGACGATTCGGTAGGGAGAGAGTCGCAGGGCGGCCTTCACCGCGGGAGAGTCGAAGCGCCGCCCGACGAGCCGCTTCACGCCGTGAACGGTGTTGTGGGGATTGGTCACCGCTTGCCGTTTGGCGATCTGCCCGACGAGCGTCTCGCCCATGCTCGTGAATGCGACGATGGAAGGCGTCGTGCGCCCACCCTCCTGGTTCGGAATCACTTGTGGCGTGCCTCCCTCCATCACCACCACCACGGAGTTCGAGGTCCCGAGGTCGATCCCGATGGCCTTGCTCATGGCTCTTCACCACAGGCGCCAGGGGAGCGCATCGCGATCGAAGTACATGAAGTAGGGATAGTTCTCCCCGATCTCGTAGAAGGGCCGGAACCGGAGCCGGACGGAGCGTCCATCGGGAGGGGAGACGCGGAGGCTCGTCGGGTAGTCGACCTCCCGGAGCCCCGTCGACCAGACGCCGCGCGGGAGGCTCCCCTCTTCGGGCACGAGCCAGCGCTCGAGCTCTTCGTCTCTCATCGGGAGCGCGAAGCCCGGGTCATGGTAAGCGCCCTCGAGGACGAACACCGAGGGACCGCGCACCACGGCGACGCGGTTCGGATGCTGCTCGTCGACGGGCTCCATGCGGAGCGTCAGCGGGATGCGGATCTCGAGACGATCTCCCGGCGACCAGGTGCGATGAATTTCCGCCCAGGATCCAGGCCGCGCATCGATCGCCGCGAGATTCCCGTTCACTCGAACCGTGACGTCCCGCGTCCACGAGGGCACGCGGAAGCGAAGGGGGAACGTCTTCGGCGCTTCGGCCGCCACGGAAAGCGTGGTGGTGTCCGCGTCGGGGTAGCGGGTTTCCTGCGTGAGGATCACGTCGCCCCATGTCACTTCGGACGGCAAGAAGAGGTTCACGTAGAGCCCCGCGTCGTCCTTGAAGTAAACGAGGTTGTGATACTCGGCGAGATTCTGGATATACGTTCCCGAACAGCAGGTGAACGCGTCCCAGTTGTAGACCTTCATGCCGCCGCCGAGTCGGTAGTCGCCGTAATAGAAGCTCCGGCCGCCGCCCGTGATCGGAAGCGCCGCCCCGACGCCGTTGTAGAGGAGTCGCTCGATCCAATCGCCGTAGCGAGCCTCACCCGTGAGGCGCATTAGATAGCGCGAGAGCTTGAAGCCGGCCCAGGAGCCGCACGAAGTCTCGCTGGTGTCCGAGCGGGTCTCGAGTGCCTTCCCCAGGCTCCCATCGAGCGCCATGAAGCGCTCGTTCGGTCCGTAGCCCCCGGTCGCGTAGCACTGGTGGCTTTGGAGGTAGTCGTAGGCGTTTCGGATCGTGTCGAGAAGCAGGGGCTCACCCGTCGCCTCGTACGCCGCCGCGGCGCTCGAGAAAGTGTTCACGTGGCTGTAAGCGTGGACGCCGTGGGCATCCGCGGGAGACGAAGTCGTCCGGAACTTGGCCCAGTAGGCGTGGTAATGCCATTCCTCCGCGAACGAGCGGAACAGGGGCTCGTCCGTGAGCCGGTACGCGCGATAGAGGTTCTCGGCGAGCGTGTACCACTCCTGGGGAACGCCGTAGTACCGCTGGTTGTGCGACGGATCGGCGAGCGCTTCCCGCGGGTTCTCGGGTCTATCGAGGGTTCTCGCCGCGCTCGCGGTGACGCGCGAGAGGACCTCCGCAGCCCGGCGATGACCCGCGTAGAGGTCGAGGTCCACTAGGCCTCCCACGAGCTTGTCGAAGCGGTAGTGTCCCATCCGGGCGTCGCCGTCCGGAGGAAGGGTCTCGAGGAAACCCTCGAAGAGCGCGACGGCCTTGTCGCGGAGGGCGGTGTCGCCCGTCGCCTTCGAAAGGCGCGACATCCCGCTCAGCCACTGTCCGAACACCGTGCTGCTGTCGATCCCGCACCAGCCGCCGAGCGGCTTTCCCGGCGCCTTCCGGCCCGCCGCCTTCCGGAAGCCATGGAGGATATCGTCGTCCGAGACGCCGAAGTAGAAATCGCGGCCGGCCTGGACCTGAGACTGCCATCGGCCCGGGAGCAAACGCACGCGCTCGAAGTCGAAGGCCTCGAGCTTCGCGGAGTCGATTTTTGGAAACGTCCGCGTGAGACCGTACATCGCCAGGGGCGCTGCCTTCAAAAACTCACGCCGCTCCATCGTCCGATCCTCCAGCGCATAGTCTACCGAATCTTTCCGTCTTTTCGACTTTGCGGGTGCGTTTGCCAATGCCGGGCCGCGGGCGCAGAATGAGGGCGCCTTGATCGGCCGGACGATCTCCCATTACAAGGTGCTCGCCGAAA
>Ga0299906_10003644_pt1 | contig 12695 bp, 10 predicted proteins | sample RVTome_14_FD_200259 | JGI IMG/M metagenome (GOLD analysis project Ga0299906, IMG submission 200259) | Soil microbial communities from uranium-contaminated site in the Upper Colorado River Basin, Wyoming, United States - RVT145D125 (version 2) ...
GCGAAGAGTGGGCCCGCTTCTTCGCTGTATCGAGCGCCGCGCGTTCGGTGCTTCGGTTCTCCGACAGGTCCGACCAGCCTGCCTCGCCGGACGCATTGCTCGGCCGCTTGCGCGACATCGCTCCTCGTGGGGTGGCGGTGGGCGGAGTCGCCGCCGAAGGCGCTCCATGGACCGATCCGGTGGAATGCCTGCTGGATCTCCATGAAGCTGGGCTCGAGTCTCAGGCGCTGGAGCTGCTCGACCAGCTCCAGGCCGGTGTCGGTGGGAGAGCATGAACCTGGTTTCGGGCCGCGGGCGGTCCTCGCCAGGGTCGCCGAGAAGGTGCCCGAGTCGTGCCACAACAAGGTGATCGTGGTCGGGAGCTTGGCGGCGGCGTATCACCTGCTCCACCGACTGGACTCCCGAATGGGTGGACGCCCTGCGATGACCTGCAGGAAGCGCTCGACCCTCAGCAGGCTGGGACTCCTCGCACACGTACCGATGACCATCGACGAGTTCCGGATTGCGCGGTTCGCCGATAACGCTCCCGGCGACGGCGTTTGTGTACACTTCCCGCTCGGGGGGGAATAGTACGCCACCCGCCGGGTTCACGACCGGCCGAGCCCCAGCGATAGAGGAGGGACCCGTGAGACAGGGAGCGAGGGCACGCTTCGGCGTCGTGGTCGGAGCCATCCTGGGCGTCGCCGGGAGCGCGCCCGCCCAGGAGCGCGGCCGGGGCGAGGGCGCGGGCTACGCCGCTCCCGAGTTCCAGGACGTCTCGGTCCACGATCCGTCGGTGATCCGGGTCGGCGACACCTTCTACGTCTTCGGCTCCCACCTCGCCGCCGCGAAGACCACCGACTTGGCCCGGTGGGATCTGGTCGCCGACGGCGTGAACGAGGCCAACCCCCTGTTCGAGAACGTCGCGACCGAGCTCGCCGAGGTCTTCGAGTGGACGGGCGAGGTCGGGCTCTGGGCGAACGACGTGATCCAGCTCGAGGACGGGCGCTTCTACATGTACTACAACCTGAGCCGGCTCGACTCGCCGCGCGCCGCCATGGGGGTCGCGATCGCCGACGACGTCGAGGGACCCTACCAGGCACAGGGCGTCTTCCTGCGCTCGGGCATGTGGGGCGAGATCAGCGAGGACGGCGTGAACGTCTACGACCCGCGCATCCACCCCAACGTCGTGGACCCCGACGCCTTCTTCGACCGGGACGGGAAGCTGTGGCTGATGTACGGGTCCTACTCGGGCGGCATCTTCATCCTCGAGCTGGACCCGGCCACCGGGTTCCCGGTGCCCGGCCAGGGCTACGGGAAGCACCTGATGGGTGGCAACCACAGCCGCATCGAGGGCGCCTACGTCCTCTACAGCCCGCACACGCAGTACTACTACATGTTCACGTCGTTCGGTGGGCTCACCGCCGATGGCGGGTACAACGTCCGCGTGTCGCGCTCGGTGGAGCCCGACGGGCCCTACTTCGACGCGCTCAGCAACGACATGGCGAGCGTGAAGTCCGACCTGACGCTGCCGCTGTTCGACGACGCCTCGATCGAGCCCTTCGCCCAGAAGCTGATGGGCACGCACCTGTTCGAGCGCCGGCTCGGCGACCCCGGGATCGGGACCGGCTACGTCTCGCCGGGGCACAACTCCGCCTACTACGACGAGGAGACCGACCGTTACTTCCTCATCTTCCACACGCGTTTCCCGGGGCGCGGCGAGTTCCACCAGGTCCGCGTGCACGAGATGTTCATCAACGACGCCGGGTGGCCGGTGGTCGCGCCCCACCGTTACGCGCCGCTCGGGCGCGAGGGCCCGTCCCCCCGTGCGGAGCCGATCCGGCGCCGCGACATCCCCGGTGACTACTCCCTGATCGATCACGGCAAGGACATCTCGGCCGAGCTGAAGACCTCGCAGCTCGCTCGGCTCCACGCCGACGGGCGAATCGAGGGCGAGATCACCGGGGGTTGGGAGTACATGGGAGATGGGCGGATCGCCCTCTTCCACGAGGGCGCCCCGGGCCAGTTGTTCCAGGGCGTGGCCTCGCGCGGGTGGAACGAGAGCACGGGCGAGTTTGTCGTCACCCTGACCGCGACATCGGACGAGGGCGTCTCGATCTGGGGCAGCCGTCTGGAGGACCAGAGGACGAAGGAGACTCGACTCTGCCCACCATCGCACGACAGCCGCCTCCCTCACCGCCCGGCGCCCGCTTCAGACTCCGGCAGCCGGTTCGGCCTGGCGGGAGCAACCCGGACTGCGTTGCCGGCATGCTGGGCCTCGCTCTCTCGGGCCCGCACTGGCGGCACCGCTTCCAGCTCGCGCATCCCGCGGGGTCGGGGCGCCCGCGCCCCACGCCCGTCAGGCTACCGACGCTCAGTCCCCACCGGACGCCTGCAGATCCACGGGCGTGGGAGCCTGCCCCGCCCTGACCGGCAGAATCCGAAAGGCGTAGGCATGCCGACCTGGCTCGATTCGGAACTCTTCGTCGGGCCAGGCATTGGGCGTCCAACTGTCGTCGCCACCCACTCCCATCTGCAGATGGTCGATGTTGAGGGTGATCGCGCGATCGCTTCCGCCCAGCGCGGGAAGCTCATGGATGTGCCCCGCGGCCTCGAGCTCGTCACTCGAATAGGGCCACGCGCTGAAGCTCAAGGGCTCGACACCGCGGATCAGCAACCCGTCGCCGCTGGCGTCGGTCAGCCTGGCCCAGCGCGTCTGCCAATGGTTGTTGCTCTCCTGGGGACGGACGTAGTGGAAGAAGTCTCTGGCGACCGATGCGCGGTAGCGACCGACCGCCGCTCCGCTATGGCGATCCCAATACGTCTCCTGGGGGCCGAGCCCGAACCACTCCAGGTCGTCGAGGCTCGCGTCGAGGCTCGCCTGCATGCCCACCCGCGGCAACATGGGCAGATCATCCGGCGCCTCGAGCACCACCTCGACCAGGCTCTGACCGTCGCCGCCGACGGTGTAGACGGACCGCAGCGAGGCACGCAGCTTCGGCAGCTCGTGCACGATGACGATGCGCACCAGACCCGGGGCGAGCTGGTGAGCGGTGATGCGGTTCGTCGCCCCCTCGAGGGCGTCGCGCCAGACCTCGATCCGCTGCACGAGGCCGCCCCCGATGTCGTTGTCTACGGGGGGACGCCAGAAGTTGGGCACCAGTGGCGACGCCAGGAGCTCACGATCCCCGAGACGATACGAGGCGAGCACGCCTCCCCGACGGTCGAAGCTCAGCGTGAGGCCCTCGCCGACGATCCGAATCCCGGTGTCGTCCTCCGCGAGCTCGAGCGGGGGTAGACCGTCTGCCGCCGACAGCGGCGCCGCCGGTACCGGAAAGGCGAGTGGGAACTGCTCCCACGCGACGACGTGTCCGGCCGGCGCCCAGGAGGCCGCCGTGGCGAGCTCGAAACGGAGCTTCAGATGGTACTCGGCTCCGGGACGCAGGACGGGCTGGTCGAAGGGCACCTCGATCTCGCCCGTGGAACGCGGGCCGATGACGAGCGGCGGCGTCGCGCCATCCTGGACGACGACCCCATCTTCGCTCAGCTCCCAGAGCGGTTGGTATCGCGACAGGTCGATGAAGTCGTGCCAGTTGCGCACACTGAAGCGCTTCAGGCTCCCCGGCAGCGGGCTGACCTGGATCGGCTGCTGGATCTTCTTGGCCTCCCAGGCCGCCGGCTTCGGCGTCTGGTCAGGGGCGATCACGCCGTTGATGCAGAAGTTGCCCGAGTTGATGCGGTCCCCGAAGTCGCCTCCGTAGAGCCACGACGCGCGCCCGCCGCTGCCTTCGCGCAGCAAGCCCTGATCCGTCCAGTCCCAGATGAAGGCACCGATCAAGCGGCGGTGTTTCCGAATCACGTCCCAGTACTTGTCGAAGTGGCCCAGCGAGTTCCCCATGGCATGGGCGTACTCACACCACATCACGGGACGCGTCTCCCTGGGATCGGTCGCCCATCCCACCATCGTGTCGACGTCCTGGTACATGCGGCTGACGACGTCCACGAAGGGGACGTCGGGGATCCGATTCAGCCCTCGGCCATCGTCGTTGTCCTGGCCGCCCTCGTAGTGCACATAGCGCGACGGGTCGTGTTCCTTGACCCAGGCCGCCATCGCCGCGTGATTCGGTCCGCTCCCGCTCTCGTTGCCCAAGGACCAGAAGAGGATGGACGGATGGTTCTTGTCCCGCTGGACCATGCGCTTCGCCCGCTCGACGTAGGCCGTGGTCCACTCGGGGTCCTCGGACAGCCGCCCTCCGATGGCATGGGTCTCGAGGTTGGCCTCGTCGATCACGTACAGGCCGTACTCGTCGCAGAGGTCGAGCCAGCGGGGATCGTTGGGGTAGTGCGACGTGCGGACGGCGTTGAAGTTGAAGCGCTTCATCAGCTCCACGTCGCGGCGCATCGTCGACTCCGGCACGGTCTTGCCGAAACGATGGTGGTGGTCGTGGCGATTCACGCCGTAGAGCAGGATCGATCGACCGTTGACGAGCAGCTCCCCATCCCGGATCTCGACCTCCCGAAAACCGACCTTGGCGCTGCGCGCCTCGGCGACGCGGCCCCGTGAGTCCTCCAGAGCGAGGGTCAGGGTATAGAGGTGAGGCGTCTCCGCCGTCCACTGCGCGGGTTTCGCGACGTCGACCTCGATGTCGGCGAAAGGCGGGCGGCCACGGATATTCCACGGCCGTCGCAGCGTACGCGCGACGGGCACCTCGGCGGGGAACCCGTCGACGAGCACCCCCGCCGCATCGTAGAGACGCGCCCTCACGCTCCAGCCTTCGGGGGACACTGCGCCGGGATCGATCTCCACGCGGATCTGGAGGCGCGCGTCCTCGTGGGCGTCGTCGAATCGCGTGCGCACGGCGAAATCCCGCACACGCAGTTGCGGCTCGGCTGTGATGAAGACATCGCGGTGGATGCCGCTCAGCCGCCAGTGGTCCTGATCCTCGAGGTAGCTCCCGTCGCTCCAACGGTGCACACGCACGGCGAGCGTGTTCTCGCCGGGCTGCACGAGCGGGGTGATGTCGAACTCCGCAGGGAGGCGGCTGTCCTGGCTGAAACCGACGAGCTCGCCGTTGAGCCAGCAGTAGAAGGCCGACGACACCCCGCCAAAGTGCAGCGTGATACGCATGCCGTCCCAACCTGCGGGGACGCTGAAGTGCGTGCGGTAGCTGCCGACGGGATTGTCGTCGAGGGGGACACGCGGCGGGTCGACGGGCTCGAAGGGGTAGCGTACGTTCGTGTAGATGGCCGTGCCGTGACCCTGGAGCTCCCAATTGCCGGGGACTGTGATATCGCCCCAGCCAGCGCCGGTGTCCCGGTCGTCGAGCTCGGGATCGGCGATCTCGGGGGCGCTGCCCGGGTTCGGGGCGTAGTGAAAACGCCAACGTCCGTTCAGGCTGGCGTAGCGCGAGGAGGATCGGATATTCACGGCGCGCGCCGCATCTTCGCCGGGAAACGAGATCGACGTCGCCCGTCCCGGCAGCTTGTTCACGCCGACCACTTGCGGGTCCTGCCATTCCGGTCTCCCCGCGCCAGGTGACCCCTCGACGACCAGCGGCGCGAGGATGGCGAGAAAGCAGAGCGTCGCTCGCGTCTTAGCGAGGTTTCGGGTGGGCGTCTCCGGGGTGGTCGTCTCCACAGTCGTCATCTCCATTTCGGTGCCCCCTCACGATCTGCGAGGACTCGACGGGCCGGCTGCTCGTCGGCGGCGCTGGCTTGCTCGTGGTCGAAGACACCGAGATCGTACACCATGAGTCTTCCGGCAACCCCCGCCGTGTCAAGGCGAACAGCGTGCCGGACAACCGCTGTGCCGAGCCGAAGGGCGATGACACGCTAGCTGAGCGTCGACAGAAACTCCTTCAACGCCTCCACGGTGCGCGCGGTTTCGTCGTGGTGGAGATTGTGACCGCCACCCTCGATGTGCACGAGCCGGCCATTCGGCATCACGCTGGCCGCTTCCTCGTGGGTCTGGCGGTCTTCCGGGGACGCATCCGCCTTCAGGATGAGGGCGGGCACCTGTATCCTCGCCAGCGAATCCCCGGTCCTCATGGTGCCTGACATCGCCTGCCATGCCTGGCCGGTGTAGGCGCCGTGATACTGCTTCTTCGAGAGCGCCCAGTACTGGCAGCTCACCAGACTCCACTGGGGACTCTGACGCCGGCAGGTCGCCACCAGGTCGTCGAAGCTGTAGTTGTTCTGCGCCACCAGCCCCTCGGGGGTCCCACGCATGCTCACGGCAAGACGGTCCGGTGGGACCGATTCGCGCGGTCGAGGCGGCGGCGGAGCCGCGCCCCCGGCGCGCTCCCCTTCCCGTGGCGGCGCGGCCAGCGCCCCAGCCCGGGATCCAGCATGATGATCGCCCGCGCAAGGTCCGGATAATCCGCGCCCAGGCGCATGACCGTGGCGGCGCCCATCGAATGGCCCATGAGGATGGGCTTCTCCAGGCCCATCGCCTCCACGAACGCCACGACATCCTTCACCAACGTGTCGCCATCGTCGGACAGAGCGAACGGATCCGTGAGGCCGTGCCCGCGCGCCTCAACCATGTAGATGTCGTAGTCGTCCTGCAGCTTCCACGTCAGGGTCGTCCAGTGCAGTCCGATGTCGGTGACGCCATGGACCATGACCATCACCGGTTTTCCCGGTGCGGGGACGGCGTGGTAGTAGTGAATGCGAATCTCGTTCGCGTACACGTAGCCGTCCGACCACCCATCTGGAATCCCCGGCGGTGGGGCCGCAAAAGCGATGGTCGGCGACAGCATCGACAGCGCCAACGCTTTCGAGCGCATGTCAGCAACTCCTCATTCTTGTAGTCAGACGCTGGTCCTCGGCCTCTGCCGCGTTCGGCGCGTGCTCACGGGCTGGATACGGGTTGCAGCAGTCCGCGTGAGCCGAGCCACTCGTAGAATCGTTCGATCCACCTGCCTGCCGGCGAGCTGTCGTTCGCCCGCACGCCGAAGCCATGCCCGGCATCTGAATAGACGTGCATCTCCACCGGAACGCCGGCGGCTCTGAACCGGGAATAGACGCTGCCCATGCCGTCGGCGATCATCGGAAAGTCACCGTATCCCCAGCAGAGAAACGCCGTCGGGGAACTCCCGGTCGGCTGGATGACCTCAGGATGGGCGGGATACACGAGCGCCTGAAAAGCGAGCCGCGTGCTCTCCCGCTCGATCGGATCCGCGGCGGCAGGAGCGCCGTCATCCTTCGTGATCCGTCCAGATCTCCCGGTGCCCGCCGCCCGGAATGATCAAAACGGTGAGCGCAGGCTCCGCCGCACCTTCCGCCGGATACACGGTGAGGCTCGGCCGGTGGACGTTGGTGATGATGCGCTCCCCGGAATCCGAGAGCCGCACGACTTCCTCTCCGGTCTCTCCCTCGGAGCCCGGCGCTGCGCCCTCCCAGAGGTACGTGAGATCGGGCTCCGACTCGGCGCCGCGGACGAAGGTGGCCGACGCGATGAAGAACGTCAGCAGGCAGGCAGGAAAGCGGATCATGACAGGTCGAGACTCAGGTTATCAGGTCGGTTGCGCCGGAGGATCAGACGTTTCGTTCCCTTTTCCCGGGCGTCACCTTCCGGCGTACGTCGCCAAGGCGAAGTAGGCATCGAAGTTCTGCATGGGTCCGCCGTGGATCCTCGAGCAGCTCCCAGATCGGCCAACTCATGCCCCGGGGCTGCCGGTGGCGTCGGCTAGGCTGATCGCTCCTGCGCAATGTCGACGAGGCGCAGCACTTCGAGGATGAGCGAGTTGCAGCACCGATGGTTCCCACCGATCGATCGCTCGCGGATCTCCTGGCGCAGGTAGACGTTCTCGGCCTGAAGCCGCTCCTTGAGCGCCGCCATCTCGGCGAGGGCCCTGCGCAGCTCCTCCTCGCTCCGCTTGAGCTCCGTGATCTCCTCACCGAAGCCGATCACGTGCGAGACGTCGCCGCGCGCGTCGAGCACCGGACTGAAGGTGCGCAGGTAGTGGCGGCGCCGCCCGTCGCGGCGGTCGATCCAGAGCTCGACGGCTACCTGAGCGGCAACCTGAAGGGGACCTACCTGACCACGCAGGCGGTCGTCAGGCAGATGAAGCGTCAGGGGGGCGGCAGCATCGTGAACGCCGGCACGGTCCTGATCGACCACGCCCTTGCGCGGCTGCCGGCGTCGGCGCCCCTGGTGAGCAAGGGGGGGATCCACGCCCTGACCACGAGCCTGGCGGCCGAGCTGGCCGCGGACAACATCCGCGTCAACGCGGTGGCGCCCGGCCTGATCCGCACGCCGATCCACGGCGGCGCGGACGACGACGCCTTCGCGGGGGTGGCGCTCCTGAACCGGATCGGCGGGGTCGCCGGCGCACAAGGCGGCGCTGATCGAAGGCGTCACCGGCGTCCTGGCCCGCGTGCTGGGCAAGGACCCGGAGACGACCGTCGTCGTGGTGGAGGAGGTCGAGATGGAGGGCTGGGGCATCGGCGGCCTGCCGGTCGCGGAGTACCGGAAGCGCCGCCGGGGGCCCGGAGCCGGGTCTTGATCGGTCACAGTCGAGGTAGCGCGTGACCGCGAAATCCCAGCAGCCCTGCCAGAAGCCGTAGCACGCCTCGAAACGCCCTCCCATGCCAGCTTGGCGGGCGCGAAGAGTGTCGAGCAGCAGGGACAGCGGGGTTCTCGCGCGGGCCGCAGCCGGCCTTCTCAGGTTGCTGTGTGTGCGGCGGCGGGCTGGAGGACCAGCCGGATCAGGAGCATGCCTCGACAACGTCTCGACGGTCGCATGCAGTCTCTCCAGGTTGGGCTGGAGCTCGGGGCCCTCGCGGCGCGAGCCGATCCCGGCTGCCGCGGTCGCGATCGCATCGCCGATGCGGCCCAGGCCTTCGGAGGCCGGGGCGAGGGCGGCCGCCAGCTCGGTGGATCCACCCCGGGCCGCGCCGCCGTTGCCGCTGGCCGGCGATCTTTACCGCCGGGTCCTCCTCGGCGCCGCCCACGGTCTGGATGCGGACGTAGCTGCGCTCGATCTCCTCCCAGCGTCGCTTGTGTTACGCCGTCGCGCCATGCACCGCGCTCGACGCGCGGCGATGTGGGTGCGGGCGCCGTCGCCCGCGTCGCACTTCGGACCTCTCCTGGCATCCGGGTGCGGGACACTGAGCTTTTCCCGCCCCGACGGCGCCGGAGGGAGGAGGCGCCGCCTGCAAACCGATCTGCCGCTGAAGAAGCTCTTCCAGCACCGCGCACAGGACCTGCTCGGCCTCACCGGAGACGAAGGCGCCAGCGTGCGCTCCGTCAAGGCACTAGAGCTTCAGGCCGTGCGCAGGAGCGTCGACTCGCTGATCGAGCTGGAGCGGGAGGGCGAGCTCTATCTTCGCCACCTGGAGTTCCAGGCGCGCGACGAGCCCGATCTGTTTCTACGGTGCCTCGAGTACGACGTGCTTCTGATTCGCCAGCTCGGCCTCCCGGTTGTCACCACGATCCTCTATGTGGACTCCGACGGTCCCGCCGAAGAGCCGGCCTATCGGCTGCGTGTGGCCGGCGAGGTCTTGAACGAGTGGCGCTTCGGCTGCGTGAGACTGGGGGACCTGGACCCGGCCGAGGCCATCGCTTCGGAGCGGCCCGGCATGCTGGCCTTGGTCCCGCTGATGCGGAGGGCGGACCTGAGCTGGGTAGAGCGGGCATGTCGCGGGATCGAGTCGAGCGCGCCGCAGGAACAGCAGGCGGACCTGCTGGCGATCGTGCACGTTCTGGCGGAGCAGCGCTACACTGTAGAGCAGCTTCGACGCCTGGTTGGGAGGGAGCGGATCATGCAGTCGAGCATCTGGCAGGAGGCCGAGGCCAAGGGCCGGGAGGAAGGCCGGGAGGAAGGCCGGGCCGAGGGTCGCGAGCAGGTTTTGCGGGTCGAGCGCGAGCTGTGCCGCGAGATCGTCCGGCGATGCCATCCGGCGCTGCTCGACTGGGCCGTTCCCGTGATCGAGTCGTGCGCGGATCCGGAGAAGCTCAAGAGCTGGGTGGTACAGGCCCCCACGCTCTCAGCCGAAGACTACCATCGGCTTCTCGAGAACGGCCAGGCGTCGTAGGCCGCGGACCGGCGCTGGAGGCGAACCGCACAGCCCTACGACGAAGTGCTGCTCGGCGTTTCGGCGGATGTCGTGACCGAGGCCGGCCTGAAGGCGCGCATCCGAGAGCGCGTCCTCCGAGGTGACCAGAATCGATCGCATTCCCGTCGTCTCGACCCGCTCCACTTCGGGGCGATCAGCCGCTTCCTCGAGAGCGGGCGGCCGGGGCGGCCACTTCCTCCAGGACCGCAGCGGCGAGGTGCTGCCCGCGTTATTGCGGGATCATGTGCCAGCGGGCGGCCTGGTGCCGCAGGATGCTCCCCGGAATCCGAGAGCCGCACGCCTTCCTCTCCGGTCTCTCCCTCGGCGGGCTGAGAGGTGAACCGGAGAGCGCAGGATCGCGTTCGAGAAGCCGAGCCGGGTGTCGGAGTGGAGGTATACTCCCCCGTCGACACGGGCAGGGAGCAGTGCCGGGTGCCTGTGTGCTGGCGCGTCCTCCACCAGGAGGGCGGGGAATGGGAGCCGGCGGAGACCCCTGGACCCTTCGGTGAGAAGGACCGTACTACCGGGTCCTCTTCGACCCGGTGACGACGAGCAGCCTGCGCCTCGAGGTGGTCCTCAGCGTGAGTGGTCGGCGGGCATCCGTGGGCGTGCGTGGAGGAGGTAGGAATGACCGTGATCGTCCATCGACGTAACTTTCTCAAGTCCGTTGCCGTGGCCGGGATTCCCGCGTTCGTGGGCCTTCGCCCGCTGCTCGCCGCGGACGCCGAGATCGAGATCGACCCGTCGCAGCCGGGGCCGGTCATCAACCCGCACATCTACGGCCACTTCATCGAGCACCTCGGCGGTGTCATCTACGACGGCATCTGGGTCGGCCCCGATTCGAGGATCCCCAACCTCGGCGGCATCCGGAAGCAGTTCGTGGACGACATGAAGCGCATCGGCGCCCCGAACCTCCGCTGGCCCGGGGGCTGCTTCGCCGACGGCTACCACTGGCGCGACGGCGTCGGCGCGCCCGGCCAGCGGCCGCGCAGCTACAACTACTGGGAATCCAGCATGCCCCAGGGACGTCACGCGGTGGAGAGCAACGAGTTCGGCACGCACGAGTTCCTGCGCTTGTGCCGGCTCGTCGGCGCCGAGCCGTATCTCGCGGCGAACGTCGGCTCGGGGACCCCCCAGGAGTTCCACGATTGGGTGTCTTACTGCAACGCCCCGGCGGGGACCGTCTCCCTCGCCGACGCGCGCGCCGCGAACGGCGACAAGGAGCCCTTCAACGTCAAGTACTGGGGTGTGGGAAACGAATCCTGGGGTTGCGGCCGGCAACATGACCGGCGGCGAATACGCCACCGAGTACCGCAAGTACATCTCGCAGGTTCCCGTCTACCTGCGCCCGTTCTTCGTGGCGACGGGGCCGCGCGGGCACTCCGCCGATGGCGACGTCGGCTGGACCGAGGGCTTCTTCGGGGGACTGCGGGACGTGCGCGGACTCGGTGTCCGGGTGGACGGGTTCGCCTTGCACTACTACACGGACTTCCGCCAGACCACCGAGGACGGTGCCACGTTCAACGCGAAGGGCTGGTACGCCGTCCTGCACGAGGGCGCCCGCATCGAGCAGGTGATCAACGACCACTGGGCCATCATAGGCAAGTACGATCCCGAGCACCACACCAAGTTCGTGCTCGACGAGTGGGGCAACTGGTACCGCGGCGGCACCGAGCTCGGTCCCGAGTACATCCTCAGCCAGACGATCACCCTGCGGGACGCCCTCCACGCGGCGATGACCTTCGACATCTTCAACCGCCACGCAGACAAGCTCCAGATGGCCAACGTAGCGCAAACGATCAACTGCCTGCACTCGCTCTTCGCCGCGGTGGGAGACAAGTACACCCGCACGCCCGCCTACTACGCGTTCGAGATGTACCGGCCCCACATGGGCGGACGGGTCGTGCCGACGACCACCAACCTCCCGGAGATGACGGTCCCGCTGCTCGAGGGATCGGGCACGTTGCCCCGCCTCTCCGGCTCGGCCTCGGTTCGCGACAAGAGGCTCACCGTCACCCTCACGAACCCGTCGCTGCAGGAGAGCCTCGTCACGCGGATTCGCTTGATGGGCGGCGCCCGCCTCCGCGAAGGCCGCGCCAGCGTGCTGACCCACCCGGACATGCACGCCACCAACACGTTCGAGAGGCCGAATGAAGTCGCCTTGGCCGCTTTGGCGGTGCAGACGTCCGGGGACACCGCGACCATCACCATTCCGAAGCAGGCGGTCGTCGCCGCCTCGCTCGAGCTCGCGTAGCCCACGCGTGGTCGTGCTGACCTTGGCGGGATCCTCGCAGAGGCCCGAGTGGATCCAGATCCACGTGGCGATCCCCGCCAAGCCCAGTCAGGTGCGAGGCGAGCGACGAGGAACAGGGTCCAGGCGTCGGGGCGACGGAGCCACGTCACCGGGGCGCCGGTAGACGCGCTCGTCGAAGCTCTCCTTGTTTCAGGCGACGGACCGCCTCGTCCGCCGCCCCAGCTCGAGGCCGGCGACCTCGCGGCACAGGACCGCCGCGCTCGGCGGGATAGACCGTACCCCTGCGCCCTTCGGATCCGGGATCGCGCACCGCGGCCTCGCGCTTGTCTCCTCCCCGGGCGTGCGGTAGCGTCCCCTCGTGGGAGGGTCGATCGAGGAGCCGGCAACCGAGCGCCTGCGC
>Ga0299906_10003645_pt1 | contig 12694 bp, 8 predicted proteins | sample RVTome_14_FD_200259 | JGI IMG/M metagenome (GOLD analysis project Ga0299906, IMG submission 200259) | Soil microbial communities from uranium-contaminated site in the Upper Colorado River Basin, Wyoming, United States - RVT145D125 (version 2) ...
CCGCGTGTTGCCTTGCCGCGCATCGTCGCGCGTCGGGGGTTGCTGATGACTTACGGATTACTTACCGATGACTTACAGCACGCCATCCCACGTTCATGGGATGTCGCTCGGAAGCCGCTGCAGCTAGGATTGCAGCAGGAAGGGGGGTGCGTACATGCTAGAGTCTTGCGAAGCGCAGCCAGGAGCTTCCCGCCTTTCCCGGGCCCGAGCCCGGCTGCACGACCGGCGTTCACTGTGATGAGCGAGCTGTCGAGCGAAATCGTGCGGGTGATGATCGTCGAGGACGATCCCGGCATGCTCGAGCGCTTTGCCGCGGCGCTCGTGCGCGACCCGCGCACCCGGGTCGTTGAGAAAGTGCGCTCGGGGCGCGAGGCGATCGCGCGCCTGCCGCTGGTTACACCCAATGTCCTGCTCGTGGACTTGGGCCTGCCGGACATTCACGGCACCGAGGTCATCCGCTTTGCCGCGCGCACGCTTCCCGAATGCGACGTCATGGTGATCACGGTGTTCGGCGACGAGCGCAACGTGATCGCGAGCATCGAGTCGGGCGCCACCGGCTACGTGCTGAAGGATTGCAACGACGCGGATCTTGTCACCCGCATTCTGGAACTGCGGGCCGGCGGCTCTCCGATGAGCCCGGGCATTGCCCGCATCGTGCTCAACCAGATGCGCGCAGGGACCGTGGCGGCGCCGGCCGGGGATCGCCGAGGCGCGGGCGACGATGCTGCATCGGTGCTTACCGCCCGCGAAACCGATGTCCTGCGCCTGCTCTCGCGCGGCTACACCTACTCCGAGGTCGGCGAGCGGCTTGGCATCTCGGTGCACACGGTCACGAGCCACATCAAGAATTGCTATCGCAAGCTCGCGGTGCATTCCGGCACGGCCGCGGTGACGCGCGCGGCGGAACTCGGATTGCTCCGCCACGGCGGCGACAAGGGCAGCGCGGGTTGAGTCGCTCTCACCACCCCGGCGAACTTCGCGCGCCACCCCTCCTCGATGAAGGAGGGGACCTTGCTAAGTGGCGCTTCGGGCGGGCGCGCGGGGAAGCGATAGTGTGACCGTGGTTCCTGTGCCCGGATGCGACCGAATCGTGAGCCGCGCGCCGATGCGTTGAGCCCGCGCCCGCATGCTGGAGAGCCCCAAGCCTGTGGCGTGCCGCGACGAGTCGAATCCGCGACCATCATCCTCGATGCGGATTTCGACCTCTCCGTTGTTTGCGCGGGCGCTGATGCGAAGGAGCTGCGCCCCGGAGTGCTTCAGTGCGTTGGTAATCGCCTCGAGCACGATGCGCTGCAGGGCGAAGACGGTGGAGGGCTTCAGATCGCCGACCTCGGGCAGTTCCTCCACTTCCCACGCGAGGCGCACGCCGGAGGAGCGGATGATGTCGTCCAGCCGGTAGCGCAGGGCACCGAGCACGGCGGCGAGGTCGCCGTCCCTCGGCTGCAGGGCGTCGATTGCGATGCGCATTTCCTGGAGGACCTCCTGCACCCGCTTTGCGATGCTCGCGCGGTCCGCGCTTCCCGACTGCACTTCCTGCAGCAGCCCGACCAGGCTCGCGCCCACGCCGTCGTGCAGGTCGGCGAGGATGCGCTGGCGCTCGCTCACCTGCGCCCACTCGCGCTTGGCCTCCTCGACGCACGCGTAGGTGCTGCGGATTTCCTCGGATTTTTCGGCGATGCGGCGCTCGAGCTCGGCGTTCAGCCGCTGCAGCTCGGAGGTCGCCGCCATGTAGTGCTCGATGACCGCCGCGCCCGCCGCGAGTATGGTGAAGAGGACGAAGGCCGCCCGCAGGACGCGCGGGGTGGAGTCGGTGTAGCCGAACGCCCGCACGGTCTCCGAGAGCACCAGGACCGCAAAGAGCAGCAGGGCTCCGGCCGCCGCGGCGCGGGTGAGCGCGAGCGAGCGCGGAGCGTAACGAAGATTGGCGGCCAGGCTCATATAGCCCCGTTCGTGTCCTGCCTGCATGAGTGGATTCTTGAGCGAGGGGGGTTCCGGATCGCTTACCAGTCAGTTACGAATGGCTTACATGCGTTGCTGCGGTGCGGGATCGATCTGCCGGGAGATGCTCGTGGCGAGAACAGTGGGGAGCAGGGTCCAAATGATGTCCACGGCATGTATTGTTGTATGATCAATGCATTACCGCGCCGCCGCGATGCATATGAGGCGCGAACGCACCGGCAGGGGGTGCCTCGATGACCGAGCAGGCCTATCCCGACGCACTGCAACCGCAGTACCGGATGCACTGGTACACGATCGAGCGCGTCCTCGGGCAGGGCGGCTTCGGCATTACCTATCTCGCCCGCGACACCAATCTCGACCAGCTCGTCGCGATCAAGGAGTACCTGCCGGTGGAGGTGGCGTCGCGCCGGCCGGATGCGACCGTGCGTTCCCGCAGCGACGGGCAGCGCGAGCGCTACCGGTGGGGGCTCGACCGCTTCATCCAGGAAGCGCGCACGCTTGCGCGCTTCGATCACCCGAACATCGTTCGCGTGCATTCCGTGTTCGAGCACAACGGCACCGCCTACATGGTGATGCGGTTCGAGGAGGGCGACAACCTCGCCGCGCTGCTCGAGCGGCGCGGCACGCTTTCCGAGCGGGACCTGCTGCGCATCCTGCTGCCGATCCTCGACGGACTGGAGCTCATGCACAACGCCGGCTTCATCCACCGCGACATCAAGCCGGACAACATCCACATCCGCGCCGACGGCAGTCCTGTGCTGCTCGACTTCGGATCGGCGCGCCACTCGCTCGGCAAGGCCCACACGCTGACGATCCTGGTCGCGCCCGGCTACGCGCCGTTCGAGCAGTACCACAGCAGCTCGGAAAACCAGGGGCCGTGGTCCGATATCTACGGGCTCGGCGCGACCTGCTATCGGGCGATCGCCGGCACGGCGCCCATGGATGCGATCTCCCGCAGCAAGGGCATCCTCGGCAGCACGCGCGAGGTCCTCGTTCCTGCCCGGAACGTCGGCAGCGGCCGCTACTCCGCCCAACTGCTCGCTGCCATAGATCACGCCCTGGAATTCGTCGAGAAAAACCGGCCGCAGACCGTCGCCGAGTGGCGCCGGGAAATCCTGGGAGAAACCAGCGCGGCAGGTGTCGCGCCTGCGGTTCCGGACAGGAGTGCAGTTGCCGCTTCTCAGCAGGCGGCCCCGTCGACTTCCCCTCCCGCCGCGGGCCCGTCTGCGCCGCCCGCCGTGCCGCCACAACGCGCGATCGCGGCGCACGGGGCGCCGCCCAAGGCGGATTCCCCGGTGACACGCCGCGGATGGCCGGGCGCGCGGGCACCGATTGCATGGTCGATTGCCGGTGCCGCCGCCGCGGCGATTGCCATAACCGTGTTCCTGTGGCCGCCGATCGATCGTGATCCTGAGGAGAAGATCAGGCAAATCCAGAAGGAGCTTGAGCGGACGAAGGAGCTTCTGAAGGAAAGGGATACCGACGCGAAAACACGCGAAAAGCTGCTGGCGCTGTTGGCGGAACAGGAAGAGGCGAAACGGCGCCAGGAGGATGAGGCGCGCAAGCGCCGCGAGGAGCAGGAAAAGCAGGCCCAAGCGAAGCTGCGCCAGGAGGATGAAGCGCGCAAGCGCCGCGAGGAGCAGGAAAAGCTGGCCGAAGCCAAGCGGCGCCAGGAGGAGGAAGCGCGCAAACGCCTCGAGGAGAAGCAGCGGCTTGCCGAGGCACGGCTGCGCAAGGAGGAGGAAGCACGCAAACGGCTGGAAGAGCAGCAACGGCTGGCGGAAGCAGCGCGGCGCGAGGAAGCGGAGCGCCTGGCCAGGACCGAGCCACCGGCGTCTCGCGCTCCCAAGCGCTCCCCGGAGGCGGATAAGCTCGCCCAGGGAGAAGCCGCATTGGCGCGACGCGAATACGAGAAAGCCTACGAAATCCTGCGGCCACTGGCCTATGGCGGAAATTCCCGGGCCCAGAACAAGCTGGCCGAGATGTACGCGGGCGGAATGGGCGTCCCGAAGAACAACAACCAGGCCTACATCTGGTACAGTCTCGCGGCGCAGGGAGGCAGCGCGACCGCGCCGGCCGAGCGCGAGAAAATCGCCCGGCTGCTGCAGCCGGTCGAGATCCAGCAGGCTGACACCGTCGTTAAGAACTGGCGGCCGCGCTGACGCCGGGTCCGGTACCGGGCAGAGGAGAGGGGGCGCTCATGGGAACGAGGGTCTTCAGGATCTTGAGTGGTCGCCGGCTTGCCGCGGGGTGTGTTGCGGCGGCATTGCTGATGTCGGGCTGCGTGACCGTGGACGACAAGAGGTGCGCAGTCGAAGCCATCAACAAGGAATTCCGCAAGGACTACGAAGCCATCCTCGCGAGAGACGGGACTCGCGTCTTCTCGGTATCGCGCGCGGAAGCGTACGACGCGGTGCGGATCAGCATGGCGCGGCTGCGCATGACGGTCGAAGCCCAGGACCCCGTGCTGGGTTATGTCAACGTCTTCGCGCAGGCGCCGCTGCCGCTCGATGACAAAGAGTGGAAGCAGGCGGCCGAAGCGGACCTGCCGCGGGCCCAGGAGATCATCGGCCCCTGTGTCGGATTATTCGGCTACTTTTTCCGGTTCGAGCCGGAAGGACTGGAAAGCGTGATCAGCGGAACGGTCGTAGAGACGCCCGCTGGAACCTCGATTTCGTTTACCGCGCGCATGCGCGAGGTCGCGCCGCCGCGGACGGGATTCCCCCGCCGGGAATATCTGCCGCCGACCGCCGTCCGCATGGCGCTGTCCAAGATGTGGGCCGAGATCGAGCGGGAATTCAAGACGACCTACCGAAAACCCTGATTCACCCCCACCTTAATCCTCCCCCATCAAGGGGGAGGAGTGCTTTGTTACCCTCAAGGGGAAGGAGAGTTCTCCCGTATTCCTTCCCCCTCGATGGGGGAAGGTTAGGATGGGGGTGATGAGGCTGCGTTAGGTGACCAGGCTGGCGTAGACGGCTTGGGTTTCCTGCGACGGCATGACCTTGAGCCGGGTGGACAGCGCCATGCGCAGCCGCTCGTAGGTGGCGAGCGCTTCGGCGCGCTCGCCGCGGCGCTGGTAGCACAGCATCAGGTTGCGGTAGAAGGACTCGCACAGTCCGTCCGCGTCGATGCAGCGCTGGTAGCCGTCGATCGCCGCCTCCGGCATTCCGTTCTCCTCCCACCAGCGCGTGACCCGCGTCAGGCACCGCAGCAGCTTGCCGCGGATCTGCTCGCGGCAGGCGATATAGCTCGGCTGCTCGGATTCGTCCGGCAGGAACGGGCCGCGATAGAGCGTGAGCGCTTCCTCCGCGAGGGTGCGCAGCACCGGCTCTGCCCGCGCGCGCGGCTCGCGCAGCGCGCTGTCGAGTTCCGAGAGGAGCTGATCGAGCGCCCACGTGTCCACCCACACGAGTTTCGGCTCCAGGCTCAGGCGCGTTTCGCGCAGCGTGAGTGCTTCGTCGTCGTCGAAGATCCGCCGCAGCCGGTGCAGCGTCGTGGTGAACGACTTGTGCGCGTAATCCGCGTCCACGCGCGGCCATAGCGCGTCGGCGAGCTGGTCGCTGCGCACGTTCTGTCCCCCGAGCGCGACCAGCACCTTGAGAAGCTCCATCGGGCGGCCCGGGCCCTTGCTCGAGAATTCCACGGGCCTGGCTTCGCGCAACAGCGAGAAGCCGCCGAGGGTGGAGACCTGGAACGGCCGGGGCCACTCTCTCACGCGCAATGCGGAAGGGGGCGGCGGGAGCTTTCGCGCACGGACCAGCGTGCGGACGTACTCGGGCTCGATGCCCCTGCGCATCGCGAGCGCGCACGCCTCGGCGAGGGGCTGGGGCCGCACGGCGGCAACGTAGCGCAAGCCCAACTCGCGCGCGAGCGCGAACCCCGCTTGCAGCGGGCCAAGTGCGGCGTCCTCGTCCCGGGCCAGGATTGCGGCGCCCGCCGCCGCGAGGTGCACGGGGACACGGAGCAGCGGGCTGCGGACGCGTTCCGCGATGACCTCCGCGGCGCGAACTTGCGCCTCGGCCCCGCGGCGGTCGCCCTCGGAGGAAGCCAGTTGGGCCGCGGCAACGCGCGCGAAACATTCCAGCCACGGGATTCCCAGCTCGACGGCAACCGCGACCGCAAGCTTCGCTTCCCGGCTGGCGGCCGCGGCATCGCCTTCGAGCGCCGCGAGCCAGCATTTCAGGTAGTGGATGAAGGCCTGGTCTCCCCGGCGCAGGCGGGGACCTTCGGCCTCGAGGGCTTGCAGTGCCATTCGGGCGTGCTCCCGGTCTCCGGTGCCAAGCGCCCCCGCCGCGGCAATCGCGCGCAGCCACTGGTCATAGGTGCGCACCCCTTCCGCCGCCGCGGTTGCGAGGCTCTCGCGGGCGCAATGCGATGCCGCGTCGTGTGTTCCGTCAAGCAGGTGCCCCAGGGCCGACGCAACCTCGACGGCGATGCGCATGTTCACGGAACGCTCGGCCGATCGGGACCGTAACGCACCGCTCGCGGCTTCGGCGGCGGTGAAATCCCCACGGAGCAGCGCCAGCATCGCGCGCGCGAGTGCCAGCTCCGCCAGGACCGCGGATGCGGCCTGCGTAACCGGGCTCGCGCGGGCCACGCGCTCCGCGCGCTCCAGCCATTGGTTCAGCCCCTCGTTGCCGGGGTCGCGCAGCAGCAGCGAGCGGATCAGCATGGCTACGGCGGCGGGATCGATGCCGCCGCCGCGCTCGCTCCCGGCAAGGAGCGCGGCGAGCGTGCCTATCCATGGGTCGAGCGCGGTCAGGTCGTCGAACTCCAGGATGATCGCGCCCACCACGCCGCAGCAGCTACGCGTCATGCCGCGCGCGTCGCCGACACGCAGGAACCCGTCGTACGCCTGCGCGAACAGGCGGCGCGCTGTCCGGGGACTTGCGTGCACACGGCTCGCGGCTTGGGCGAGGAGCAGCCGCGGGTCGGTTTCGAGAGTGCCGGCGGGCAGGAGGTCAAGCCAGCCGCCCAGCGTCTCGCTGCGGCCCTGGTCGAGCATGGTGTCGGCTTCTTCCGCGGCGATCCGCGCGATCTCCGCCCACTCGCGGTTTTCGGCGAGCAGCGATATGGCATCCTCGAGGTGCCCCGCCGCGCGCAGCAACGCTGCGGCGCGCTTCAGCTCGGCAGCGCCCACTGCGTCGGGAAGGACCTTTGCTGCGCGGTCACGCAGGAAATCGTGCAGCAGGGGGTGCAGCTGGTAGAAGCGGCCCTCGTCCCCCGGAACCTCGCGCACGAAATAGTCGTTCTGCGACAGGTTGAGGAGAAGACGGCCGGCGCGCGCGTCCCCGGAAAGCGCCTCGGCCACTTCTGCGGAGAGCCGCGGCAGGCAGGCGATCCGCATCAGGAATTGCTGCGTCTTCGGCTCGAAGCGCTCGAAGATCTCTCCGGCCAGGTAATCGAATATCACCTTGGGCGTCGCGTCCCCCGGCAGCTCCGCGATGCTGCCGGAAACCTTCGCGTGCTCGAGCATCAGCACCAGTCCCGCGGCCCAGCCCTGCGTGCGCTCGTGGAGCTTTGCGAGCGCTTCCGGCGAGAGCGACTGGCCGCGCAGGTTGGCGATTTCGGCGATCTCCTCGGGCCCGAGTCGGAGGTCCTCCCAGCTCAGGTGGATCATCCCGCCGGCGAGACGCATCCGCGCGAGCGCGGCGGGCGGCTCGGCGCGGCTGATGATCACGACGCAGCAATGGCCCGGCACCTGCGCGAGGCCCGCCTCGAGCGCGGCGTACAGCGGGCTGTTGGCGGAGACCTCGTGCAGGTTGTCAAGCACGAGAACCACCGGCGACTTGACGTGCATGAACAGCTGGCGGAAGAAGTTCCGCGCGAACGCCGCGACGTCCCCGGAGTACTGCGGCGCGAAGGCGGGGAGCTCGCGCGAGCGGCCGGAATCGAGCCTGCGCGCCGCGTGACCGAGGTAGTGAAAGAAGGTGGCGACGTCGGCGTCGTCGGGATCGACCTGGTACCAGATGCAGGCGAAATTGCGCGCCTCGATGTAGCTTGCCGCGAGCGTGCTCTTGCCGGCGCCGGGAGGCCCCGAGATCCAGACCACCGTGCGGCCGGGGGTTCCGTCCATCCGCGCGAACAGCCGCTCGCGCCGCACGGCGCTGCCGATGACCGGCCGTGTCGTTTTGGCGAACGCAACGCCACGCTGCCGCTCCTGCGCCATCCCGGACCCTCCCCCGGATGCATTGTAGCCGCGCGCGGTGGCCGAGTGTATGCTGGCGCGACAAGAACGGGGGCAATGATGTCCACCTTGCTGATCGTCCTCGCCGCGCTCGCGATCGCCTGGATCCTCGCCTACCACCGCCTGCCCGCCGTCGCCTGGACGATCGCTTTCGCGTGCGTGCTCGCATTGATTGATTGGTACGCGGAGTGGCCGCAGCCGCTCGTCGTGGCGCTGTGGGCGATTCTAGTCGTGGGCACGCTCGTCTGCGGTCCGACTCCGATCCGCAGCGCGCTCGTGAGCCGGCCGCTGCTGGGACTCTTTCGCAGGATTCTGCCGCAGGTGTCGCAGACCGAGCAGGAGGCGCTCGAGGCCGGCACGGTCTGGTGGGACGGCGAGCTCTTCAGCGGCCGGCCGGACTGGGGGAAGCTGCTCGGCTACCCGAAGCCGGCGTTGACGGCGGAAGAGCGTGCTTTCATCGACGGCCCGGTGGAAGAACTGTGCGCGATGGTGCACGACTGGGAGGTTTCGCACGAGCTCCATGACCTCCCGCCCCACGCCTGGCAGTTCATTCGCGATAAGGGCTTCATCGGCATGATCATCCCGAAGGAGTACGGCGGGCTCGGTTTCTCCGCGCTCGCGCACTCCGAGGTGATCATGAAGCTCACCACGCGCAGCAGCACGGCCGCGATCACGGTGATGGTGCCGAACTCGCTCGGCCCCGCGGAGCTGCTGCTGCACTACGGCACGACGGCGCAGAAGAATCACTATCTCCCGCGGCTCGCCAAGGGCCTCGACATTCCCTGCTTCGCGCTCACCAGCCCCGAGGCCGGCTCCGACGCCGGCGCGATACCGGACTTCGGCATCGTGTGCCGCGGCGAGTGGCAGGGGAAGCAAGACGTGCTGGGCATGCGCCTGACCTGGGAGAAGCGCTACATCACGCTCGCGCCGGTCGCGACGCTCCTCGGGCTCGCGTTCCGCCTCTACGATCCGGATCACATCCTTGGCGACAAGGACGACATCGGTATCACGCTCGCGCTCATCCCGACGCAAACCCCGGGCGTCCACATCGGGCGCCGGCATTTCCCGCTCAACGCGGTGTTCATGAACGGCCCGACATGGGGCAAGGACGTGTTCGTTCCCCTGGATTTCGTCATCGGCGGCGCCGACTACGTCGGCCAGGGCTGGAAAATGCTGATGAACTGCCTCGCCGCCGGGCGCTCCATCTCGCTGCCCGCCAACGCCTGCGGCATTGCGAAGGGCTGCGCGCTTACCACCGGCGCCTATGGGCGTGTGCGCCAGCAATTCCGCCTCTCCATCGGGCGCTTCGAGGGCGTGGAGGAGGCGCTCGCGCGGATCGGCGGCAATACCTACATCATGAATGCGGCACGCGTGATGACGGCGGGCGCGGTGGACCTGGGCGAGAAGCCCTCCGTCGTGTCGGCGATCGTCAAGTACCACCTCACCGAGCGCGGCCGGCAGGTGATCAACGACGCGATGGACGTGCATGGCGGCAAGGGCATCTGCCTGGGTCCGAGCAACTACCTCGCGCGCGCCTACCAGCAGGTGCCGATCGCGATCACGGTGGAGGGGGCGAACATCCTGACGCGCTCGTTGATCATCTTCGGCCAGGGCGCGATCCGCGGGCACCCGTTCGTGCTGAAGGAAATCCAGGCGACGCGCGAGGGCGATCCGGAAAGGGCGGTGCGTGCCTTCGACGCGGCATTCTTCGGCCACGTCGCGTTCGTCGTGTCGAACGCGGCGCGCGCGTTCTGGATGGGCCTGACCGGCGCGCGGCTCGTCGCCGTGCCGGGCGACCGGCACTCGAAGCGCTATTACCAGCACCTGACGCGCCTGTCGGCTGCGTTCGCCTGGACCGCGGACGTTTCCATGTTCCTGCTCGGGGGCTCGCTCAAGCGCCGCGAGCGGCTGTCGGCGCGGCTGGGCGACATCCTGTCCAATCTCTACCTCGCTTCCGCCGCGCTCAAACGCTACGAGGACGACGGGCGTCCGGCCGAGGACCTGCCGCTCATGCACTGGTCGGTGCGGGACGCCCTGGCGCGCACGGAGGAGGCGTTCTACGGGTTGTTCGCAAACCTGCCCAATCGATTCGTGGCGGGGGTCATGCTGCGCGCCGTCATCTTTCCGTTCGCCTTTCCCCTGGGCCGGGAATTCTCGCCCCCGCGCGACCGGCTCGGGAGCCAGGTGGTGGGGCTGCTGCTGACGCCGGGCCCCGCGCGCGAGCGGCTGACCGCCGGGGTCTACATTCCGCGGGACCCGGACGAACCGGTTGCCGTGCTGGAGGCCGCGCTGCGCGCGGTGATCGCCGCGGAACCGATCGGCGCCAAGATCCGGCAGGCGCGCGAGCGCGGCGTGATCGCGAGCGGCTTCGCCGACCCGATGGTGGACGAAGCGTGCGTCAAGGGCGTGATCACGCAGGCGGAAAAGGAGGCGATGGAGCGGGCCAGGGAGCTGCGCCGCCGGGTCATCATGGTCGACGATTTCCCGAAGGACCTCGGCAAGACCGAGATCCACCAGACCACGCAGGCGGTCACGTTCGAGGCGCTGCGCGGCAGGACCTCGTGGCCCGAGCTGGAAAGCCGCGACCACGGTCCAAGCCCGGCGCCATGAGCGAAACGGTACTGTACTCGGTCGCCGACGGCGTGGCGACGATCACATTGAACCGCCCGCAGGTGTTGAACGCGCTCGATCCGCAGATGATCGTGCAGCTGCGCGCCGCGTGCGAGCGCGCCGAGCACGACGCGGCGGCGCGCGCGGTGGTGCTGCGCGGGGCGGGACCCGCGTTCCTCGCAGGCGGCGACGTGGTCTATTTCCGCGCCAATCTCGCGCGCATGCCGACCCTGGTGCGGGAGGGCGGGACGCATCTCAATCACGCGGTTCTCGCGTTGAGGCGCGCTCCCAAGCCGGTCCTCGCGAGCGTTCACGGGGCGGTGGCGGGTGCGGGGGTGAGCCTCATGGTTGCGGCCGACCTCGCGATCGCGGCGGAAGGAACGAAGTTCACGGTTGCCTACAGCAAGATCGGCACGAGCCCGGACGGGGGCGCGACCCATTTCCTGCCGCGGCTCGTGGGCGCGCGCAGGGCGCTCGAGCTCATGCTGCTGTCGGATGCGTTCGACGCGCAGGCGGCGCTCAAGCTGGGACTCGTCAATTGGGTGGTGAGCGCCGAGCAGCTCGGATCCGAGACCGAGGCCATTGCCCGCCGGCTTGCGCTCGGCCCGACGCAGGCATTCGGCGAGATCAAGCGCCTCGTCAACGAAAGTCCCGACCAGACGCTCGCGGCTCAGCTCGAGGCCGAGATCGAGGCATTCGCGTGCTGCGCGGGGACGCGCGATTTCGCGGAAGGCGTCACGGCGTTCGTCGAAAAGCGCAAACCGAACTTCAAAGGCAATTGAACCGCCAAGCCGCCAAAAGGCATTCAATAACTGAAATTCAGGAAAATCAGTTCGGATCCGTACTGCAGTTGAATGCTCTTTGGCGTCTTGGCGGTTGATTGGGGGGTCTGTTGGTGGGGCTGAAGGGGAAAACCATTTTCATCACCGGGGCGACGCGCGGCATCGGGCGCGAGATCGCGCTGCGCTGCGCGCGTGATGGCGCAAACATCGTCGTGACCGGCAAGACCTCCGAGCCGCACCCTAAGCTGTCCGGAACGATCCACAGCGTCGCGCGGGAAGTCGAGGCCGCAGGCGGAGCGGCGCTCCCCCTCCAGCTCGACGTCAGGGACGCCGACGCCGTGGCCGATGCGGTGAAGCAGGCCGCGGCGGCGTTCGGCGGCCTCGATTGCCTGGTCAACAACGCCAGCGCGATTGCGCTCACCGGCACGCTCGACACCCCCGTGAAGCGCCTGGACCTGATGCTCGCGGTCAACCTGCGCGGCACCTTCGTCTGCTCCCAGGCCTGCATTCCCCACCTCAGAAAAGCGGCCAATCCTCACATACTTACGCTCTCGCCGCCGCTCGACATGAGGCCGCGCTGGTTCAAGGATCACGTTGCCTATACGATGGCGAAATACGGGATGAGCATGTGCACGCTTGGGATGGCGGAGGAACTGCGGGGGCACGGCATCGCGGTCAACTCGCTGTGGCCGCGTACCACGATCGCGACCGCCGCGATCGAGGTGAACTTCCCCGAGGCGATTCTCAAGGCGAGCCGCAAGCCCGCGATCATGGCGGACGCGGCCTATGCGATTCTCAACCGCGACAGCCGCAGCGCCACGGGCAATTTCTATATCGACGAGGCCGTGCTGCGCGAGGAGGGCGTGACCGACTTCGATCAATATGCGGTCACGCCGGGAATGAAGTTATATCCAGATCTGTTTCTTGACTGAAAAATAGGAGGGGGCATGGCACAACCCGCGGATCATCTGATCCCAGTCGAAGCGGCGGTCACGCTGGATGGGCTGTTCCGGGAACGCGTGAAACGGACGCCGGACTCGATCGCCTACCGCGCCTACAATGAGCAGCACAACAACTGGCGCGACTATACGTGGGCCCAGATCGACCACCAGGTCGCGCGCTGGCAGGCGGCGCTCGAGAAGGACGGCATCAA
>Ga0299906_10003646_pt1 | contig 12693 bp, 10 predicted proteins | sample RVTome_14_FD_200259 | JGI IMG/M metagenome (GOLD analysis project Ga0299906, IMG submission 200259) | Soil microbial communities from uranium-contaminated site in the Upper Colorado River Basin, Wyoming, United States - RVT145D125 (version 2) ...
TCTCCAGCAGCGCGCCTTCGATCTCCTCAGGCTCACCCCTCGGCTGTAGTCACGTCGCGACCCGATTGGCAGACCCATGCCGCCCAAGATCAACGACTTGCGCCCGCATCCCACGGGAACTTCCGCCTAGCGGCGCGGAATCCGGATGCGCAGAGCCCACACCCGCCCCGCGGGCGGCCCCGAGCGAGCAGGAAGCCGGCGCTGCCGCGGAGGCTGTCGTCGCGGAAGCGCGCGTGCTGCTCGCGGCAGGGAAGTTCTGGGAAGTGATCGTCCTGCTGGAGCGGGAGCGGCCCAACGCACCCTCGCCGCTCCTGCGCCACCAGATGCGGATTCTCCTGGCCCGCGCCACCGTTCGGAACCCGAACTGGGTCAAGCGTGGCGAGGAGATCCTCCGGGGCGTGCTCGGCGAGGATCCGGAGAACGTCGAGGCCAACCTCGCTCTCGCCCGTCTCTACGTGGCCCAGGGGCTTCCGGTGCGGGGGCGACGCTTCCTCGCGCGCGTCCTCGAGCTGAAGCCTGATCACCGTGAAGCGGCGTCCGAGCTGAAGGCCCTCGGGGAGGGCTGAGCGGGCGCCATTCCGGAGCGCCGTGGCTCTGGCCAGCGTGCTAGAGTCGGGCCCGAGTCGGCTCCGGGCCCCGAGACACTCGATCGATCAGCGGGGCGGCGGCCCCGTCGGGGAGAGCGAAGTCATGGAACGCAGCCAGGCCGGCTCATTGGCAGGCCGTCTGATCGCCCTGGGCGCGGTGATCGCGGCCCCCGCCGCCGCCCAGGTCGTCGAGCTGCGCAGCTTCGACCGCCGAATCGAGCTCAACCAGGGGTTCTCGGTGGCGCCCAGCCCGGTGCAGAGGGCCGGCGCGAGCCGACTCCGCGCCTCCGGTGTGGACGGCGTCGCTGTCACCTACGATTCAGTCACCGGCGTCGCCCGATCCCTGTCGAGCCACACCGGACAGCTCACCGCCGGGAGCGCCGGCCTCCGAGCCGAGGATCACGCCCTGGACTTCGTGCGGGACAACCTCGACCTGCTCGGTCTCGTCCCCGCCGATCTGGACGACTACGAGGTCACCGACACGGTGGTGAGCCGGGTCTCGCGCTCCACGCACCTCTACCTGAGGCAGCGCGCCCTCGGCCTCCCGCTCTACAACGGCCAGCTCCAGATCAACCTGGACCGCGACGGCCGGATCCTCAGCGTGAACAACGCCTTTCTCCCGAGCCTGGCCCAGTCGGTCAACACCACCCGGCCGGTGATCGCCGCGGCCGAGGCCCGAGCCGCAGCCGCCCGCCAGATCGGGCTCGACCTGGACGCCGCGCCGCAGCCGAGCCCCGGCGAGCCGAGGCTGATGCTGCTCCCCATCCGGCGCGGGCAGGCGAGGCTGGTGTGGAACCTCCAGCTCCGAACCGCCGGCTCGAGACACCACTTCGACTTCACTGTCGACGCGGTGACGGGAGAGGTCTGGACGCGCTTCGACTGGGTGGCCTCGGACCAGTACCAGGTCTACCCGCAGCCGGTGGAGAGCCCTCAGCACACGACGCCCGCCCCGCCCGCGGACGGTCGCGTCCTGGTCGTCGATCCCGCGGACGCCACCGCCTCGCCGTTCGGCTGGCACGACACGAACGGCGTCGCCGGCGCGGAGTTCCTGAACCTCCGCGGCAACAACGTCCACGCCTACGAGGACTCCGACGCGAACGACGCCCCGCCGGTCAGCGAGCCGAGCTGCGGAGCCACGCTGAACTGCAGCTTCGCGATCGATCTGACCCAGGCCCCCTCGTCCTACATCCCGGCCGCCGTCGCGAACCTCTTCTACTGGAACAACGTCGTCCACGACGTCCAGTACCAGTACGGCTTCGACGAGGCCGGGGGCAACTTCCAGCTCAACAACTACGGCAACGGCGGGTCGGGGGGCGACCCGGTGCAGGCCGAGGCGCAGGACGGGTCCGACTTCAACAACGCCAACTTCGGGACGTTCCCGGACGGCTTTCCGCCCCGCATGCAGATGTTCCTGTTCACCCTCACCACCCCGAACCGGGACGGCGACCTGGACGCCGGAATCGTGGTTCACGAGTACGGACACGGCATCTCGAACCGGCTCGTGGGGGGGCCATCGAACGTCGGCTGCCTCCTGAACGCGCAGCAGCCGGGGGAGGGGCTGAGCGACTGGTGGTCGCTCGTCTACACCCACGAGCTGGGTGACGCGGGGACCAACCCGCGCGGCATGGGGACCTACGCCCTGGGGCAGCCCACCACGGGCAGCGGTATCCGCACCCAGCGCTACAGCACGGATCCCGCCGTGAACACCCACACCTACGAGAGCATCGACGGCATGGCCATCCCCCACGGGGTGGGCGAGGTGTGGGCCCAGGCGGCGTGGGAGGCGTACTGGGCCCTGGTGGACGAGCACGGGTTCGATCCGGACCTCTACGACGCGACCGGGACGGCAGGCAACCAGCGCGCGATGCTCTACGTCAACGAGGGGCTCCAGAACACGATCTGCTCTCCGGCCTTCACCGACGTGCGCGACGGCATCATCCAGGCGGCCGCCGCCAACCACGGGGGCGAGGACGTCTGCCTCCTCTGGGAGGCCTTCGCCGCGTTCGGTCTCGGGGCGGATGCCGTGAGCGGAGGGCCGAACAGCACGACCCCGACGAACGGCTTCGGGGTCCCCCCGGCGTGTCAGGCCGACTTCACGATGGTGGTCACACCGCCCGACCTGGGGGTCTGCACTCCGAGCGACGGCGTGTATGGCGTGGACCTGGGGGTGAACGGGGCCGCGAACCCGGCGACCCTGAGCGTCGGTGGCGTGCCCGCGGGGGCCACGGCGGGCTTCAGCGTCAACCCCGTGACCCCGCCTGGCAGCAGCCTGCTGACGATCGGCAACACCGGCGCGGCCGCGCCCGGCTCGTACACGCTGACCGTGACCGGGACCAACGCGAGCGGCCAGCGGGTCGCCGACGTGGGCCTCGGCCTCTTCTCCGTCGTGCCCGGGATTCCCGGACTCGTCTCACCGGCCGACGGGGCCACGGATGTCGCCCTGCTCCCCGCGCTCCAGTGGAGCGCCTCGAGCCAGGCGGGGAGCTACTTCGTCGAGGTGGCGACGGACGCGGGTTTCGGCAGCGTCGTGGCGTCGGGGACGGTCTCGGGCACGACGTTCACCCCGGCCTCCGAGCTGAGCTCTTCCACCGATTACTTCTGGCGCGTCACGGCCAGCAACGCCTGCGGCTCCGGGAGCACGTCCGCGGTCTTCGACTTCACCACCGGGGCCTTCGCCGACGTGGAATGCGCGACCTCCGGCAGCAACTGCACCGCGGCCATCCCGGACGCCGACCTGAACGGGGTGGACTCGACGATCACGGTGCCGGGAGGCCTCTGCCCGGCGATCGTGGACCTGGACGTCCGCCTGCAGGCCACCCACGGCTGGATCGGCGACGTCGCCGCCACCGTCACCCACGACGGCACGGCCACCAGCGCCATCGTCTTCGACCAGCCGGGCCTGCCCGCAGCGCCGCCCTTCGGCTGCCCCTCCAGCGACCTGGACGTGATCCTCGACGACGAAGCGACGGGCGGCGCCGTGGAGGACCAGTGCAACGGGTCCGGTGCGTTCCCGACCTCGCCGCCCAGCTTCACGCCCAACAGCCCGCTCTCGGTCTTCGACGGCATCGACCCCCAGGGCACCTGGACCCTGAACGTCCGAGACCTGGCGTTCGACTTCGCGGGCAGCCTCGATGGCTGGACGCTTCAGCTGACGTGCCCGGCAGCCGGCGCGATCTTCGAGGACGGTTTCGAGTCCGGCGACACGAGCGCCTGGAGCGCCACGGTGCCGTGACGCGCGACCGGGGGCGCCGCTCTCAGGACCCGGGAGGCGGAGGCTCGCGCATCACGGCCCGCTCCCGGGAGCGGGCCATCCCCTCGAAGCTCCTCCGCAGGTCCGGGAGGTTGGACGTGAGCGCCGTGAAATCGCCCTTGGGCAGGCTGAGCACGTCCATCGCCTCGAGACAGCGAACCGTGGCCGTGCGCGTGGACTCGTTGAGCAGCGCCATCTCTCCGAAAGACTCCCCGGGTCCCAGCTCGGCCAGACGGCGCTCGTTCCCGCGCTCGCCCGCCTCGCTGCGGACGACCTCGACGCGGCCCTCGAGGATGATGTAGATGCGGTCCCCGAGATCGCCCTGGCGGAACACCTCCTGCCCCGGCTCGAAGTGCTCGCGATGGATGCCCCGGCTGCCGCCCAGCTTGAGCTGGACGAGCTCCGGGGGCAGCAGCACGTCGAGAGTCCAGGACGTGGCGACCTTGAGGCGCCGCCCCCAGCCGGGGAGCTTGAACAGGTAGATCGTCCGCCACAGCCACCACGCAGGAAAGCCGGAGATCTGGAAGCCGAGCACCTCGGCCACGGCGGAGCGGTGCCCCAGAGAGCCCATCTTGCCCAGGCCCCTGAAGTCGAAGCTGCGCGTCGCTCCCCCGCGGAGCGCCGCGAGCAGGTTGTGGGCGGCGACCTCGGCCTGGCGGGTGGCGTGCTGAGCCGTGGGAGGGGCCGGGCTCCCGTCCGCGGTCGGGACCGCCGCCGCGTCTCCCAACGCCCACACGTGGTCGCTCCCCTCGACCCGCAGCTCCGGGCTCACGAGCAGGCGGCCGGTCCTGGACTTCGGCAGGTCCAGGGTCTCGACCAGGGGGTGAGGGAACGACGGGACGGTGGAGACGAGAGTGCGGGTCGGGACGCGCTCGCCGCTCTCGAGCACGGCTTCGTCGCCGGTGGCGGCTCCCAGCCGTTCCGAGAGGCGCAGCTCCACGCCGCGCTTCCCGAGGATGCGCTGGGCGAAGAGCGCGAGCTTCTCCGAGACCTCGGGGAGGATGCGCGGGCCGGAGTGCACCAGCAGCACCTTGATCTCGGAGGGATCGAGGCCGCGGTAGCTCCGGGCGACGCCCCGCACGAAGTCGTTGAGCTCCGCGGCCACCTCCACCCCCGAGAACCCGCCCCCGGCGACGACGAAGGTGAGCAGCTCGCGGCGCAGGGCCGGGTCCGCCTCGATGGCGGCCTCCTCCAGGGCGTGGATCACGTGGTTGCGCAGGTGGAGCGCGTCTCCGAGGTTCTTGAAGGGGAGCGCGTGCTCCGGCAGGCCCCGCAGGCCGCGGAAGTCGGTCACGGTCCCCAGGGCGATCACGAGGTGGTCGTAGGGGACCACGTGGGGCTGCGGGCGGAAACCGGGCGCCGTCCGGATCTCGCGCCGGGCGAGGTCGATGGACTCCACCTCGCGCACGTGAAGCTCGGTCCGGGGCAGGAGCCGGCGGATCGGGCTCACGACGTCCAGGATGCCGATGCTCCCCGAGAGGACCTCGGGAAGCATGGGCTGGAAGACGAAGTAGTTCTCCTTGTTCACCAGGACGAGCTCGAAGTCGTCCCTGCGGGCGAGGGCTCGCTCGAGAGCCAGCGCCGTGTAGACGCCGGCGAAGCCCCCGCCGACGACGGCGATCCTCGGGCGCCTCACGTAGGGCGGCGCTCCGTCAGCGCGAGCCGATCCAGGCGCACGAGACCGCTCACTCGCGGGCCGCCCCGATGGCGCGACAAACGACCGCGCCGACCTCGCTGCCTCGAGCCGCCCCACCGAGGTCGTAGGTGAGAGTCTCGCCCGCGGCCAGCACGCCCGCCACGGCCGCCTCGATGGCCCGGGAGGCCCGCTCCAGCCTCGAATCGCCGTGGCGCTCGCCCAGCCACTCGCACATCATCGCGCCGGACAGGATCGCCGCGAGGGGGTTCACCTTGTCCTGCCCCCGATACTTCGGGGCCGAGCCGTGGATGGGCTCGAACATCCCGTGCTCGTCGCCGATGTTCGCGCCGGCGGCCAGCCCCATCCCTCCCTGGGTGGTGGAGCCGTTGTCCGAGATCACGTCGCCGACCAGGTTGGGTGCGACGACCACGTCGTACCACTCCGGGTTTCGCAGCTGCCACATGCAGAAGGCGTCAAACATCGCCACGTCCTGCTCGATGTCCGGGAACTCCCGCCGCCCGAGCTCCCGGTAGACCTCTTCGAAGAAGCGATGTGCGCCCACGATGTTCGACTTCACGACGCACGTGAGCTTGCCCGGGTAGCCTCTCTGCTTGCGCTTCCGCGCCAGCCGGTAGGCGTACCGGCAGACGCGTTCGGTGGCCGCCTTCGTGACGACCAGCGGTGTGGTTCGGGCGATGGTGCGGCCGCCGGCGTCATGCAGGTCCTCGGAGCGGCCGGTGTAGGCCTCCTCGGTGTTCTCGCGGCAGACCACGTAGTCGACCTTCCCCGGCTCCCAGACGCTCAGGAAGCGTCCCGATACCTGATGGCGTACACCCGGGTAGAGGCGGATCGGACGCACGTTGACGTAGAGCTGGAGCCGCTGTCGGTTGCCGATCACCTGGGCATAGCCCGCGAGCTGGGCCGTCTCGTACGGTTCCCCGGGCCGGGTGAAGACGTTCTCGCGGGTCTCGGGATGCTGCGCTCCCACGCCTCCGAGCAGGATGGCGTCCGCAGCCGCGCAGCGCTCCTCGGCGCCCTCGGGCCACTCGCGGCCGTGCTCGAGGTAGTACTCGCCACCGCCGGGGATCTCCTCGAAGACCAGCTGCACGCCATGACGGCTGCAGGCCGACTCCAGCGCCGAGACCGCCTGAAGCGTCACCTCGGGCCCGATTCCGTCACCGGGCAACGTGACGATCTGATAGCGATCCCTGGCGGCCATCCGGTCTCGTGGTGAGCAATCGAAGGTTATCCGATTATGGCTGTCGAAGGCGAAGGGAGACTTCGCAAACGATCCTCGGCGAAGCCCGTCTCCTCTGCCTCAGCCCGCGAGCAGGGCGATCGCGCACAGGAACGCGACCACCGACAGCACCGTGGCGCCGATCGGCATCCGCGCCGCGTCCTCGTCGAAGCCCGCGGTGTCCGGTGTCCGCTCTCCCCTGAGCAGGTCGAGGAACGGCGCGAAAAGCCGAGTCGGAGCGGCGGTCGCGACGGCCACCCGCGCCGCCAGCGCCGACGCTCCCCGGGCCGCCTCCCGGCCGAAGCCGGCGCAGCCCTCCACGATGGCCCCCCCGAGGCGCCGGCCCGGCGTCCGGTAGAGCCAGTCGGCGTCGACGCTCCGCGTCGGCTCGCCGCCGAGCTTCCCTCTCAGCGCCCAGAACGCGAGGCCCGTTCCGAGCAGGAGCTGGACCGACGTCGCGACGTGGACGGCGGTGTAGGGCGCGTAACCGCCGCCGTTCGGAAGCTGAGCGTAGAGCAGCCCGGGGGCCACGCCGATTCCGAAGCAGAGCAGCGCGGCGGCAGCCATCGCCACGTACATGTTGGCCGGGACGGGTCGGACTGCGAGCCCACGGTCGGGGGCGAAGAAGGCGAAGTAGGGGAGCTTCAGGCCGGTGTGGAGGAATGTCCCGACGCTGGCCAGGGTCAGGAGCAGCTCGGTCCAGCTCCGGTGAGCCTCGCCCGCGGCCGAGATCACCATGGACTTGCTGACGAAGCCGTTGAAGAGCGGAAAACCCGAGATCGACACCGCGCCCACCGCGTAGAGCGCCACCACCCACCTGAGCGAGCCCGCGACGCCCCCCAGCTCGGTGAGCTTGCGCCGACCGGTGGCGTGGATCAGGGCGCCAGCCCCCATGAACAGGAGCGCCTTGTAGAGGATGTGGCAGTAGGCGTGTGCGGCCGCTCCGTCGAGCGCCAGGGGGCTGCCGAGGCCGACCCCGGCGACCATGTAGCCGACCTGACTGACGATGTGGTAGGCGAGAAGGCGCCGGACGTCGTTCTCGAGCACGGCGTAGACCACCCCGTAGAGCGCCATCGCCACGCCCAGGGGAACGAGCAGCTCCGTCCCTGGGAAGACGCGGATCAGGAGGTAGACGGCCGTCTTGGTCGTGAAGGCGCTCAGGAACACGGCGCCGCCCACCGACGCCTCCGGGTAGGCGTCGGTGAGCCAGGCGTGGAGTGGCGGCACCGCGGCATTCAGCGCCACGCCGGTCAGGATCAGCCAGAAGGCCACCGGATCCGCCGTGCTCGGGTCCAGGGGCGTGACACGGAACGACCCGCCCCGGCTCACGTGGAGCAGGATCCCCGCCAGGAGGGTCGCCCCGCCCGCCGCGTGAACGAGCAGGTAGCGCGAGCCGGCGGCGAGGGCGCGAGGGGACGCTCCGGACCAGATCACGAGCAGCGACGAGACCGCCATCAGCTCCCAGCACGCGAAGAGCGTGAGCCAGTCTCCCGCGAAGATGACGCCGAGGGATCCGGCCGCGTACACCAGGGCCGCGGCCGACTCGGCGGCGCTGCGCTGGTGGAGCGAGTAGACCGACCCGATCAGGGCGATCCCGCACATGGCGAGGCCGAAGACCAGGCTCAGCGCGTCGACCCGGACGGTCAGGACCTCGAAGCCCCCCACGCTGGCGCCGGTCGTGGAACCGGGCTCCAGGGACCACCAGATCGCCAGGGCGAGGGCCGGTCCCGCCACCCGGAGGACGCGCTGCGCGATGCCTCGCGAGCCGGCCACCGCGAAGGCGGCGGCGAGGAGCGCCAGCGCGGGATGAGCCGCGCTCACGGCTCCCACTCGTCGCCATCGGGCTGCTGGATGCCGAGCCGGCCCAGACCCTTCGAGAGGACCACGATCGCGTAGCAGGCCAGGAGGCCGAAGACGAAGTGGAACCCGGGAATGGCGTGCCAGAAGCCTCCGGCGTGGTCCCCGTGAGCCAGGACCTCGACGCCGACGGCGAGCGCCAGGACCGCGGCGGCTGCAAGGCCCGCGCGGGTCAAGGCGCGCCTCCCGCGAGCTGCGGCGGGCTCGAGGCGATCTCCCCCGCGACCTGCCACGCGAGGCTGTGGAACGAGGCGACGGCATCCGGGAAGATGCCCAGGAGCAGCGCCGCCGCCGCGGTGAGGAGGAGCGGTCCCGTGAGCAAGGGCCCGGCCTCCTGAGTCTCCGTCGCCGTCGGGCCGTCGAAGAACGCGGCCCGCACGATCGGGAAGAAGTATGCCAGGTTGAGCAGCCCGGACGTCAGCAGCACCGCGACGTAGATCGGCTGCGAAGCGTCCAGGGCCCCGATCCCGAGCTGCCACTTGCTCACGAAGCCGGCCAGGAGCGGCGTGCCCGCCAGCCCGAGAGCTCCGAGCGTGAACGCTCCGAAGGTCAGAGGCATGCGCCGACCCAGCCCCTTCAGCTCGCTGATCCGGCTCAGGTGGTGCCGCGCGTGGATCGCCCCCGCGCAGAAGAAGAGAGTGATCTTCATGAAGCCGTGGGCGACCATGTGGAACACCGCCCCCGCGATGGCCGGGGCCGAGCCCAGGGCGGCCCCGAGCACGATGTAGGAGAGCTGGCTGACGGTTGAGTAGGCCAGCCGTCGCTTGAGCTCGTCCTGGGCCAGAGCCCGCACCGACCCTACCAGGATCGTGGTTCCCGCCAGGACGGCGAGAGCCAGGTCGAGGCCCAGCTTCGACATCAGGTCGATCCCGAAGACCCAGCCGACGATGCGGAGGCAGCCGAACACCCCCGCCTTCACCACGGCCACGGCGTGGAGCAGCGCGCTGACTGGCGTGGGCGCGATCATCGCGTCCGGCAGCCAGCCGTGGAGGGGCAGCAGCGCGGCCTTGGCGCCGCACCCGATCATGAACAGCACGAAGATTGCCACCAGGACGGCCGGTCCCGCCCGCCCCGCGAGGAAGCCCCCGGCGCGCAGCTCCTCCCCCGGAGCGATCGCCGCCGTCCACACCACGGCGACGAGGAGAGCCTGGCCGGCCAACATCGTGTAGGCGAGGTAGCGACGTCCCGCCCGCTTCGCCTCCGGGCTGCGTGAGTGGATCACGAGCGGGTAGGTGGCCACGGTGAGGACCTCGTAGAAGACGAGGAAGGTGACCAGGTTCGCCGCCAGGGCGATTCCGATCGTGGCCGAGAGGCAGACGGCGAAGGCGACGAAGTAGCCGGTCTGGCGGGGCTCCTTCCCGGCGCGCATGTAGCCGACCGAGTAGACGGAGGTGACCAGCCAGAGCGCGGATGCGAGAGTCGCGAACACGATTCCGAAGGCGTCGGCCCGAAGGTGGAGCGCGAACCCGGGAGCCAGCTCGAGGGGCGCCGCGTCGACCCGCTCTCCGCCGATCACCGTGGGCAGCATCGACGCGACCAGGCCGAGCTTGGCCGCAGCCGCGAGGAAGGTCCAGGTCTCGCGGAGCCCCGGGCGGCGCCGCGACGCCACGATCAGCGGGACGGCGAGCAACGAGACGAGAACGGCGGCGACGGGCCGGTAGGCGAGGTCGATCACGAGGGAACCGCCCCGGGGGCCGCCGTCATCGAACCGACGCCGGGAGCGCGTGGCGGAGCACGACCTCCACCAGATCCTGGTTGAACAGGCCGATCGCCAGCACGGCGGCGGTGAGGGTCACGATCGGGACCAGCAGCCGCGGAGGAAGCTCACCCCCCACCTCATCCGATGCCCGCTCCCCGAACCAGGCGCGCTCGAGAACGCCGAGGAGGTAGGCGATCCCGAGCAGGGTGCTCAACACGATGGCCCCCAGCCACCACCACGCCCCCTCCTGGATCGCCCCCAGGACGAGGTAGTACTTGCTGAAGAAGCCGGCCGTCGGAGGCAGCCCCGCCATGGACAGCGCCGTGACCGCCAGCGCCGTCGTGGTCACCGGCATCTGCCGGGACAGACCGCCGAAGTCGTCGAGCCGGCAGCCGCCCCGCCGCCAGAGCACGCCCCCCGCTACCAGAAAGAGGTTGGCCTTCATCACGGCGTGGCTCACGAGGTGCAGGAGCGCGCCGGTGAAGGCCGCCTCGTTCCCGATGGCGAGGCCCAGGAAGATGTAGCCCATCTGGGAGACGCTCGAGTAGGCCAGCAGCCGGCGGAAGTCCTGCTGGGCGATCGCCATCCCGGCTCCGGCCACGGAGGCCGCCGCGGCGGTCCAGCCCAGGATGCCGAGCAGGGTGCTCAGGGGACCGGCTGAGCCGACGACGTCGAACAGGATCCGGATCAAGGCGTAGACGCTCACCTTGGAGGCGACCGCGGCGACGAAGGCGACCACCGCCGGCGGCGCGTAGGCGTAGGCATCGGGGAGCCAGCCGTGGAGCGGGAACAGCGCGGACTTCGCAGCCAGGCCCGCCACGATCAGCGCGACGCCGAGGGTCACGAGGGGCGAGCCGGCGTGGGCGGGGAGCCGCGCCGCCATGTCGGCCATGTTCAGCGTTCCGGTGAGCGCGTACAGGTAGCCCACACCGAGCAGGTAGAAGCTGCCCGCCACGGTGCCCACCAGCAGGTAGCGAAAGCCCGCCACGCGGCTTCTCGCGTCGTGGGCGCCGAGCAGGGCGTACCCGGCGAGCGCGGAGATCTCGAGGAAGACGAAGAGGTTGAAGAGGTCGCCCGTGACGGCGATCCCGACCAGGCCCGCCACGAGCAGCAGGAACAGCGCCCAGAACACGCCCCCACCGGGGCGGTCGGGGCTCGGCACGCCCCAGACGGCGACCAGCGTCGCGATCGCCGCCACCAGGGAGGCGACGCTGCCGCTGAGCGGATCCACGACCAGCTCGATGCCGAAGGGAGGGGGCCAGCCGGCCAGGGCGTAGCGGACGGGTCCGGCGGCGAGGCTCGCCGCCAGGGCGCCGAGCGCCGCCGCCAGTGTGAGGAGCGAGGCGAGGATCGCGAGGCCGCGCGCCAGCGCCACCGAGGACCGCCCGAGGAGCGGGGCGATCATCGCGGCGGTCAGCGGCACCGCTATCGCGAGCAGCGGGAGATGGTCCCTCACTCCCGGAGCCTGCGCAGGATGTCGGCCTCGTCCAGGGTTCCGAAGTGGCGATGGATGCCGATGAGCAGCGCCAGCGCCAGGCCCGTGGTGGCCACGCCGACCACGATCGCCGTCAGCATGAGCGTCTGCGGCAGCGGGTTGACGTAGTCGGCGGCGACCACCTCTGCGTGCTCCGGGGCGAAGGGCGGAGCGGCGCCGGTCTTGGCCCCGAGCTGAATGAAGAAGACGATGATGGACGCCTGCAGGATGTTCAGCGACATCAGCTTCCGGAGCAGGTTCGGGCTCGCGATGAGGCCGTACAGGCCCACGAGCAGGAGCCCCGCGGTGAGCCAGTAGTCGAGCGGGAGAGCCGTCAAGCTCAGGATGCGGGCGGTCCGGGAGGCGGCGTCACGCCTCCCTCCGGGACGAGAGCGAGTCGAAGATGAGGACCATCACGCTGCTCACGGTGACCAGGACCCCCAGCTCGATTCCCAGGGAGCCGAGGGCCCTGCGCGCCGCGCCCTCCGCGGGGAGGGGCAGGGCCGAGTAGTCGAAGGCCGGCGCGCCGTAGGCGAGGCTGAGCCAGCCGATCCACGCGTAGGCCAGGCACCCCGCGCACGCCAGGCGCAGGGCGGCCTCCCTGGACAGCCCCCAGGTGCCCGGGCCCCCGACCAACCGGATCAGGATCAGGCCGGAGCCGAGGGCCGCTCCCGCCTGAAAGCCACCTCCCGGGCTGGTGTGCCCGTGAACGGCGACGTAGGCCGAGAAGGTGAGCAGGAACGGGGTCAGCAAGCGGACCATGGTTCCCAGCACCGGGCTGCCGAACGACGGGGTCACGGGGACTCGCTCTCCTCTTCCTGGTCGGTGCGCCGGCTGAGCAGGAGCACGCAGGCGAGCCCGGCCGCGAAGACCACGACGGTCTCGCCCAGGGTGTCGAAGCTCCGGTAGTCGGCCAGGACTCCGGTGACCATGTTCGGCGCGCCCGTCTCGGA
>Ga0299906_10003648_pt1 | contig 12691 bp, 11 predicted proteins | sample RVTome_14_FD_200259 | JGI IMG/M metagenome (GOLD analysis project Ga0299906, IMG submission 200259) | Soil microbial communities from uranium-contaminated site in the Upper Colorado River Basin, Wyoming, United States - RVT145D125 (version 2) ...
CGCCCGTCGGTCCGAGCGCCCGCTCGATGGCATCGAGGACGCTCTGACCGGGCCCCATCGGGTTCTCGTTGTTGGAGAGGTTGATCACCTGGTTCGAGGGGACGCCGGTCTGGGCGGCGAAGGCGATCGCCTCCTGCCGGCGCGAGCTCACGAACGTGGCCGCATAAGCGCCCGCGGCGCCGACGCCCAGAGTCCTCACGAAATCGCGTCGCGAAAGCGACATGGCAGCCTCCTTGTTCCGTTTCTCGTTAAGTGGTTTCCTCATGTCGCACCTAGATCTTTCCCTGAGGGCCCCGAGCGCCCTGCGGATTCGGCCCCGCATCGGTGGGCGCCGTTCCCAGCACCTGGCGGAACACTTCCGTCGCCCGCTTCATCTCGTCCATGGTCCCGATGGAGATCCGCGCGTGGGTCTTCTCGTACGGCGGAAAGTCGCGGCCCACCTGGACCTTGAACTTCGCGCATCCCTCGCGGAACTGCTTCGCGGGCATGTTGGTCTTCACAAAGATGAAGTTGGTCTGGCTGTCGGTCGCCCAATAGCCGGCGTTGCGGAAGAAGTCGAGCGTGTACTTCCGTACTTCGGCGTTGCGGGCGACCTCCTTGGTGAGGTGAGCGGGGTCATCGAGCGATGCGCTCACCGCGGCGAGGCCGAGGACGTTGGTCCCGAACGTCAGCTTGTACGGGGCGAGCTTCGCGATGGTCTCCTTGCCGCCGAGGGCATAGCCCTGGCGAAGCCCGGCCATGCCGAAGGCCTTCGAGAACGTCCGGCTGATGAACACGTTCCGATACTTGAGAGCGAACTCGGCGCCGCTCGAGTAGTTGGGATCGGTCACGTAGTCGTTGTAGGCCTCGTCGATGAGGACGTAGGTATAGGGCGATTCCTTGGAGACGTAGCGGACGAAGTCCGAGATGGCGGTCCGTCCGTGAGCCGTGCCCGTCGGATTGTTGGGGTTACAGAGGAATACCAGACCGGCGCCGAGCGCCGCCCCCGCCATTTTGTCGAGGTCGAGCCCGAGATCGTCCCGCATGGCGACGGTCTTCACCGGGACCCCGAAGTATTCGGCGTCGCGGACGGGATTCTCGTAGGAGCACTCTCCGCTCACCAGCGGCCGGTCCGGACCGCAGAACGCGCGGATCGAGTTTCGCAGGACCTCGGTCGAGCCGGGAGCGAGGACGACGTTCTCGCGCTTCGCTCCGAAGATCGTGCCGATGCGGGTCGCGACCGCGGTATCCGTGATCCTGCTGTTCATGGGATAGCGGTTCGATTCGCCGAGGTTCTCCCGGATGGCGGAGACCGCCGAGGGGCCGGGGCCCAACGGGTTCTCGTTGCTGCTGATGCGAATCTCATCGGCGTCGGGCGGCGGGACGAAAGGCAAGGCGAGGAATCCGAACTCTCCTTCGAGTGCCTCTCGTCCGCGAGCGGTGATGAACGCCGGTGACATTGCGCCGGCTCCGGGACCTACGGTGCGCAAGAACGCGCGGCGGGACAGCGTCATGAGATCCTCCTTGTCGACTTATTCAAAATCGTCTTTCGAGCTCGTGAGGGCAGGTAATATATGAGGTGAACCGGGCGCAATCGCGACGGGAGCACTCGAGTGCGATTGCGACGGCACGTGGACCCTCGGATGATGTCGAGAACCCTGAGTGCATTCGAAATACTTACCGCCAGAAGTTACATTAAATTACAACTGAACTCCGGGCAAAGCAAGCGGGATCATGCACGGAGACAATGGATGGAGGGCGTTTCTCGCCTACATTATTTAATAGTTCTCTCGGGGAATTCCAAATTCATGGGGGGATATGGGGATGGGAGGGATAGGGAGATAGACAGCTAAGCCACACGCCACAAGAGATGCGCGGCCACGGCCGATCCGACGATCGCTCCACCGTAACAAACGAGGTTCACGAACTCATTCAGGTGTTTGATCTGGAGCCCGTCGTAGAGGGTGTAGCGAAAGCGATGGGCTCCGTGAACGAGCGAAAGCGTACAGAAGCCGAAGAGGAAAACGCGCGCGAGCGGATGTCGGAGGAGTTCCAGGAGATGCTCGTGGCCGGGAGGCGAGAGCCATCCCAGGGGGAACGCAACTCCGAAGAGCAGGAGGAGGATAGGTGCCAGCAAAGCCGCCAGGACACCCCCGGCGCTGAAGAGCAACCACAAGAGAGGCTCGAACGATCGCTTGGCCATTCAATCCCCGAGAAGGAGCCACGCCACCAGCGCCGTCGCCAGTGCCCAGGCCAGGTAATTGGAGGCGGCAATCCAGGCTCCGGGGAGACGCCTCCCTCTCACATGCACCACCATCGCCTGGGGCGCCAGGCGGAACCAGGTGGCCGCGTGGAAGACGACGAACAACAGGCTCGTCAGATTCAAGAGCAGGACGGGCGTGCTCGCCGACCAGCTCAGGAATTGCCGATAGGAGTTATCCCCTTGGCTCACCGCATGAACGAGCAGGAGAAGAAAGGCCACGGTCCAGACGACGAAAACGCTACTCAACTCGCGCAGGATGAAGGCGAGATAGGACACGCGTTCCAACCACCAGTAGGTGGATTTCCGGCGCCTGAGCCAGCGAGGATGATACTCGGTGTAGCTGGCTCTCATGGAACACCCCAGGGCATCAAGAGTCTCTTGAGCGACGCGAGCGACGCGCTGAGCTTGTAGCGCTGGATGGCGCCGGCAGGATCGACGTCCTTCGGACAGACCTTGGTACATTCTCCAACGAAGGTGCAGCCCCAGATCCCCTCGTGCTGGGAGAGGATCTCGAGCCGTTCCGAGGCGCCTTGGTCGCGCCCATCGAGGTTGTAACGTTGCGCGAGCGCGATCGCGGCGGGTCCGATGAAATCGGGCTCCAGACCGTATATGGGGCAGGCGGCATAACACAGCAAACAATTGATGCACATGCTGAACTGCTTATACTCTTCGAGCTCCGAAGGCGTCTGCCGGTATTCGCCCTCGGAAAGGGGTTTTTCCTCCTTGCGAACGATCCATGGCTTGACCTCGGTCAGCTTCCGCATGAAGTCCCCGATCTCGACGACGAGGTCCCGGATCACGGGGAAGTTGGTCATCGGTTCCACCCGCACCGGGCCTGGAGCGTAGTCGGCGAGGAAAGTGGCGCAGGTCAGCTTCGGCTCGCCGTTGACGTTCATCCCGCAACTTCCGCAGACACCCATCCGGCAGGACCAGCGGTACGTGAGCGTTCCGTCCAGTTGGTCCTTGACGTAATTGAGGCCGTCGAGAACCACCCACTCCTTGTGGCAGGGCACTTCGTACTGCTGGAAGCTGATTGCGGACTCGTCTTCCGGACGGTAGCGCGCCACCGAAAGCGTGATTCGATCCGGCATCGGAAACTACCTCCCGTAGACCCGCTCCCCGGGGGGCCAGCGGGTAATCGTCACCGGCAGATACTCAATCCGGCATGAGTCATCGGAGCTCCGGTAGGCCAGCGAGTGGGCGAGGAAACGCTCGTCATCGCGACTGGGAAAGTCGGTGCGTTGGTGAGCCCCGCGGGATTCCTCCCGCCGCTCTGCGGAGCTGACGATGGCTTCCGCCACGTCGAGCATGAAAGACAGCTCCAGGGCCGCGACCCGCTCGGTGTTGAAGGTCCGACTGTGGTCTTCGATGGCAACGTCGGCGAAGCGCTCCTTGAGCGCGCCGATGGTCTCGACCGCCTGGCGCAGCGAGGCCCCCGAGCGATAGATGCCCGCGCTCTCCTCCATCGTCTCGTGCATCTCTTCGCGAAGGCTGGCGATGCGCACGCGGCCGCCGTTTCCGCCGAGGAGCGCTTCCAAGCGCCTCTGCTCGTCCTTCGCCTGGGCTAGAAGCTTTGGGCCGGGTTCGTGTTTGCGAGTGGAGGCGTATTCGGCAGCGAGACGGCCGGCCCGGGCGCCGAAGACCAGCAGCTCGGGGAGCGAATTGGATCCCAGTCGATTCGCGCCGTTGATGCTCACACAGGCGACCTCTCCCGCCGCGTAGAGTCCGCCGAGCGGCGTCGCCCCGTCGATGTCGGTGGAAACCCCTCCCATCATGTAGTGCGCCACCGGTCGCACCGGGATCAGCTCCTTCACCGGATCGACGTTCTGATACTTGAGGCACAGCTCTCGGACGAAGGGGAGCTTGGTGTTGATGATCTCTTCGCCCAGATGGCGCAGATCGAGGTGGACCACGGGGCCGTAGGGCGTCTCGATCGTCCGACCCTTCTCCACCTCTTTGACGAAGGCCTGCGAAAGGCGGTCCCGAGGCCCCAGCTCCATGCTGCGGAAAACCGGCTGAGGCTCCGGCTTCCCGAGGCCGTAGTCTTGGAGGTAGCGGTAGCCGTCTTTGTTGATCAAATACCCGCCCTCGGACCGCGACGCTTCGGTGATCAGGATGCCGGTGAAAGGTAGGCCGGTTGGATGATACTGAACGAACTCCATGTCCTTGAGCGGTGCTCCCGCCCGGTAGGCGAGCGCCATCCCGTCACCGTTCTTGATGTTGGCGTTGGTGGTGAAAGCGAAGACTCGGCCGCAGCCGCCCGTGCACAGGATGACCGCATTTGCGGTGATGGCCTCGATTCTTCCCGACATGAGATCGATGGCGACGACGCCCTGGACCCTGCCGTCGTCGACCAGGAGCTTGGTCACGAACCACTCGTCGTAGCGAGTCACGCTCGTATATTTGAGCGAGGTTTGAAACAGCGTATGCAGCATGTGGAAGCCGGTCTTGTCGGCGGCGAACCAGGTGCGCATCTTTTTCATACCGCCGAAAGGCCGGACGGCGATTCGGCCGTCGGGCTCGCGGCTCCAGGGACATCCCCAGTGTTCCAGGCGAAGGAGCTCTTGGGGAGCTTCCTTGACGAAGGCTTCCACCGCGTCCTGATCGCAGAGCCAGTCTCCGCCGGAGATGGTGTCGTACGCGTGCTCGTCGAGGCTGTCGTCCGGACGGATCGATCCCGCCGCCCCTCCTTCGGCCGAGACGGTGTGGCTCCGCATCGGATACACCTTGGATACCACGGCAATGCTGAGCCGGGGATTCGCCTCCGCGATGGCGATCGCCGCTCTGAGGCCCGCGCCTCCGCCTCCGACCAGCACCACGTCATGAGAAGCGCTCACCGCACGAATCTCCGTTCACGCGAGTCCCGACTCACGGCGCCGCTACTCCGAGGAGAGAAGCTCATCCACGAGAACGGTGCCGTCGTGATGCACCACCTTCGAGGAAACGGCTCCGTCGTGGAACTCGTGGCGAATGCTCTGGCAGCCGCAAGCGTAACGGAGCTCTTGGGTGAGCAGGACCTCTTCATCCCGATCCTGGTAGCTCTCTCCATTCACGCTCTGGCCGCACGGGGCTCGCTGGCTTTCGAAGCGAGTCGCGGAAATCATCCTTTCACCCTCCTTCTCCAGGCTCCGTCGTACCGGTGAGGACTGATAAAAGGCGGGACATCATAAACCGGGTGCCGTGGCAAAGGAAACACATAGGCAACCGGACCCCGATAAAGCCGCACGTTGCCGCACTGGGGTGATCTCTTCTATCCTCGTCGAGCGACGAGCGACTCGGGCCGTGATCGACATCCTCGTCGGTTATCGCCGCAGCGATGCGGCAGGGCATGCCCGGCGGCTCCACAAAGACTTCGCTCGCTCAGTTCTTTGACTCCGAGCGTCTGGTCTTTATTCCTGTCTCAGTGTTCGGATGGGATCGATTCGGCTCGCCCGCCTCGCGGGGAGGTACGTGGCGAGGAGCCCCGCGGCGGCGGCGACCACGACGACCGCGGCGAGGGTCAGAGGGTCGAGCTTCTCGACACCGAAGAGGAAGCTCTCGAACGTCCGGCCGGCGGCGACCGCGAGCCCGACTCCGATCGCGATCCCGAGCGCCGAAAGGCGCGCCCCCTCGCCGAGAACCAGCGAGAGGACGTCTTTCGGTCGCGCGCCGAGTGAAATGCGCACCCCGAGCTCACGCGTCCTTTGTCCCACGGCCTGCGACATGAGCCCGTAGATCCCGACCGCGGCGAGGCCGAGGGCAAGGGCGGCGAAGAACGCGAAGATGACCATCGTGAACCGTGGCGCAGCGACGCTTGCGGAGACCCTCTGGTCGAGAGTCGCGACGTCGCCGAGCGCCAGCTCCCGGTCGAGCGGTCCCACCGTCTCGCGAATCATGGCGACGACTCTCTCCTTTCGCTCCCGCGATCGGACCAGGAGGAAGAACTCGGGAAACGGCGCCTGAGAGAACGTGGGGTAAATGGCCGGGGGGACCTCTTCCGCGAGCCCCCGGAACCTCTCGTTTTTCACCACTCCGACGATCTCGCGGGTCAGGTCCCACTGAGTCACTCTCGCGCCGAGGGGCTCCTCGTCCTTGAAGTAGCGTTCGACGAAGGCCTCGTTCACCACGATGACCGCGGGGGCTTCCGGTCGTTCGTCGTCGTCCGATAGGTCGCGCCCGCGCAGTATCGGAAGGCCTACGGTCCGGAAATAACCGGGGCTCACGGTGCGGACACGGACCTCGTCTTCCTGACCGGGAGCGACGTCGGGGCGGCCCTCGATGGTGAAACGACTCGTCCAGCCGGCATCGAGCGGTGTATTGACGGCGATGGCGGCGGAATCGACTCCCGGCGCTTCGGCGAGCCGACTCAAGAGCTCGGTCTGAAACGCCCGCACCTGGTTCCACCGCGGCCACTCCGGGAACCTCTGGGGATAGCGAGAAGCGGGAAGATCGAGACCCACCGCGACCACGTTCGCGGCGGTAAACCCCGGGTCCACATGCAGCAGCCGCACGAAGCTTCGAATGAGAAGACCCGCGCCGAAGACCAGTACCACCGCGAGCGCGATCTCTCCCACCAGGAGTGCACGCCGGAGCCGGCCGCTCGAAACCCCGATTGCCGATCCCAGCGAGCCCCGAAGGTTCACTCGAGACCCAGCGAGCGCAGGGAGAATGCCGAAGACGAGGGCCGCGGCGAGGCAGAGGACGAGCGTGAACGCGAGGACGGTGCCGTTAATCTCGACGTTCGAAGCCCGGGGGAGATCTTCGGGCGCGAGCGCGAGAAGCGCGCGCCTGGCGGCGGCGGAAACCGCGAGCGCCAGGACGCCCCCGGCGAACGAGAGCGCCAGGCTCTCGATCAGCTGCTGGCGGACGAGAGTCCAGCGGTTCGCTCCTAGCGCGGACTGGATCGCGAGGTCTCTCGAGCGGGAGAGAGCCCGCGAGGAGAGGATGCCGGCCACGTTGACGCAGGCGACGAGGAGAACGAAGCCGACGGCCCCGAAGAGGAGGAGAAGGCGGTCTCGAGTATCTCCCACCGTGGACCGGTAGAGCGTCTCCGCCCACATGCCGCGGCCCAGGTTGTCGTCGGGATAGGCGGACTCGAGGCCGCTCGCGAGAGCTTGGAGCTGGGCGTTCACTTCCGTGAGAGGGATCCCTGGCTTCCTGCGAGCGACGACGGAGATTCCGTGGTTGCCGCGGGAAGCATCGCTCGGCGCTTCGAGAGGCAGGTAGAGCGCCACGTCGGAAGAGGGAAAGTCGAATCCGGCTGGCATCACCCCCACGATCTCGCGCGAGACTCCGTCGAGAACGATGCGCGTTCCCAGAGCCTCCGCGCTCGCGCCGAAGCGCGTCCGGAAGAGATCGGGACCCAGAATCACCACCGGGAGGCCGCCCTCGCGGTCTTCCTCCGGGCGGAAGCTTCGGCCGATGGCGGGGGAGACGCCGAGCACCTCGGACGAAGAGGCCGAGATGCGCACCGCGGTCATCCGCCTCGGCTCGTCGTCCTCGGACGTCCAGGTGGTGGTGACAACCGTGAACGCCGCCATGGAGTCGAAGGCTTCGTTCCCGTCTCCGACGTCGACGTAATCCGGAAGCGAGAAGCCCTCCTGAGTGGTGCCGCGAAGCCGGTCGTTCTCCCAGAGGCTCAGCAGCCGATCGGGATCGGAATAGGGAAGCGGCCGCAGAAGGACGCCTTCGACGACGCTGAAGATCGCGGTGTTCACGCCGATCCCGAGGGCGAGGGTGACCAGGATGACCGTGGTCGGACCGGGGGTCTTCACCAGCGACCGGACGGCGTGTCGGAGCTCTCGAATTATCGTACCCATGAGCGGGTGCCCTCCTTTAGTTCTCTCGACCATGAGAAGACGGCGGCATTGCTGCCTCACCTCGACCTCGTCTCCGAAGCGTGTCCGGGCCAGGTTGCGGGCCTGCGCTTCGGAGTACCCTCGCTTTCGATAGTCGCGGGTTCGCAGATCGAGATGAAGCTGGATCTCGTCGTCGATCTCGCCCTCGACCTCCGCGGAGTCGAGCAACGCGCGCAGCCACAGACGGAGCGTCCTCACGGCGACTCCAGGATCTTCTGGACCGCGGTCTGGAACCCCGCCCACTCCACGCGCTGGGATTGCAGCCTCTGTCTTCCGCTCCGGGTGATGCGGTAGAACTTGGCGCGGCGGTTGTTCTCGCTGGTGCCCCAGGACGACTGGACAAAGCCCCGGCGCTCCATGCGGTAGAGCGCGGGGTAGAGCGAGCCTTCGTCGACCTTCAACGCGTCGTCGGTAAGCTCCTCGATGCGCCGGCCGATGGCGTAGCCGTTCAACGGCTCCCCCTCGAGAAGACGGAGCACCAGGAGCTCCAACGTTCCGTGCAGAAGCTCCGAGCCTTGTGGCATGGCTTTCCTTAGATAATCTAAGGGAGCGTATGCCGGATTCCCCGCGCTGTCAAGAACCGGAGCTTGGGCTAAGATAACGCCTCGTGGAAACGCTCGCTCTTCTCGTTTCGCTCGCCGCCTTCGCCGCGGCGGAAGGAAAGCTCGACGTCGATACTCTTCTCGCCATCCGCCATCCTTCGGGCGCCGTCTGGTCACCCGAGGGGAGTCGCGTCGCGTTTCTCTGGGATCGAGCGGGGGTCCAGAATCTCTACCTCGTCGACCGGGTCTCCGGCTGGCCCGAGCCGCTGACCGATTACTCGAGCGGCCTCATGTCCGATCCGTTCTGGAGTCCCGATGGAAAGACCCTCTACTTCGAGCGGGAGGGCGAGCTCTGGTCGGTGATGGCGCAGAAGGGGAGCGCCCCCAAAGCAGTTTTCGGAACGGTGGCGCCCGAGTCCGAGGTTCGCCTGTCGCCGGATGGGACCGGCGTCGCGTTCCTGCGGCTCGGGGACGTCTGGGTGAAAGAGCTCGAGGGCGGCCGCGAGCGGCGGCTCACGGTCACTCTCGTGGCCGAATCGGGTCTCGTCTGGTCTCCCGACGGAGGGAAGCTCGCCTTCGGATTCTCCCGCGCCACGCCGCGAGAGGACGTCCATTCTTTCGTGGGCGAGAAAATCGCCTTCCGCCGCCTGGAGCAGGAGCCCGCCGAGATCGGTGTGGTCTCGCTCTCGGGGGGCGAAGTGGTTTCCGTGGCCTCGAGCCCGCTATCCGAGGAGTCCCCCCGGTGGATCGATGGGACCCGGCTCGTGCTCGAACGGTTCTCCTCGGACTACCGCTCGCGAGAGGTCCTCGCGGCCAACGTGGTGACGGGCGCGGTCGAGTCGCTGCACCGGGAGCACGATGAGAAGTGGTGGAGCCTCTCCTTTCTCGGAGCCGAGCCGCGGCCGTCTCCCGGCGGAAAGTGGGTCGCGTTCCTGAGCGATGAGAGCGGCTGGGACAGTCTCTACCTGGTCTCGAGCTCCGGGGGAAGGGCGTACAAGATCACCGAGGATGGCGAGGACGTGAGGCGATACTCGTGGTCGCCCGACGGCTCGCGGGTCGCCTTCGACACCAATCGCTCCCACCCCGGCCAGAGGCACCTCGCGGTCGCGGACGTTACCGACCCCGCGAGCCCTCGAGTTTCGATCCTGACCGAAGGAAGGGGAACGAACACCCAGGCGACCAACGCCGGAGGCTTCGTCCTCTCCCACGAAACCGGAGGCTGGTCTCCCGACGGACGAAGGCTCCTCTTCCAACACACGGATCCCGGCCGCCCCGCGGACGTTCAATGGATCGAAGCGGACAAGACGAGCGGGGGAGCCCCTCACGAGCTCACTCAATCGCTTCCGCCGGCGGTGGATCGAAACGAGCTCATCGAGCCCCAGCTCGTCCACTACCCCGCGACCGATGGGCGTGAGGTCCCCGCTTACCTCTTCGTTCCGAAGGACCTCGACCGCTCGCGAAAGCATCCGGCGATCGTCTGGATCCACGGGGACGGCATCGCCCAGAACTACGACGGGTGGCACGTCCGGCGCGACTACGCCGTTTACTACGGGTTCCATCAATATCTCGCCCAGCAGGGCTACGTGGTTCTCGCTCCCGACTACCGGGGGAGCATCGGCTATGGCCGGGAGTGGAGGGTCGCGCCGTACCGCGATCTCGGTGGCCTCGACTACGAGGACGTGGCCGCGGGGGTGCCTTATCTCGAGAGCCTGCTCTACGTGGACACCGATCGGGTCGGAGTCTGGGGGCTGAGCTACGGAGGATTTCTCACGCTCCAGGCGCTCACCCGCGATCCGGAGCTGTTTCGATGCGGTGTCGACGTCGCCGGGGTGCAGGACTTCCGCGACTGGTTCCGCGATCCCGGCGGCAACTGGGTTCTCGGAAGGCTCGGGGACCCGCGCGAGAATCCCGCGGCCTACCTGCAGGCGGCGCCGATCGAGCGCGTCGACCGGATCGCCCGTCCGCTCCTGGTCCTTCACGGAACCGCGGACGTGAACGTGCCTTTTCTCGAGTCGGTGAAGCTGGTGGACGAGCTCACGAAGAAGGGGAAGGATTTCGATTTCGTGGTCTATCCCGGCGAGTTTCACTACTTTCACCGCGAGCACGTTCTCCGCGACTTCTTCCGCCGGGTGGAGGTTTTTTTCGACCGGCATCTTCGGGAGTGAGGCTAGAAGCCTTGAGCCGGAGTGGATCTTCACAGGTGAGTCAAGTTTGGGATCGGGAAGACTGGCCACAGAGACACCGAGGCACAGAGAATTCCGGATGATGGGTATTGCATCAGCCGAAACTCTGTGTCTCTGTACCTCTGTGGCCAATCCCCCTTGGGATAAGGGGATAGGGGAGATAGGGAGATAAACCGGTCAATCGTTCCCGATTCCGTACTCATAAACTGGGTTGGCCGAGGAGCCTCGTCTCGGGTAATCTGGCCCCGGACGAGGACGAATTGAAGTCGACGGAGCGGCGAGAGGAGCTCAACATTCTGGGGGCGTACCTTCAGGAGCACGGGCTCAAGCATTCCCAGCAGCGCGAGACCATCCTTCAGCATTTTCTCGACACCGGCGGCCACATGACCGTGGACGACCTCTACCGGGTGATCCATCGCAAGCACCCGGGCATCGGGCGCACCACGATCTACCGGGCGCTGAAGTTGTTGGTGGACGCCCAGCTCGCTTCCGCCATCGAGCTCAAGGACGGGCTCACCCGCTTCGAGCACAAGTACCGCCACGCGCACCACGACCACATGATCTGCACCGAGTGCGGCACCATCCTGGAGTTCCTGAGCCCGGAGATCGAAAGGCTTCAGGACGAGATCGCCGACGCCTACGGCTTCACCATCGACTCCCACCGGCACCAGATCTTCGGGCAGTGCCAGAAGTGTACCCGGGCGAAGGCCGCGGCGCCCGCGCGGGGGAAGAAGGCCAAGGCGTAAGGCCTCAGCCCTCGTGGAGCTCTTCGATCCGGGCCGCGAGCTCGGTGAATTTCTCCAGGTAGGCGTCGAGGAGCTCCTTCGCTTCGGGATCCAGCTCCTCGAAGGCGAGGCCGACACCCGAGATCTTGCCGCTTCCCCGGCCCCCGCCTTTGCTGCGCCAGGCGACGCGGGTCATGGCGCGAAGCTCGCCGATGCGCCAGGGCAGGATGGCGCGAATCTCGACCTCGGTCCCGAGCGGGGGCGGATCGTCGACGGCAAGAAACGCGCCTCCGGCGCTCACGTTGGTGAGATAGCCCTCCCGCCGATCGGAGCCCACGGTGAACGCCGTCTTGATCACCAGCGGCCCGAACCTCGGGTGAATCCTCTTCTCGATCATCGGCCGTTGCGAACGATGGGAGTGAGCTCCTGGGTGAGAGGCCCCTGGTCCTCGAGGGAGTAGCGGCTCTCCATCGATTGAAGCCTGCGATGAAGGGACGCATTCTCCAGGGCCATTCCCGCCTGCACCAGGAAAAGCGAAAGGCCGGTGAGCTTCGAGAGCGGAGCGCCAGTGGTGGGGTTGTCGCAGTAGAGGACCGCCAGCACCTCGTGGTTGTGGAGCAGCGGAAAGAGGGCCTGCTCCCGGGACCTTCCCGGATCGAGGGCCGCGAGCACCGGCTCTCTCCCCTCGGTAACGCGCACCGGGCTCCGGGAGTAAACCACCTCCGCGAACGGCTGGACGTGCTGGAGCTCGAAGGCGATCGCGCGCACCTCGTCGATCACCTCCGCCGTGGGCCTCCCGTGGTGGACGCCGGCGAGACCGCAGGCCCGGCCGTCCTTCACCAGGAAGAGAACGGCGCGCTCGACGTACTTGGAGGCGACGCGAAGGATCATGCGGGTGATTCCAGTGGCCGGCGCCGCGAGCTGATCGGTCATGGTCTTCAAGAAATCGAAGATCGCCTCGTGGTTCAGGCTGGGCTCCTCGGGCGCCGCCGTCGGCGGGTCGCGCGTAACCACGGCGATGTCGGAAAGCTCCCGGCGAAGCGCGCGGGCGAACGAGCGCAGATCCGCCCCGTACTCCTCGGGGTCGAGCTTGGTCAGCGTCGGCTTGAAGGCGATCTTCTGGACTCCGAGGCGCCGCGCGCGCGCGCGCGCGTCCGTCGAA
>Ga0299906_10003649_pt1 | contig 12691 bp, 4 predicted proteins | sample RVTome_14_FD_200259 | JGI IMG/M metagenome (GOLD analysis project Ga0299906, IMG submission 200259) | Soil microbial communities from uranium-contaminated site in the Upper Colorado River Basin, Wyoming, United States - RVT145D125 (version 2) ...
GGGGTGCGACCGGCCGCGCAGAGCCCTCCTCACTCCTCACTCCTCACTCCTCACTCTTTACTGTTTGCTCCCCACTTCTCACTGCCGTATAACGGCCACCGCGACATCCCCCACGATCTGCAGGCTCTCGGCACTGACCTTGTCGACGGTGTCATCGGTGGTGTGCCAGGCGGGATAGTCGAGATCGATCACGTCGATGGCGCGGATGCCGGCGTCCAGCAGCGGGATGTGGTCGTCGGTGACGGTATACAGGACCTCGTCGTGGAACACGTTGTCGTATCCGAGCTCGTCGCGCGCGACGCGCCAGACGCGCTCCACCACCTCGGGCGCGCGGGCTACGGAGTTCCCCTCTTGGTAGATCTCGAGATCGCGGTCGCCCACGAGGTCCCACACGACGGCGAACAGGGGTCGCCCGGCGGCGTCCGCGAGCTGGGCGGCGTAGTGGCGGGAGCCGAGCAGCACGTCTTTCGCGACCGCGAAATCGCCGTAGTCCTCGCCGTCCACGAACAACAGATCGACGCCCACCTCCGGGGGACGGGCGCGCAGCGCATCCGCGACGCCCAGCAGGACCGCGACGCCGGAGCCGCCGTCGTTGGCCCCTGGAACCGGGAGGCGCTGCTGGCCCAGGTTGGCGCTGTTGTCGGCGTGGGGGCGGGTGTCCCAATGGGCGACGTACAGGATGCGATCCGGCAGGCCCGGCCGGAACCGGCCGATGAAGTTGCGGAGCCGGAGCGTGTCGCCGTCGACCGTCACGTGGTCGAAGGCCTGGACCTCGACGGTGTCGGCGGTCGCCTCGAGGCGGCCGCGGATCCAGTCACCGGTTTGGCGGTGGCCGTCGGTGTTCGGTATCCGCGGGCCGAACTCGACCTGGGTGACGACGTAGCCATACGCAGCCTCGCCATCGAACTCGCGGTCGCGTGGGCCCCTCGCGCCGCAGCCCAGGGCGAGGAGGAGGATGACGGCGGCGAATCGCATCATCGGAGTTGTCCGGCGAACAGGTTGATGTCGGCGAAGATGGTGAACACGATCTGCGTGAGCTGGTTCGACAGGTGGCGCTGGTCGGTCACGACGTAGCTGAACGTGGCACCGCCCCGCAGGCTCTGCGACAGGCCGGTGTCCATCCGCACGTCGAACTGCCGGCGCCGGGAGTCCGACACCGGAGTGCACTCGTCGGTCCCCATGCCGCGCAGGCAGACGGCCAGCGTCGAGGCGTTGAACGCCATGGTCGTCTGAATCGCGTTGGGCAGGCGCACGAGGCTCCGGGGCGGCCGGAACGAGAAATTGAGGCTCCCGCCCCACGCCTCCCGATCGCTCTCGGTGATGTTGCCCGACGTGACCGACTCGCCGGTGACGCTCGAGTACTGCCCCGTCGTCGTGATACCGCGAGCCCACGCGAGGGTGACCGACGGGGCGAACGTGGTGGAGTTGTTCTCCGTGATCACGTCGCGCGGGCTGTCCACGTCCGCGCCCAGGACGGGCTGCCGGCTCGACGTCTCCACCAAGCGGTACTGCGTCTGGGCAGAGATCGTGGACAGGAGGCCCAACCAGCTCGGGCTATAGACCCAGGAGGCGTTGAACGACGGCCACTCCCGCGTGCGTTGAATCACGCGCGTCTGGTCGGCGCCGCGCCGGGACCACGTCGTGATGTCCTGGTCGCGATAATTCAGGCGTAACTGCGTACCGAGCGGCAGCCGCGTGCCGCCCGAGGCGGTGATGGTTGCGACGTCGGCCGCCGCCGTGGCGGGCGTGCCGTCATGGAACCGGAAGTCGTTCAGCCCCCCCAGAGCGAGGTGGAACCCGAGGTCGGGCGAGAACGGGGCACGGTCGAAGCTCGAGCGTCGCTCGAGGCGGTGGGAGACGTCGGCGGGGAGGAGCCCCCGGAACAGCCGGGTGACAAACCCGGAATCGCCGGCGACGCCGCGGACCAGCTCGCCCAGGTCCACCGTGGACCCCAGCTCGCGGACGCGGGAATTGCTGAGCGTCTCGGGCACCCGGAAGGCACCGGAGGAATCAGCCCCTTCGCGCACGGGGTCGCGGGCGTGGGGATCGCGGTTGAACGCGAAGGTGCTCGAGAGCACGGCCCGGGGACGGAGCCAGCGGCTGAGCACGGGTGCCACGTTGAGGGCCGTTGAGAACGTGCGGAGCCGCTCGAAGCCCACGTCGGCACCGAGCATGGCGCGGCGCTCGCCCTCCAGCAGGCGGCCGATCGTGGTGGTGTCGCTGTAGTCCTGGAGGTCGCGGGTGGTAGCGTAGTTGAGCCGCAGCGAGAGCGTCGAGTACGGCCGGATGTCGAGCCCGAACTCGTTGCGCCACGTGTGGATGGCGCTGCGTAGCGGCGGGAGCTCGTCGTCGCCGGCAACCACCACCGGCACCCGGAAGGCGAACCGGTCGGAGACGTTGTTGGTGAGCGTGGTGGCGACGCGGATCTGCGCCGGATTCCAGCGCAGCCGGGACGTCCGGATACCCTCACCGAACGCGCTGTTCTTGAGGAAGCCCGGGAGTTTGTCCACGAACCATTTGAGGAAGCCTGGGGCGCCGGCGGTGGTGCGCGCGCCGGCGAGGTTGTTGTACTCCGCGTTCACCTGGCGGTTGACCGTTTTGGCGCTGGAGAGCGACGTGACGTCGCTGGCCGCCTGATACAGGAACCGGACCGAGACCGGGTCGGCCAGCGCGCGGGTCAGGAATCCCTGGCCGCGCTGCATGCGCCGCAGCGAGACGTCGAGGCTGGTGGCCCGCCCCCGCGGATTCCGCAGGCCGGGAAGGGCGTCCGCGCGCACGTCGGTGCGGTTGACGTAGAACGGGGCGTTGTTGGTCCGGACGTACTGGAACGTGACCGGGACGCTCAACCCGAGGCTTTGCGGGAGCAGCTTGTCTGCGCGGAACAGGGTGCGGAACTGCATCGCCTGGTCGGCGACGTAGCTGGGGTCCTCGCCGATCTCCCGGAACCGGTCGTCGCGCCGCGAGAAGCTGATCCCAATCTCGGCCACGTCGGCGGCGGCGAGCCGGGCGTCGATGGCGGTCGCGATCCCCATGTCGTCCACCACCTGGCTGAGCCGGATGTCGTCCACCCACAGCTCCGCCTGGGGGATGGCGACCGTCTCCCCGACGCGCAGCATCCCCACCGCCACCTCCGAGACCCGGGCCAGGTTGGGCGGCGACACCGCGGGATCCAGCATGTGGACGACGTACGGTCCGTCGCACGCCACGAACGCCTCGGGATCGCCGCCGCACTCCGCGGCGCCGGACGGCGCGTCGCCGCGCAGCCACCGCACCTCGACCTGCGCCCGCAGTTCGAGCCAGCGGTCGAGATCGATCACGACCTCCGGCAGCCAGTCCGTGGTTTTGGCCGCCGTGCGATACATGTAGAAGTTGTTCTCGTCTCGCCCCACCTTGATGAAGAACTCCAGGTCGCCGTCCTCCCAGCCCGGCCCCCGGCCGCGGGCCCATACGCGGAGCTGCCGGTACTTGAGGAAGTTCCGGTCGGCCTCGTCGGTGAAGCGCCGCAGCGCCTCGGCCCGCTCGCCGGTGCGCAGGTCCTCGGCGAGGAGCCGCAGCGAGCGCTCGTTCACCTGCCGCGGCCCCACCTCGAATTCGGTGCCGCGGCGGTCGGCCTCGTCGAACGTGCCGGGCGGCGGCTCGTAGCCGAGGTCCTGGTTCTCGGTGCTGACGATGGAGGCGATCACCTCGCCGCGAGGCTCGCCCCGGCTTCCGGCGATGCCGACGATGGGGGTGGCGGCCCGCTTGATCCACGGCGCGCCCACCAGCCGGAGCCGGGCGAGCGCCACGAAGAACTGCTGCTCTTCCGGCCCTTGATCGGGCGCCACCATCGTGAGGCGGAGCGCCTGGATCTGGCGGATGTTGGGGAGGCCCACCTGGAGCGAGTCCTCGCGGAACGGAATCCGGTACAGCCGCCACGTGAGGGGCCGGCCGTTCCCGTCCAGGTGCGTCACGCCTTCGCGCACGAAGAACTCCTCGCCGCCGATCGGGAACACGTAACGGAAGACATGTTCCTCGGCGGCGCCAACGTTCACGTCGAGCCGGTTGTCGCCGTTGATGTCCTCGGTGTCGAGCCGGCCGTTACGGCGCGTGCAGATGGTGGCGAGGTCGCCGAGCGGGAACACCGCCAGGCCCACGGCGTCGCTCACGTCGCACATGGCGAAGTCGGGGACGGGTTGGCCGGTCCCTTCGTCGAGGATCGACTCCAGCAGGTCGCCCCGGATCCCGATGTCGTCCACCACCGCGTTGAACACGTTGGTGAGGGGGTCCTTCTCGGTATCGAGCACGCCTTCCCCCACCAGGCGGAAGCCGCTGAACGTCGTGTCGCCCGGCGCCGCTTCCCGGAAGCTCTCCGGCGCGAAGTCGACCGCGTCCTCGAACACCGCGCCGAAGTCGAAGACCAGCGTGGCGCCGAGGTTCTGCGCCGTGCGGTCGGCGTTCTCCAGCACCCAGAACTCGAGGAACTCCACGCGCGACAGGTCGGCGCCCACGCCGGAGCCGCCGCCCAACGGCTGCGTGATACTGCGCCAGCGGGGTCCCGGCGTGTGCGGCAGAAACCAGCGCGGCGCCCCGGTATCGGGGTGCGGCGCCCCACCCACGGTATCCGGCTTCATCGTGAGCCATAGGACGGGCTCGATCGTGAACCCCGCTCCGGCGAGCACGATGGTGGAGTCGATCTCGCGCGGCTCGAACTCCAGCACGGCACCGTTGGGATCGATGATCGCGTTCTGCCACGTCAGCGGCACCGCGTCGAAGGGCGAGAACGCTCCCGAGGGATCGAGGTGGGTGGTCGGTAACCCGCGGCCGGACGCCGGAGCGCTCCCGAGCTGGAACTCCCGCTCGAGCAAGGTGATAGGCGTCCCCGATTCGCGCTCGAACTCCTCGATGAAGGCGACGCCCTGCTGGTTGGGGTTCGGCTGCGACATCGCGATCTCGGCATCGATGTCGAGCCGGGACGGCACGTCGGTTTCGATGAGGGGGAGCGCGTTGAAGAAGTTGGTCACCGCGTTTGGCCGGAACTCGAGCTCGGCCGCCAGCCCGCCCATCATGTGGGACTGCGGCTCGAAGCCGAGCTGGGGCCGCGTGAACACCGTGCGCTCGCGCTGCATGATCCCGATCGCGTGGAGCCGGCCGTAGTGGCCCAGCGCATACGTGGCCGCCAGGCCGAGCAGGGTCTTGGGGGCCACGTCGAACAGCTGGTTCTCCTCGAACCGGGCTTCCACCTCCGTCGGCCCGAAGAACAGCGAGTCGGGGTTCACGAAGGTGACCACGCCGAGCTGATAATCGATCTGGTAGTCGACCCCGCGCTGGAGGGGCTGGCCGCCCACGAGGAGGCGCTCGCTCCCCTCGCGGACCTGGATGGCGCCGAGGCTGAGGGTGGAGCCGTCGCCGGCGCCGCTCGCGTCGTAGTGGAACGCCATGGTGAACCGCGGGGCCGGCCCCTGCGAGAACAGCAGATACGTCGGCGTCAGGTAGAGCGAATCGCTCCGTTCGCCGGCCTGGAGCCGGGCCGAGTCCGCGAACGGCTGCAGGTGCGGGAACATCACGAAGTAGTCGCGCACCGGCTCGCCCTGGTTGGGGTCCTGCGTGCGCGGGAACACCCGGTTGAACTCGTCCAGCGTGAACGGGTCGTTGGACACGGCGAGCCCGAGGAGCGACAGGTAGGTGCCCGACTCGCTGAGCGGCTGCTCCGACTCGTTCACCAGAATCGCCAGCTGCAGGCTGCTCCGCAGCACGTCGCTCCCGCCCACGCGGTACACGTTGCGCATCTCGTAGAAGAACGTCGGCGCGTCCGGGCCGCGGCGCGGCTCGTGGATCAGCTCGAGCGTGTCGCCGTCGCCGTCCAGTGCCGGGAACGTTCCCACCGTGTCGCCCGCCACGGTGACGTAGGAGACCGCCAGGAAGTCCTCCGTGTCCACGCGGGCCGCCATCGCGAACCAGGTCCCGGACGGATCGAGGTAGTAGTCCCGCCCTTCCACCAACAACTCCCACGGAAAAGGCCCCACGCGCTGCGGGCTGTCGTCGCGCTGCGCCACCGCGTCGATGCCGCCCAGGTTGGTGTTCTCCTCGCCCCGGCTGTCCTGCGCCCGCAGGCGGTACACGCGCACCTCGGCCAGGCGCAACGCCGGCGGGAGCGCCGAGCGGTCGACGTTCAGGACATCGACCGCGGGATACCCGGGCAGCTCGCGCGGATTCACCACGAAGAAGAACCGGCCCGACACGAAGTCCAGGTCCCGCGACTCGAAGTCCACGGGTTGGCTGGTGGTTTCGCCCACGGTGAACGTCCGGGAACGCAGGGACGACCCGCGCTGTTGGGCGAAGATGGAGCGGAGCTCGACGGGACCGATCTGCGCCTCGGCCTGGACCCCGAACGAGTTGGCCGGAATGGCGGCGCTGATGAACCTGGACGGCGGCGCCCGGAACGTCACGTTGCCGAGCTCTACGCGCCGCAGGATCTCGTCCTCGAGCCCCTGGTACCACACGTTGATGTTGTTGTTGGCGTCGAACTCCCGCTCGCTGTCGAAATCCACGTTCACGTGGATCCGATCGCTGACGACGCCGCCGGAGCGCACGCGGAACTGCTGGTCGAACGACGGCGTGGGGAAGCCTCCCTTGCATCCCGAGGCCGGATTGCTCACGTCAACCGCCGTGCAGCGGTTGTTCTTGAGCTTGTCCATGTTCATCTCGAGGTGCGCATTGAGGTCCAGGCCGAGGTCGGCGTAGCGGCCGAGGGCCTCGAATACGTTGTCGGCCGGCTCCTCCGCCTCCACCGGAGGGGGCGCGACAACGGGCGGCGGCGCGACGGGCGCCGCGGTCGTGTCCGGACCTTCCCCGAGCTGCGGCACCGCCGCCGCCGCCTCGTCCCGCACCCGCCGTTCCCAGCGGGCGGCCCGAGCGCGGTCGAGCGCGGCCAGCACCCGCTCGGCCCAGCGGTCGGCCACGAGGCCGGCCGGCGTCCACAGCCCGAGCCGCCCCCCGGGCTCGAGCGCCGGGAGCCGGTGCAACGCTATCGTGTCGCCCGGCAGCCGTATGGTAATCCTGGGGGGCTGCGTTGCGGCTTCCTGGGCCTGGAGTGATGCCGCCGCGACAACGGACAACAGGCCGCAAAGGCGTATGGCGTATGGCGTATGGCGAATCGCGCGGAGGAGCGGGGATCGATGAGCACGACGCCCGCCCGAAGCGACGCGGCCCGCGTCCCAGGCGTTAGCCTTAGGATGGCTCAATGCCATACGCCATACGCTATATGCCACTGGCCAGCATGGAGGGGGCGCGACACCTTGGGCACGGGAGAGGGTACGCGTAACGTGCGGCGAGTGTTCCACAATCTAACCGGAGTCCCAAGTCGTTACAACCAGCAGGTTTACAGGCATATGGCCTATAGCGTATGGCACATGGGTCATCAGGTCGAGCGCAGCGGGACGTCTTCCGCCGCGGGCGACCGCTGGCCAGCGCCTACCATACGCCATAGGCTATACGCCATAGGCCATATGCACTCCGTCACCAACCCATCCCGATGAAGACGCTCAGCCGCTATCTCCTCGCGCAGCATGCCTGGCCGTTCGTCTTCGCGCTGTCCGCGCTGACAAGCATCCTGCTGCTGAACCAGGTGGCGAAGCGGCTCGAGGACCTGCTGGGCAAGGGCCTGCCCTGGACCGTGATCGTCGAGTTCTTCGCGCTCACGATCCCGTTCATCATCGCCATGACGCTTTCGATGGCGGTGCTCGTGGCGGTGCTCTACACGTTCAGCCGGATGGCCGGCGACAAGGAGATCACGGCGATCCGCGCAGGCGGCGTGTCCCTGGGACAGCTCATGCGTCCGTTGCTCCTCGCGGCCACGGCCGTGGCGCTGGTGGCGTTCTTGTTCGGGGACCAGGTTCTGCCGCGGTCAAATCACCGCCTCCGCACTTTGATGTCCGACATCTTCCGCACGAAGCCCACGTTCTCCTTGAAGGAGCACGTGATCAACGACGTGCAGGCGGGGCGGTTCGCCCTGCGGGCGGCGCGGATCGATCCGGCGACGTACCGCATGCGCGACGTGACGCTGTACGATCTCACGAATCAGGACCAGCGGCGGATCATTTACGCCGACAGCGGCCAGATGGGGTTCGCGCCCAATCAGGAGGATCTGCACCTGCTGCTGTACGACGGATCCATCCACGAGTATGACCGCTCAGACCTGAAGACGTTCCAGCATACGGCCTTTGGGCAGAACGAGATCCTAGTGCGCGGGGTGGGAAGCGAGTTCGTGCGGCGCGAGGAGGACGACTACCGCGGCGACCGGGAGATGGGGATCTGCGAGCTGGAGGGGGTGGTGCGCACCGCCCGTCAGGACGCCTGGCGCTCGGAGCGCCGGGCGGAGACGGTGCGTCACAACGCGCTCCGCGCGCTCGCCGGCCTCCCCGCTCTCGAAGCGGACAGCGTGGCGCCGGAATTCGCGCCCGGGTGGTATTGCCGGGCCCTCGGGGCGGTCGCGTTGCTGGCGCAGCCCGGCCCACTGGCGGCGGACCAGGAGGGGGACAGCGTAGCGCAGCAGGGAGCCCCCATCCGAGCGCCGCCCGACAGCGCCACCGCGGCCATCCACGACACGGCCCGGGTGGCGCGGGACGGCTCGCAGGCTCCGGCCGTCACGCGCCCGGTGCGGCCGCTCCGCCCTGTCGGCCGTGCCCGCACGCCCGAGACGTACCAGCGCGAGGTCCAGATCCAGCGCGACCGGGCGGACGCGGCGCGCGTGCGGGCGGCGGTGTACCGCGTCGAGATGCACAAGAAGTACGCGATTCCGGCGGCGTGCATCGCCTTCGTGCTGGTGGGGGTGCCCATCGCCCTCCGCTTCCCCGGTGGCGGCGTGGGGCTGGTCGCCGGGGCGAGCATGGTGATCTTCGGCCTGTATTACGTGGGCCTGATTGGCGGCGAGACGCTCGCGAACCGCCTCATCGTGCCACCGTTCTGGGCGATGTGGGCGCCGAACGTGATCACCGCCGCGCTCGGCGCGTGGGGCCTGTGGGCGGTCCGCCGCCAGGGAACCGCCCGCGGCCGGCCGCCGAGGCGGCAGCGGAGGCGCTGGTGATGCCCGGCATCCTCGACCGGTACGTGCTGCGGGAGTGGACCAAGATCTTCGTGGTCACGGCGCTGGGGTTTCCCCTCATCGTGATCCTGATCGAGCTGGCGGACAACCTCGACCAGTACCTGCTCAAGGGACTGGCCGCCCGAGAGATCGCGCTCGGGTCGTTCTACGGCCTCCCGGACAAGGTCTTTCTCGTGCTGCCGGCCGCGGTCCTGTTCGCGACCGTCTTCAGCCTTGGCGCCATGAGCCGCCACTCGGAGCTGACGGCGTCCAAGGCGTCGGGACGCAGCTTTCACCGGACGGTCGTGCCGGTGTTGATGGCGGCGCTCGGGGCGGCGGTGCTGGGGTTTGCGATCGGCGAGATCGCCCCCCCGGCCACGCAGCGCCAGGTCGAGCTGCTGGATCAACGCGCGAGCCGCAACCAGACCAGCAAATTCAACTTCGTGTACCGGGCCGAGGAGGGCTGGACCTACGCGATCCGCGTGTTGGACGTGGAGCGCGGGCAGATGCGGGACGTGGTCCTCGAGCGGGAAGGGACGGGCGCCGCATATCCCACGCTGGCGATCCAGGCGCCGACGGTGGCGTACGACACGGCGGGCACCATGTGGACGCTGGAGCGCGGGCGGTTCCGGATCATCGCCAGCGAGGTGGAGCCGGATCTCGCGTTCGCGTTCGACTCGCTCCGGCTGCGGAGCCTCGACGAGCACCCGTCGGATCTCCTCGTGGAGCCGAAGAAGCCCCAGGAGATGCGCTACGCCGAGCTGGGCGAGTACGTCGAGGCATTCGAGCGCTCGGGCGGCGACGGCCGGCAGCTGCGCGTCGAGCGCGCCCTCAAGCTGGCCGTGCCGTTCACCTGCCTCATCATCGCCGTCTTCGGCGCCCCGCTCATCGCCAGCGCGCCGCGGGCGACCGGTGCGTTCGGCGTCGCGGTGTCGCTCGGCACCACCGTCGTGTTTCTCCTGCTGGTGCAGCTCTCCCGCGCCATCGGCTCGGGCGGGCTGATCCCGCCGGCGGCGGCGGCGTGGGTGCCGAACGCGCTGTTCGGGATTGCGGGAGTGTGGATGATGAGGCGGGCGCCGACGTGAGGGTCGGCGGTCGGCAGTTGGCAGTCGGCCTAGGTTCGGTGACACTTTCCGCTCGCGCTCCGTTCCCTACTACCCACTACCTACTGCGACTGCCGACTGCCTCAAAAACAACGGGGGCCCTCGCGAGCCCCCGTCGTCGTCCGTACCCTGATCGCTGCGATCAGAACGTGTACCGGACTCCCAACTGCATCTGCCAGCGCGACCCGTACGTACCGAAGTCGATGAGCTGAGTGCGCCAGAACTCGTTCATGTCCTCCACGCCCGGGACGTCGTCCGTGCCCGCGAAGGTCGGGAAGCGGAACGTGTAAATGGGCGTGAGGTCGGTCTCGCTCACGAACCGCTCGAAGCGGAGCAGGTCCACCGTGCGGAAGCCCGGATTGTAGCGCAGGCCCCACTCGGAGTTGAGCAGGTTCGTGAAGTTGAAGATGTCGAGCGTCAGAGCCAGGCTGTTGCGCCGGCCGCCGAGGTTGGCGAACAGTTCCTGCGTGAGTTTGAGGTCGATAACGTTCTCGAACGGCGTCCGTTGCGCGTTCCGCTCCGCGTAGTCGCCGCGCCGGTCGCTCAAGTAGGAGTCGTTCGAGATGAACGCCTCGAACGCCGCTTGCTGCTCGGCGGCGGTCGCGATGACATTGCCGCCGCTGATGACGTCGGTGAACATCAAATCGCCCGCGTTCATGGGAACGAACGCCAGCGGCGACGTGCCACTGCCCTCGCCGGTGAAGCCAAAGTTGTTCCCGACGATGAACGAATACGGCCGCCCCGACTCGGCGGTGTACACGGCGGAGATGCTCGTGCCGAGGTTGCCCAAGAACTCCTTGCTGAAGGTCACGAGCGTGAGGATCCGGTGGCCGATCGACCAGTCCGACCGCGCGAGCTCCAGGTTGTTCAGCCCGTTGACGTTCTCATTGAAGCGGAACGTCGAGGAGATCTGGTCGGACGTGGCGTCGTTCAGCGAGTAGGAGTCGCCGTACGTGTAGTTGATCCGGGTGTTCAGCGCGCCGTTGAAGAAGTCGCGCCGCAGCCCGAAGTTGATGTCGTACGCATACCCCTCGCTCGTGGAGCCCACCACGTAGATCCCGTTGCCGTAGCGGGGATCGATGACCGTCGCGTTCACGTCGATGCTGTTGAAGAACGTGTTGTAGCCGTAGAAATAGATCGGGCGGTTGTCCGGCCCGTTCAACGTGGCGTTCTGCGGCCGGTAGTTGACGTTCTTGATGAGGATGTTGTCGAGCGTCTTGGTGTACTGCCCCTCGATCGTACCGAGAAACCCGAGCGGGAGCTGCATGTCCAGCCCCAGGCTCGTGCGGAACACCCGGGGATACTTGAAATCGTCGGTAAACATGTCCAACTCGCCGGACGGGCGGTCGGGCAGGTTGAAGTCCGACGCCTCGAGCCCGTTGGCGGCGTCGGGGATGAAGGGCACCGGATCGCCGTTGGGCAGTGACGTCTGGCTCACGAAACCGGTCGTCACCCCGTTGTTCGTGTACATCGCGCCCGGATAGACGAACGGCACGCGGCCGGTGAAGATGCCGAGCCCGCCGCGCAGCTGCATGGAACGGTCGGGCGTGACGTCGTAGTTGAACCCGAGCCGCGGGGCAAAGTAGAACTGCGCGCTCGGCGTCTGGCCCGGCGCGGCACCCTCGAGGTCGATTCCCAGCGCCTCGATGTCCGCGATCGTGGTCGTGAACACGTCCTCCGAGAAGCTCGGCTGGGTGGTGATCCTCGGGATGTCCACCCGCACGCCGGCTGTGATGCGCAGCCGGTCGCTCACCTCGATCTCGTCCTGCGCGTACAAGCCGAGCTGATACGCCGCGAACCCGGCCGCTGCCGAGGAGGCGTCGCCCAGCTCGTTGTCCACCAGCGAGTAGCCGCGGTCGAAGTCCTCCGGCTCCACGAACGGGATGGCTCCGCCCCCGAAGGAGTTCGCGCTCAGGTCCTGGCAGTGTGTCGAGCTGTAGGGCAGGCTGCTCGCGGCGCACGCCGACTGGAGGAAATCATCCACGCTCGCGTAGACGTACTGCCCGAAGTTCTGGCGAATGAACAGGTTGAAGATGTCGTAGTACTCGAAGTTCGCCCCGAGCGTGAACGTGTGCCGGTCGCGGAACATCGTGACGTTGTTCGTGATCGTGAAGATGTCCTGGTTGAGGATGTTCCCCGTCGAGAAGGGCTCGGATCCGAGGAAGAAGCTCCCCGACCCGTCCTCGATCTCCACGCTGGGGAACGGATCGCCGGCAAAGCCGCGGTCGTCGCGCACGAACGTGGCGCCGATGACCAGGCGGTTGGACACGCGGTTGCCGAGCCGGCTGTTCAGCTCGATGGCACTCGAGTTGGTCGTGTTGGGGAATACCTCGCGGTTGTTCACAAAATTGATGGCGAAGCCACCGCTGCCGAACGCGTCCTGGTTGTCCGAGTGCGAGTAGCTGTGCCGCACGGACAGCCGATGCGCGTCGCTGAGGTTGAAGTCCAGCTTTGCCAGGATCTTGTTGTCGTCGAGCGAAGAAGCCTGATCGCGGAAATCGCCGGGATCGTAGCCCAGCTCATCCTGGAG
>Ga0299906_10003651_pt1 | contig 12683 bp, 9 predicted proteins | sample RVTome_14_FD_200259 | JGI IMG/M metagenome (GOLD analysis project Ga0299906, IMG submission 200259) | Soil microbial communities from uranium-contaminated site in the Upper Colorado River Basin, Wyoming, United States - RVT145D125 (version 2) ...
TCCCGTCGATGCCTTTTTCGACCAAGTGACGGTCAATACCGAGGACGGCGCGCAGAGGGCCAATCGGCTGCGGCTCCTGTCCGCGATCGGCAACACGCTGCATCAGGTTGCCGATTTCTCGAAAATAGAAGGGTAGCAGCGGCAATGACGAAGTGGGTCTACAATTTCGGCGACGGCAAAGCCGAGGGCAGTGCGGACATGCGCAACCTGCTCGGCGGCAAGGGCGCGAACCTGGCCGAGATGTCGAATCTCGGACTCCCGGTTCCGCCGGGCTTCACGATCACGACCGAGGTCTGCACCCACTATTACGGCAACGGCAAGAGCTTTCCGGACGAGCTGCGCAAGGCGGTGGCCCAGGCGCTGGCTGCGGTCGAGAAGCGGGTCGGCGCCAAGTTCGGCGACGCGAAGAATCCGCTCCTGGTCTCCGTCCGTTCCGGCGCACGGGTCTCGATGCCCGGCATGATGGACACCGTGCTGAACCTCGGCCTCAACGATGCGACGGTCGAAGGCCTCGCAATCCGCAGCAAGGACGCCCGCTTCGCCTACGACAGCTACCGCCGCTTCATCCAGATGTACAGCGACGTTGTGCTCGGCGTGGACCACTACAATTTCGAAGACCTGCTGGAACATTTGAAGGAAGACAAGGGCGTCGCGCTCGACACCGAGCTGGCGGCGGAAGACCTCAAGACCCTCGTCGCGTCCTACAAGGAATGCGTCGAGCGCGAGCTTGGCAGGCCCTTTCCCCAGGATCCGGAGGAGCAGCTCTGGGGCGCGATCGGCGCGGTGTTCGACAGCTGGATGATTGCGCGCGCGGTCACCTATCGCCGCCTCCACGGTATACCGGAGAATTGGGGCACGGCGGTGAACGTGCAGGCCATGGTCTTCGGCAACATGGGCGAGGACTGCGCGACCGGCGTCGCCTTCACGCGCGACCCGTCGACCGGCAGCAACCGCTTCTATGGCGAGTATCTCGTCAACGCCCAGGGCGAGGACGTGGTCGCCGGCATCCGCACGCCGCAGCATCTAACGATCGAAGGCAAGCAGGCCAACGACTCGCATCTCCCGGCGATGGAAGAGGTCATGCCCGAGGTATTCGGCCAGCTGAATGGCGTGCGCCAGCGCCTCGAATCGCACTACCGCGACATGCAGGACATCGAGTTCACCGTGCAACAGGGCAAGCTGTACATGCTGCAGACGCGGTCGGGTAAGCGGACGGCGGCGGCGGCGCTGAAGATCGCGGTCGATATGCTGGACGAGGGCTTGATCGACAAGGAGACGGCGGTCATGCGGATCGAGCCCGGCTCGCTCGATCAGCTGCTGCACCCGACGCTCGATCCCGACGCGGAGAAGACCATCGTCGCGCGCGGGCTGCCGGCGTCGCCGGGCGCCGCGTCCGGCAAGATCGTGTTCAACGCCGACGAAGCCGAGCGGCTGGCCGGAACCGGCGAAAAGGTCATCCTGGTGCGCATCGAGACCAGTCCCGAGGACATCCACGGCATGCACGCCGCGGAAGGCATCCTCACCACGCGTGGCGGCATGACCAGCCATGCTGCGGTCGTGGCGCGTGGCATGGGCCGTCCCTGCGTGGCCGGCGCGGGCGAGCTCCGCGTCGACTACCGCTCGAAGACCATATTGGCGGGCGACGTGACGTTGCGCGACGGTGAGTGGATCACGATCGACGGCGCGACCGGCGAGGTCATGGTCGGGGTCGTGCCGACCATCCAGCCGGAGCTGTCCGGCGATTTCGGCCGCCTCATGCAATGGGCGGACGAGAGCCGCAGTCTCGGCGTGCGCGCCAATGCGGACACGCCGGCGGATTGCCGGACCGCGCGGGAGTTCGGCGCCGAAGGCGTCGGCCTGTGCCGGACCGAGCACATGTTCTTCGATTCCGACCGCATCATCGCGATGCGCCAGATGATCGTCGGCGCGGACGAGCCGGCGCGGCGCGCGGCGCTGGATAAGATCCTGCCCATGCAGCGCGCCGATTTCATCGAGATCTTCCGCATCATGAAGGGGCTGCCGGTGACCATCCGGCTGCTCGACCCGCCGCTGCACGAGTTCCTGCCGAAGGGCGAGAACGAGATCGCGGAGGTCGCTGCCGCAGCGGGCGTGTCGGCAGAGAAGGTGCGCCAGCGCGCCCTTCAGCTCGAGGAAGCGAACCCGATGCTCGGCCACCGTGGCTGCCGGCTCGCCATCAGCTATCCGGAGATTCCGGAAATGCAGGCGCGCGCCATGTTCGAAGCGGCGCTCGCCGTGCAGAAGGAGCTCGGCGAGACCGTGAAGCTCGAGATCATGGTGCCGCTGATCGCCACCCGCAAGGAGCTCGAACTGCTCAAGGCGACGATCGACGAGACCGCGACGAAGGTCACCGCGGAAATGGGCGCGCGCCCGGAATACGTCGTCGGGACCATGATCGAGCTGCCGCGGGCCGCGCTGCGCGCCAACGAGATCGCCGAAGTCGCCGAATTCTTCAGCTTCGGCACGAACGACCTGACGCAGACGACCTATGGCCTGAGTCGCGACGACGCCGCCAGCTTCCTGCAGACCTACGAGCGCAAGAATATCTTCGCGGGCGACCCCTTCGTCTCGATCGATCAAGACGGCGTGGGCGAGCTGGTGCGGATCGGCGTCGAGCGCGGCCGGTCGGTCCGGCCGAAGCTGAAGCTCGGGATTTGCGGCGAGCATGGCGGCGATCCTGCTTCCGTCCGTTTCTTCCACGATGTCGGTCTGGACTACGTGTCCTGCTCGCCGTTCCGGGTGCCGATCGCGCGGCTGGCCGCGGCCCAGGCCGCAATCGCGGAACGCCGCGCGTCGAAATCGCGCTGATTCGCCAAAGCCGGAACGCTTTCCCATCCCCCCCGACCGGCGGGCCGTCCTCATTTGTGATACGGGTCACATCCGGCCGGCATGAGAGATGCGACTATCCGCTCGGAAATAATCTTTATATTTCCATAGTTTAATCGCATTTGTCTCAAAGTTTCCGAAAACTCGGAACATATCGGCACCGGGGTGAGCGCTTGAAAGCATCCTTCGAGAAATCGAACGTGAAGGTCGTCGTCGCCGACGACGAGGCCCTGATGCGCGGGATCGTGCTGAACGCCCTCGGCGCCGGCGGCTATCGCGATATCAAGCCTGCCGCAAATTTCGAGCAGCTGGAGCAGATCGTCGACGGGACGTTTCCCGACCTGCTGGTCGTGAGCGGCGAGATGGCCGACGGCGATGCGCTGGCATTCGTGCGCCGCTTGCGCATGCACCGGATCGGGCGCAATCCGTTCGTCCCCGTCATCATGACGGCCTGGAACGCGGAGCAATCCTTCGTCCGGAAGATCGTCGACGCCGGCGCGGACGTCCTGGTCATGAAGCCATTCGCGGCGGCACAGCTTTACACGAAGATCGAGTTTCTTTGCTCGGACCGGCCGCCTTTCGTGGTGACGTCGAGCTACCTCGGGCCGGATCGCCGCAAGGCATCCCGCGGCGACGATTTTCCGTCGTTCAATGTGCCGAACACGTTGACCGATCGCCTGAACGGAGAGCGCTTCGATCGCGAGGAGCTGCTCTTCCGGATCAGCAGCGCGTTTGCCGCCATGATGCGGCAGCGCCGGATCTTTCAGGAGCAGGACATCCGGCGATCCTTCACGGCAATGGCGGACGCCGCCCGCGAGCGCCGGCCGGCCAGCATGCTGAAGGGCGAGATCGGCTCGATGATCCAGCTCGCGAAGCGCTATGTCGACGAAGGCGCGTCGGCGGATCGTCAGGACGGCGAGCGGTCCGTCGATGCGCTCGTGGAGATCCTTCGAAACGTCGTCGACGCGGACGATCGGGTGTCGCTGCAGGATTGCGATGCGGTCGAGCGCCTGTTCCGAAAGATCGGCATCGCAGTGCCGTCCGCCATCGAGAGGGCGGTCCTTTGCGACAACGTGGGCCTGACCGCGGCGCGCTGAGCGGCGCCCGAAGATTGGTCGAAGCTGGGAGACTGTGTAATGGAACGTGTGGCGATGAAACATCGCGCCAATGTCAAGATCGTCATCGCGGACAGCGATATGTACACCTGCCAGGGGCTCCGCAATGCGCTGGCGGATGACGGCTATGGCGACGTCCGCGCGGTCGGCCGTCTCGCGGTGCTGCGCGATATTCTCATGACCGCCGTTGTCGACCTGCTCGTGCTCGATATCGATCTGCCGGATGGCGACGCCATCGCGCTCGCCCGGGATATCCGTCGCGGCAAGATCGGGCGCAACCCGTTCCTGCCGATCATCCTCCTGACATGGGCATCCGCGCCGGAGGTCGTGCTGCGCGTCGTCAGCAGCGGCGTCGACCTGATCCTGGTCAAGCCGCTGTCGACAGGGCAGTTGTTCTCGCGGATCGAAGGTCTGATCGCGGACCGCAAGCCGTTCGTGGTGACGGCGGACTATATGGGACCCGACCGCCGCAGTCGCGAAATGTCCGAAAACACGCAATTCTATGACGTACCGAACACGTTGAAGGACAAGATCGAAGGCCGGCCGGTCGATCCGGCCGCACTGTCGACAGAGATCAACGTGGCGCTTCAGGCAATGAACAACAGCCGGATGGCGCAGTCGGGGCTCAAGCTCGCCGGCGCGATCGACGGGCTTTGCCGGCGCTTCGAGTCCGAGGCGACAGAGGACATCTACGACGAAATCGCGCGCATCGGCCACCTGGTGCGGGATATCGCCGGCCTCGGTGGGCCGGATATCCGCAACCTCTGCAAATCGCTGATCAAGACCCTGAACCAGATCGGCGACAATGCCGACACGGTCGACGCGAAACAGATCGAGTTGCTGCGCCCGCTGTCGCACTCGATCCTGCTTGCGGCGAACCCGGATCTCTCGCTGCATCCGGTGATGGACGAGATCAACCGTGCGCTGGCAGCCTTCTCGCCGAAGCAGGCGGCGGCGGGCAAAGGACGGACGACGGAAGAGGTCGCGGACTAAGCGGCGCGCGGTTCCCCGGGGATCGTATCCGTGAACCGCACCGGCCGGCCGCCCGGCTTGCCTAGCAGCTCGTCCTCCCGCATCACGATTTCGCCCCGGATGATCGTCGCCAACGGCCAGCCGGTCACGGTCTTGCCGTCATAGGGCGTCCAGCCCGCTTTCGACGCCATCCATTTGTTTGTGATCGTCCGTTTCGCGGCAAGGTCGACGACGGTGAAATCCGCGTCGTAGCCGACCGCAAGCCGCCCCTTGCCGGAGATCCCGTAGATGCGCTGGGCGCCGGCCGACGTCAGGTCGACGAAGCGCTCCAGCGTCAGCCGGCCGGCGCTGACATGGTCCAGCATGATCGGTACGAGCGTCTGGACGCCGGGCATGCCCGACGGGCTGCGCGGGTAGGGGGCTTCTTTCTCTTTCAGGGTGTGGGGCGCGTGATCGGAGCCGATGACGTCGACGATGCCGGCGCGCAGCGCCGCCCAAAGCCCGTCGCGATGCTTGGCGTCGCGGATCGGCGGGTTCATCTGTGCCAGCGTCCCGATCGCCTCGTAGCAGTCCGGCGCGGCCAGGGTGAGATGCTGCGGCGTCGCCTCGACGGTCGCCAGGTCTTTGTGCTGGGCCAGGAAGTCCATCTCTTCGGCCGTCGAGATGTGCAGCACATGCACCGGGTGGCCGGTCTTGCGGGCGAGCGCGACGATGCGCTGCGTCGCGTTGAGCGCCGCCGTCTCGTCCCGCCATTTCGGATGAAAGCGCGGGTGACCGCCTTCCTGGGCGATCGTCAGCCGGTCGCGCAGGCGGAACTCGTCCTCCGCATGAATGGCGCAGCGCCGCCGCGAGTTCCGAAGGACGCGCTCGAGCGTGACGTCGTCGGCGACGAGCAGGTTGCCGGTCGACGAGCCCATGAAAATCTTGACCCCGCAGCATCCGGGCAGGAGCTCCAGCTTACCCAGCTGCTCGGCATTCTCGGTCGTGGCGCCGACGAAGAAGGCGTGATCGCACCATGCACGGCCGGCGGCGCGCTCCAGCTTGTCCTCGAGCGCTTCCTTCGAATCCGTGTTGGGCGAGGTATTCGGCATCTCGAACACGCCGGTCACGCCGCCGAGGACGGCGCCGCGCGTGCCGCTCTCCAGGTCCTCCTTGTGCTCCATGCCCGGTTCGCGGAAATGCACCTGCGTATCGATGACGCCCGGCAGGACATGCAGCCCCGCCACGTCGAACACCGTGGCCGCCGCGGCGGCGGCGAGGTCGCCGATCGCCGCGATGCGCCCGTTGCGAACGCCGACATCCGCCGTGGCCCGGCCGGATGGCGTGAGGCATGTGCCGCCGCGAAGCAGGAGATCGTATCGGTCCGCCATCGCCATCGTCATGCTCCTTATGCTTGGCTTCAACGCGCGCTCAGCACGTCGAGCACGCTGCCGCTCGGGTCGACGCCTTCGACATGGCGCCGGTGCCAGAGCGCGTAGAATAGCAGGGTCCAGGCCGCGAAGCCCGCGCGCTTGCCGTTCGCCGCAAACAGCCGGGTGACCGCCTCGGGCCAGGCGATCTCCCGGATCGCCGGGCAATCGGCGACGAGCTTGCCGATGCGCCGCCCGTCTTTCAGGATCCATTCGCCGACAGGCACGGTGAAGCCTCGCTTGCGCTCGAACGGATGTGCTTCGGGCAGCGCCTTTTCGAGCCAGCGCCGCAGGAGCCATTTGCCGAGACCGTCGCGCAGCTTCAGCTCGTCCGGCAGGTTGAAGGCCACGGCCGCCACCGCCGGGTCGAGCAGCGGCGTCCGCCCTTCCAGCCCGTGCGCCATCAGGCAGCGGTCGAGCTTGGCCAGCAGGTCGTTGGGCAGCCAGTCGGCGCAATCGGTCGCCTGCGCCACCTGAAGCCGGCTGCGGCCGGCCTGCGTCGCCGTGATCTCGGCCGCGGCGATGCCGTCGCGCCATGTCGCCGTGGCGCTGCGAAGCACGCCCTGTCCGTCGAAGGTGCCCCTGGCGCGGATGTTGCGGCCGCCCATCCACCATGGCCGCGACAGGCTGCGGTACCGCCCATAGCCCGCGAACAGCTCGTCGCCGCCTTCGCCGGACAGCACGACCTTCAGATCCTGGGCTGCGGTCCGTGCCAGCTTCCAGCTCGGCAGGATGGCATAGTCGGCAGCCGGGTCGTCCATGTCGGCGACGATGCGCGGCAGCAGGGCCCAGAAATCCTCTTCGCTGAAATCGACTTCCGTGTGCTCCGCGCCGACGCGTGCAGCGAGCGCCCGCGCGTGCGCGCGCTCGTCCGAGACGCGGGTGCCGGTGAAACCGACCGTGTAGCTGCGGACCGGGCGATCGTTGAGCCGGGCCATCATCGCGAGCACGACCGACGAGTCGATGCCGCCGGACAGGAACAGGCCGTAAGGCACGTCGGAGCGCTGGTGAAGGAGGACGCTGCTTTCGAGCGCCGCGTCGAGCCGCTCCAGCGCCTCGCCGATCGACGGCGCCGGGCCGGCGGGCTCGGGCAGCGCGGCTATGCGGTGCCGGTCGACGACGCGCGCATCGCGCACTACCAGGGTCTCGCCCGGCTGCACGCGGTTTATTGCGCGGAAGATCGTCCCGCGGCCGCAGGTGAATTGCAGCTGCAGCAGCTCCTCGCGGTGTTCCGGCACGATGTCGGGCTTCGCGAGCCCGGCGTTGATCAGCGCGCGGGGTTGTGACGCGAAGGCAAAGAAATCCGCGCCCTCGACGTAGTAGAGCGGCTTGATGCCGAACGGGTCGCGGGCGAGCAGCAGCGTTTCCTTCGCGGGGTCGTGGATCGCGAGCGCGTACATCCCGCGCAGCGCGGAGGCGAAATGCGCGCCGCGCCGGCGGTAGAGATAGAGCGGTGGCTCGCAGTCGGAATGGGTGGCGAATTCGACGTCGGAAAGCTCCTGCCGGAGCTCAAGGTAGTTGTAGATCTCGCCGTTTGCCACCAGGGCGGCGCCGCCGGGCTCGAACAGCGGCTGGTCGCCGGTCTCGAGGTCGATGATCGCGAGCCGCGTTTGCAGCATCGCCATGTTGCCGGCGGCGTGCACGCCGTCGCCGTCGGGGCCCCGGTGCCGGAGATCCCGCTTGAAGCGGTCGAGCAGGGACAGGTCGGGCCTGGTGCCCTTCTGCGTCATGATGCCGGCGATTCCGCACATCAGGAGGCGACCTGCTCGAAGAAGGCGCAATATTTGGCGACGACGCTCGCTTCGGTGTAGCCCGCTAGATAGGCCGCGTGGCCTTCATCGGCGATCGCCGCCGCCAGGGCGGGGTCGTCGACCAGCAACTTGATGGCGCGCGCGAGCGATGCCGCATCGTCGGGCGGCGCCAGCAGCCCGCTCTTGCGGTCCTGGATCAGCGCCGCCGGGCCGGCGGTGGCGGTCGCGACGACGGGCCGGCGCTGCGCCCAGCCTTCGAGCACGACATTGCCGAGCGGCTCGTGCCGGGACGAACAGACGAAGATGTCGGCGGCCGCCATCAGCGCCGGCACGTCGCGCCGCCAGCCAAGGAAGCGGACGCGTTCCGCCACGCCGAGGCTTTGCGCCAACCGTTTCAGCGCCGCTTCCTCCAGGCCCTCGCCTCCGAGCCACAGCACGGCGTGCGGGATACGCGGCAGGGCCGCGAGCAGAATGTCGAACCCCTTGTTGGCGTGCAGTCGTCCGAGCGCAAGCAGGAGCGGGACGTCTTCCGGCGTGCCGAGGCTTGCGCGCGCCACCGGTGGCGCCGACGCGCTGTCCACGAAGTTGGGCAGGTACCAAGCCCTTTCCTTCGGCCAGCCGCTGCGAATGACGTAGTCGCGGATGTCCGGCGTGTTGCCGATCAGGTGATGGCAATATCGATAGTATTTGAGGTCGTAGTAGCCGCCCATGCGCCCCGCCACGACGTGTCGGTTCGGGCGGCAGAATCGCGCGGCGCGGCTCATCCAGGCAAGCTGTATATCCGGCGCAAACTGCCGTACCGCGCGCCGCAGCGCCGGCCCGGTCGTGAGGTCGAAAAAGCCGCCGAACGCCAGCTCGACCGTCTCGATGCCGTGCGCCTTCAGCAGATCCGCGCGCTCCTTGTTGCGGCGTATGACGGCGCATTGCGCGACGCCGGCCCGCGCCAGGGCCGGGACGAGCCGGTCGAAGAAAGCTTCCGCGCCGCCGTGCGGGGCGCCCGCCATCACCTGCATCACGCGCCTCACTCGTCCTCCAGCCGGGCCTTCAGATAGGACAGTATCGGATACAGCGCGGCAAACAGCGCGATGAGGAATCCGTACGGTCCTTCCCGATACCCCCTGCGGCCGATGTAGCATTTGTAGAAGCGCGAGAACATCCGCCTGATATTCGCGGCGAAGCTGCCGATGTCGCCGGACGCGCGGAGGTCGGCCGCCCGCGCGGTGGTGTAGCGGTCCAGGCGGCGGATCATGTCGGATATGTCGCGGTCGACGTAATGGACCATGCGGTTTTCCAGCCGGCCCTTCGGGCCGCGCAGGCTCAGCGAAGGGTGGATGCGCTGACCGCCCCACTGCTTGCATCCCTTGTAGAACAGGCGGGGCGCGGCGCTCACGCCCCAGGACGCGCCCCAGCCGTAGCGGACGCGGCGGTCGCCGATATAGTTGTCGAACGGGATGAGGAAATATCCCGCGGCGTCGGTCCCGGCAACGGCGCGAATCTCTGTGGCCAAATCAGGCGGCACGCGCTCGTCCGCGTCCACTTCGACCGTCCACGCGCCGCGGCAGGCGGCGATGCCGGCGTTGCGCCGCTCGCCTTCGATTGACCAGGCGCCCTCGATCAGGCGGCCGGTGTAGCGCGCGGCGATCTCCTTCGAGCGGTCGGTGCATTTGTCCAGCACGACGACGATCTCGTCGGCGAAGCGCAGCGTCTCGAGACAATCGGCGAGCTGCGCCTCCTCGTTATGCGCGACGACGAGCGCCGACAGGCGGATGGCGGGACCGGCGCTCACGAGGCCGCGCGCTCCAGCCGGCGCCACAGCGCGCGCGCCGCCTCTTCGGCGCGGCCGACGCTGAGTCCGTCCATCAGCGTCCCGGTCGTGCGGTGATCGTAGCCCGGCGCCGTGGTCAGCGCCTCGTAGCTCTCCGTCGTGCGGACCCAGCCGCAGCGTGGCCCCCAGGGGGCGTAGTGCTCCTCGCGGCTCGGGCCGAACAGGCCGAGCGTGGGGATGCCGCAGGCCGCCGCGAGATGCATCAGGCCCGAGTCGTTGCCGACGAACAGGTCGCACCGCTCCAGGCAGGCGGCGATGGTCGGCAGGTCGATCCGGCCGACGGTATCGATCAGCCGGTCGGCCGGAATTCCGGACAGCACCGGCTCGATCGCCGCCCGCTCGCTCGCCGCGGCGAAGACGGCGACGCGGGCCTGGGGCAGAATACCCCGTGCGCCGGTGAGCCGATCGGCCAGCTCGGTAAAGCGCTCCGCCCGCCATTGCTTGCCCGGCCAGTTGGCGGCGGGCGCGAGCGCCAGGACCGGCGCGCCGACGGGGATGAGCGCCTCGGCAGCGGCGCGGTGCGCCGGATCGAGCCATATCTTCGGCGCAGGCGGCGTGCCTTCGAGGCCGAGCGCCGCCGCCAGCAACTCGACGCGGTGGAGCGGGCGATCGGACTTCGGCGCGATCAGGCGCTTTCGCGCCGGCAGCAGCCAGCCGATGGCCGAGCGCCGCAGGTCGACCACCAGATCCCACCGCCCGACGACGCAGTGTCGCCACAGCCTGAGCCAGTGCATCCCGTAGTGCTCCTTGGGCATGGCGATCAGCCGTTCCAGCCCTGGCACCGCGGCGAACAGGGGCGCCGCGACCGGCCCGGCCGCAATCGTCAGCCGAGCCTGCGGATGGAGCCCGATGAGATAAGACAGCAATCCGGTGGACAGGACGGCATCCCCCACGCGGGTTGCGGTGATAAAGAGGATTCGCATCACTGGTGGCTTTGAATGCCCGTAAGGGCGCGTTATACGTGGCGTTCCCGGGAATGCCAAGCTGAAGCGTCAGGTTGCCGGAACGGCGGCCGCGCTCTACTTGATGACGAAGGACGCCAAGAGGTCGATCGATGCAGGACAATGGCTACATCATTCTCGACTCGCGCGGGCTCATCACGGTCGGCGGCGAAGACCGCGTCGAATTCCTTCAGGGCCTGATTTCGAACGATATCCGCCGGGTCGCCCCGGACCGGGCGATCTGGGCGGCGCTGCTCACGCCGCAGGGGAAGTACCTGCACGATTTCTTCGTCACCGAGATCGGCGGCGTCTTCTTCCTCGATTGCGAGCGGGCGCGGCTGATGGACCTCGGCCAGCGGCTGAGCCGTTACAAGCTGCGCGCCAAGGTCGACTTCGGCATCGCCAACGACCGCATGGTTGCCGTGCTGCCGGGGAAGGCGGCGCACGGCCGGGCAGGTTTGCCGGCCGAGCCGGGCGCGGCGCGGGCGGTTTCCGGCGGCGTGATCTACGCCGATCCGCGCCTCGCCGAGGCGGGCGCGCGCGCGGTGCTGGCGACGGAAGGCGGCGAAGCGGTCCTGCAGGAATTGGGGTTCGTGCCGGGCAAGGCCGCCGATTACGAAACGCTGCGTCTCGGCCTCGGCCTGCCGGACGGCAGCCGCGACCTGGTCGTCGAGAAGGCGATCCTGCTCGAAAGCAATTTCGACGAGCTGCACGGCGTCGACTGGAACAAGGGCTGCTACATGGGCCAGGAGCTGACGGCGCGCACCAAATACCGCGGCCTGGTGAAGAAGCGACTCCTGCCCGTCGATGTCGTGGGCGACGCGCCGCCGCCGGGCACGAAGATCCTGCTGGGCGACAAGGACGCCGGCGAGATGCGGACGGCAGCCGACGGCAAAGGGCTTGCCTTGCTGAGGCTCGAGCAGTTGGAACGCGCGATGCGCGGAGACGGCGTTCTCAAGGCGGGCGAGGCGACGCTCACGCCGCGCAAGCCCGACTGGGCCGGTTTCTGACTGGCCGGATTACCGGCAAATCGCTTTCAAGGATTTCCATTCCACGTCAGACAAAGCCGGCTTGCGCGCCGTGGCCGCACCTTTCGTGACGGCTTCGATGCGCTTATTCGTCTGCGGATGCGTCGACAGGTATTCCGGAAGCTGAATGCCCGCCTTCTCCTGCCGCTCCATCGACCGGAAGAAGCTCGCCAGCCCGGCGCTGCCGATGCCGGCGGCGTTGAGCATGGCGAGCGCGCCCTCATCGGCCTCCGCTTCGAGCTCGCGGCCGTAGGCGCTCGTCGCGAGGTGGGCCGCCAGGCGCGCCGTCGCTTCATTCGAGAGCGACGCGCCGCCGGTGAAGACGGACAGCAGCGCGGACCATCCCAAGGAGGCGATCATCCCCTGGGTCGGGTGGCGGCGGACGACATGCGCCATCTCATGCGCCAGGACGCCGGCCACCTCGTCGGCGGACCGCGCCCGCTCGATCAGCCCCCGGAAGATCACGACGCGCCCGCCCGGTGCAGCCAGGGCGTTGACCATGCCCGAATCGGCGACGCTGACGCGAATGTCGTAGGACGTGTCGACGGAGGCGGCGAGCTTTCGGGTCAATGACCGCAGCGCGGCGCTTCCGTCGGCGCCGTCGCACAGCTTCCGTCCGCGCGCGAAGACCTGGTTGATGATTTCGACCGTGCTGTCGCCGACCGGCTCCTCCCAGGAAGCCGGGATCAGCGCCGCAACCGGCCGCGCGATCCACGGCAGTCCGAAGATGAAGAACGCGATCGTCGCGGCGAAAGCGGCGGCGATGCCGGCGGCGGCCCATACCTGGCGGGCGCGGAT
>Ga0299906_10003652_pt1 | contig 12682 bp, 14 predicted proteins | sample RVTome_14_FD_200259 | JGI IMG/M metagenome (GOLD analysis project Ga0299906, IMG submission 200259) | Soil microbial communities from uranium-contaminated site in the Upper Colorado River Basin, Wyoming, United States - RVT145D125 (version 2) ...
CGAACGCTTCCGCCGCCTCGACCGCCTCTTGGCGGCGTGAATTTCTGTCACATCGAGGCTAATTCGAGGCGAAGTGTCCTACGTTGACGCGGGCGTTGGCTTAAAGCTCCTGCCTGACCGTCGGCCCCGAGCGGCGTCCGCCTTGCATTCGCCACGGGAGGGTGCGGGTCGACGGCGGACGTAAGGAGCGCGGGGGGCGGATGGGCGGTGGGCCGGGGGTGTGCGACGCCCGGGAGCCGGCGGCGCGTACCCCCCCGTGCCTCACGCGGCAAACTGCGTCACCACTGGGCGTCAGGCCGAGCGGTGCGGACGGCGTGCCGGTGCTCAGGGAGCCGGGCGTCGCGTGGCCTCCGGGGCGGGGGCCGGCGCCGCCAGCGCGATGCAGTAGCCGTCGTCCGTCCGCCCGGCGAGGAAGCTGGTCTCGTCCGTGCGCACGGCACCGTCCTGACCGGCGGCCGCGAAACGCACGTCGAGGCGCCCGACGGGTGGGACGTTCGGCCGGTAGCGGACGCCCGCGAGCACGTACTCGGAGACCGCGCCGTCGCCGAGCGGCTCGGCCTCGACGTGCGCCACGGTGAACGCCCGGTCGGCCATGACGGCCCTCCCGAAGGCGGCACGCGTGCGCGCGTCCACGTCCTGCCAGCACACGAGCGCGCGCATGATCGCCAGGTCGTCTTCGCCGTAGGCCCGCTCGACGGCCGTCGCCAGCGCCGCCAGCGAAGACGGGCGCGCCACCGCCGGCCCGGCCATCATCAGACTCGCCACCATCGTCCACGTCACCCGCCACCACATGCGACGATTGAAGCACGACGCGCCGCCGCATGCCACCGAGCCCGAGCCACGACGGCCGCCGCGGCGGGCGCTCAGTCGGTGCCGCGCAGCCGGCGCACCCACCGGCGATACGTCTCGAGCGGGAGCGCGCCGGGGATGGCGACGTCCTGCCCGTCCGCCCGTACCGTGGGTACACCGGTGACGCCGGCTCGCACGGCCTCGTTGTGCTCGGCCAGCACCGCTCGCACGACGTCGTCCCCTTCCGCCCGCGCGAATGCCTCGGCCGGAAGCCCGACCTCGTCCCAGAGTGCGCGGAGCGTGGCGCGGCTGGTCACGTCCCGGTTGTCGGTGAAGTAGGCGCGCCACAGCGCCGCGTGCATGCCCGCGAACGCCTCGCGGCCCAGCGTCGCCGCGGCCTTGGCGACGAGCTGCGGCGGCAGGCTGTGCGAGGGCGGGCCCTCGTCGGTCGACCACACCCGGAAGGAGCCGGCGTCCGCATCGGCCGCGGGGCGCAGCCACGAACGCGTGTAGGCACGAAACTGCTCCAGCGAGCGCGGCTCCGGTGTCGGGCGCAGCAGGAAGCTGCGCCACGAGATCTCGACGCCGGCGCCGAACTCCTCCTCGATGGCCCGCAGCCTGACCGCAGCGTTGAAGCACCACGGGCACAGATAGTCGGAGTAGACGATCAGGCGCGCTGCGGTGCCGCTCATGCGCCGACGACCAGGTACTCCTCGGCGAGCCAGATGGCCGAGCGGGCGTGGTCGATGAAGCGGGCCTCGTCTTCCAGCAACTCGGCGCCGGCCGCCTGCCCGGCCGGCGTCGTGGTGGCCTCCGCGAGGTCCGCTTCGCTGTCCCACCACAGCTCGGCGACGCCGTCGAACGCCTCGTGCCCGCGGCGCGACGCCGCCAGCGCCCGGCCCGCCGGCGAGTCGACGGTGTGGGACTGCAGGTAGCGGCGGATGCGCAGAGTGGCGGCGTGCTTGGCGACGAGCGGGCCGTGGGTCTCGCGCCAGTAGCGGTGGAACGCCTCGGGCGAGACGTCGGCGCGCCGGCGCAGGCAGAACAACAGCTTGATCATGGCTTCTCCCTCGTCTGCCCCGCGGCATGCGTCTCCAGATAGCGCTGCAGGGCCTGCTCCTCGGCTTCGGTCAACCAGGGGACGCGTCGTTGGGCGAACAGTTGCCGCATGCGGGCGAGCTGCACGTTCCACATCGCGAGGGTCATCGTCCCCGGGGCGTGGACGGCGTGACACGTCCCGCACCGCACCGCCAGCACCAGCGCCCCCGGGTCGTCGCGATCGGGAAGTTCGGTGCTGCAGGCGACCAGGCCGGCGACGAGCACCACGAGGAGCCACCGACCCATCACTCGCGACAGTAGGCGACTTGTCCCGGCGCCTCGGCCACGCCGACCTCGAGGCCCACGACCGCACGGCCGCCGGCCTCGGCGGCCAGCGCATCGCGCAGCCGGCCGAGCAGGTACGCGGCCAACTCCTCCGCCGAACTGTGCGCGATCGGCAGCACGCGGACGTCGGCGGCGGGAAAGCGGAAGCGGTCCCCCGTTTCGGTGGTGACGTCTACACCGTCGGCATCGGTCGTCACGGTCAGACACTCGCTGTCCCGCGGTACGATCACCTGCTCGTCCAGCTCGTCGCACAGCCCTTTGGCCACCCGCTTCACGAGGCCGAAGTCGAGCACGTAGCCATCGGGACCCAGCGCCGCCTCGATCCGCACCGAGACCTGATAGTTGTGGCCGTGCAGCGGCTCCCGGAATCCCGGGTAGGCGATGAAGTGGGCCGCGGAGAACTTGAGGTAGTCCTTCGACACGACCACGCTGTAGCGACTGGGAGCACTCATCCGCGCCCGGTTACAACCGCCACGGCGACGTCTGTCAACGCGCCGCCGGCACCAGGACGCGCAGCACCGTCGCCCCCGCCGCACGGAGCGCCCGCTCGACCGCGTCACCGTCGGGCGCGACGGCGATGATGGCCCCGCCGGCACCCCCACCGGTCAGCTTGGCACCGAGGGCGCCGGCGCCGCGGGCGAGCGCGATGCGCGCCTCGACGTCGGGGGACGAGACCCCCATGGCCTCGAGCAGCCGCTGGTTCTCGTCGCAGGCACGGCCGAATGCCGCCAGATCGCCCGCGACCAGGGCTCGCTCGCCCGCGTTGACCAGGTCGGCGACGGCGTCGAAGAGCGCCTCGTAGCACGCCCGGTCCTGCATCCAGCGCTCGCGCAGGCCACCGACGGCACCAGCCGTCCGGCGCGCCTCGCCACCCCAAGCGATGACGAGCGGGAGCGCCGCCGCCAGCGACAGCGGCGTGACCTCGGGAGGCTCGCCCCGGCGAAAGCGCAGGCTGCAGCCGAGCGAGGCCGCCGCCGGGTCGATGCCCGAGGGGGTCCCATGGAAGAGCACTTCGAGACGGCGGCCGAGCGCCAGCTCGTCGGCGCGCGGCAGCGGGCGCCCGGCGGCGTCGGCCAGCGCGCGCAGCGTGGCGACGCAGAGGGCGGCCGAGCTGCCGAGGCCCCGACCGGGCGGGATCTCCGACCGGACGCGCACGATCCAGGCGCCCGGATCGAGCCCGACGGCTGCGGCCGCCTGGCCGACGAGCGCAGCGCCGCGCTCGTCGGCGGGACCGTCGGCCTCGAGACGCGGTCCCCGCCCCGGCCAGGCTTCCGCGTCGAGATGGATCGGCACACCGGCCGCCAGGGCCGGCCGATCGTAGACGACGGCGTGCTCGCCGAGGAGGACGACTTTCGCGCCGGCCCGCCCGCGGCCGGACGCGGTCACGGCCGCGGCGCGCGACTGCGCAGCAACTCGCGAGCGCGGTCGATCTTGATCTCGCCACCCTCGATGAGCTGGTGCCGGAGCCGTTCGGCCTCCGCCCCCCGGGCGCCAGCCGCGTGCGACACGGCCCGGGCATGCAGCGCCATGTGCCCCTTTTGGATGCCTTCCGTCGCGAGCGCCCGCATCGCCGCCATGTTGGACGCCAAGCCCACCGTGGCCATCACCGCCGCCAACTCGCCCGCCGTCTCGACGCTCAGCATGCGGAAGGCCAGCTTGACGCGCGGATGGGTCTCCGAGGTCGGCCCCACGGTCGAGACGCCGAGTGGCAGCTCGAGCGTACCCACCAGGTGGCCGTCCTCGACGCACCAGGTCGACAGCGAGCGGTAGGCGCCGTCGCGACACGCGTAGGCGTGCGCGCCCGCCTCGATGGCCCGCCAGTCGTTGCCCGTCGCGAGCGCGACGGCGTCGACGCCGTTCATGATGCCCTTGTTGTGCGTGGCCGCGCGGTACGGATCGGCCCACGCCAGCTCGTACGCGTAGACCATCCGTTCGGCGACCTCCTCGCCGGCGATGCCGTCCCGCCCGAGCGACGCCACCGGCACGCGCACCGTGGAGCGCGCCAGACGCCGGTCCGCCAGGTTGGAGAGGATCCGCAGGCAGGCCTCCCCGCCGGCGGCGATTTCCTCGACCTCGGGCGCCAGCGCTTCCACGAGCGAGTTGACCGCGTTGGCACCCATGGCGTCCCCGGTGTCGAGCAGGACGTGCACGACGACCATCGTCTCGCCCCGCGGCGTGTCGACGAGCCGGACCTCGACGTCGCGCGGCCCCGCGCCGCGCCGGCACAGGCCCGGCGTCAGCTCGTCGGCACGGCGGAGCAGATGTCGCCGCGCGCCGCGCAGCCGCTGCACGGCCGCCATCGGATCGGGCACCCGGATGAGCTGGATCTGACCGATCATGGCCCCCGGGTCCGCCTCGGCGACGAAGCCGCCCCCGGCGCGGGCGACCAGCGCCGCATTGGAGGCGGCGGCGATCACCGAGGGCTCCTCGACGACCATCGGCACGACGTAGTCGCGTCCGTTGATCTGGAAGTTCAGCCCGACGCCGAACGGGAGCGCGAAGGTGCCGATGGCGTTCTCGACCATGATCTCGGCGACGTCGAGCGGGAGCGACTGCTCGCCGACCAGCCAGGCCTCCTCCTCGGGGGTGAGCGCCAGCACCTCCGCCAGCCGCTGCCGCCGCTCCGTCACGCTCATCTTGTAGAACGCAGGTATTCTCGAGCTACTCATTCCCGTCTCCAACGGTCGCCCAGGCTCGCAGGGAGTCGCCCAATACCACGGGGGCCCGCCTCAACGCATCCAGATCACGCGCCCCGGTGAGTAGCATCGCCATGCGCAGCCCTGCCAGCACCCGCTCGACGACGCGGCGCGCCCCCTCAGCCCCCCCCTCGCGGTGGGCGCGCAGCACCGGCAGTGCCACGCCCGCGACTCGGGCGCCCAGCGCCACGGCCTTGGCCACGTCCAGACCACTGCGCAGGCCGCCGCTGGCGATGCAGTCGAGGCCCAGATCACGCACCGCCAGCACGGCGGCGGCGGTGGGGATACCCCACTCCGCGAACTCGCGGCCGAGCGTCGCGGCCGGCTCGCCGGCGCGCAGCGTCTCGACGCGCACCCAGGACGTGCCGCCCGCGCCGGAGACGTCGACGGTCCGGATGCCGGCGTCCACCAGCCGCCGGGCGACGGCCCGCGAGATGCCGCAGCCCGTCTCCTTCACGACGACGGGCACGCGCAGGTCGGTGGCGAGTCGGCGCACGGTCTCGAGCCCGCCGCGGAAGTCGCGATCGCCACCCGGCTGCACCAGCTCCTGCGCCGGGTTCAGATGAATGCACAGCGCGTCGGCCGCGACGGCGCGCACGAGCGCGTCGACGGCCGCCGTCGGCATCGACGTGGCCTGCACCACCCCGAGGTTGGCGAGCACCAGCGTCGTGGGCGCCTGCGCCCGCACCTCGAAGGTGTACGAAAGGTCGGGTGAGCGCAGCATGGCCCGCTGCGAGCCCAGCCCGAACGCGATGCCGCAGTCCTCCGCGACCCGGGCGAGGTCCTGGTTGATCTGCGCCGCCTCGTCGGTGCCGCCCGTCATGCCCGTGATCAGGAGGGGCGCCCGCAGCCGCTTGCCGAGCAGCGTCGTCTCGAGCGCGATGTCACCCAGCGCCAACTCGGGCAGGGCGTCGTGAACCAGGTCGACCTGATCGAAGAGCGTCGTCTTGGTCGAGAACTCGACCGCCTCCTCGGCGCACAAGTCCAGGTGATCGCGCTTGCGCTGACTGATCCCGTCACTCAACGGTGACCCCCTCCCTCGCCAGCATCACGGGGAGCGGCGTGATGCCGGCTTCCTGCCAGGCCGCGTGCAGTCGCTGGGCATCCTGCGACGACCGCACCAGGGCGATGCCGCAGTCGCCGGCGCCCGCGCCCGACGGCTTGGCGGCCGCCCCGAGGCGCGCGGCCACGTCCACCAAACGCCGCAGTGCCGGCGTCACGATCGGCAGGCCGAGTTCCTCGCCGAGCCGGGCGAGCAGCACCGCCGAGCCCGCGACCGCGGCGCAGAGCGCGTCGGCGTCGCCCGCGCTGGCGGCCGCGGCCGCCGCCTCGGCGATCGTGCCCAGCTCGCTCAACGTGGGCGAGCGCTCCGCGGTCGCGAAGCGCGCCACCAGCGGCACCGTCGGAGCGGACTCCCCCGTCCACCCCACCACGAGCTGCAGCTCGTCCGGGAGCGTGATGGGAGAGACGACCAGTTCGCCCTTCTCGCGGCGCACCTCGACGACGCCGCCGTGGACGGAGGCCGCGACGTCGCCGCCACTGCCGTGGCCGTCCTGGAAGTCGGCGTTGGCGGCGAGCGCCGCGGCGCGCACGCGCGGGCGGGCCCGCTCCCCGCCGGCCGCGAGCAGGACGGCCGTGGCCGCCGCGAGGGTGGCGGCGCTACGGCCGAGTCCGAGCTTCCGGCCCGCCAGCAGCCCGTCACGGGAATCGACCGTCAGCCGGCCGCCGACGAACCCCACCGTGCGCAGGGCCGCCAGCACGGCGCCCACGTCGCCGGCGCCCACACGCGCCAACTCCGCTTCGGTGACCGACTCGCGACGATCCTCGGCGAGGGACTCGATCTCGAGGGCGCCCAGGCCGACCTCGAGGCGGATCGTGACGTAGCGGTCGACGGCGGCCACCAGCGCCGGCGCGCCGCGCAGGACGACGTACTCGCCCGTGAGGAAGACCTTCCCGGGGGCGCGGGCGACGAACGTGGTCACGTCACGATCCTCGCGCCCTCACCCGGACCACAGGTGAGGACTCGCTGCACGCCGCCGACCTCGGCCAGGGCCGCCGCGACGGCGGCGCTCGAGGTCGCTTCGCAGAGCACCTTGACCTGGGGGCCGGCGTCGATGGTCACGTACGCGGGCACTCCCTCGGCGCGCAGGCGCCAGACGCGCTGCACGCAGTCGACCGTGGCCCCCTGCCAGTACAGGAGTGGCGGGCGCGCGCCGAGCCCCACGGCGTGCATCTTGAGCGCGCTGTGCTCGCTGACGCGACCGAGCGCGTCGAGGTCGCGCGCCGCGATGGCCGTACGCGCTTCGGCGAGGTCGGCGTCGGCCCCCGCGACCCAGGCGGGGTAGAACGGCGACGTCGCGGCATGGCGCATGCCGTCGCGCGACGACACCGCCTTGGGCGCAGTGGAGACGATCGCCACCACCATGCGCAGATCCCAGTCGCCCGACCCGGCGAGCGGCTCGGCGATCGAGTCCGTGCCGTCGGGACGCCGGCCCAGATGCCACTCGACGAAGCCGCCGAAGATCGAACGCGCCGCCGACCCCGAGCCGCGGCGTGCCAGCGCCGACAAGGCCGGCGGGTCGAGACGGCGGCCGGCCGCGCGCGTCGTCGCCAGCGCCAGGGCCGCGAACACGGCGGCGGACGAGGCCAGCCCCGCGCCCAGCGGCATGAAGGCGCGTGTGCGCACGCGCACCGGCGGGCGCGGCGCCATGTCGGCGCGCACGAGGTCGACGAAGTCGGCCAGGCGCCGGGCGGTCTCACCACGCGCCGGCTCTCCGTCGACCTCGAAGACGTCGGCATCGGTGACCCCGAAGGCCACGCTCGCCTCCACCCCCAACTCGTCGAGCGTGAGGGACAGGCTGCCCGTGGCCGGGAGGTTCAGCCGCGCGTCGCGCTTTCCCCAATACTTGACCAGCGCCACGTTCGCGTTGGCGCGGGCCGTCACCTCGGCCTCATGCATCCCGTCTCTCGTCCCGTCTCAGGCGCTCGGCGCGCGCGTTCCCATCGTCCGCGTGGGCTCGAGCACCGTAAAGAGACTCGATTCGCGCCGGTAGAAGCCCTGCGTGTGAAGCGAGTCCCGCAGGCGAAGGAGCGTGTAATCGAGGTGGTGGCACAGCTCGTGGAGCAGCGTCCGCAGGAACGTCCGATACGCCACCACCTGCCCGCGCTTGGCCGTCCGCATCCAGAGCGTGATCTCGTCGCGGCCCGTCGCTTTGGGCGTGTAGAGTCCGTGCAGCTCGCGGCGCCGGTCGTGCGGCCGGCGGGCTGCCACGCGCACGCGAACGGCGAGCACGCCGAGATCACGACACACGCCGTCGGCGATGCGTTGCGCCACGGCCTGTACGGCCTCGCTACGGGCACTCTCGAGCGCGGCCGGCATGGCCGCCACGGCGTCGCGCAACGCCGGCGACGGCTCGAAGGCGATCCGCGGAACCCGATCGCTGCTCGCCGCCACACGCCGCCGAGACGGCGACAAGCGACGATACCACGCTGGCGGGGCCGCAGGGGATGCCGAGGGGGACGGCATGCGTCGGCGGCATGGTATCGCACCGGCACGCCGACTCCAACGGCCGAGGTCCGACGCCTTGACGTCTCGCCGCCTGCACGGCACGTCGGCGTGAGGGGGGCTCGCCGCCACCGCGGCGCACACCCGGATTTCTCATGAAGATCACCCATCCAACGGGGCATGGCACACCCATCCGGGCGTGGGTCGAGGGCGTTCCCGTGGAGGATCAGGCCTGGCGGCAGGTCGAGAACGTCGCCCGCCTGCCCTTCATCCATCGGCACGTGGCCGTCATGCCGGACGTCCACTGGGGCAAGGGTGCCACGGTCGGCTCCGTCATCCCGACGCTGGGTGCCATCGTGCCGGCGGCCGTCGGGGTGGACATCGGCTGCGGGATGGTCGCGGCCGCACTCGATCTGCGCGCCCGCGACCTGCCGGACTCGCTGCGCGCCGTGCGCAGCGCCATCGAAGCCGACGTCCCCCACGGGCGTACCCACCACGGGGGCCGCGGTGACTCCGGGGCCTGGCCAGGAGCGCCGCCTCCCGACGTGGCCGCGGCGTGGCGTGAGTTGCAGCCCGGACACGAGCATCTCACCACACGGCACCGCCCGCTCGCTGGCGCCAACGCCGCGAACCATTTGGGGACGCTGGGCACCGGCAACCACTTCATCGAGCTGTGCCTCGACGAGACGGACCGCGTGTGGGTGATGCTGCACAGCGGCTCGCGGGGCGTCGGCAACCGCATCGGCACGTTCTTCATCGAGCGGGCCCGCGCGCACATGGCACGCCGCGGTATCGACCTGCCAGACCGCGACCTCGCCTACCTGCCCGAGCGCACCCGCGACTTCGACGACTACGTCACCGCGGTCGGCTGGGCGCAGCGCTTCGCGCGCGTGAGCCGCGAGGTCATGCTGGGGCGCACCGTGAACGCGGTCGGAGCGGCCCTGGGACGGCCCGTGCACTGGACCGAGGCGGTCATCGACTGTCATCACAACTACGTCCAGCAGGAGCGGCACTTCGGCAAGACGGTGTGGCTGACGCGCAAGGGCGCCGTGTCCGCGCGCGCCGGCGAGCTCGGCATCATCCCCGGGTCGATGGGTACGCGCAGCTACATCGTGCGCGGCAAGGGCAACCCCGAAAGCTTCCATTCCTGCTCGCACGGCGCCGGGCGCCGCATGTCGCGGACGGCGGCGCGCACGCGCTTCACCCTCGCCGATCACCAGCACGCGACGGCCGGCGTCGAGTGTCGCAAGGACGCCGGCGTCCTCGACGAGACCCCGGGAGCCTACAAGGACATCGACGCGGTCATGGCGGCGCAGCGAGACCTCGTCGAGATCGTGCACACGCTCCGGCAGATCGTGTGCGTCAAGGGATGACGTCCCCCGAGCCGATCGGCGAGTTGATCGAGGGGGTGGTGCGGCGCGCCGCCAGCCTGGGGCCGCTGCCGCCCGGCCTCCCCTTCCTCGCGCTCGACCACCCGAGCGGCACCGCGCTGCGCCTGCTCGAGGGCCTCGCCCGGCGCGGCATCTTTCGCAAGTACGAGCACGTGCTCGATCTCGGAGCGGGCTTGGGCGCCACGTCGCGCTGGATCGCCGACCGACTCGGCTGCACGGCCATCGCCACCGCCGAATCGGTGGCGACGAGTCGCGCGGGACGCCGGCTGACGCGGCTGGCGGGTCTGGACGGCCAGGTCGCGCACGTGGCGGCGGCACCGGAGCACCTGCCGTTTCGCGATGCGGCGTTCACGCACGTCTGGATCGTCGAGACGCTCGCTGGTGTAGCCGACCCCGAGCCACTGCTCGCCGAGACCCGGCGCGTCGTGCGTCCTGGCGGCTACCTGGCCCTGCAGCATCTGGTGGCGACGGACGGCGACTCCGGCGCGCCGGCCGGCGCCCACCGCTGGCAGGCCATCTTGACCGCAGCCGGCTTCGCCGACGTCTCGCTCCGCGACGTGAGCGCCGAAGCCCTCGAGGTCGCGCCGCGACTGCTGGCGGCCCGCCAGCAGCTCGCCGCCGCGGCGCAGCGGGGCGACACAGGCCGCAGCGTCACCGACTGGCTGGAGGAGCGGTCTCGAGTGGCCACGGCGCTGGAGCGCGGCGCGGGCCGCCTCGTGCAACTGATCGCGCGGCGTCCCTAGTGTCCCGAACCGGAGCGCTAGCGCATCGGCGCGAACGAGCGCATGCCGCCCCGAAACGAGCCGGCGCTCCGAGCCGACTGCCCGCGGGGCGCCGAGCCGCCACCTCTCTCACCGGACGACTGCCCGCGACCGGGGCTGGCCGCCACACGGCCTCCAGCGCGGGGCGCCGGCCGCGCCGACGAAGGCCGTGCCGACGAGCGCCCCGCCGAGCGGCCGGCCGAGCCGGGATGGCTGGCGTTCACGCGCCGCGCCGCGCGCCCCTGCAACGGCACGGACGGGTGACGCTGGAACCCCGAGCCGACTGCGCGCGGGCCGGAACCGGCGTCCGGGCGACCGGCATGCCCGGCTCGCCCGTAGCCGCCCGGGCGCCCCGTGCCGTCGCGGTCGCCTCGTCCGTCGCGCCCCGCCGGCCGGCCGCCGTCGTGACGACCATCGCGACCGCCCGAGCCACCGGCATCCGCGCGGCCACCCGGCCGCCCGCCGCGGCCATCACCGTCGCGGTCGTCGTCGTAGCGCCGGCCGTAGCGGCCGCGGTGATCGATGGACCGCCCGTCGAAGTAGCCGCGATCCTGTCCACCCGAACGACCGCTGGAACGTCCGCCGCCCTGGCTACCATATCCGCTACCACGCCCACCGTAGCGCGATCCGTACGAGCCGTGGTGACCGTACCCCGACTTGCCGCCGTACCCGGACTTGTACCCCGATTTCCCGTAGCCGTGGTGGCCGCACCCGCTGTGATGGTGATGGGTGTGACCGTACCCGGCGCTCGGCACCCAGCCCCAGCCGAACGAGGCCTGAATCCAGGTCCCCGAATGGTAGGTGAACGCCCACGGGTCGTCGTAGTAGTAGGGCCGCCACCCCGCCGCGACTCGCGGGTACCACACGGGCCCGTAGGACGGGACGTCCTCCCAGACGCCGTAGGTCTCGAGCGCGTAGCTCTCTTGGACGGGGACCGGAGCCACGCCCACCGGATACCCGACCGCACAGCCGAGCAGCGTCGGCCCGAGCCCGATGAGGGCCGCGAGGGACAGAAGGTAGGGTCGCATGGTGGAACGAACACCGGGTGGCCGAGATCGTTCCGGGACCGTCATGCCGGATCCCACTCCTCGTCGACCAGATGCAGGCCGGGCAGCACCGCCGCCGGCAATCCCTCGACGAACCGGGACGGCTTCCCCAGCACCATGCCACTTGCGCGGTCGTAGATGTCGATCGGGTAGCTCAAATAGAGGTGATCCTTGGCGCGGGTGGCGGCGACGTAGAGCAGGCGCCGCTCCTCCTCCACCTCGTCCTCGCTGCGCACGTTGTAGAGCGACGGAAAACGCCCGTCGACGAGGCCGATCACGAACACCACGCGCCATTCGAGCCCTTTGGCGGAGTGGATGGTCGAGAGGGTGAAGAGCCCCTCGTCGATCGTCGCCGCGAGGACGTCGCCCACGCTGTCGGTGGGCGGCTCGAGCGCCATGTCGGAGAGCAGCGACTCGATGCTCCGGTAGCGCATCGCGATGGTGAGGAAGTGATCGAGGTCCTTCTCCCGCTTGGGGAAGTCCTCGGGATGCCGGTGCCGCAGCATGGGCACGTAGAAGCCGACGACCCGGGCCACTTTCTCGTCCACGGTGAGCTCGTCGCGATGGACGTCGGACAGCAGGCCCACGAGGCGCGTGAGCTCCTTGGAGTACGTGCCGCGACGCGGGAAGGACCCGAGCCGTTCGATGGCCTGGTCGACGTCGGCCGCCCCCTCGAGATGCGCGTAGACCTCGGCGGCGGTCTTCGGTCCGAGACCGTCGAGAAGGAGCAGCACCCGATGCCAGGACACGGCGTCGCGCGGGTTCGCCAGCACGCGCAGGTGCGCGAGCACGTCCTTGATGTGCGCGGTCTCGATGAACTTGAAGCCGCCACGCTTGACGAACGGGATGTCGTGCCGCTGCAGCTCCAGCTCCAGGTCGAAGGAGTGGTAGCTCGAGCGGAAGAGCACGACCATGTCGTCCAACCCGATGCCCTCCTCGCGGAGCTCGAGCAGGCGCTGGCACACGAAGCGCGCCTGCGTCTCCTCGTCCGCGCACTGGACCAGCAACGGCATCTGCCCGTCCCCGCGATCCGTGTGCAGCACCTTGGTGTACTTCTCCGGGGCGCGCTCGATGATGGTGTTGGCCAGCGTGAGAATCGGCTGCGTCGAAC
>Ga0299906_10003653_pt1 | contig 12681 bp, 13 predicted proteins | sample RVTome_14_FD_200259 | JGI IMG/M metagenome (GOLD analysis project Ga0299906, IMG submission 200259) | Soil microbial communities from uranium-contaminated site in the Upper Colorado River Basin, Wyoming, United States - RVT145D125 (version 2) ...
TTCAAGACTCGCCCCCTGGGCTACGAGAAGGGGGGGGTCGATCATTTTCTTGAGCTGCTGGCAGAAGAACTGGAGCGTCTCCACCGCCAGAACCAGGAACTCAAGGAAGAGCTGGCCCGCACCCGGGTCAGCCTCGAAGAGATGCGCTCCCGGGAAATGACCCTCAAGGAAACCCTGCTGACGACCCAGAAGATAACCGACGATCTCAAGGCCAATGCCCGCAAGGAGGCCGAGATCATTGTCGTCGAGGCCGAGCTGCGGGGGGAAAAGATCGTCCAGGCTGCCGACGATCGGCGGATTCAGCTGATCAGCGAGATTCAGGAGCTGAAGCGGCAGAAGATTTCCTTCGAGACCAGCCTGCGGGCCGTGGTGGAGAGCCATCTGCGGCTGCTCGATCTCGACGTGGTGGCGCTCCAGGGAAGCGGCGAGGAGTACCTGCTGGAGGAGTCTTTGCCGTTCGGGGCGGAACAGCGGAGGCAAGCCGTCTCCAGGAAGGATTCGGACGACTGATGCCCTGGCTGCGCCAGCACCGGGACGGGGTGACCATCGATCTGCATGTGCAGCCCCGGGCCAGCAAGAACGAGATCGTCGGCGTGCAGGGGGATGAGCTGAAGGTTCGCCTGACCTCGCCGCCCGTGGAGGGAGAAGCCAACCGGCTCTGCGTCGAGTTTATCGCCAAGTTGCTCAAGGTGCCAAAAAGCACGGTGGAACTGGTGGCGGGGGAGAAGTCCCGGCACAAGCGGCTGCTGATCCGGGGGGGCGATGCCGAGGACGTCCGCCGGGCGCTCTCGTGAAGGGGGGTGCAGTGTAGGCCGGAATAAGCGAAGCGTTTCCGGCAACCCGACTGACGATGATTTCCGGCTTGCAAGTCGGCGTCGTTCTCGATTATCTTGGCGAAGCATGAAGATGAAGGCCCTCCGACAATTATTTGCGATCATCAGCCTGCTGGCCTTTCTCCTCACCGGGCAGGCCAGTGCGTTCGGTTTTGTCCTGTGCCTCGGTGACGACGGCCATGCCGCGCTGGAATATGCGCTGGACGAAGCCTGTGGCGAAGGGCCAGATGAGCGCTCCGGCGAGCCGGCTTGCGGTCTGTCCGCCATAGATGAGCACTGTGGACCCTGCCTCGATCTTGATCCCTCTTTGCATGCTGCTTCTGTTCGCCCCCAGGATCACCTGAAATTTCCCCCAATTCCCATGCCTGCAGTCATGCCGGCTTCTCCCGTCCCCGTTTTCGTCCGGGTCCATATCGCCAATCTCTACCCGCAGCCACCGCCGCAAATCAGCCAGGCCATCCTTTTCCTCCGCACTGTCGTCCTGCTGAATTGATTCCTGCCTAATAGCTTCTTGCCATGTGCGCCCCGGAAGATCTGATGTCTTCTCGGGGACACGTCTGTTTTTCGCTCACCCTTCGCAAATTCAAACACCGGATTAGGAGGCGCAGGCCTTGAGAAAAACGGTTTTCTCCAAGGGGGCCGTGGCCCTGCTTGTGATCATTTGCAGCTTGCCCGTCGGCACAACAGCGTACGCCGAAGAAAAAGTTTTTTCCCTTGAACAGGCAGTGGACTTCTCGCTGCAGAACAACGGCGAGCTGAAAGCTCTGCGGGAAGAGAAGGGGATCCGCGAGGCAGGCCGAACCCGGGCCGGGCTTTACCCCAACCCCGTCCTGGCAGCCGAGGGAACGACCGGGGAGCTGACCGGCAGCCCCTCGGAGAACACTCTTTCGGTCGGGATCTCCCAGGAGCTGCTGACCGCCGGCAAGAGGGGCAAGCGCCTGCTGGCCGCCGAGAAGGATCTGGAGGGCTTCGACCGGCAACTTGACAATGCGGCGCGGCTGCTGGCGGCGGAGGTGAAGACCGCCTTCTACGACCTGCTGCTGGCACAACGGCGGCTGGAGCTGGCGGAGCGCTCCCTTGAGCTCAACCAAAGGCTTGTGGAGATTGCCCGGCAGCGCTTCGAGGCGGGAGACATCCCGGAGTTGGAGGTTAACCTCGCCCGCGTCGAGGCGGCCCGCAGCGAGGGGAGAAAGGCCGAGGCGGAGCGGGAACTCGTCCCCGCCAGAGCCAGGCTCCTGCTCCTCATGGGGCTTCCGGCGGAGACTGAAGCCGGCTTCGCCGGCTCCTTGGAGGAAGCGCCCGGCGACGTCAGAAAGCTGGCGGAGCTGAAGGAACTGGCCTTGACCCAGCGGCCGGACCTGGCGGCACTGGAAGCGGAGAAGGCCAAGGCCGAGGCTGAGGTCCGCCTGGCGCGAGCCGAGAGGATTCCCAACCTCACGGCGGGCATCGCCTACACGCGGGAGAACACGGCCATCGACGTGGCCGGAGCGGAGGTCAAGGACCGGGACAACCTCATCGGCCTGAGCCTCTCCATCCCCATTCCTCTATTTGACCGTAACCAGGCCGGAATCCGGGAGGCGGCGGCGCGCAAGGGGAGCGCGGCGGCCCGCACCCTCTTTGTCCGCCAGAGCGTAGAGCGGGAGGTGGAGGCGGCCCACGCCAGGCTGACGGGGGCGGAGAAAATCGCGTCCCTCTACGCCGGGGGGATAGTTCCTCAACTGGAGGAAAACCTGAAGCTGGTCCAGGAGGCCTACCAGATCGGCGAGATCGGCATTCTGATCGTCATCGAGGAGCAGAAGAAGTTTGTCGATGTCCACGAAAATTACCTGACCGCCCTGTATGACCGGCAAACGGCCCGCGCCGAGCTGGTGAAGGCGGTCGGCGGCAGTCTCGATACTGAAACGAGCGGAGGTGTGCAGTGAAGAATAAAGGCATCATCATCGGCGTCATCCTGGCCCTGCTTCTCGGCGGCGGCCTCTATTACCGGTTCACCCACCTGAAGGTCGGCGAAGAGCACGCCGAGCACGGGGAAGAGAAGGGACACAAGGAAGAGGGCAAGCACGGCGAAGAGGGGCACGACGAGCACGAAGAAGCCACGAGCGTCAGGATGACCCCGGAAACCCAGCAGGAGCACGGGGTGGTGGTCGCCGTGGCGAAGAAGGAGCAACTCGCCGGAGCGATCAGCGCCACAGGCAGGGTGGAGGTGAACGCCGACCGCATCGCCCACGTCTCGCCCCGCATTTCCGGCAAGCTCGTGGCGGTCAAGGCTTCTCTGGGGGATGCTGTCGCCTCCGGCCAAACCCTGGCGATGCTCGACAGCGTCGAGTTGGGGGAAGCGGTCAGCCGTTACCGCCAGACCAGGACCCGGCTGGCCCTGGCGCAGAACAACATGGACCGGGTGAAGGCCCTTGTGGAAAAGAAGATAGCCGCCCGTAAGGAGATCATTCAGGCCGAGACCGATTACCAGACGGCGCTTGCCGAGTTGCAGGCAGACGAGGAGCGCCTGCTGATGTACGGACTGGCCAAAAGTGACCTGGCCGACCTGGGCGGCCGCAAGACCCTGCTGCCTGTGCGCTCTCCCATCGGCGGCGTGATCACGGAGAAGCACGCCATCGTCGGCGAGCTGGCCGACCCTTCCACCAACCTCTTCACCGTCGCCGACCTCTCGACCCTCTGGGTACTGGTCGACATCAACGAGAAGGACCTGGCCAAGGTCGGCAAGGGACAGGCCGCAACGGTTACCGTGGGCGCCTTCCCGGAGCTTGTGTTTGCCGGGAAGATCACCTACATCGCTGACCTGGTGGACGAGGCGACCCGGACGGTCAAAGCCCGGTTGGAGGTGCCGAACCCCGAACGCAAGCTGAAACCGGAGATGTTCGCCACCGTTGCGCTCAGCCTCCCGGCCGAAGCACCGCCGACCCTGGCCATCCCCGAGGACGCCATCCAGGAGATCGAGGGGGAAAAGGTGGTCTTCGTCACCGAGGACGGCAGCGAGTTCGCGCCCCGCGCTCTGGAGCTGGGCAGGGCCTCCGGCGGCCTGGTGGAGGTCGTCGGGGGGCTGGCGGAAGGGGAACGCTACGCCGCCAAGGGGAGCTTCCTGCTCAAGTCGGAGCTGATGAAGGGGGAACTCGGTGAGCACGGCCATTAAGCCATCAAGGACAGGAAAGGGTAATTCCCATGCTTGATAGAATTCTCCAGTTTGCGCTGAAGCAGCGGCTTATCATACTGCTCGGGACCTTGCTGCTAGTCGGCACCGGCCTGTGGGCGATGAGGAAGCTGCCGGTGGACGCCTTCCCGGACGTGACCAACGTCCAGGTCCAGATTCTCACCCAGGCGGGGGGGATGGCGCCGACCGAGGTGGAAAAACTCATTACCTTCCCCATAGAAACGTCGATGGGCGGGCTCCCCCGGCTCCACGAGGTGCGCTCCCTCTCCAAGATCGGCCTGTCGGTCATCACCGTCGTCTTCGAGGATGGCGTCGACATCTATTTCGCCCGCCAGCAGGTCTTCGAACGGCTCCAGCAGGCCAGCGACCGCCTGCCGAAAGGGATCGAACCGCAAATGGGGCCCATCACCACGGGCCTGGGCGAGATCTACCAGTACGTTCTGGAAAGCCCCAACCACGACATCCGCGAGCTGCGCAGCCTTCAGGACTGGGTGGTCCGTCCCATCCTGCGCACCGTCCCCGGCGTGACCGACGTCAACTCCTTCGGCGGCCAGGTGAAGCAGTACCAGGTGGTCCTCGACCCGGGCAAGCTCAAGAGCCTGAACCTCACCATCCATGACGTGATGGAGGCGGTGGAGAAGAACAACTCCACGGTCGGCGCCGGCTACATCGAGCACCGGGAGGAGCAGTACATGGTGCGAGGCCTGGGCCTGGCCAAGGGGATCGACGACCTGAACCGGATCGTCGTCACCTCCCGGGGCGGAACCCCGATCCACCTCGACGACGTGGCCCAGGTTGTCATCGGCAACGAGCCCCGCCAGGGGGTCACCACTTACGACGGCAAGGGGGAGGCGGTGGCCGGCATCGTCATGATGCTCAAGGGGGCCTCCAGCAAAGAGGTGGTCGCCGGCGTCACCGAGAAGGTGAAGACCATCCAGAAGGCCCTTCCCGAGGGGGTGAAGCTCGTCCCCTACTACGACCGCACCGACCTGATCTGGAAGACCATCCGCACCGTCACCACCAATCTCATCGAAGGGGGGCTGCTGGTCATCGCCGTCCTCTTCTACTTCCTCGGCAACGTGCGCGGCGCGATCATCGTCGCCCTGACCATCCCCCTCTCCATGCTCTTCTCCTTCTTGGGCATGCACTGGCTCGGGCTCTCGGCCAACCTCATGACCCTGGGGGCCATCGACTTCGGCATGATCGTCGACGGCAGCGTCGTCATGGTGGAGAACACCGTAAGGCACCTCTCGGAGCGAAAAAAGGAGGAGGGGCTGCTGCACACCATCTTCCTCTCGGCCAAGGAGGTGGCACGCCCGATCCTCTTCGGGGTATTCATCATCATCATCGTCTATTTGCCAATCGTCACCCTGACCGACATGGAAGGGAAGATGTTCTCCCCCATGGCCTTCACCGTCGGCTTCGCCCTTTTGGGGTCGCTCATTCTCACCCTGACCCTGGTGCCGACCCTCTGCTCGTTCCTTCTGCGGGGGAAGGTGGAAGAGAAGGACCCGAAACTCCTCCGGCTGATCCGCGAGTCGTACCTGCCGCTGCTGGAAAAGAGCCTGCAAAACCCGAAAAAGGTCCTCGCCATCACGGCTTCCGCCCTGGGTCTTTCCCTTCTTCTTGTCCCGTTCCTGGGGAGCGAGTTCCTTCCCACCCTGGACGAGGGGAGCATGACGGTCCAGTCGTTCCGCCTTCCCTCCGTGTCGGTGACCGACACGGTGCGCACCTCGGCTGCCGTGGAAAAGGCGATCCTCTCCTTCCCCGAGGTGGAAAAAGTCGTGGCCCGGGCCGGGCGGGCCGAAATCGCCTCCGACCCGATGGGGATCGACATCTCCGACATCTTCGTCAGCCTCAAGCCCCGCTCCGAGTGGAAGACAGCCGATAGCAAGGAGGAGCTGGTCGACAAGATGCGCGAGCGGCTGGAGAACATTCCCGGCATGTCCTTCTCCTTCAGTCAGCCCATCGCCCTGCGGGTCGACGAGCTGATCTCGGGGGTGAAGTCCCAGCTTGCCGTCAAGCTCTTCGGCGAGGAGATGGAAGTGCTCAAGGAGAAGGGGGCTGAGATCGCCGAGATCCTCGGCGAGGTCGAGGGGGCCGCCGACGTGCAGGTGGAGAAGGTCTCCGGCCTCGCCTACCTGCAGGTGGACATCAACAGGGAGGCGATTGCCCGCTACGGCATCAACGTTTCCGAGATCAACGAGGCGCTGGAACTTGCCTCCGGCGGGAAAATCGTTTCGGAGCTGTTCGAGGGGCAGAAGCGCTTCAGCGTGGCGCTGCGCTTTCCGGCCGAGATGGCCGACACCCCCCGGGAATTCGAGGAGATCCTGATCTCCGCCCCCGGCGGGGAACGCATCCCCTTGAAGCAGCTTGCGCGGGTCTACACCGAGGAAGGGCCGGCGCAGATCTCCCGGGAGAACGGCTCGCGGCGCATCGTCGTAGAGTGCAACGTCTCCGGCCGCGACATGGGGAGCTTCGTGGCCGCGGCGCAGCAGGCCATCGAGGGGAAAGTCAAGCTCCCCCCCGGCTACTACCTCACCTGGGGCGGCCAGTTCGAGAACCAGCAGCGGGCCATGGCGCGACTCTCGGTCATCCTCCCCATCTGCCTCGCGCTCATCTTCATCCTCCTCTTCTCCGCCTTCGGCAGCGTGCGGCAGGCGTTCCTCATCATCCTCAATGTTCCCTTCGCTCTGATCGGCGGCATCGTCGCCCTCTTCCTGAGGGGCCTGCCCCTGTCGGTTTCGGGGGCCATCGGCTTCATCGCCCTGTTCGGCGTGGCGGTGCTCAACGGCATCGTCATGGTGGCCTACTTCAACAAGCTGCGAGAGGAGGGAACGCCCCTCGATGAGGCTATCGTGAAGGGAGCAGCCGTGCGGCTGCGCCCGGTGCTCATGACCGCCCTGGTGGCTTCTCTCGGCTTTATCCCCATGGCCCTCTCCCACGGAACCGGGGCAGAGGTACAGCGGCCCCTGGCCACCGTGGTCATCGGCGGTTTGATTACTTCGACCCTTCTTACCTTGGTTGTTCTCCCGACCCTCTATCGCTGGTGGGAGGGAAGAGCGATGATGAAACTGAACCGAAAGGAGATCGTCCAATGAAACAGATCATTGCCTATATCAGACCGGCCATGCTCGAACGGGTCACCGAAGCGCTACGGCTCATCGACGGACTGACCGGCATGAGTGTGATGGATATAAGGGGGTTTGGCCAAGGCAGAGGTGTTTCCTGCCGGGACCTCAACGATACGGAGATTACGTATTTTTGCAGCAAGATTCGTATCGAACTGATGGTTTCCGATGGCATCGTTCGGGAGGTCGTTGACATCATCCAGCAGAAGGCCTGGACCGGCGAACGGGGCGAAGGGAAAATTTATGTCCTGAACGTGGAGGAGGCGGTCCGGATCAGGACCAACGAGCGCGGGGAGGTTGCCGTATGAAAGCGTGCTTTGGGGGCTTCGGCCAGGAGATGAAAGGAGAGAAGGCAATGAGAAGTAAATATAGTCTGGTACTCCTTGCTCTTGCGATGGCCTGGATACCGGCGGGCTGCGCCACGGCGCACTCGGAAAAAGCGATTGCGGAGTCGATCGAACTGCAAATCATCCCCACCAGGGTGGCTTCCGTTTCCGAAGCCAGGGTGGTGCAGATGGGGGCGGATACGGTTGTCTCCGGGACGGTCAGAAAGTTCCACGAGTTCTTCCTGCCGGGCCATGTCGATATTGTCATCTGCGATCCGCAGGGAACCGTCATCGCCCGGGTAACGCCAAGGCTTACCGGTCACGCCTCGAAAAGAGGCGGCGTGAAGGAGGGGCGGTTTTCAGCGGAGGTGAGGTTGGTTCCTCCTCCGGGCTCGAAAGTTTGTGTCAGGTACCATGCCCCTGCTTCCGGGGAAGAGCACCTTGAATGCACTTTAAAGCGTGACACCCCGCGGCGATCACACCGATTGACCACGATTGCCTGCTGAATGAAATCGGCCCTTTTCACAGCGAAAAGGGCCATTTTTTCTGCAGCGACTTCTGTGCGCCCTGCCGGGAGGCTACCTGCCCCGGTGCGGTCCAAGGTACTCGCGGCGCAGCTCCTGGCGCCGATGCTGGCGTTCGGCATCGGGCAGATCGCGCATCCGGTGCAGCTCCTGACGCAGTTCCCGACGCTTCTCGGCGGGAAGCTCCTGATACCGCCGGAAATCCTCACGGAGTCGTTTCTTTTCCTCGGGAGGGAATGTCTGCCAGCGGCGGAATTTCTCCTTGATGCGTAGTTGCTCCTCCGCCGGCAACTCCTGGAAATATCGCAGGCGCTCGCGCAGAAGTTCCCTCTGCTCGGGAGGAAGCTCCTGAAAACGGCGGAAGCTCTCCTGTAGTCTTTGGCGCTCCTCGGCCGGTATTTGCCGCCAGCGGCGCAGTACCTCGTCGTTGGCGGCGGGCGCGGCGACAGCGTCCTTTCCCACCGGCGGGCTCGCCGTAACAGGGGGGACAACCGCCGTCATGAGCAGGGCAACCAGACAGCATGTCAGGAAAGTTCGGGTCATTTCTCTTCCTCCGATTGGGCCAGCACGTCCAAATCCTGGAGAAGCTCCATCAACTCCAGCAATTCCCGCAGCCGCAGAATCTCCGCCGCTTCTTCGGGCGGGGTGGCGGGTTCGGCAGGCTGTTCCTGGACCACTTCGGGCGTTTCCCCCTCTGCCCCTGCAAGGGGGGAGGCGAGAAGGAGAAACAGGAGCCCGCCGAGAGTCAGGGTACGCCAGCCAGCCCTGATCATCCGGTCCCCTCCAGTTCCTGCAGCCATTCCAGGTTTTCCAGGAGATCCAGGTCCTGAAGAAGCTCCAGTTCGCTCAGGATTCCGATCTCGGAAGCCGCTGGCGCCGGGCGGATTTCCGGAGCGGAGCCCGGCCAGCGGACCAGAAGGATACCGCCCAGGACGGCGGCGGCCGCCAGGGCGCCGCCCCAGACCGGCACCCGCCGGCTCCTTCGTGCCGTGGCCCGTCCCGCGACCCTTGCGGCAAAGCGGCCAAGGTCGGCGGGCGCAAGTTCCACCTTCTCCCGGGGGAGCCCGTCGAGCAGACAGTGAATTCCGGCGAGGTTCTCCCGGCAGGCCGGACAGCCTTGCAGGTGAGTCTCCAGGTGCGTGCGAGCCGGTGTGTCGAGGTCCCCGTAGTAGTAGGAGACCAGGTCCTGTTCCCGGCAGCCGGTATTTTTCACGGGGCAGCCTCCTTTCCGTCGGTAAGTTCTTTTCGCAGCCGCACCACCGCCCGGTGCAGGTGGGCCTTGACCGTTCCTTCCTCCAGGCCGAGCAGATCGGCAATTTCCTTGAGCGGCAATTCCTCCTGATGGCGCAGGACAAAAACGGCCCGCTGTCGGGGAGGCAGCTTCCCGAGTGCACGGGAGAGGCGCTGGCGGGTTTCCTCTGCCAGCACCCGGTCGGCGGGCGAGGGCGCAGGGTCGGCGATGATTTCCGCTGGATCTTCACTCTCCTCATCCCGGCGGAAAAAGAAGATACGCCGCCGAAGCCGCTCCCGGCGAAGATGGTCGATGGCGAGACGGGTGACCGTCTGATAGAGCCAGGTGCCTACCGAACTCTCCCCCCGAAAGGAATGGATGCCGGTGTAGAAACGAAGAAACGCCTCCTGGGCGATTTCCTCGGCTTCAGCCCGATTGCCGGTCAGGCGGATGGCGAGGCGCAGGGCGCGGGGGGAAAGGAGGCGGACAAGGCTCTCGAAACTTTCTGCGTTGCCTTCCCTGATCTGCTCCAGCAGAATTTTCTCCGTCTGTCCGTCCATGCGCCGAGCGTAATCCCGGCAGTCGGCTCCTGTCAATGTCCAATGCCAGGCCAAGGCGACCCTTCCTGTGGGCATTTCGGCTCCTCCTGTGTTTAACTATTTAGACGTATCGGCCACCCGAAGGTTTACCCTCGCTGGATCTTTTTCGGACCCCCTTTGCGTTTTTCTGGGGCGAATACCGGTTGCCGGAGCAACGCGTCCGCCAACCGCCGTCACTTTGTGCGGTACCGGTCGGCAACCGAATTTTTTTGTCTTCCTTTGTAAACCATTTCCCAGCCCATTCGTCCAAACGATATAACCAGCAAAAATTTGCCGAAGGAGGACGGAAAAATGAAAGGAAATCGGATATTGGTGGGAATCATGGCGATTTCCCTGGGACTGGGTGCATCCGGTTCAGCCATGGCGCAGCGTGGCGGGGGAGGGCACGGTGGTCCCGGCGGCACCCCCATGATGCACAGGGATACTCAGGGGAGCGCCAGTGCGGCAGGGACAAGAGAACACCAGCGGGATATGATGCAGGAACACCAGCAACTGAATCGCGAAGAGGGAATGGAGCGGCAGTCTCGGCATGAATCGGCCCGACAGGCAGGGGGATCGGGGGGGCAGGAGAGTGGCCGCAATGGCCAGCCGGCTGAAATTCGGGAACATCGGCAGGAGCACTCCGTCCCCATGGGGAATCCCGAGGGGGAAACCCACCCGGGGCCTTCCGACCATGCCAGCACGACGGCGCATGAGGCGGTAGAACACCGTGGGGAGGGAACCGGAACGGCGGCGGCGGTCCATGCGGTCAACTCCGCGCAAAACCCTGCGGAGGAGCGGCAGGAAATCGAGGCTGGTCAGTAAGCCCGAGCGTGCTAGACTTAGTCCAGTTTGCGTTCAAAATTGCCTTCATTTTGTAGAGCGCGCCGGCGGGGGGCTGTAGGGACGGGCCACAGGCCCGTCCCTACAGCAACATCTCGATTGCCAGATGGAATTAGGAGTCGCCCGATGTCGGTGGCTGTTTCGAAGCTTTTCAGGAAATTTTCGGGAGGTCGAAGGAGATGAAGAGGTCCTTGCGGCGTACTGGTTTGACGGGTCTGGCCCTGATCGTGGTCTGTGGCTTTTTTTCTGTTCCGGCCCAGGGGGCCGACCGGAAGTTGTCCCTGGGGCTCGGTTTTGAGTTCGCCACCGGCGACTATGGGACGGATGATACCACCGATTCCTACAAAATCCCCCTGATGGTCAACTATTATCCCACCGACCGGTTGGGATTCGACCTGGAGATCCCCTACATCTACCAGAGCAACAGCACGACGGTGACTCTCGGTGGCATGCGCTTCCCGGCCCATGAGGAGGAAGGGGGCGGCCAACAGGGGCCGGGTCACGGCGGCATGGGGTCTTCCACCACCTCTTCCACAACCTCCGTTGACCTTTCCGATTCGCAGAGCGGGCTGGGGGACATCACCTTGACGGCGAGCTACATCGTTCTGGAGGAACAGGAACGATTTCCGCTCGTTCGACCTCTGCTCTATGTCAAGTTCCCCACCGCCGACGAGGACGACGGACTTGGCACCGGCGAGTTCGACTACGGGGGTGGCCTGGGGCTCGCCAAGTGGTTCGGGAAATGGTCCACCTATTTTGAAGGGATGTACATTCTGCCCGGCTCGTCGGGAGATTTCGACCCGGACAACTACTGGACCTACCTGGTTTCGGCCAGCTACCGCCTCACCGACAACCTCCGTCCGGGTGTTTCCTTGTCCGGAGGAACCGCCGCCTTCGATGAGGCTTCCGATCCCCTGGAGGCGAGGCTGAAACTGAGCTACTGGGCCTCTGAGCGCGCCAGCCTGGGCGGCTATCTCGCAACGGGTCTCAGTAACGGCAGTCCTGATTTCGGGGCGGGAATTTTCGGCTTTGTCAGTTTCTGACCCGACAACAAGCCGGCTATGCGCATTTCAGTGAGTTGTTTGGGAAATCATTGCGCCGGCAGCACGGAGATCAACTCGATATCATCATAACCGTCTGGTCTTCGAGAGGGCCTTTATCGCCGAAGGCCAGTTTCGGCGGCAGGAAAAGCTTCCACCTGGCCCCTTCTTTCATCATCAGCAGGTTTTCCCACCCTCCGGCAGAGTCTGACAAATATTTTGCCAACTGCCTGTCAGCCGGCCGTCCGCTGAAAAAAGGGCCGCCCTGGCGGACGGCCCTTTCCCCGTTGCGTCCCCCCTTGGTCTACTCTTCTGCGGAGACTACATACGGCCGCATCATCTCGTTGTCCTCGTGTTCGACGATATGGCAGTGCCAGACGTACAGGCCGGTGATGTCGAACTTCGCCTTGACCGTGGTGATCTGGTCCGGGTAGGCGATCACGGTGTCCTTGAAGCCCGTCTCCCAAGGCTCGACGCCTGCGCCCGCGGCAATCGGAAAGTCCTCGATATCCCCGCGGCTGACCACCTCGAAACGCACCAGGTGCAGGTGGATCGGGTGGGCGTCCTCGGTGAAGTTGTAGATGCTCCACTCCTCGATGCCGCCCTGGGTGGGGTTCTCGGTGACGTTCACTGCCACCGTTGAGCCATTCTGCAGTATGACCTCCACCGGAGTGCTCGCACCCGTCATGTCCGCCCACATCAGCGGGATACCCGTGGCCGCCGTGCCGGGATTGTCCACCGTGCCCACGAGTGCCGCCTTGGGACCGAAGGGCTCGCCGCCGGCGGCTTCGCAGTCGTCCTCGAAGTCGGGACCCGGCTTAACCGAGGCGAGCCAGCGGATGGTTCCGTTGGGCAGGACGGTGGCACAGACCAGGGACGACATTTCCTCGTTGAGGGAGACGTCCCTGAACTCGTCGGTCGCGCCAAGAGCTCCCTCGGCGTTCAACGCCAGGTCGGCCGGGTCGGTGGCGGCATTGGGGTTAGGATCCCCATTGGCAAGAACTGGGTC
>Ga0299906_10003654_pt1 | contig 12676 bp, 8 predicted proteins | sample RVTome_14_FD_200259 | JGI IMG/M metagenome (GOLD analysis project Ga0299906, IMG submission 200259) | Soil microbial communities from uranium-contaminated site in the Upper Colorado River Basin, Wyoming, United States - RVT145D125 (version 2) ...
TCGACAAGCGCTCTTCGACGGCCGGGATGATCGTGCCGAGCGTCGCGCCCCAGCTCATTCCGTAAAACGCCAGTTTGCCCGTGTCGATATCCTCACGGGTCTCGAGGTAGTCGATCGTCCTGCGAACATCCTTGACGAGTTCGACCAGATAATCCGAGTAAGCGTGGGATGAATGGTCTGCATGCCGAGCCGGATACTCATCGCCGTGCCGTTCGAACGTTCCCTGGTAGACCGGGTATACGACGGCGCGGCCGTTCCTCACCAGGAAGGAAAGGAAGGTCGGAAACTCGTAGTACTCGTCGATGTTTGCGCTCGAGGTCTGGAACAGGGAGGCACTTCCGGGGAAATAGATCACGGCCTGGTGCGATGATGCACCGTTTTTCGGCAGGAACAGGTTGATGATCATGCGATCATTGCCGTACACGGTGTCGACGGACACGCGCTCCAGCGTCCACAGCTCGGAGCTGTCATCCAGGGATTCCCGGCGGACGTTCATGTCGGTGTGGTCGTACTCATAGCGCCGCCGGAAGATCTCGAAGACCTCGTCGGAGACCACCTCGTAGTCGTACGGGTCCGCCGGAGGGTTGATCGGCACCTCGGCGAAGGCCCCTTCCGGCGCCTTCTCGCCATCAGGGTAACGAACCGTCCTGAATCCATACGCCTGTTCGCGAAACATTGGCGGCGCCTGGCTAAAGGCAGCGAAGCGGTACGGGTTGTCCTCCCACGCGCCGCCGCGGACGAGCTTTCCGAGCGACGTGTCGTTCCAGCACCATTCCCTGACGTTCCCGGCCAGATCATAGGCGCCGAACGCTGTGACGCCGGGCAGGCTGCCGACCTCGACCGTCCCGCTCGAACTGAAGTTGCTGAAGGGCGCGAAGACGGCGTAACCGCCGAGCTGGGGATAACGGATGAGAGGGGAGTATTCACCGCGCGCAATGCCCCAATGCGTCCCCGTCGGAAGCGAGCGGCCGACGAACTCGGCATAAGCAGCCGCTTCGTACCAGCTTACGGCCACCGGGTGCATGGCTTGCCCATCGGGATATGTGCCGCCGAGCCACGACGCCGGACCCGGCCGTCCCGTCCGGTCGACGAAGTGCGCGATGCCGTCCTCCCGGTGGAGTACGCGGCCCTCCCCGGTGAACTCGTGCCGCCAGTATTTCCTGTCGCGGTAACCGCCCGCGTCGACGAACTTCTGGAAATCGGCGTTGGTCACCTCGTAGCGGTCGATAAAAAAATCAGGAACGTCGCCGAACGGCGTCTGTGCGCCCGCGACGCGCACCATGCCCGACGGGATTTCCCCGCTTCTGTCCAACTTCCTGCTCAGATGGTTGGGGATCAGGAGATCGTCGCCGTTCAGGCTGATATCCCAGGACGATGCCGTTGCCAGTACGGTCTCGAAACCCTCCTTCTCGAACTTCCAGCGAAAGGTACCGACCGGCACACGGACACTCTCGAGCGGCGTCGCACCGAGGTACAGCCACTCGTCATCCGGCCGGTCGTACTCTTTCAGGTAGACAGCCGCTCCCTCGGGTGACGAGGTGATGTCGATGTCGAGCGAGATGGCCTCGAAGATCTGCAGGAGGTCCGGATCATCGGGGGCGATCTCCTCCGCCTTCGCGGCGAGTGCATAAGCTTCGGTGTAATCACGCCATTCCTGGTCCACGAGCGCGCGGATGCGCGGCAATGCTTCCTCCCTGACCCACCGGTACTCCGCCTGGCTGTCGAGAGATTGTTTGACCGCGAAGCCGGCAGCGAGGGCTGCGACAACAGCTGCCGCGGCGGTCAGGGGGACCGCGCGACGCCGGAACCACGGCCGCAGCGAACGACTCGGCACGGCCGTCCGGCGCGCTACCCCGGAAGACGGCAGAATCCCTCCGATGGCCGCAACCAGCTTCCTCTGGTATTCCCGAACGGGCATTTCGAAGCGGCTCAGTCCCTGTATGGTTCCGATGGTCAGGGAGAGGCCCGGCGGCAACTCGGTCGGGGCCAGCTGCAGCGCAAGTAGCGGGGTATCATGGTCCAGCGCGAAATAGACTTCGTCGCGGCAATGTCGGGAATTGACCGAGTTGGGACCTACATAGAACAGAACGAGGCTCGCATCGAGTATGCGTTTGCCCAGGTAGTCGGGAAACTCGGCGCCGGGCGTGATGCCTTCGTCGTACCAGATATTGAAGCCCTGTTCCCGGAGCCAGCGGATCTCCGGGTAGACCGATTTGCGGTCGGTGTGCGCGTAGCAGACGAACAGGTACGGTTCGTCACCATGGTAGGCAGGAAAAGGCTTGTCCAATAGCAGCCCCCGGATAACGACAGGCGCTGGATGCAGGCCCCGCCAATGGCTGTGCGCTTACGCGCATGTCACCGGAGGCCGCGCCCGGCCCGATTCTACTTGATATTGGAGTCGGTCCGGACAGCGTCCGACGCCTTCGGCCGAGTCCCGACGATTTCGAATAAGACACCGGAAAGCGCGTTGAGGCGCGTAACCCGGAAGATGAGCTGGCCGAGCGAAATGTCCCGCACCGGCCGGACCTCCCGGACCTTCGGCACCAGCGCGATGACCACGGCGGCTCGCGCGATCGTCGATATCACGAAGACCCCGGTCAGGGGACTGAGCCAGCTGAACTGCCGGCCGAAAATCTCCACCTCGGTCGGCAGGACCACCCCGAGGTATCCGCCCAGCATCGCGCCGCTGAATATGCCGATGCTCGCGATGACATTATGGATGGCCAGATAGGTCGCGCGCCGGTTCGGCGCGATCAGGTCATACACGAAGTTGCTCGCGCTCAGACTGAAGCCCGCCCAGGCGAGCCCGCTGACAGCCTGCACGAAAATCAGGTACCAGAAGTTGCTGGAGAACACCCACAGGATCGGCATCAGCGGGATGACGATCCCGGTGGCGGCGAGGATGCGGCGATTGCCGAAGACGTCGCTGATGCGGCCCCACTGTGCCAGGGTGAGGAACTGCGCGAACACCGCCGTCGCCGTATTGACGGTGAACGCGAGATAGCTGAACTCGAGATCGCGCAGCATGTATACGGTGAAGAACGGGGACGCGATCGAGACGGCGAACTGCGTCAAGGCGAAAAACAGTGAGAACCGGACGACGTTCGAACGCCGCAGGCGCTCGAACCAGCTCCGGCTGAAGGGTGACTCCATGGCCGCGACCTGTCCGCCCGGGTCGTGCATTCTCGACAGCTGATAGACGGACACGAGCCGCGCGCACGCCGCGATGCCGAACAGAATGACAAAGCCTGTCAGGGTGTTGCCTTCGCGCGTGAAGTGATGCAGCACGAAGCCGCCGAACAGCAGCGATGTGAAGGTGACTGCAGTTATCAGGCGGGTGCGCAGCGCGAAAAACCGTCCGCGGCGTCGCACCGGCACGATGTCGCCCATCAGGCTGCTCCATTGCGGCGTTACGAGATGCGCGCCGCACTGGTGCAGGACGACGCAGGCGATCATGAGCGGTACTGCATACTCCGGAAACAGCAATGGCAGGCTCAGGATCGGTATCCAGGACACGGCCTGGATGCCGGCGCCGGCAAGGATGATCGCCTTGCGCCGCCCGGTCAGCCTGCCGAGCCAGGCGGACAGCAACTGGATGAAGGAGGCCAGCAAAGGCGGCACTGACGCGAGCAACCCGATCTGCGGGGTGGTCGCCCCGAGGAACAGCGCGAACGCGGAAAAGTAGGTCTCGCCTACCCCGGTCATCGTGCCGAAGGCGGCCGCATCCTTGAGCGAATGCCGCAGCGAACGATTCGTCTGCGGATCATTTGAGAATGCGGGGATCATGCAAGGTTCACGAAGGCACTCGAGTCAATGATCGAATATCGACGAGAAGTCCGGCCAAATCCATCGACTGCCGCACAGGCTGTAAACTCACGGCCTGAGCGCGCGGGTCTGCGCGAACTGAAAAAGGACGCGAGCAGTCGATGTTTTTGATGCCCGATCGAGGAGTCTGCGAACGTCTCTTTTTGGCGACGGCAACGCCGCGCCGGCAAATGTGAGGATCGTGAAAAAAGTGATTGACATTTAGTGAGCCGGAAATATATTACCGCGAAAATTAGCCGGGCAATTGCCCGCACGACTCGAAGGGCCGGGTCGGTTTTTCTCTGCAGGTCGCCCATCTGCGTGCCGAGGATCTGTCGATGAAAGCCGCCCAGTACGCGGAAGAACCTCCGGAACCGGGAAGTAGTATCCCGACCTCTCCGCTAAATCCTTCCCTTCGCCCCGCTCCCCCCACAAACCGACTCACCAAGACCCTCGCCAAGCGCGACAGGGCGAAGGTTTGCGTCTCGAAAAGATCCGCCGGGTTCCTGGCGCAGCACTACCCGGATGCGTCCGTCGACGAATGGAACGACTGGCGCTGGCAAAACCGGCATCGCGTTCGCACGCTCGCCGACCTCGGTCGCATGATCGAGCTGTCCGAAGAAGAAACAGCGGCGATCAAACGTCATACGGGCGCGCTGCCGGTCGGCATCACGCCCTACTACGCCAGCCTGCTCGATCGGCACGATCCGCAGCAGCCGCTGCGCCGCACCGTCGTGCCGGTACTCGGTGAATACGAACTCTCGCGCGGAGAGAATGAGGATCCGCTGGCGGAGGACGGCCACAGCCCGGTGCCGGGGCTGGTGCATCGCTATCCGGACCGCGTCCTGCTGCTGGTTACGAACTTCTGTTCCGTTTATTGCCGCTACTGCACCCGCGCCCGCATGGTCGGGTCGGCGGGCGAACGCAGCGTCAAGAAATCGGACATCGAGGCGGCCCTCGAGTACATCGAGCAGACGAAAGCGGTACGCGACGTGCTGATTTCAGGCGGCGATCCGTTGAGCCTCGATGACGAGCGGCTGGAATATATTCTGCGCCGGCTGCGGCGGATTCCGCACGTCGAATTCGTCCGCATCGGCAGCAAGCAGCCGGTCGTGCAGCCGATGCGCATCACGCCTTCGCTGACGCGGATTCTCAAAAAATACCACCCGCTGTGGATGAGCCTTCATTTCACGCACGGCTCCGAGATTACGCCCGAGGTGGCGGAAGCCTGTGGACGCCTGGCGGATGCCGGTATTCCACTCGGCAGCCAGACCGTGCTCCTGAAGGGCGTCAATGACGACATCGAGACGCTCAAGGCACTGATGCACGGGCTGCTGCGCATTCGCGTGAAACCGTACTACCTCTACCAGTGCGATCCGATATCGGGATCCGCGCACTTCCGCACCAGCGTCGCGAAGGGTGTCGAACTGATTCGCGGGCTGCGTGGGCACACGACGGGTTACGCGGTGCCGACCTTCGTCGTGGACGCTCCGAACGGAGGCGGCAAGACGCCGATCGCCCCGGACTACGTAATCGGGTACGAAGGCGATGATCTGCTGCTTCGCAGCTACGACGGCGGCATATACCGCTACCCGGATCCGGGCGCCTCGCTTGCCCGCGAGACGGAGGCATCGTCATGAGCCGCCTGAACCGCATGCGCATCGGCATCACCTACGACCTGCGCGAAGTCTGGATGGACGCCGGCTACAGCGAAGTCGACACGGCCGAGTTTGACCGCAAGGACACGATCGACAGCATTGCCGCTGCCCTGAGAACGCTGGGGTACGAGGTCGACTCGATCGGGCATCTGCAGCAGCTGGCGCGCCGGCTGGTCGCCGGCGACCGATGGGACATGGTTTTCAACATCTGCGAAGGTATGCACGGCTGGGGCCGCGAAGCCCAGGTTCCGGCGCTTCTTGACGCCTACCGGATTCCTTACGTGTTTTCGGATCCGCTCGTGTGCTCCCTGACCTTGCACAAGGGTATGACCAAGGATGTCGTCAGGGCCGCGGGTGTCGCGACGCCCGATTTCGTCGTCATCAATGAGCCGCGCAGCGTGCGCCACGTCAAGCTGCCTTTCCCGTTGTTTGCCAAACCGGTTGCCGAGGGCACCGGCAAGGGCGTCAGCAGCGATTCGAAGATCAACAATGCGGCGGACCTGCAGGCGGTCTGCCGCCAGTTGCTCAAGGAGCACAGGCAGCCGGTCCTGGTCGAGAGATTCCTGCCCGGGCGCGAGTTTACGGTGGGTATCCTCGGCACGGGGCGCAAGGCATCAGCACTGGCCACACTGGAAATCGGGCTTCTGCCCGGTGCCGATGCCGAGGTCTATTCGTACCGTAACAAGGAACATTGCGAAGAACTGGTCGAGTACAGGTTGCTGCAGGAAGACAAGCTGCGCAGCCGGATTGAAGCGATGGCGCTGCGCGCGTGGCGCTGCCTCGGGTGCCGCGATGCCGGCCGCATCGATGTGCGCCTGGATGATTCCGGCGGCGCAAACTTCATCGAGGTGAATCCGCTTGCGGGCATGCATCCTGAGCATTCGGATTTGCCCATAATGGCTTCGATGATCGGGATGGATTACGTCAGCCTGATCGGCGGAATCATGAATTCCGCGAAGTCCCGCTGCCGTATTTCGGCACGGGCGGTCCGCCTGGCTGCCTGATTCCTGAAGTGGCGATCCCCGCGCGCAGCGTTCTCGTCCTGCACGAGGCGTTCGGCACCGACGCTCGTCCCGACGAACTCGACGCGCTGGTGCAGGTCCGTCAAGTCTCTGAAGCCATAGAGCAACTGCACTGGAAGGCAGGCACGCAGGAGATCGACCTGAACCTCGAGCTCGCGCTCGAGCGCCTGCAGCGCAACCAGCCGAGCTGCGTGTTCAACCTGGTGGAATCCCTGCACGGACGTGGCGAGCTGATCGGCATCGTGCCGGCATTGCTGGAAAGCATCGCCGTCCCGTTCACGGGGTCCGGTGGTGATGCGATCAATCTCAGTTCGCAGAAGATCCTCGCCAAGCGCTGGATGCGCCTGCACGGCGTCGCGACGCCGGACTGGCTATCGGGCAGCGACGGCGCCGATGAACGCAGGGAAGAGGGCCATACGTGGATCGTGAAGTCGCTGTGGGAGCATGCCTCGCTGGGTCTCGACGACAGTTCGGTGGTTCAGGGCAGGAAAGCAGCCGAGCAGCGTATCAGGCAATGCGTCGAGAGATTCGGAGGGCAGTGGTTTGCCGAGCAATACATCGACGGCCGGGAATTCAATATCTCGATCGTCGAACAGAAGGGACAGCCTTACGTGTTGCCCATCGCCGAAATGACCTTCGTCGATTACCCGCCGGGGAAACCGAAGATCGTGGGCTATTCGGCGAAATGGGACGAAAACACGCCGGAGTTTACCGCCACGCAGCGCCGCTTCGGGACGCTGGAACCCAAGGCGCGGGACGAGCTCACGGCCGTTGCGAAAAAATGCTGGACGCTGTTCGGGCTGCGCGGATATGCGAGGGTCGACATCAGGCTGGATCATGAGGGAATTCCGTGGGTTCTCGAAGTGAACGCGAATCCCTGCCTGTCCCGCGACGCCGGCTTCGCCGCCGCGGCCGCCGAGGCGGGCTTCCGCTACCGGCAGGTCATCGAAATGGTCCTGCATGCGGCCATTCGGCCGGGACTGCCGGTACTGCGCCGCGCGGGGTAAGCCCCGGCGCCGCAAGGCCCTTCGAACGAATCCTCATATCCTGACTTCCCCGATGCGCTGGCGTGACGAAGTAGCGGAAAGCGACCGGCAGGCAGTCCGCCGGCTCGTGGCCGCGACCGGCTTCTTCACAGCGGAAGAGCAGGAGATTGCCGTAGAGCTGGTGGAGGAGACGCTGAAGGAAGGCGAGGCCGCCGGTTACCAGTTCATATTCGCCGATTCTGATTTCGCCGGCGCCGATGCTCCTGCGTCCGCGAACGAGTTGCCGGGCGCCTTGCGTGGTTACGCCTGTTTCGGGCCAATCCCGTCTCGTCCCGCCAGCTACGACCTCTACTGGATTGCGGTGGCGCCGTCCGAGCAGCGGCACGGGCTGGGGAAGCGACTGATCGAAGAAGCGGAACGGCGAGCGCTCGCACAAGGCGCCAATGACCTGTTTATCGATACGTCCGGCCGTGAACAGTACCAGCCGACGCGCGCCTTCTATGAACGCATGGGATATAGTCGCCATGAAGTTGTCCCCGGCTTTTACGCGCCCGGCGACGACAAGGTTGTGTATCGCAAGCAGCTTCGTCCCGCCACTGCGTAGGCCGGTGACGGTTGCTGTTGCAAAAAGGGAACCAAAACAAAATGGCAAGAGTCCGCTGTTGCTCGTCGATTGTCCTTCTGCTTTTCTTGACCTCCGCCGCGACTGCTGAGACATACGTTCGCACAGGGCAGCTGGTTGACGTGCTCTCCGGTACGGTGCGTGCGGACCAGGTCATAGTCATTGACGGTGACAGGGTCGTACGCATCGCCTCGGCAGACGAGGTACGGCTGGACGGCGCTCTGGACGTGATCGACTTAAGCGAGCATACCGTGCTGCCAGGGCTTATCGACCTGCACGATCATCTCACCGGCGACCATCGTTTTCACGGTTACGGCTCGCTCGCGATCTCGGTGCCGCGGGAAACCCTGTACGGCGTGCTTAACGCTCGCAAGACGATCGATGCAGGCTTTACCAGCGTGCGCAACGTCGGGGCCAGCGGTTACAGCGATGTGGCCCTGCGGGACGCTATCAACGACGGCGAAATCGTCGGTCCGAGAATGCGGGTATCAGGGCCGTCACTGGGCATCACCGGGGGCCATTGCGACAATAACCTGCTGCCGCGTGAATTCGACGTGACTTCAGACGGCGTGGCCGACGGACCGTGGGCGGTTCGGGCGAAGGTCCGCGAGGTGATCAAGTACGGCGCGGACCTGATCAAGTTCTGTGCAACCGGCGGGGTGCTTTCCAAGGGTGACAGCGTGGGCGGCCAGCAGTACACGCTCGAGGAAATGCAGGCCATAGTCGACGAAGCGCACCGGCACGGCAGGAAAGTGGCCGCTCATGCCCATGGAAGCGAGGGCATCAGGACGGCGATCACGGCGGGAGTCGATTCGATCGAGCACGCCAGCCTGATCGATGCGGAGGGGATCAGGCTGGCGAAACAGCATGGCACGTTTCTGGTCATGGATATCTACAACGATACTTTTATCCTGGAGCATGGTGCATCGGTCGGCATGCTGGAGGAGTCACTCGAGAAGGAACGGCAAATCGGGCAACTGCAGCGCGATAACTTCAAGAAGGCATTCGAAGCAGGTGCGAAAATGGCGTTCGGCAGCGATGGCGCGGTATACCCTCACGGCGACAACGGAAAGCAGTTCGCCTACATGGTCGAATACGGGATGACGCCTATGGAGGCGATCCAGGCCGCGACCGTGCATGCTGCGGAACTGATCGGCTGGCCGGATTCCGTCGGCGCGATCGCGCCCGGACGTTATGCGGACATCATCGCGGTGCGCGGCAACCCGCTTCAGGATATCCGCCTGCTCGAGAATGTAGCTTTCGTCATGAAGGGCGGCGAAGTCTACAAGCAGGATTAGGCCGGGCCAGGAACGGTCCTGCCAGCTCAAACCAGGGAGCCGCCTCATGCCTCATCCGACTTTTCAGTCGAGGATGATCATCTCGAATCTTGCAGCCATCACACTAACGGTCCTTGCTCTTGCTTTCCCCGGGGCTGCACCTGGCCAGGAGCTCGATGCGGAAAAGGCGCAGTTCAGAGCGATCGCCGATTCCGAAGTGATGATCATGGTGCCGATGCGCGACGGTGTGACGCTTGCGACGGACGTCTATCTGCCGAAAAACGAAGAAGGGCCGTTTCCGGTGATCTTCGTGAAAACACCCTACAATTTCAACGAGCTCGAGGGAGCCCAGCTCGACTGGGGAATCGAGGCGATCGAACGCGGCTATGCCTTTGTCGTGCAGAACGAGCGCGGCCGCTATTACTCGCAGGGCGAGTGGGAGATTCTCGGATTGCCCCGTACCGACGGATATGACTCGCTGGACTGGATTGCGGAACAGGAATGGTCGAACGGCAACATCGGAACGATGGGCTGCTCCTCATCGGCGGAGTGGCAGCTGGCGCTTGCTGCCGAGGACCATCCCGCGCACAAGGCGATGGTGCCGATGGCTGCGGGCGCCGGCATAGGCCGCGTCGGAGAGTTCCACGAGCAGGGAAACTGGTACAAAGGTGGCGTTCACCAGACGCTTTTCTCGGTATGGCTCTACAGCGTGCAACAGCAAATCCGTCCGCAGTTCCCGGAAGGGCTGAGTCAGGAGCAATTGCAGCGCCTGCGCAAGATGTACGACCTCGCCGCGGAGATGCCCGAGGTCGACTGGAAGAAACAACTTAAGAACCTGCCCGCGGTCGAGTGGCTGGAGAGCGCCGGTGCGAATGCCGGCCCGGGCGCGACCATGATGGCCAGAACGCCCGCCGATCCGGCATGGGGCGAGGGTGGCCTTTATCGAGACGATGAAGATTTCGGCGTGCCGGCATTCTGGTTCAACAGCTGGTTCGACGTGAGCCAGGGGCCGAACCTCGCGCTGTTCAATCACGTGCGCAGCAACGCCACCGATCGGGACGTCCGAGAGGGCCAGTTCGTACTGATTGCGCCGACGCTGCACTGCGGCTTCTACCGCATCCCTGAGCATGAGGACCTGATCGCAGGTGAACTCAACGTGGGCAATGCGAACTTTCCCCTGTATGACCAGGTGTTCGGCTTCTTCGATCATTACCTCAAGAACGAAGGCGATTTCGTTGCCGAAACGCCCCGCGTTCAGTACTACACGATGGGCAGGAACGAGTGGGCGTCGTCGAACGAATGGCCGCCCGAAACGGCTAAGCCGCGGACTTTTTACGTCGCGAGCGACCGCGCGGCCAACAGCGTATTCGGCGACGGCCGCCTTACCACGGAACCGTCCGAGTCCGTCGGCTCGGATACCTACACCTACGACCCCATGAACCCGGTTCAGGCGCTTGGCGGCGGCGTATGCTGCAACCAGGATGCGGCGCTCGGCGGCAGCTACGACCAGCGGGCGATCGAGGCGCGTGCGGACGTGCTCGTTTATACCTCCGAGCCGCTCACGCGTGACACGGAAGTCACGGGGAGTGTGCGCGCTACGCTGTTCGTGTCGTCGGATGCGAAAGATACGGATTTCACCCTGAAACTAGTGGACGTACATCCCGATGGCACAGCCTATAACGTCGATGACACGATATTCCGTGCCCGTTATCGCGACGGCTACGACAAGGAAGCATTCATGAGGCCCGGCGAGATTTATGAGCTCAACCCTACCGCGATGTCCACGAGCTATGAGTTCAGGAAAGGGCATCGTATCCGTGTCGAGATCGCGTCCGCCAAGTTCCCCCAGTACATGCGCAACCTGAACACGGGCGGCAACAATTATGACGAAACCGAAGCTGTGATTGCGCACAACACTATTCATCATTCGGCAGAGCATCCGACAAGGATTGTTCTGCCGGTTGTCCCTTGAGATCCTTCAGGAGTTGCCGCAATGACTTGCAGAACGGTTTGCTGGGCAGTCGCCCTTTGCCTCATGGCAACCTTCGCCGCAGCCAGGCAACAGGCGCCGCAGCAGGAGGAACCGGCAGATCCTTCGCAACAGCCTGTGGAAGAATCGCAGCCGCCGCAGTCCGACGCGCCCGACCCGCTCCGGATCTACATTTCCGCGGACATGGAAGGCGTGGTCGGGGTCGTATCGGACGCACAGATTGGTCCCGACGGTTTCGAGTACGAGCGCTTCCGCGGCTTCATGACGGCGGAGGTCAATGCCTGTATCGCAGCAGCGCGAGAAGCCGGGGCAACGGAGATCCTCGTCAGCGACTCGCATGGCAACGGCCAGAACCTGTTCATAGAGCGACTGCCGGACGACGTAATGGTCGTGCGTTCATGGCCACGACCCTTGGGTATGATGGAAGGCGTAGACGCCTCTTTCGACGGCGTCATCTTTCTCGGCTATCACGCCAGCACCGCGAATGAACGCGGTGTGAGGGCTCACTCGTTCTCGAGCGCCAGCGTCACTGCGCTGCGCCTGAATGGCATGTCGATGTCGGAGGCCAGCGTGAATGCCGCAATCGCAGGGCATTTCGGCGTGCCCGTGATCATGGTTTCAGGCGACAACGTGGCGGTCGCCGAAACCCAGGTGATCATAGGGGACGTGGAAGGCGCCGTCGTGAAATGGGCAAAAGGGTTTCACTCGGCGCAGACGCTGACACCGAATGCGGCGTACGAGGTCATCCGCGAAAGGACGAAGGCAGCGATCGAACGGATCGACGAATTCGAGCCCTACGTTCTCGAAGCTCCGCTGCGGCTGGAACTGAGCCTCAAGCATTACCGCCCGGTGGAGTTGCTTTCGTACCTGCCGGGGGTCGAACGCGTCAATTCGCACACCGTACGATTCGTCGGCGAGGACATCATCGAGATTTCGAAATTCCTGCGCGTGGCGCTGGGCTATTCCGTGGATCTTCAGCCCTGAGCAGCCTTCCCCCGCGCTGGCAGCCTGTCGGACTTAGGCGATCGTCGCACGACTGCAGGGATGCAGGAGTTAGAGCAACGCGAGGAGCAGTTGCCGAGTAGATCAGTCCTAAGTCCGACCGGCTGCTAGGGATTGACGTTGCGTGCGTAGTTCCACGATCCGATAAGCCGCGTCGCCGGATGGTGCTGCGGAAGGTGGTCACGACACCATTTCAGATACTCGCGTTTTTCGAGGTCGGCGGGCAGGCGCCAGTGACGGCGGCGGAAGTTCTCGGCGACGTACTCGGGCAGGAAGCCCGCCTCGTGCACTCTTGAAAGGTCGTCCAGGTAGTCG
>Ga0299906_10003657_pt1 | contig 12671 bp, 4 predicted proteins | sample RVTome_14_FD_200259 | JGI IMG/M metagenome (GOLD analysis project Ga0299906, IMG submission 200259) | Soil microbial communities from uranium-contaminated site in the Upper Colorado River Basin, Wyoming, United States - RVT145D125 (version 2) ...
AGCGTCGAGGGGTGGGAGCGGCCCGACTTGGATTTGGAGCTTGGAATGGATGGACCGCGCGGAATCGAACAGTAGGCCTTTTGTTTAGCCGGAGCCGCGGGCGGTCGCAACCGGGCAACTTCCGGTCAACCCCGGGCGCCCGTTGGGGGTGACCGCGGTCACCGGGAAGTTGACCGGCGGTCACCCCTCCGGCTGGCAGAATCGGCCTTCTTGGCCCCGTCCGGTGGGGTCCGGGCCCGGATCTGCCACATTGGCCGGTTTGCGGTCAACTTCCGGTCACCCTCTCGTCCGCGAGAGGGGTCCGATCTGCTGCACAATCGGACACCGGGGGGATCAGAACTTGAACGTGACGCGCAGCGCATCCGAGGTGTTGAACGCCGCGCCGCCTGCCGATGGGTCGCGGAACCAGTACTGGAAGTACACGGTTTCGCCCGGCACAAAGGCCCCAGCGTCCAGCACCGTCGAAACAGAACGGCCGATGGCCCTGACAGGGGGAAAAACCCGCGTCACGCCGCCGCCCACACACAGGTAGCCGTTCCCGAACGGTACCTCGATCTCGGTCGGCCCATAGAAGAAGAGGCCGACCTGGTCCGGCACGGGCTCCGCAGTCAGGGTCAGCTCGCTGCCGACGACGGCTCGGTCCGAGCCGAACGCCGACATGCGCGCCGGCGCCCCGGTGGAGTTCACAGTCGCCCGGCAGGTGTTCTCGCCGACGCCCTTGCGCAGCAGCACCATCCCGCTCACGCCGGTGTCGAGGTTCCCGATGAAGGTCACCTCGCCCGACTGCGTGATCCTGTAGAGGCGGTGGGCTATGTCCGCAAGCACCAGTTCCCCCCTCGCGAGATAGGCCATCGCTGTCGCCTCGATAAACGCAGCCCCCGACAGCGGCACATCGGTCACCGTCCGGGCCTCGACGTCGACCCGCTCGAACACCCGATCCACGTCGGGCCTCCCGACACCCGAGGCGTGGTAGACGCGGCCGTCCAGGGGGTTGAAGGCGATCGATTCTCCGTCCGTACCGTCCCCCAACGCCATGATCGGCGTCAGGCTCGCGTCGCCCGGGTCGATCGCGAACAGCCACTCTGGCGTCACTGGCGCATCGTCGGCGCTGACGCCATACAGAGTCGCACCGGATGCATTGCCGACGAAAGCGATGTCTTCGAGGAACTTCCCCGTGTCCCCGATTCGCCTCGCTACTCCGGTTAGCGGGTCCACGGTTGCGAGCCGCGTGGTCTCCACACCGGAAACCGTCAGGAGTGCGAAGAGCCTACCGTCGGCCGGGTTCTGCGCGAGACCCGTCGCTCCGGTGACGGTTGCGCCCGCCATGCTGATCGGCACGCACCAGAGCGTGCGCCCCGACTCCAAATCGACGCGCCGCAGGCGCGCGTCCCAGACACTCACGGTGACCAGTGTCGTTCCTCGAGGCTCGCCTCCTTCGACCACAAGGGCCGCCGATGTCCGAAGGAACGGAAGGCTGCTAAGACGCTCCACTACCCCGCGTGTTGTAATCGTCAAGAACCCATTTTGTGCGACAAGCAAGCTCCCACCCTCCAAGTATGTCAATCCATCTGCCATGAACAGGTCGTCTCCTGACATAGCGATTTCCCGACGCGCTAGAGTCCCCGGATTGATTGACTCAAAGATTTGCGAGGGGGTATGTGGAAACCCAGACTGTCGATACAAGAGTCCATCCAGCGGATCAAAGGCGATTCCTTCCCCTGTGTCCGGGCTCGCCCCCAAGTCGGAAACCAATGTCGCGGCACCATCTTCCATACTCACTTGAAATAGTGCGTCCGGGAAGGTGATCTCCGTCCCTGCATCCGAGACCGCCCAAAGTGTGCCAGATGCGTCGAAAGTCAGGTCCTGGAGGAATGGGCCCGTCGTTCCGACTTCACCGCCAACTCCGGTGCAAGCGTCGATGCCGACCAGCCGGCAGTCTAAGAACGAAGCGTCCACAAAAGTGAAGACCCTACCGTCGCCCGGGCGTCTGGCGAGACCGTATGCCCACTGTGCGTTTATTCCAGAAACGCCAATGCGCACGTCGTTGAGGATGGTTCCTGAAGGAACTTCTACGGTGAGCAAGCGAGCCGGCGAACCTGTCAAGGTCAAAGCCACTTGTGCCCTTGCTTCATCGGGACCTAACGTCGCGATGCAGACCCCAACAAGTAGGAGCCGGTGGGTACGAGACTGGTTGTGGAGCATGTTGGTCCCTTTCTGGGATCTGTGCCGTCAGCTTCTTGGATCTGTTGCGGTCGGGCGCAGTTCCAGCATTGTTGGCCGGTTTGGCGGCGCCAAGGGCCTTACGGTTCGACATCACACCCGACCTTTATTCGATACTTCAGCTTGTCCTGCTCTCCGAAGCCCGGCCCGGCCGGCCTCACGCTGACGGTTGCTTCGCGCGGCGGCGCGCCGGCGGGCCATGTCATACAGTGCATTTCGAAACCCCTTAGTGATCCGGTTCCTCCGGTAAAGAAAACGTTGCAATCGCTCCGCTCGACTAGCCACCTAGGTTCGGGATTATGCCAGTAATCATAGAAGGTAGGCCAGGTTTGAGGGCAATCAATCTTAACTGAACGTGCATTATGCAAGTTATTGCCTCCTGCCGTAATGCATCGAGTGTCCTCAATATTTAGCGCAAATGCGAGGTGAACGGCGCAAAACCCTCCAAGACCGCCGGTTATCCCCAGAGGAGCATCTCCCACCTTCCAAGCGAAGAAGGATCGGAAGTTGTTACGGTAGCTGAACGGAGTTGGCAACCTGGATTCGTTGGTAATCGAGATGTATAGTGGAGTTTGCATGGCGAAGTTCTGGAGGTGCACAAAGCGTGTAGTGCCACACCTGCCGTCCCAGACGTTGGGCAGGTACGAGCGGGGTGGCCACTGCTGGAGAGGGGATTCCATACCCTCTCCCGGGCAGTCCGGCGGCGCTCCGAGGAGGCCGTTCCAGTCGACCGTCACTTCGGGGTTCAATCTCGCGAACTGGTACATGTTCGGCCCATCCACGTACTCGACCGGATCTCGCTGTTCCCAGCGGCCAAGAGTAGCGATATAGGCTCGATGCCGAACCTGCGCCGCAAGATTCGACAGCGCGGAGTCGTGGACGTAGCCGGCGTACCCCCGCCGGCTGGCCGTCTCGGGCAAGCTCAAGGCGCCCCGCCCCAGTGTCGCGCCACTGAACGGCGCCCCCTGTGCGGTCGACTTGTCCGTGTTGTCCACGTCGCCGTCGAGGTCCATATCGCCGCGGAAGTCCCAGGTCGACGCGTTCGCCCAGGTCTGGATCTGGTCCGTGTCGGCCGTGTTGCCGGCGTCGCAGTCCCCGTCGGAGTCCGCGTCCCCGCCCGGCATCCCGAAGTAGACGCCGTAGGAGCTGTAGCGCACGGTCTCGAGCTGGTGCCCGCTGTCGTCGACGATCGCGACGCCGTCGTGGTGCCGGTTCTGGGCGTACCAGATCCGCTCATCGAGTGTCCCGTTCCCGTCCGTGTCCCGGTCCCGGAAGACCACGTCGTCGATGTAGGAGGCGCCCCCGTAGCCGCCCTCCCCGGCGTAGTGGTGCAGGTACTCCTCCGTGGGCTCGGTGTCCGAACCCTCGAACATCGCCACCATCTGCCAGCGCTCGTTGTAGGCGAAGTGGTGCCAGGGGTCGTTGCCGTCCAGGTCGCCGTCCGGCTCCGAGTCGATCTGCTCGGCGATGCGGTGCCCGAGCCCGTTGTAGCGGTACTGCACGACGGGCTCGTCGGACTGGTTGTAGACCGTCCGCAGCCGGTAGAACGCGTCGTACTCGTACTTGTGGTTCTCGCCGTCGTCGATGAGGTTGCCGGGCTCGTCGTAGGCGAGGGTGTAGTCGTCCGTGTCGTCGTCGTCGATGTCACGGGCGGTCAGCTCGTTGACCGTGTTGTGCGTGCGCTCCTCATCGAGCTCGTCGGTGCCGGTGTACGTGCCGTTCCCGTCGAGGTCGAGCTTGTTGCGGAACCAGTTGTCCGACTGGGTCAGCGTCCACTCCTCTTCGCGCTCCGTCGTCTGGATGGTCGAGTTGCCGTCGAGGTCCCCTTCGGTCGCCTTCGTCAGGCGGTCGAGGTCGTCCATCGTGAACTCGGCGTCGAACGCCACGGAGTGGACGTTGTCGTCGAGCAGCGTGATGTTCGAGTTCCGATCGTAGGTGAGGTCGACGTCGTAGATCGCCCGGTCGGTCGCGAGGTCCTTGACCCAGATGTCGTTCGTGACCCGGTTGAAGCGGTCGAGCGAGTCGTACCCGGAGCCGCCGAAGTACTCCTGCTTGACGTCGACGGTCAGGTAGTCGGTCCCCACGAGCTGCCCGACGCCGACGTACTCGTACTCCACGATCGAGGTCGAGGGCGAGGGCAGGACCCCGTCCTGGAGGAAGGTGATCCGGCTCGCGTCCGCGTCGAGGCGGTTGCCGCTGGAGGAGTACGTGAGGGTGTAGCCGGCCCCGCTGGGCAGGGTCATCGACTTGCGCCGGATCGTGTTCCGGCCGTTCGTGGCCGTCGCGAAGACGTACCCGACCTCGTACTCGCCGACCCCCGAGCCGCCCACGGCGGAGTCGTTGTCCTGCTCGTAGGTCTCGACGTCGCCCCAGTCGCTGTACGTGAACTTCACCTCGTCGAGGACCGAGCCGCTCCCGACGGTGGCGTTGTCGTACTGGGTCACGAGCTGCCTCCGCCCGAGACTGTCATGGGTCGTGGAAATCCGCAAGACGGCCCCGTCGAAGTCCCCGTCCACGGTCGTGACGCGGCGGTGGGTCTGCCTGCCGCTGGCATCGTACACCGTTTCCAGGACGTTCCCGGCCTGGTCCTTCTTCCAGACCTCCTGCGACTGGGCGTTGTAGGCGAAGCTCACGACGTCGCTGGCCCCGCCGGAGTCGGGGTAGGCGATCTCCCGGACGAGGTGCCCGGTCCCGATCTTCGAGTCCCCGGCCGAGGTGCCCTTCGTCGTGCCGTGGGTGTAGGTCGTGACCTGGTCGCTTGCGTCCTCGACGTTGTCGCCGTCGAGGTCCAACCAGTATTTCGTGCGCAGGCCGTCCAGGTACACGGTCCGGATGTGGACGTCGTCGGCGCCGGTCTCGGAGGAGGGGGTGCCGTCCACGTAGTTCCGGATCGTCGTGACCGTGCGCCCGGCGGCGTCGTACGCGAAGCGCGTCTCCAGGCCCCGCGGGTCGGTGACGCTCAACCGCGTGCCGTCGGTGTTGTAGACGTAGGAGGTCACGAGGGCGGTGTCCGAGCGGCTGGGGACCGAGAGCCCGTCGCGGTCGAAGTTCGAGCCGCCGTACGTCCCGTAGCTCACGGTGTCCGTGACCCGCCCGAAGGCGTCGTACCAGCTCGCCTGGATCTGGATGCGGCCCGCGATGTTGGCGGCGGTGTAGAGGAGAAGATCGCCGTCCGCGTTGGTGTCGAGGGCGCCCACCGTGCCGTTGCTCAGGTCGTCGTGCTCGCGCGAGATCGTGGCCGACATCACGACGTCGTCTTCGTCGCCGGAGGCGTAGGTCGTCTGGCGCTCCTGCAGGACCCAGTCATAGGCGACGTCGTCCGCGGTGTCGTAGGCCGTCTCGATCGCCCCCGCATCGTCCCGTGCCTTCGCCAGCACGAACTCGTGGGTCCGGCGGCCCAACCGATCGTAGAAGGTCTTCGACAGGGTCTCGCCGTCCACCTTGATCGTGCGGCCGGTCGAGTCGTACCAGGTGAGCGCCTCCAGGGTGTCGTCGTCCGAGCCGTCGTCCTGGTCGATCTTGTGCCGGACGGTTTTCCAGGCGCGGCCCCGCTCGTCGTAGTAGCTCTCGTCGAGCGCCATGCGGTTGCTCGTCTCGGTCGTCGGGTCGTCGGTGCCGACCACGATGTTCGCGGTCGAGCTGAACCTCCCGACCGCCACCATGCGGCCCATGTTGTCGAGCTTGCTGAAGGCGTGCGGGGCCGTGGCGTTGATCACGAGGAGGACGTTGCCGCGCAGGTCGTGGGAGTACGAGGTCTCCCTCTTGTCGGTGTCCGATCCCTCGACGTAGGCGGTGCGCTTGGTCAGGTAGCCGTTCCCGTCGTCGGCGCCCGAGTCGTACTCCAGCGCCTCGGTCTTGACCATGTCGTCGGTGCCGCTGGGCTCGCCGCCCGAGAAGGAGGAATCGTTGGTCCCGATCCAGCTCTCGGTCGTGCGGCCGAAGAGGTCGTGGACGGTCCGGCGGATGGTCCCGCTCGCTTCCTTGACACGCCACCTTTGGCCGGAATCGTCGTAGCCGAAGAGGGAGAGGGTATCGAAGTGCGTTCCCTCGGTGCCGGGGTAGGTGCTGGGGATCGAAAAGTAGAGGCTCTCGGCTTCGACCTGCCGCCCCGTCTCGTCGTAGACCCGCGCGGTCATCTGGGCGACCGAGCCCAGGTCGACGGCGGTCAGAGGATCCGCGTCCCCCTCGTCCACGTGTCCCGTGAGGGCGACCGTCGACTCGTTGTTCGTGAGGCTGATGACGCCCTGAACCTCGACCTGGCCCGCGAGGTTCGTGACCGTGTAGTCCACCGGCCCCCAGAACTTGAGCGGTGAGGCGTCGTAGTCGGAGTACCGCAGGGTCACCAGGCGCTGGTCGGCGAGCCTGGAGAAGTAGGTCTTCATCACCCGCCCGTTCGCCAGCGTCTCCTCCGTCCGCCGGCCCTGCGCATCCACCGTGTACGTGTCCACGCGGTGCACGGCGCCCGAGGTGCTCGACCAACCCGAGGGCGGGGTGATGACTACGGTGTCCGCGTCCCGGACGAGCTTGGTGAGCGAGCCGTTCGTGTACTCGAAGAACGAGAGAATGTCGTCCTCGGCCTCCTCCCAGTCCTTCGCGCCCCACTGCGTGAAGTGCGCCTTCGTCGTGGCGGCCGAGCCCGAGCCGTTCTTCGACGAGGAGACCGCCGGCAGCGTCGTCGTGATGTTCTCGGGCATCAGGAGGCCCGAATAGACCGAGATCGTATAGGCAGTTTCCTCGTAGTCGCCTGAGGTCGGGCTGGTCGTCTTGACGGGGTAGATCCGCGTGGTCGCGACGAAGGGCCTCACGACAATCACATCTGTCGCGATCGTCTTCGTCGCGCTCGTTAGGGTCTGGCTCGACTCGAAGTAGGCGCTCCCGCTCGTCCCCTCCTTGTACTTCGTGTCCAGCACGAAGCCCGTCATGTCGCCTGTGGTCTCCAGGGTGTACGTGCGCACGAGCCCGGCGGAGGTTGAGGTCGTGATCGCCCCGGTGCTGTGCGTGTAGCCCGTGACGTTGTCCGGCCAGGAGATCTCGGTCACGACGCCGTTCGCGTTGCGGGTCACCTTGGTCACCCAGCGATTGGGCGCGGGGTCGGTGTTGTCGGGATCGTCGTCGGTGATCACCTGCGAGAGCGACTGCCCCACCTCGTCGAAAGCCTGCACGAGATAGGAGTCGTTCGGGCGTCGAACTACACAGCGTGAGGCCCACTCCTGGTCGTACCCGGCTCCGTCACTGTACGAGCCGTTCGTCTCGTACTCGAAGATGAACGTCCCGTCCCCCGCTCCGCTGCACCCGCAGGCCCCGTTGGCGAAGGCTTCGTCGACCCGGCTGCTGGCGTCGTACTCGATCTTCGCCGAGGCGTAGGGCTCGAGCGCGCCATCGCTCGCGGTCAGGAAGTCCTCGTCGAAGGTGCTGTCGCCCTCCCAGTCGAAGCGGCGCGCCCCCTCGAAGCCCAGCAGCATCTTGAGCTCGTGGTCGTGGCCGGGGTTGGTCGAGGCGGAGTACTCGCCCTCCCAGTACCGCATGTAGGACTTCCGCGTGCTCGCGACGCCCGAGTCGCTCAGGGGCGTCGTGATCTCGACCATCTTGAGGTCGCCGGGCTCGCCATGGGACTCGGCCGTGGAGTAGTAGCTGTACGTGCAGGTAGCGAGCGTCTCCACGCCGGTCGGCGTGCCGTTCCAGTCTCCGCCCGTCTTGCTCTGCGCGACCACGGACGTGAGGCGCACGACGCCGTCGAGAGTGGAATGCTCGTAGGCATACCTGCGGTCCTCGGCGTCGTAAGCATAGGCGATCCGACCGGCCGAGTCGTATCCGGCGTTGATCGTGGTGGGCGACACCTGGCCGTGGATCGCGATGTCCTTGTCGGTCGCGTGGCCGACGAAGGCGACGGCTCCGTCCGGGCTGACCAGTCTCCAGAGCTGACCCTTGGCCGGGTCGGAGTCCTCGTCGAAGCCGAAGAAGACGAACGAGAACCCATGCTGATCCATGAACGTGAACGTGTCCGGCCCGTTCTCGTCCTCCTCGAAATCGAAGGCGCCCGCGCACCCGTTGACCCCCTTCCAGGCCTCTGACGACGCCGAGTAGCGCTTGAACTCCACGAAGCCGTGGCCGAGTACCAGGTAGAGTAGGTCATCTGCATCGGGCGTTCCCTCCTCCGTGTCCCAGTAGAGGACGATCTCGGGCTGCGAGAGCTGAGCCCAACCCACGCCCTGATAGCTCTGGGCCGCGGACTGACTGTGGTACGCCCTCCCGACGACCCAGGCTGGTCCCTCCGAGGGCAGCGCGATATCCACCTCGGTGAGCTCGAAGGCGCCCGTCGAAAGCTGCACGCCGTTCACCGACTGGTTCGCGGACCACACGCTCCCGAACGGATTCGCCGCGATGCGCGCCCCGACCGACGGCGAAGCGCGCAGGGAGCCGTCCAGGTGGACGGAGCGTTGGAGGACGCCGGGCGTGATGCCTTGAACCGCAGTCGCGCCCGCGAGATAGGTCGTGAGCGACAGATCGTTGGTCTCGAGGAGCTGCGACGCGGCCACTGCTCGCGGCGGCGCCTTCCCCGCTCCCGCGATCAGGAACGGCGCGGCGGCGAGCGCGAGCGCGGCAACCACGGACACGGACAGCTTCCTGGCGAAGCTCATGGCACTCGTCCCTTCTCCCTGAGGCGCACCGGGCGAGCGACGTCCGAGTGCGCCGACCTCCTTGTCACGCAGCAGGCCTGAGAACTCCGCCTGCCGCCTCCGATCATCTTCTACACCCGACGCGCCGAAAGGGGGCGGGGAACCCGGGAAAAAAGTTGGACTGTTGCCGCTAGTCGCATAAATGGGAAACGAGGTCGCGGCAACCTTCGCCGCTACGCGCGCTACAATCGGGCGAGCAGTTTCCCGGCGGCCGCGCCGTCGTGCGCTCCGCCGACCTTTCCAAACGGGGGAGAACATGAACAAGCCGATTGGCTTCGGTGTCCTGGCGGCTCTGGGGGTGGGACTGGTCTTCGCCTTCGGACCGCTGCCGGGCCGCGATGGCGACGGAGAGGGAGAGGGAGGGAGAGGGAGAGGGCGGCCCCTCCTTCGCGCCGAGGCCCGCGCTCACCGTGAGCGCCACCTCGCCCTTCGCGTCGAGCATCATCCGCGTCGGGCTCGATCCCGAGGCGCTCGCCGCGGCGGGCGTCAGCGCCGCGCAGGTCGCGGGGATCATCGAGGCCGTCCTCGGCTCCGACGCCGCCGTGGACGGCGACCTCGCGGCGGCCGACGCCGACTACCGCGCCGCCAAGGGCGAAGTCGATCGCCTGACGCGGCTCGTGCGCTCGGGCACGGGCTCGGCCGAGGACGTCACCGCGCTCGCGGCCGCGGAGTCCGACCTCGCTGCGGCCGAAGCGGCGCAGACCGCGGCGATGGACGCGCTCTTCAACGCGGGCGGCGCCGGACTTCCGGTCACGACGCAGGACACGCTCGCGACGATCCGCGCGAGCCGGCACGCGAAGCTCCCGGTCGAGTACCTCGTCGTCAGCGGCACGCGGGACGACTGGCTCTCCCTGCGCCGCGCGCTGCAGCACGAGAAGGTCGCGGGCAAGACCGGCGAAGAGGTGGCCGCGGAGATCGCGACGCAGCTTGCGACCTTCCGGGCGCGCTCGGCCGTGGCAACCGCGCGAGCCAACCTCGACGCCCGCCTCGCGGCCGTGCACACGGCCTGGGAGGAGGCGCTCAGCGAATAGGGAAGGGACTCTGGATCAGGGCGCGCGAAGGGCTCGGGGCCGTGAGCGCCGCTCGCCATGGGCGGCGTGCAGGCTCGCCATTCTCGCGCTTCTCTCGCCCGCCTTCGCGCAAGAAGCCCAGGAGCGAGGGCCGCCCCTCTGGCAGGTCGTCGAGGACGAGATCGAGCTCCAGGCCCTGCTCGATCTCTTCTCCGACGTCCTGGGCATCGGAATCGACTACGACCGCGCGAAGGTCCAGGGTTCGGTCACGATCCGCTCCGGGCCCGGCGTGACCGAAGAGTCCCTCTGGGCGACTACGAACCGCCTGCTCGCCGAGAAGAGCCTCGCGTGCGTGCAGGCGCCGGGCGAGGACACGCTGTCTGTCGTGCCCCTGGAGAAGGCCGCGACCCTGGCGCGCATCGAAGAGGAGGATCCCGCGCTCGCCCGGGCGGGCACCATCCGCGTGCTGCGCGAGCTGCGCTCGGACGAGCCGAACGCGGTCGTCGAGGCGCTCAGGGCGGCCCTGCCCAAGGAGGGCGGCGTCGCGCTCCAGCTCGCGGCATCCGCCAACGTCCTGCTCGCGGGGCAAAAGCCCCAGGTGCTGCAGGCGCTCGTGCTGCTCGATCTCCTCGACGCCGGCCCGCGCGAGACGATCGTCGAGGAGGTGCCCGCGAAGAACGTCCCCGCGGTCACGCTCGCGACGTTGATCGAGCAGGTCTCGCAGAAGCGCAAGGGCATCGACCGCGAGGAGCTGAAGGGGTCGGTGGTCGCGAACGCGGGCGCGGGCACGCTCGTGATCGTCGCGCCCGAGGGAGAGCTTTCTGCCTGGCGGGCGATGATCGATCGCTTCGACAGGAAGGAGGCGGTCACGACGCGCAACTACGTGCCGCGCCGTTTTGGGCTCGGCGAGACCGCGCGGCTTCTCGACGAGGTCGTGCGCGCCGATCCGACGCTGGGGCCGAGCGACGACTGGCGGATGGTCGTCGACGACCTCACCGGGACCCTCGTCGTCACCGCGACGCAGGGCCGGCACGAGGCGACCCTGGCGTTGCTCGAGCGGCTTGAGTCGACCGAGATCCCAGGGAGGCGGGAGCTGCGCTCGTTCGCCGTCGAGTACCGCGAGGCCGAGGACCTGCTCGCGATGCTCGAGGCGCTGCTCGAAGGCGGCGCGGGCGAGATGCAGGCGCCCGAGCGGCCGGCCGAGGCGCCTGCGGGTGCGGCGGAGCCGGCCCAGGGGGCCACGGGAGCGCTGCCTACGTCCAACCCGGTAGTCCGCCCCGTCGCCGCGCGCAGCGGGAGCGAGGAGGACCTCACGCTCTCGGTGGATTCCGGTACCAACCGCATCCTCGCCTTCGGGGACGTGCGCCTGCTCGCCCAGGTCGAGGAGCTGATCGGAACCCTCGACGTCCAGCATCCCCAGGTGATGATCGAGACCCTCGCGGTCAGCCTCAGCGAGAGCCAGATGCGGGACCTGGGAGTGGAGCTTGCCGGCCAGGGGACGGTCGGCAGCGCCGAGTGGGGGCTCGCGAGCCTCTTCGGGCTCGGTGCACCGGCGCCCTCGGACCCGGCACTGCCCTCGATCGAGGGTAGCGGCTTCACCGGGGTGATCCTCGACCAGGGAAGCTACGCCGCCGTGGTGCGCGCCCTGGAGGTCTTGAACGAGGGCCGGGTCCTCTCCGCGCCGCGGGTGCTCGTCGCGAACCACGAAGAGGCGACGCTCGACTCGGTCTTGCAGTCGCCCTACCTCACGACCAACGCCACCAACACCGTCGCAACGACCTCTTTCGGCGGCACCTCGGACGCGGGCACGAGCATTCAGGTCTCGCCGCACATCACGGACGGCGACCGGCTGCGCCTGGAGTACACGGTCTCGATCTCGACCTTCGTGGGCCAGCCGACCGATCCCGCCCTTCCCCCGCCGCGCCAGGAGAACCAGCTCACGAGCGTGGTCACCCTGCCCGACGGCTACACCGTCGTCATCGGCGGCCTCGACGTCGAGACCGAGACGAAGGCCGTCACGCAGGTGCCGGTGCTGGGCTGGATCCCGGGGATCGGGGAGCTCTTCAAGAGCCGCATCGTGAGCCGCACGAAGAGCCGGTTCTTCGTGTTCCTGCGCTGCAGCGTGCTGCGCGGGCAGGGGTTCGAGGAGCTGCGCTACCTGAGCGGGCGCGAGATGGCGGACGCGGGGATCGAAGATCCTTGGCCGCGCCTCGAGCCGAGGATCATCCGGTGAGGGCGGCGCTGCTCGGGCTCTTGGCACTCGCCGCGGCGTGCCGCGCGCCGGCGCAGGCCCCTACTCCCCCACCCCCGAGGGCCGGCCGCGCGACACGCTGCGCGGCGAGCGGCTCTCGAAGCAGGCCGCGGACCTGATCCACTCGGACCCCGAACGCGCCGAGCAGCTCTTGCGCGAGGCGCTCTCGGCCGACCTCTTCTTCGGCCCCGCCCACAACAACCTCGGCGTCGTGTACCTGGGCGAGGACAAGCTCTACGAGGCCGCCCACGAGTTCGAGTGGGCCCGAAAGCTGATGCCCGGCCACCCCCGATCCAAGGCTCAACCTCGCGATCACGCTCGACCGGGCGGGCCAGGAGGACGAGGCGCTCGCCGCCTACACCGCGGCGCTCGAGGTCTACCCCGGGCACATCGGCGCGATCCAGGGGCTCGCGAGCCTCTCGATCCGGGCGCGGCGGGAGGAGCCGCGGCTCGGGGAGTGGCTGGAGCGCGTGGCGCTCGAGGGCGAGAGCGAGGCGTGGAGGGAGTGGGCGC
>Ga0299906_10003658_pt1 | contig 12671 bp, 8 predicted proteins | sample RVTome_14_FD_200259 | JGI IMG/M metagenome (GOLD analysis project Ga0299906, IMG submission 200259) | Soil microbial communities from uranium-contaminated site in the Upper Colorado River Basin, Wyoming, United States - RVT145D125 (version 2) ...
CACCTGCGGCTTCATACCGGCGCGGCCGAAATCGTCCCGGTAGAAGGAGACGTCCAGCTCTCCCACTGGGGTGGTGAGCGCCAAGGCTCTGGCCAGCCGCTCGGCCACCCACAGGCCGCCGGTGCGGATTCCGATCAATGCCGGCTGACTCAATCCGCGGGCGCTGAGCAGCTCTCGCAATCGCTCGGCGGTGTCGGCCATGATCTGGTCGACGTCGGCGAACGTGCTCATGGCCGCACTCCTCCACTCTCCAGCCAGGACTCCAGTATGACGCTAGCGGCCACCGCGTCCACGCTGGCGGACTTGCCGCGGCCGCGCCTTTGGCCGAGCCGCGCGCGCGCTTCGGCCGAGCTCAGGCGCTCGTCGACCAGCGCCACCGCTCGCCGAGTGCGGCCGGCCAGCTGACTGGCGAAAGACCGCACCTGTCGGGTGAGCGCGGTCTCGCCGCCGTCGGCCGGGCGCGGCAACCCCACCACCAGGATGTCCGCTTGCCATTCGGCGACCAGAGCCTCGATCGCCCGCCAATCCGGTAGACCGGCAAGGCAGGGCAAGGTGGTCAGTGGGCTGGCGCAGCCAGTCGTGCTCTGGCCGACGGCGACGCCGATCTTGCGGCTGCCGAAGTCAAAGGCCAGCACGCAGCGCCAGCCGCCGGCAGCGGCCATCAGGCGTGGCCGGGATCGGTCGCCAGCAGGCTGAGCTCCACGCCGAGCAAGGCTGCGGCGGCATGCCAGCGTTGCTCCACCGGGGTTTCGAAGATGATGGTGGGGTCGGCAGGTCCGGCCAGCCAGGCATTGGCGGCCATCTCCCGTTCCAGCTGCCCGGCCCCCCAGCCGGCATAGCCGAGGGTCACCAAGACCTTGTCCGGACCTTCGCCGCGAGCCATCGCCAGCAGCACGTCCCTGGAAGTGGTGAGGCCCAGGTGACTGCCCACCGCGAGGCTGGATTCCCATTTGCCGATGGGGGTGTGCAGCACGAAGCCACGATCCTGTTGCACCGGCCCCCCGATCATGACCGGGGTCGCCGCCACCGCCGCCGGGGCTTGCTGGTCACCTAGATGCTGGAGCAGCTCACCCAGGCTCACATTACTGGTGCGATTGATGATCAGGCCGAGGGCGCCGTCCTCCGTGTGCTCGCAGATGTAGGTCACGGAATGGGCAAAATTGGGATCCTTCAGCCCAGGCATCGCGATCAGGAAGTGGTCGCTCAGAAAGCTTTGCTCGGCCATGTCGCTAGCCCGGAGAGGTCGAGCGCGCGCTGGCGACAGCCAGGTCGCTGGCGCTGAAACGGAAAGCTGCGATCGACATCGCCATCACCCATCATGGTGGTACGCCTTTCTCCCGCCGGCCGCATGCCGTCGCTGCGCTCACTGGACCTGGCGCGCCCCGCGCGCGCCCGCTATCGGCACCGCGTAGCACCCAGCGCACGCCCAGCCCGCCACGCCATAGTGACGTTGACTGGCGCGGCGGAGCGGTTGCCCGTCCTCGCCCATGAGCCACCCGGGCTAGTATCGCGGAGTGCTCATAGTCGGACAAGCGAGTCAGCCCGAGCTTAGGCGGCTGCCCTGCAGAAACTGCCAGGTACGCTTGATGCTGAAAAAATCGCCCTGCTGCTCCCTCAGCTCCGCGGGAAATGGGGCGAAGGGCGCCGCCAGGTGCACGATGCGGAAGGCCGCGTCGTCCAGTGCCTGGTGGCCAGAGGAGCGCAACAGCGTGATCTCGTGAATGCTGCCATCGTAGCGCAGGACTACGTTCAGGGTGAGGCTGCCGGTGAGGCGCTGGCGGCGGGCTTCATCCGGAAAATTCCTCGTGCCCCAGTCCTCGACCTTGCGCACCCAGGAGTCCACATAGGCTTCCGCCACCGAGAAGCGAGTGCTGAGCCCCGAGCGCTCCGGGCTGGTCCCACGATCGCTTGGCGCCATCACCTCCGGCAACGAGGTCGACAGGCGGGCCAGTCGCCGCGCCTGGCTCATCAGTGCGCTGGCCGAGAGGGCTGGGCTCGGCGCTGGCGCTGCCTGAGGCTGCGGCTCGGGCGCGGTAGTGGCCGCCGGTGCCGTGCGAACGGTCAGTGTGGTAGTTGTCTCCGGGACCCGCGCTACGCGGGCGCTTGGCTGCGACGGCGCCGCCAGCAGCTCCGGCTCCCGGGCCGGAGTCGGAGCGACGGCAGCTGGCTCGATGGCCCGGGGCAGCTGTTCGCTCTGGCTTCCGCCGCCCAAGTGGTCCGCCGCCGCCTCTGGTGCTCGCGCGTCCGGGCGCTGCCGGTTCGAGACCTGGGAGAAGCTCACGCTCAGGCGCTCCACCTGCACCGGCTCGAGGCTCGAGAGCTCGAAACGCACGGCCGCGATGACGGCAGCGTGTAGCAGCAGTGCCAAGCTCGTGGCCGCCAACAATCTCCGGGTAGGGTCCACCCCGGGCTGGGGCAAGCTGATCATCGACCTTGGTAGGCACTCGGCATGGGTCGGCGATTATACGGCCAGGACCCCGGAGCCGGTCCCCACAGCGGGCAACTAGCGACCCTGCCGAAGCCGTAGGGAGAGCGCATCGAGCAGGTTGGCAGCGATGTCGGTGCCAAACTGAGCGTCCAGCTCGCGAATGCAGGTGGGGCTGGTGACGTTGATCTCCGTGAGATAGTCGCCGATCACGTCCAGGCCCACGAAGAGCAGGCCGCGCCGACGCAGTTCAGGGCCGACCTGCGCGCAGATCCAGCGATCCCTCGGCGTCAGCTCCACCCCTACACCGCGGGCGCCGGCAGCCAGGTTGCCGCGGGTCTCGCCTGCTGCAGGCATCCGCGCCAGGGCGTAGGGCACCGGCTCGCCATCGATCAACAGGACTCGCTTGTCGCCGCTGACCGCGATGTCTGGAATGTAGCGTTGGGCCATGGCAAAGCGTCGGCCGCGCTCGGTCAGGATCTCGAAGATCACGCTGCGATTGGGGTCCTCGACCCGCACCCGGAAGATGGAGGCGCCTCCCATGCCCTCCAGGGGCTTCAGCACGATGTCCCGGTACTCCTCCAGGAAGGTGCGCAGCTGGCCGCCGTCCCGGGTCACCAGGGTGGGCACGCAGCATTCGGGAAACCAGGCGGTGAACAGCTTCTCGTTGGCGTCGCGCAGGCTCTGTGGCTTGTTCACCACCAGCACGCCCTCCAGCTCGGCGCGCTCGAGCAGATAGGTGGTGTACACGTACTCCATGTCGAAAGGCGGGTCCTTGCGCATGAGAAGGAGGTCCAGACCGGCCAGGGGGCCGTGGCTGGCGCTGCCGAGCTCATACCAGCGCGGCGCTCCGTGGTGCAGCAGCAGCGGGCGCTGGACCGCGTAGGCTCGGCCGTCTCTCAGGTAGAGGTCGGACTGGGTCATGTATCGCACGACCCAACCGCGGCGCTGGGCGGCCAGCAGCATGGCGTAGGTGCTGTCCTTCTTGACTTGGATGGTCTCCAGGGGATCCATCACTACCCCGAGCCTGGTCGTCATTGCGGCACTCCCGGGCCGAGCAAATCGGCGCGACCCCTGACTGATACTGGTCTGCAGGCCATCGCTGCAGGCGCACGGTGGCGCTGCATTGCGGCCACCGAGGTGAGGCATTCGCGAAGCCGTGGTCGTCGCACTCGAGCGGTCACGGAATTCTTACCCGCCCGCGCCAGCTTTCCTACCGTGTCGAAATTTTCCTTCGATTAACCTACCGGCAGTCGAGCGGTGGTCCATCGCTCGGCATGCACGCGGCCCGATATCCGCCGCCGGGTGGCCTGGAGGGTTTGGTATTGACAAGCGAATTAGAACTGCTCGCGCAAGGCTCCCACGTCGCGGCGACGACAGCAAAGGTGATGGTGGTCGACGACAGCGTCACCATCCGCCGCACCGCCGAGTCGTTGCTTCGGCGCGAGGGTTTTGAAGTCGTGACCGCCGAGGACGGTTTCGAGGCGCTCTCGAAGATCGTCGAGGCGCGGCCGGACATCATCTTCCTCGACATCATGATGCCGCGCCTCGACGGCTACCAGACCTGCGCGGTGATCAAGAACAACCAGGAATTCGGCAAGACTCCGGTGATCATGCTTTCCAGCAAAGACGGCATATTCGATCGGGCGCGGGGGACCCTCGTCGGCTCCGCCCATTACGTAACCAAGCCCTTCACTCGGGAGGAGTTGCTCGAGGCCATCCAGGATCACTTGCCGCTGGCCTCCTGATACCGGATGGCAGTGATTGCTGGTTGGATCGAGCACACCCGTGCTCGGGACCATAGACGCTTCGGGAAGCACACATGGCGCGCATTCTGATCGTTGACGACTCTCCTACGGAGATTTTCGCTCTCAAGCGCATGCTCGAGGACGCCGGGTTTCAGACCGCGGTGGCCTCCAGCGGCGAGGAGGGCATCGAGAAGGCCCGGCGGGAGAAGCCCGACCTGATCCTCATGGATGTGGTCATGCCTGGCATGAACGGCTTCCAAGCCACCCGCCGTCTGTCCAAGGACCCAGAGACCGCGGCCATCCCGATCATCATGATCACCACCAAGGATCAGGAGACGGACCGGATCTGGGGCTTGCGCCAGGGCGCCCGTGACTACCTGACCAAGCCCGCGAGTGGCGCCGCACTGGTGGGCAAGATCCAGGGTCTGCTGGCCGAATGACGGGCATGCCGGCAGTGGAAGGCGTCCAGCTGCGGACCCTGCACCCCTTCGACCAGCTCGCGGCGCTGGAAGGGCGGCTGCAGCGGGCCTTGGCGCCGGGGCACAGCGGCCTCGGCGACGTGGTGCTCAGCGGTCTCACATTTCGCGTCGGCCACTGGCACCTGGCGGTGCCCATGCAGAGCCTGACCGAGATTCTGCGTCCGGTCGCGGTCACCCGCGTTCCCGGGGCCAAGCCCTGGTTCCGCGGCATCATGAATCTCCGCGGCACCCTGCTCTCGGTGACCGACCTCGGCCTCTACGCCGGTGTCGAGGCAGTCGGCGCCAGCCGGGGCAAACGGATCTTGGTATTGCATGGCGATGCCTGGTCGGCGGGCTTGGAGGTGCACGAGGTCTTCGGTCTGCGCAGCTTCCACGACGGCGAGCGGGTCGCTGCCCCGCCGGCTACTGGGACGCCGCTGGACGACTACCGTATCGATGCTTTTCGCGCCGAGGGCGAGGTCTGGCTGGTGCTGGATCCCACTCGGCTCTTGAGCGATTCGCGATTTCGCGCCGCCGCGGCCTGAGCCCGGGTGGCAAGCGACTGCGTCACAGGAGAATTGGAATCCATGAGTGCAAACCAGGAGAACAGCAGCCCACGGGCTCAGGGCTCCATCCTCAGAGCCCTGCTTCTGTTCGTGTTGGTGGCCGTGGCCATCGGCTTGATCGGTACCGTGTTCGTGATCCAGGCCCAGCAGAGTACCCGGGACAAAGCCTTCCTGGGTCTGGTCGGCGAGCTGCGGCAGGACTCACTCAGCCTGGTTACCGACTCCATCGAAGCGGCGCGCGGCCAGTCCGAGGCCTTCTCCCGCCTACGCGCAACCCGCGAGCGCATGGAGGTCGGGGTGCAGACCCTACGCCAGGGGAAGCGCGCCGACGGCGGAGTTGGCGGTGGCGGCAGCACCCTGGAGCTCGCCGCGAGCGATTTGGAGAGCAGCTGGCGGCGCGCCGCCGCGCACGCCGACCGGATCCTGCGCGGCGGGGAGGCGGTGGACTCAGCCAATGACCTGGTGGCAACCGTCGAGGAAGCCATACCCGAGATTCAGATCCGCGCCGACGACGTGGCCGTGGCCCTCATCCAATCTGGCGCCGGCGCCAACGAGGTATACATCGCTACTCGGCAGCTGTTGTTGCTGCAGCGGCTGGAGAACAACGTGGCTCGGCTGGTAGGTGGCGGAGTGGAGAGCGCCAGCGCGGCAGATCGTTTCGGCCGCGATTTGGCGCTCTTTGCCAGAGTCCACGAGGCCATGCTGCAGAGTGATGCCGACCTCGCAATCGCTCGCGTCAGCGACCCCGGCACCGTGGAGATCCTCAACGAGATCTCGGCCCTCTTCGCCGGCGTCGAGGAGGCCGCCTCGCAGCTGCTCGGCAAGTCGCCCGAGCTGTTCCAGGTCGTGTCGGCCTCACAGGACATCATCGCCGCGGCCAGGCTGCTGCGTGGCGCGGTGGAAGAGCTGGCGCAGCACTACATCAATGTCGCCAATCCGCGCGGAGAGCTGGCCTACTTGCTGGGAATTCTGGCCGCAGTCCTGCTCGCCGGAGTTGCCATCTGGCAGATCATCGAGGCTCGCGCCCGCGCCCGAGAAAGCGAGCACCGCAAGCTCGAGATCACCGGCCAGAACGAGCGCAATCAGGAGGCCATCCTCAAGCTCCTCGACGAAATGGGCGATCTGGCTGATGGCGACCTGACGGTGCGGGCGAGCGTCACCGAAGATCTCACCGGTGCCATCGCCGACTCGGTGAACTACGCGGTGGAGGCACTACGCGAGCTGGTGGTCACCATCCACCGGACCTCCGAGCAGGTGGCCTCGGCATCGCTGGAGACCCGCCAGATTGCAGAGCGACTGAAGGGCGCGACCTCCACCCAGACTGAGCAGATCGCCTCCGCCGCCGGCTCGGTGGACGTCATGACCCGATCCATGAGCGAGATGTCGGCCAATGCGGCTGCCTCCGCCGACGTGGCCACCAACTCGGTGCAGATCGCCAGCCAGGGTGGTGACCGGGTGCGGCGCACCATCCAGGGCATGGACGTGATCCGTGAGCACATTCAGGAAACTGCCAAGCGCATCAAGCGCCTCGGCGAGAGCTCCCAGGAGATTGGCGACATCGTCGGGCTGATCAACGACATCGCCGAGCAGACCAACATCCTCGCCTTCAACGCCGCCATTCAGGCCGCCGCTGCCGGCGAGGCGGGAAGGGGCTTTGCAGTGGTCGCCGACGAAGTCCAGCGGCTGGCCGAGCGCGCCGCCAGCTCCACCAAGCGTATCGAGCAGCTGGTCAAGACCATTCAGGCCGATACCAGTGAGGCGGTTCTGTCCATGGAGAAGAGCACCGCCGAGGTAGTCAATGGCGCCGACCTCGCCGAGCGCGCCGGCGAGTCCCTGGAAGAGATCGAGGGCGTCTCCAACCGCCTGGCGGATCTCATCAACAACATCTCCCGGGCAGCCCGGGACCAAGCCGAGGTGGCGGCTTCGGTGGCGCGCACCATGGCCACGATCAAGGGACTCACCGACCAGACCTCCGAGGGCACCGCCCGTACCGCTACGGCCGTCGGCGACCTCACCCAGATGGCTGAGGACCTGCGCCGTTCCGTGGCCGGCTTCAAGCTCCCCGCCGGGGCGCTGCGGTGACGCGATCCCGCCACATGGGTGGCGGTGCCGCGGGCCCGCTCACTGCTCCGGCTCACGATGGATGGCGATGACCGCTCGGGCAGCAAGCCTCTGCACTCTCAGCTACCTGCGGGAGGAGCTCAACCTCAGCGTTGAGCGAATCCAACGCGCCGTCGAAGCATACCTGGAGTATCCCGAGGAGGCCTCCGGGCTGCTCGGCGCCTGCGAGACCCTGCGGCAGATGTCCGGGGCACTCACCCTCGCCGGGGAGGCCGCGGCCAGCAGTTTCGTGGCGGAGATTCACGCGGTCGCCGAGGCGCTTTCCGAGGGCGCTGCGCAGGCGACAGGGCGCGCGCACGCAGCGTTGTTGCGCGGCGTCCTCTGCCTCAAGCCCTACCTGGAGACGGTGCATCGCTCGCGGCGCGGCACACCGGTGATGGACGTTGCGCCGGTAATCGTCGCTCTGCGCCAGGCGCGGGGCCTCGCCGCCGCCGCTCAGTCCGCGAGCGGCGCCCTCGGCGCGACGGCAGCAGGGCTTGATCGCGTGCTGGTGCACGGACTGCGACCGGATTTTCAGAAGGCTTTGACGCTGGCCCTGAGGGGGCGCGACCTACCGCAACAGTTCGCCCGCGCCGAACAGGTGCTGCAGCGCCTGCGCGACCTGGCCGCCACCGCCGCCACCTACGACACCTGGTGGTGGGCCCTGCGGCTGGTGCGAGCCCTGCGTCAGGGGCTGCTGCCGCCGCTGCCCGCCAATCTCAAGCTGCTAGGTGCCGTCGACAGGCAGATCAAGTGCCTGATCGACGAGGGCGAAGAGGGGCTGCGGGCGGACACCACCAGAGAGCTTCTGGGCGCCATCGAGGGCTTGCTCGCGGCGGCACCGGCGGCCCACGAGCTGCTGAGCGATCGCTCGGACTATCGGCCGCCGGCGGCGGCCGACGGTGGCGAGCTGGCCGCTCCCGATCTCGAGACCGTGCGGCAGATCGTTGACACCCTGGCCGAGGACTTGGCCCTGGCTCAGGATGCCGTCGACCGGGTCGCTCGCGGCCAGCCCGAGGCTGGCGCATCCGAGGACCTATTGCAGCGCTTGCGGGCCGGTGCCGGGGTGCTTGCCATGCTGAATCTGGCCCCGACCGCCTCGCTGCTCACCCGGGTGCGCGATGCCCTGGCCCGGCTCGACGTGCTGGATGGTGCCCACCTGGAGCGCCTCGCCACCGACCTGCTGATCCTAGAGGAGAGCCTGCAAAGCCTGAACGAGGTGGGAGCCTCGGCGGCCGCGGCAGTGCCTGGCGCTGGCCCCTTCCGGGACCAGCAAGCCCGTGGGGCGGTGGCACGGCAGGCATTGCGGGCGATAGGCGAGCTCACCGAGCTGGTATCCAGCCTGGCTGCCGCGCAGGACGTGAAGGGCTGGGGCGCGCTGGCACAACCGCTGCGCGGTGTCGCCAACGTGCTCACCATGCTGTCTTGGGGGCGAGCCGCTGAGCTTGCCCGGGCGCTCGCCGCCCTGGTCGAGCGCCCGGGCTTCGTCGAGCGCTGTCTGGGCGAGAGCACGCTTCTGGACGCCTTCGCCGAAGCCATCTTGGCCATCGAGTACGCCATTCTCGAGGCCGAGGGTGGCGCCATGCCCAGCGCGGTGCGGCTGGAATTCGGTGAGGCCTGCCTACGGCGGATCAGCGCCCGCCTGGACGCGCCGGCACCGACAGACGCCGATGTCCGGGCGGCCGTTGCCGCGGCAGCCCTGCCGCCGGTGACACTCGATCTTCCCGCGGATGTGGATTTCGACCCCCAGCCGGCAGCGACTCCTGCGCCGCCCGAGCCGGAGCTCGAGCCCCTGGACTGCGTCGGGCTGGAATGGGAGCTCGAGACCGTCGCCCAGGGCGGGAGCGCCGACCCGGGCGACGCGACAGCGGAGCTGAGCGGCCTTGGCCAGGGCATGGCGCCGGCGAGCTCGGCAGACCTCGAGCTGTTGGATGGGTCGCTGCCCGCGGATCCGGCGTCGCTTCCGCCGACTGCCGAGGCCGCGAAGCCCATGGATGACCCGCGAGCCTGGGCTTCCTTGGATGCCATCGAGCTCCCCGCGGGGGGGTGGGATGAGCCGAGCGAGCCGCTCCGCGTCGAGTCTTGGCCGGCGGCCGCTGAGGGCAGCGCCGCCGCAGCCTTAGAGCTGGTCGAGCCCTGGTACGATCCGGAGCAGGCGGGCGCCGCTGACGCGGAGGACGCCGAGCCGCTGGAGATCTGCGAGGAATGGCGACCGCGGGTCGAGCAGGTGGTCGCCGAGCCGACCCCGGCCGCGAAGCCTGAGGACCGCAGCGCTGAGCCAGCGGACCTGATTCCACTCGAGAGCCAGCTGTGGCTGCCGGCGGTGCTCGGCGACACCCCCGACCAGGCGGTCGGCGGCGCCGTTCTTGGCGAGATGGTCGCAGCGCCCGCCGGGGACTACGCCCTGCCCATCGCCGCACTGATTGCCAGTGACCCGGCAGAGGATGATGCGCCAGCCCCTGCCGCGTCGGAGCCCCCGCTCGCCGCGGCCGGCCGGCCCGCCTGGTGCGGGCACGAGCTCCTGGAGGTTTTCCTCGAGGAGGCTGAGGACGCAATGGCCGGGCTGGCCGGGTGGCTGCCGGCTTGGCAGGCCGATCTGGCCGACCACCGACCGCTGCGGGAGATCCGCCGGGCCTACCACACCCTGAAGGGTAGTGGCCGGATGTTGGCCGCCGACAAGGCCGCCGACTTCGCCTGGCGGGTGGAGACGCTGGCGAGCCAGGTGCTGGATCGGGCTCGGGAGCCCACGCCGGCTGTCGCACAGGCGCTGGTGCAGAGCACGGCGGCGTTCCACGAGCTGTTGCGGCACATGCAGCAGGGCAATGAAGATGTGGACCTGGCCCCGGCCATCGCTGCCTTGGAGGCCGCGGCCGCCGGCCGGGCGGAGCGCCCGCTAGAGCCGGTCCAGGTCGGCGCGCCCAGCGCGGGACTCCCTATGACCCAGGCTGCGGAGGCAGTCGAGCGCGCCGAGGTCGATGGCTTGCCGGCGCCGGCAGCAGATCTGCTCGACCACCAGGACGCAGGCGAGCTGCGATCCGCGGCCACTGCAGAGCAACGAGCAGCAGCGGTGGGTGACGCCGAGCAGCCGCTGGACCAGGCCAGCGCCGCGGTCACGATCGTTGCTGCTCGCGACGGCGCGGCAGCGGAGATCGCCTCGCAAGCCTCTTCGGCCGTGGACCTGGACCTGGATGCCGAGCTGGCCGAGGTATTCGTTCAGGAGGCGTTGGACATCCTCGATGCCAGCGACTTGGTCCTGGCCCAGCTTTCCCGCGCGCCCGACGACCGCTCCCGGCTGAATGATCTGCGGCGGGAGATGCACACCCTCAAAGGCAGCTCGCGGATGGCCGGGTTCCTGGTGATCGGCGAACTCGCCCACGCTCTCGAATCCCTGTTGGACGACGTCTCTCGCAGTCAGCTGCGCTTCACGCCGCCGGTCAGCGAGTTGCTGCAGCGGGCACTGGACCGGCTCCACGGCATGGTCGAGGTGGCCAAGGGCCTGGTGCAGCCGCAGCCCGCCGACGACCTGATAGAGCAGCTGCGTGAATGTGGCGCCGGACCGGCGCCCGAGTCGCTGCACGTGCTCTCGGCGGCTGCCGCGGCCGCCGAGCCTCTGGCGACCGCCCGCGCGCCAGCGCCGGTGGCCCCTGCGGTCGAAGCGCCGGCGCCGGTCGGTGATGGCTCGGACATGGTGCGGATGAGCGCCGCTTTGCTCGAGCGCATCTCCAACCAGGTTGGCGAGAGCAGTATCAACCGTGCCCGCATCGAGCAGGGAGTAGGTGGCTTCCGCTCCCACCTGGGCGAGATGGGGCAAACCCTGAGCCGCTTGCGCGAGAAGCTGCGGCGTCTGGAAATCGAGACCGAGACCCAGATTCTGTTCCGCTACGAGCGCAGCAACGACAGGCTCCGCGAGGACTTCGATCCCCTGGAGCTCGATCGCTTCTCGGAGCTGCAGCAGCTCTCGCGCTCATTGCTGGAAGTGGTCAATGACCTGGCCAGCATCCAGGGAGCCTTGGACGAGCAGGTCCAGTCCATGGACAGCCTGCTGCACCAGCAGGAAAAGATCGTCCGGGACCTGCAGGAGAACCTGACCCGCACCCGCATGGTGCGCTTCGACAGCCTGATCCCACGGATGCGCCGCGTCGTGCGCCTGGCGGCCGAGGAGCTGGGCAAGAAGGCCGAGCTGCTGGTGGAGCCCGGCGCCGAGGTGGAGCGCGGGCTGCTGGAGCATCTCGCCGGACCACTCGAGCACGTGCTCCGCAATGCCGTCTCCCACGGCATAGAGCGACCGCCGCTGCGCGCCGAGCAGGGCAAGCCCGAGACTGGCCAGGTGACCCTGGCGATCCGTCGCGAGGGCTCCGAGCTGGTGCTCGCGGTCATGGATGACGGTGCCGGCATCGATTTCGCCGCCGTGCGGCGCAAAGCCGTGGAGCAGCGCCTGCTGGCGGCGGAGGAGCCAGCCGACCGGGAGACCTTGATCGCCTGCATGATGCAGCCCGGCTTTTCCACTGCCAGCCAAGTGACCCAGGTGTCCGGCCGCGGCGTCGGCATGGACGCGATTCAAGACGCCGTGCGCAGCCTGGGCGGCAGCCTGGCCATCGCCAGCGAGGACGGGCAGGGCACTCGCCTGGTGCTGCGACTGCCCTTTTCCTTGTCGGTGACGAGGGCGCTACTGGTACGGGCCGGTCGCGAGTCCTATGCGATCCCGCTGGCCGGCATCGACGGTGTCGTCCGGGTCGAGCCGGAGGCCATGCGCGAGTACCTGGACGATCGCGGCGGCGAGCTAATCTGGAACGAGCGCCGCTACGAGCTGCGCAGCCTCGGTGGTCTGCTCGGAGGCAGCGCCGAGGGCTTGGAAGACCTGGACCGGCCGCTGCCCGCGGTGCTGGTACGCAGTGAGCGCTCGGCGCTCGCCTTGCAGGTGGATGCGGTGCTGGGCAGCAGCGAGGTGATCGTCAAGCCGGTGGGTCCGCAAGTAAATTCCGTGCCCGGGGTTTCCGGGGCGACCATCCTGGGGGACGGGCGGGTGGTGCTGGTCCTGGAGCCGGCGGCGCTGCTTCGAAGCCTCTTGGGGCGGCGTCCCGGGGCCGAAGTGGAGCGTCTACGCGAGGCCCTGGTCGGCTCCGACCAGGCCCAGTTGCAGATCATGGTGGTGGACGACTCCATCACCATGCGCAAAGTCACCTCCACGCTGCTGCAGCGCCACGGCGCCCGGGTCCTGCTGGCCAAGGACGGGCTGGATGCCGCCGGCCAGCTGGAAGACAGCTTGCCCGACGCGCTAGTACTGGACATCGAGATGCCGCGGATGGACGGCTTCGAGCTGGCCGCTCATATCCGCAACCAGGAGCACCTGTGGCACCTGCCCATCGTCATGGTG
>Ga0299906_10003659_pt1 | contig 12671 bp, 11 predicted proteins | sample RVTome_14_FD_200259 | JGI IMG/M metagenome (GOLD analysis project Ga0299906, IMG submission 200259) | Soil microbial communities from uranium-contaminated site in the Upper Colorado River Basin, Wyoming, United States - RVT145D125 (version 2) ...
ATAGGCCGCTCTTCGATCTTGTGCAGCCCCAGAATGCCTACTTGCGGCGGGTTGAGAATCGGCGTACTCAGCAACGAGCCGAACACGCCGCCGTTGGTAATCGTAAAGGTGCCGCCTCGCAGATCATCCAGCGACAGGCTGCCATCCCTGGATTTTTGGACGAAGGCTTCAATCGTTTGCTCGATTTCGGCAAAGGTCAGGCGATCCGCGTCCCGTATGACCGGCACCACCAGCCCCTCTTCCGCGCCGATAGCCATGCCAATGTCATAGTAATGCTTCAAGACGATCTCATTGCCGTCGATCTCGGCGTTGACCTGGGGAAACTGCTTCAAGGCGCCGACGCTGGCTTTGACGAAAAAGGACATGAACCCCAGCTTGATCCCGTGCCTTTTTAGGAACGAGTCGCGCCGGCGCTGGCGCAGTTCCATGACCGCGCCCATGTCGATTTCGTTGAATGTGGTCAGCATCGCCGCCGTCTGTTGGGCCTCGACCAGGCGGCGGGCGATGGTCTGGCGGCGGCGGGACATGCGCACCCGCTCTTCCCGCCCGGCCCGATCAGCCGCCGGTTTCGTTTCCGATTTGGCCTGAGCAGCGCCTTCTTCTTTGGCAGCTTCCTTTTTGTCTTCGGTCCCACCCTGGCGCTGTTCGAGATAGCTTTCGACGTCGTGCCGGGTCAATCGTTCATTTGAGTCGTGGGGCACGTCGGTCAGATCGACGCCGTGTTTCTGGGCCAGCCGCCGGGCGACCGGAGTGGCTTTCTCCTCATCCCTGGCGGGCGCTTCCTGCGCTTCTTTAGCTTCTTTGGTTGGTGCTGCCTTATCCCCTGTCTCCGTTTTATCCGCTGGTTTAGCCTTCACTTTATCTCTTGCAACGGCTTCTTTTTTCTGAACGGTGGTATCGCCAACCTCAGCCGCTGGCGCTGCCCCATTATCAGCGACTTCTTCAATCACGCCCAGCACGTCGCCGATCCGAACATCATCCCCTTCAGCCCGTTCGATGTGGGCCAGCACGCCGGCCTGCTCCGCGCCGACTTCCAGATTGACTTTGTCGGTCTCTAACTCGACCAGGGCTTCACCCACGGTAACGTGATCGCCTTCTTGTTTCAACCAGCGACCGACCGTGGCCTCCAGGACCGACTCGCCCAGATCAGGTACAACGATTTCGATTGGCATTGTTACTCCTCATAACTTACGACTGAAGTTTTTTATTCTTCATGTTCTTCATGTCCTTCATGGTTGAATATTTTTTTGCCCAAAAACAAGATTTGAACTGCGAAGATACTATCCTATTACTTAAATCAGCAAACCGACATTTCGAACACAATCGTCTCATCCTCTTCCAGGCCCGTATCCGGGTCCAGGTTATAGGCCCGGTCGATGAGAGCCTGCTGGTTCACGCTGTGCCAGGCCATCGAGCCCTCAGCCGGGCTGGAACTGCGAGGCCGGCCCAGGTAATACAGCGGCCAGCGGTCCTCGATCACCCTGGCTAAGCGAGGTTGAACGTGAGCCCAGGCCCCCATATTTTGGGGTTCTTCCTGAACCCAGACCAATTCTTGCAGTGCCGGATAGCCTGCCAAGATGGGTTCGAGCGCCGCCGCCGGGAAGGGATAAAACTGTTCCAGGCGCACTAGAGCGATGGCCGGACTCTCGTTACGCCGGTCGTCCGTCACCAGGTCGATATAGACCTTGCCGCTGCACATAATCAGGCGGCGAACCACATCTGGCTGCTCGTTAGCCTGGGCATCGTCGATGACGGGCTGCCAGCCGCCCTTTGCCAGCATCTCAGGCGGCGAGGCCACCAGCGGATGGCGCAGCAAACTCTTGGGCGTCATGACAATCAACGGTAGGGGATCGGTCTCCAACAAGGCCGCCTGGCGGCGCAGCAGATGGAAATATTGGGCCGCCGTCGTACAGGTAGCGATGCGCAGGTTGGTTTCGGCGGCCATTTGCAAAAAGCGTTCCAGCCGGCCGGTTGAGTGATCCGGTCCCTGGCCTTCATAAGCGTGCGGCAGCAGCAGCACCAGCGACGGTGTCTGGCCCCACTTGGACCGGGCCGAGGTGATAAATTCATCGATGATCACCTGCGCGCCGTTAATGAAGTCGCCATATTGGGCTTCCCAGATCACCAGCCGGGCCGGCTCCTGGACATTATAGCCAACCTCGAATCCAAGCGCCGCGTTTTCGCTGAGGGGGCTGTTATGAATTTCAAACGCCGCTCTGGCCTGGGGCAGCGCCTGAAGCGGAATAAACTTTTTTCCATTGGCTTCATCGTGAAAAACCGCATGGCGCTGGCTAAAGGTGCCCCGCTCCGCGTCCTGCCCGGTAAACCGGATCGCGGTCCCATCGGCCAGAATAGAAGCCAGGGCCAGGTCTTCGGCCGTCGCCCAATCGACCGCTGCTTCAGCCGAATCGGCCAGAGCCTGCTGGCGCCGTTTCATCGCCCGCGTTAACTTCTCATTGAGGCTGAAATCGTCAGGGAACGTCAGCAGGGCCTCGTTGAGTTCCCGCAATGTCTTGAGGGGGACCCCGGTTTTGACTCCCTGGGCCGCACCGGGCGGGGGGGTCTCCGGCGGCTCTTCGTCCAAATCTTCCGCCGGCTTCAGCGACTCGAACTCGTTTTGCAGTTTTTCCATGGCCTCATTGACCAGCGTCTCAGGAACATCGGGCTCGATCAGCCCCCGCTCGACCAGGGTGCCAGCCCACTGCCGGCGCACGGTGGGGTGGCTGTCGATGGCGTGGTACATGAGCGGTTGGCTGAAGCGTGGTTCATCGCCTTCGTTATGGCCATAACGCCGGTAACCGATCAAGTCGATCAAGAAATCTTTTTGAAACTCAGCCCGATAAGCGCAGGCCAGGCGCGCCGCTTCGATACAGGCTTCGGGATCGTCGGCATTGACGTGGACAATGGGAATCTTGAAACCCTTGGCCAGGTCGCTGGCGTACAGCGTGCTGCGGCCCCAGCGGGGTTCGGTGGTGAAGCCAAGCTGGTTATTGACGATAAGGTGAATGGTCCCCCCGGTGCGATAGCCCGGCAGTTGGGACAGGTTGAGGGTCTCGGCCACGACGCCTTGACCGGGAAAGGCAGCATCGCCATGAATGAGCACCGGCAGCGAGACGACGTGCTCAAAACGCGGCGGCCCCGGTTCATCGACGCGGGTGCCCGCCGCCCGGGCCATCCCTTCGACCACGGGATTGACCGCTTCCAGGTGGCTGGGGTTGGGCGCCATCGTCACGATCAGGTCGACCGGTTGGCCATCCTTGATCGCCCGGCGCGCCCCCAGATGATATTTGACATCGCCGGTCCAGCCCAACTCCTCGTGAACGAAAAAGTGGCGGCCCTGGACCGGGTCCTTGAATTCGGCCAGGATGTGAGCATACGATTTATTGAGAATGTGGGCCAGCAGATTGAGCCGCCCCCGGTGGGCCATGCCGATCAAGATGGTATAAATACCGCCCTCAGCCGCTTCGCCAACGACCTCGTCCAACATAGGGATCAGCATATCCAGCCCTTCGACGGAAAAGCGGGTTTTGCCGGGAAAGATGCGATGCAAAAACTGCTCAAACACCTCGACCTGAGTCAGCCGTCTGAGCAAGCCTGCCGGGTCGATGGGGTCGTGCGGCGGGCGAAATCGGCCCGTCTCAGCCGCCAGGCGCAGCCAGGTGCGTTCCGCCGGGACACGCAGGTGATCGTAGTCATAGCCGGTACGGGTCGAATAAATCCGGCGCAGCGCCCGGATGGCTTCGAGCGCATTATCTGTCTGCGCGGCCAGCGGCCCGCCGACGAGCTGGGCCGGCAGCCGCCTCAGCTCGTCCTCGCTAATGCCGTGCGTCGCCGGGTCGAGCGATGGGTCGTCCGGCGGCGGACTGCCCAACGGGTCTAGCTGCGCGGCCAGGTGGCCATACTCGCGGATTGCCTGGGCCAGGTTGACCGCCCCCACAATCGTCTCGAAAGCCGGCGCCGCAGCCAGACCAAGGCCATCATGCGTGATACCATCACGCGGCGGGGTCCAACCCTCGAAATAGGCCCGGGTGGCCACATCGACCGATCCGGGATCGCGTTGATACCGTTCATACAGTTCTAACACATAACCCGCATTGGGTCCGGGAAAATCGTGCCACAGATTCATAACCGTATGATAATGGAGTTCGAGGTTAAAATCAAAAACCGGGGCCTTTTGACAAAACTGAGTCACAGACGTATATTAAAAACGGTTTTGCCCACGTCTTGAATCGGAGGAGAAATTTATGCACGCTTCTACTACACCTCGCCGCAGTCCCAACGCCAACTACCAGACGGTAGGCGAGGAAGCGATCATCATCGATATCAATACCGGTTCGTATTATTCGGCCAACGATACGGCCACTATGTTCTGGGAGCTGATCGACGGCCAGCGCACCATTGCCGATTGCGCTCAGACCATTGCCGGCGATTATGATGTGGAACCCGGCGAAGTGGAAGCCGACTTGCTCGAGCTGGCGGCGGAGTTAAAGGATGAAGGTCTGATCCTTGTTTAAGCGGGTTGTCAGGGCGATCGAGCATACGGCAATCATTACCCGCGCCCTGCCCAATCCGGCTCGGAGACAATTGTTGTGGCGCATGATCACTTTTTGCCGGCGGCTACCACAACAGTTCAATCACTCGCTCCCAACGATGATGGCCCAACTGACCCCATCACGCCAAATTGAAACCCATCGGATCGAGCCGGACGATGTCCGTCGTCTGGCCGATGCCGTGAGCGCCTGGCATCTGGGCTCGCCCCTGGGCATTTGCCTGCGGCGTTCGCTGCTGCGCTACCGTTTCCTGCGAGAAGCGGGCCTGCCGGTCGGCATTGTCTTTGGCGCCCGGTTCAAAGATAGCAGCGAAGGCGGCGGCATCGGCGGGCATGCCTGGCTCACGTTCAACGGCGAGCCGTACTATGAAAATCCCCAGGACTACGAGGGCTTCGTGGCGATGTTCATTTATCCTATTGGCGAGACAAATAGTTCGACATCGCCCCCAAAAAACGCCTGACCGGACGGGGAATATCGTTTCTACGCGGGAGATATCGTTTCTGCACCGGGGGATATCGTTTCTACGTAGGGGGATATGGTTTCTGCACCGGGGGATATGATTTCGGGCCGGTGGAGAATGATTTCTGAGTGGTAAGCAGCACATATCCCTGACAATGACCTGGGTTCGAGAGTTTGCTTTCGCCTGATGGTTGCAGTTTTGAAACTGTAACCCGATCATTGGCCGATGAATATACTAAACGCATGCTAAAATTTCCGCTCGACCAGCGGCTTTATCACCGCAGAGTCGCAGAGAACGCTGAGAAAAGCCATAAAAACCTCTGCGAACTCGGCGTCTCTGCGGTAAAATCAGAAAATTCAACGTGCGCTTGGTATAACTGTAACGATCCTCATCAAATGTGACATTGTCGAGCTAGTAAGCCTATGTGTGGTATCAGCGGCATCTGTGTCTTAAATGGGACGCCGGTCCAACCAAAAGAGATTTCGAGCCAGATCGAGACCATCGTACATCGCGGCCCGGATGAAGGAGCGGTGTATGTTTCGCCGCACGGCCAGTGCGGGCTGGGCATTCGCCGCTTGAGCATCATCGATGTGGCCGGGGGGCGCCAGCCGCTGAGCAACGAGAGCGACGCGGTGCATCTGGTCTATAACGGCGAGACCTACAACTATCGCAGCCTGCGCCGGGAGTTGGAACAGTTGGGCCATCGACCCAAGACTCACAATGACGCCGAAGTGGTGCTGCACGGTTACGAGGCCTGGGGACCGGCCGGGGTACTGCCAAGGCTGCGTGGTATGGCGGCGTTTGCCCTGTGGGACGATCAGCAGCAGCAGCTTTTTCTGGCCCGGGATCGTTTCGGGATCAAGCCCCTCTATTATGCCGAACACCAGGGGCGGCTCTACTTTGCCTCGGAAATCAAAGCGATTTTGAGTCACCCTGATTTTCCGCGTCGGGTCAATGTGGCCGCCCTGGACACGATGCTGACCCTGGGCTTTGTACCCGGCCCGGCCACGATGTTCGAGGGGATCTATCGACTGCCCCCGGCCCATTTTCTAATCGCTCGCAACGGCGCCATTCAGATCAATCGCTACTGGCAGATCGATTATCAGGCGAACGGCCATGTATCTGAAAACGAGGCCGCCGAGCAACTCCTGACGCTGCTCGAAGAGGCGGTGCGCCTGCGTTTGATGAGCGAGGCGCCGTTGGGCGCGCTCCTGTCGGGAGGGCTTGATTCCGGGACGCTGGTGGCGCTCATTCAGGCGGGGTTAGATTGTCCTGATGGGGCCGGCGATACGCCCTCAACCGTGCTCAAGGCAGGACATCAGCTCAAAACCGTCTCCATCGGCTTCGAACACCCGGCTTATGATGAAGCGCCCCTGGCCCGGAGCCTGGCGCAGTTCATCGGCACCGAACATCACTCGATCACGTTTACGGCCCGGGATTTTGATGATTACCCCATCGTCATGCGCCACCTGGAAGAGCCACAGTGTGCCGCGACCGCCGTGCCTATTTACCGCCTCTATCAGGCCTGCCGCCAGGCCGGGTTGACTGTGGTTTTGACCGGTGAAGGCGCGGATGAACTGCTGGGCGGCTATCACTGGCACAAAGGCGATGCCCTGCTGCGGCCCCTGCTGCGGCTGCCCGGCCTGCTGCGCCGGATGCTGGCCTCAGCGCCGGGTCCGATGTCCACCGCCGCCCGCCGGGTGCTGGTCCGGGGCGCGCGGGACATTCCGGGCCGCTATCGGGACTGGCTGGAGGTGGGCAGCCAGGACGACCGCCCGCGAGTCCTCTCGTCCGAGGTGAGAGGTCATCTGAGTCAAAATGGATCAGACCCACTCCTGGCCGATTGGGCCGAGAAACTGCTCGGGTTGCAAACCACGGCCCCCCTGCACCACATGCTGTGGCTCGAAACCCAAACGCGGATGGTCGATTTTATCAATTTCGAAGTCGACAAGATGAGCATGGCCCACTCCATCGAAGCGCGGGTGCCCTTTCTGGATCATAAACTGTGGGAATACTGCGCCGGGTTACCGGCCCACTACAAACTCAAAGGCCGGACCGCTAAATACCTGCTGCGCCTGGCCGCTAAGGACATTCTACCCGCTGCCACCCGCCAGCGCCGCAAGAAAGGGCTGGCCTCGCCGCACGCCGATTGGCTGCGGTCAACCACGCTGCCCGATTGGGCCGAGGCGGCTTTGTCACCGGCGGCGATCAAGGCCGCCGGCCTGTTCAGCCCAACGGTTGTGCAGGACCTGCACCGGGCGCATCAGGCCGGACAGCCCAGCTTGGGGCCGCTGTTGATGGGCATTTTGAGCACGCAGGTCTGGTATGAATGTTTTATGAAATGACATTGATCCGATAAGGCCCTCACAGGTTATGGAGGATGTAATGCCCTACCTTGTCACCGGTCTCAATGAAGCCGAAACAGCGCTAGATTATTTCAACAGCTTTCACGATGGTTTTATCAGGCAGCTTGCGATCATGTCGCACGACCGGTTTGAAGCGCGGGGGGTGCAGGCCAGTGGCGAACGATTGACCCTGGAAATCACCTTTGCTCACTACAATTATCAGCAGGACACCAAACCGGCTCACCAGCTCATCCAGGCCCGCTTTTTTGAGGTGATGAACCTGGCCCTCGATTTCAGCGGCCTCAGCCACGAGTGGTCGATTAATCATGTGACGTTTTCTGAGACGCAGCGCACCTTAGAAGATGGTCGAACAGCGGCCTGCTTGGGTGCAAGCCTGGTCCAGTCCCGCTTAAACTCTCAGCGGGAGTGGGAGCTGCACAAGGACGTCCACTTCACCTTTAGCCGGGCCGAGTTTGAGGAGCTTTAACTCTGGGCCGGCTTTAAATCGAGTGAGTTAAGGAACCGTTTCTACCACGAGTTGGGTGCAACCAAATTGGCCTGATTATGGGTGCTGGAGCGTTTTGGGAAGGAGGGCTCGTAGGATTCAGATGCCCTCCTGGTCAAGCACAACCTTTGCAGTCAATTCAGCTTGCAGAGCGCGATGACGAGAATAACGCCTGCGCAACTCCTGGTAAAACTGGTCGAACTCGGCCTGCCGCCCGTCGTCTGAATTTATATTATACTCAAGAGTAAATTAAGGAAAAGCTGAAGCTTAAGGGAGCTACATGGCAAAAACCAAAAAACAACAGTTTGGTGACCTTCCCCCGCAATATAACTTTTCTCTCAACCCCTACCCGGATATGCGCTTTTCCAGTTGTCCGGATTGTGGCCGCAAAACCGGCCAGCGAAAACGCCCCCTGCTCATCCACATTGACCCCTTCCACTTGATTGCCCTCAACTATACCTGCCGCTATTGCCATCACTGTGATATGTTGATTGGCCACAAAGACGAGCTGGAACACTTGTTGACCAATATGTTTGCGCAATATGATCCGCCGGTCATTGGCAATGATTATCTCATCATTGGTACGGTCGAGAAAAAAGCCTGGCAGGAAGGGTTAACCCGGCCCAAATCTGTTGCCGACATGCTGCCGCATGCGCACGACTTCAAAAGCTATCAGGAAATTCGCATGACCATGGGCGGCTGGTTCCACGTCAGCCAGGAGCCGCCGGTTATGCCTCCCCCTCCTGCAACGGAGTGGGTTAAACGCGGGTCGGGTAAAAAGTAATCGGGGTGACGAGGGCAAATCTGTGCCCAACCATCAGGTTACGTTTCCCACCGGCCCAGGACGTGATCAACCGCTGCCTCCACAGCGGCTCGCGCCTCGCGGCGGTCGTAGCCGCGCGCCAGCAAGGTATCGTAGTTGGTCTCGGCGTGCCGAATGTGGGCGATGACAGCCAGCCGGATGGCGCTCTCATCCAGACTTTTGGCCGTTGCTGAGCGTCCCACCCGGCCACTGTACTTGAGGCAAGCGTGCTCGGCAATAGCGACTTCGCGGCCAGCCGGACAACCGGGAAAAAGTTCGCGCACCCGCCCGGCGAACTGTTCGACGTACTGGCGATCCAACTCGGCCCGCCGCTCAGCTTCCCTCTCCCGGCGGCGGGCTCTAACCTCGCCGTCGGCCAGACATTCCTGTTCGGCCCGGTCGAGGGCTTCACTTTCCACCAGCAGCCCCTGCCGCTCGTACCGCTTGCGCGCCCGGCTCCACTTCAATACCACCGCGTTCAGAGTCGAGTACTTCCGCGCTCGCCGGGTCAGGGCGGCATCGCCGGCGGGGAGGAACACCAGATGATCCAGGTCGGCGCAGGCCAGACAGAGCGCGCCTTTGTCCTGAGCCAGGGTAATCCAGGCGTGGCGGCCCAAATCCTCGCCACACTCGTCGCAGGTCGAGTCGCGGGTCGAGATGAACACTTTCAGGTCAGGGGTTTGTTTCTTCAATGGCGTGATCAAGATCTCCCAATCCTTTTTTTCCAGGTAGCACCTATAATTTTTAAGACTCGCTTGCGAGAGAGGAGGCGCGGCAAAAGCGCAACCGTTTTGTTCTTGCTGCCCGTAATCACATATAACTTTCCATCGAGGAACGCCTCCAAACCCGTTTCGGCGACGAACTCGGCTGTGTCGTAGCCGGCAATATCTCGCTTTACATCGGGATTGGCCACCGTCCCGAAGTTCGAATCGGTGCCGCCGGGACACAGGGTCATGATGCTCAAACCTCGATCACCGTATTCGCCTTGCAGGGCTTCCGTGAACATAAGGACATAGGCCTTGGAGGCCGAATACACCGCGGCGAAGGGTACGGGCACGAAGGAACCCGTTGAGCCAACGTTAATGATCCCTCCTGCACCCCGACGTAACATGCCGGGGATAAATAAGTGACAGAGTTCGGTCAAGGCGTTGATGTTCAACTGGAGCATTTCGTCATATTGCTCTCGATTGAATTCCAGAAATTCACCCCATTTGCCGAAACCGGCGTTGTTGATCAGAAGATCGACCTGCAGACCCGCCTTATCCACCTGGTCAAAAAGGAGCTGCGGAGCACCTTTTTGGCTGAGATCGCTCCGAAAAACCCGGACATCGACTCCCGATTTTTGTAATTCGGCGGCGATTTCATGCAGTTTGTCTGCCGAACGGGCCGTAATGATCAGATGCACGCCTCGGGCGGCGAGTGACCTGGCCATGGCCAGGCCAATGCCCGATGAGGCCCCGGTCACCAGGGCTGTCTTTCCGGTCAATTGTTTCATGCGATTTCCTCCTCGCCGGTGATGATGACAGTGGTTTCTGTAAATGATCTTCTATTTCTGACATCGTATCGAATGATGTGCTTAGAATAATAGCACGCTGATAACGCAAATTATCGCTGATAGATGCAGATAAAATTCTGGAAAAATCAGCGAAAATCAGTTCGATCAGCGTCATCGGCGTTCTATTTGAACCAGAACAAATACTCAAGCACATAATTTGGAGACTATGTCCTATTTCTTATCACAGCATCTGGACCGAGGTCGAAGGAATAGGCAGTGTGGCTGGCGTTGCCCGGAGTATACCATGACCGGCGCGGAAGAAAAAGGTAAGTGGTAGCCCTGGCAGCCTGGTCTGGACAATCAATAGCCTGTCCAAAAGAGCAGTTGCCCCATGAACACTTGGACAGTAAAAACCTAATCATTTGTCTGATGGACAAACGGTCTTCTTGTGCTAGACTATAACCGACGACCTGAATTCTAGCGATCGGCCGGTGCGTAGGAGGCCAGTCGCACGGCCAGGGCGCGCAATTCGGGATTATCAATGAATTGAGCTTGGCCACTGACTGCGAACTCGCCGCTGGCTCCGCTGGTATCATTGACACCACAGTGAATCGCGTAGCGTCCATCTCGACGTAAGTCTTGGCCTTTTGGCGAAGTTGGCTCCATAAACACAAATAGATGACCTTGCCCAATAATTGGAGTCACCGGATGGAGCCGAGGTGAGCCGTCTTGACGCAAGGTTGCCAGATAGGCCACCTGACCGTGCAGCCGTGCTGCTCCAAAGGCCGCGAGATCGGAGTTTTTCTCTTCGAGAGCTCTCCAACTCATCAACAACACCCTCCTTCAAACAAAGATTTTTGTTTCAGCCCCCACTCGCGGCGCGGACACCGTGAGTGGGAGCTTATGCTCTAACTCACATTGAAGGGCCTAGGCGGGCGTCTTAGCTGGGAAGAGGACGCCGTGGGTGCGGCTTTGCGGTCGAAGCGCCCACGAAGCGAGCGTGAGAATAGCTAAGAAGCCTGTGTAGAGCACGTGCCATTCTGCACTGCCGGATACCGCATGCGATATAGCCGCGCCCGTCATATTGAAGAAGATACCAGCGTAGGCCCATTCTTTGAGCCGCGGAAAACCCGGCGCCAGCAAGGCGATGGTTCCCAACACCTTCCATACGCCGAGGATCATCACGAAGTACACCGGGTAGCCGAGGAGTATCATGCCATCAACGGTGTCTGGTCGCTGTAGAAGTTCCGCTATACCACCTGCCAGAAGGTTGAACAGGAGGAAGGCGGTGGTCAGCCAATAGACGATCACTTTCATTTTCATCGTCGTACCGCCATTTTCTCCTTCAATAGTCACTGCTTCTGAAACAATTAATCTCATTATATCCTCCTTATGACGCGTCTATCTCTCTAACTTCCACATTCCCGCCAACGGTCAGAATCGGACAGCCGGTCGCCAAGTCGGCCGCCTCTTCAAGAGATTCGGCCTTAATCGTGCAATAGCTGATGAGCGTTTCTTTGATTTCGGTGTAGGGGCCATCGGTAATGACCCCATTTGTCTTGACAACTTTACCGCCGGGGTTTAATTGTTGCCCTGGCGCCACCCATTTGTCTTGAGCCGCTATGCCCCCGATCCAGTCCTGCCATTTTTTGGCTGTGGCCTGCCATTCTTCTGGATCATCTTTCTGAGGCATCGCCTCGTAATCGGCTCTGAAGAGTAATAAGAATTCTTTCATTTTGGTCTCCTTCAGTCTTAAGTGTTATTGAATAGTTGACTTACACTAATATAACAAATGAGCCGACCAAAATTGGACATTTAAAGCCCGGCAATTTTCTTTTGGATGGCCTGCTTGTCTGTTTGTGTTTTTGCCAGGGAAAGAGCTTCTTGAAAATTTAGTTTTGCCTTTTCGTTGTCAATGCCTGTGTAAAGCTCGCCGAGCAGGGCAAAGTAAAAGTGGTTGTCTGTTAACTTTAATTTTTCGGCTTCGATAATTGCTTCTGCTTTGCTGTTTGCTTTTGAAAGCGCATACGTCCTGTTGAGCGCCGCTATGGGCGAATATTCTATTTGCAGTAACTGATTGTAATGTTGCAGAATGTTTTCCCACTTTTCGTTTGTGTCTTCCTTTTGCGTGTGCCAATAAGCAATGGCGGCTTCCAGATGATATTTTGAAATTTTATTTCCGCTGGCCGAACAGCTTAAAAAATATGCTCCCCGGCGGATCAAATCTGCATCCCAAAGGTTCGTGTCCTGGTCTTCATACAGAATGAGTTCGCCGTTTTCATTCAAGCGCGCTTCAAATCTTGAGGCGTGAAAGCACATCAGTGCAAGCAGCGCATTGACCTGCGGCTTATTGGTCTCTTTAGTTTCAACCAGCATATAACACAGGCGCATCGCTTCAAGGCAAAGGTCTTTGCGAAGGGTTTTGTCTTGACTGATCGAATAATAGCCTTCGTTAAACAGTAAATAAATGGTCGTCAATACTGCTTCCAATCGCGCATCAATTTCAGTTGCGGC
>Ga0299906_10003660_pt1 | contig 12668 bp, 8 predicted proteins | sample RVTome_14_FD_200259 | JGI IMG/M metagenome (GOLD analysis project Ga0299906, IMG submission 200259) | Soil microbial communities from uranium-contaminated site in the Upper Colorado River Basin, Wyoming, United States - RVT145D125 (version 2) ...
GAGCCCGACCACGTGAACGCCCTGGCCCTGCGGATGCAGGGCTACCTGGCCACCGCCCGCCTGGAGGAGGCGATGGCCGACATCGAGCGCGTGCTCGAGCTGGATCCGGAGCACCTGGCCATCCGCATCCCCCGCGTGACCACGCTGATCGCGATGGGCCGCATCGAGGAGGCCGAGGCGGAGCTGGCGGCCACCCGCGAGCTCTTCGACACCACGTCGCAGGAGGTGACCCCCGGAATGCGCGCGCGCCTGTGCATCGCCAACGGCCTCTTCGCCTTCGAGAAGGGCGACCCGAAGGCAGCGGAAGAGCAATACGAGACCTGCCTCGAGGAGTTCCCCGAGGAGCCCCTCGCCATCCGCGAGGCGGTGGACTTCTACGACCAGCTCGGCCGGCCCGAGCGCGCCACCGAGATCCTGAAGGCGGCCGCCGAGGGCAGCGGCGGCGGCCGCTTCCGGGTCGCCCTGGCGCGACGCCTGGGCGCGCTCGGCGATCTCGAGGAGCAGGAGCGCCTGATGCGGGAGGAGGCGGAGGAGCGATCCACCGCCCTCGCGTGGTTCGCCGTGGCAGACCTCTACGCGCAGCGGGAGGACTTCGACGCGGCTCTCGGGGCCTTCGAGCGCGCGCTGGCCGCGGAGCCCGAGCCCTCCGCGAAGCTGCGCTTCGCCTACGCCGACACCCTGGCCCAGGCCGGGCGCTACGACGAGGCGCGAGAGCTGGCCGAGGGGCTCGAGCAGCCCGAGCTGCGCGACCTGGTCCTGGGGCGCATCCTGCTCGGACAGGGCGATCCGGAGGGGGCTTTGCGGGCCTTCGAGGCCGGTATCCGCCTGTGGCCCAACAACGCGGGAGCGCGCTTCCTGGCCGGCCAGGCCGCGGAGCGGATCGGCGACTTCGACCGGGCCGAGTCCGAGTACCGGGAGTCGACCCGCGCCGGCGCCGGACAGACCGAGGCCGGGCGCGAGCTGGCCCCGCTCTACGCGCTCCAGAAGGACTACGACGCGGCCCTCGACGTGCTGGGCCGCTACCTGCGCGCGTACCCGCGCGACCCGGAGGCCGTGCTGCTGGGCATCCGCATCGGCCACGCGGCCGGGCGCCACGACATCGCCGCCCAGGGCCTGGAGCGGCTGGCGCAGATGCCGGGATACGCGGCGACGGCGGTGGCCGAGGAGGCGGAGCTGGTGGCGCTGGGGCCGGGCCCGGAGCAGGCGCTCCGGGCCTTCGAGCGCGTGGGGCTCGACCTCCGCGATCCGGCGAACCTGGCCGCGCTGCGCAAGCGGGTGTCGCTGCTCGGCGACCTCGGCCGGCACGGCGAGGCCCGGCAGGGGGTCGCCCGGGCCCTGGCGGAGCACCCCGACGAGGCCGCCTTCCACGCCGTGCTGGGGGCCGCGCTGGCGAGGGCCGGAGACGCGGCCGGCGCCCGCCGGGCCTTCGAGCGCGCCCTCGAGCTCGATCCGGGCCACGGGCCGGCCCTGGTGGGACTCGGCGCCCTCGTCGCCGAGGCCGGCGAGCGCGACGCGGCCCTGGCGCTCTACGCCCGGGCCGCCGAGGCGGATCCGGAGGACGCGGCCGCGGCCCTGTCCGCGGCGCGTCTCGAGCGCGAGGCGGGCCGCGGCGAAGGCGCCGAGGAGCGTCTGGTCGCCCTGCTGGCGCGCCGGCCCCGCGAGGGCGAGGCCGCCCTCGAGCTGGCGCGCCTGCTGGAGGAGAAAGGCGAGCTCGAGCGGGCCGTCGACTACGCGAGCCGGGCCGCCTGGCTGAGGACGCCCGAGTCGCAGGAGACCCTGGCCCGCCTCCAGCAGAGGCGCGAGGAAGGGGGCCTGCCGTGAGCCGGACGCGCCAGGACCTGGCCCCGCTGCTCCACGCGCGCTCGCTGGCCCTCGTCGGCATCAGCCAGCCGGGGCGCTTCGGCGGCAAGCTCCACGCGAACCTGGTGCGGGCGGGCTTCGAGGGGCGCGTCTACGGGGTGAACCCGCGCTACGAGTCGCTCTACGACCGGCCGTGCTACGCCTCGCTCCGCGAGCTGCCGGAGGTTCCCGACTGCGCGCTGCTGGCGGTGCCGAACGCGCGGCTGCTGGAGGCCCTGGAGGAGGCGGCGCAGTGCGGCATCCGGGCGGCAGTCCTGTTCGCCAGCGCCTGGTCGGAGCCGGGCGAGTCGCCCTCGCTCCAGAGCCGCCTGCGGGAGGTGGCCCGGGCGAACGCCATGGCGATCTGCGGCCCCAACTGCATGGGCTTCGTCGCCCCCGGGCGGGGCCTGGCCGTCTCCGGCTACGACGTGAGGCCCGGGCCGGTGGGCCCGATCGCGCTGGTGGCCCACAGCGGATCCGTGTGGGAGGCCTTCCTCCAGAACCGGCGCGGCCTCGCCTTCAACTACGTGGTGTCGGCGGGCAACGAGATGGTCACCACGGCGGCGGACTACGCGCTCTTCGCGCTCTCCGACCCCGGCACCCGCGCCCTCGGCATCTTCCTGGAGACCGTCCGCGACCCGGCCACCTTCGTGGCCGCACTCCGCGAGGCGGCCGAGCGCGACGTGCCCGTGGTGGTGCTCAAGACCGGCCGCAGCGAGCGCGGCGCGCGCATGGCCATGGCCCACAGCGGAGCCCTGGCCGGGGAGGACGCCGCCTACGAGGCCCTGTTCTCCCACTACGGCGTGCACCGGGTCACGTCGATCGACGAGATGATGGACACCCTCGAGCTCTTCTCCGCCGGCATGCGCCCGCGCACGACGCAGGTGGCCGCGCTGCTCGATTCCGGCGGACAGCGGGCCATGCTGGTCGACCTGGCCGAGGCCGAGGGGGTGGAGTTCGCGCCCATCAGCGGCGAGACCGAGAAGACCCTCGCCGGAGTGCTCGAGCCGGGCGTCGAGGCCGCGAATCCCCTGGACGCCTGGGGCACGGGCAACGCTGCCGACGACATCTACGCCAAGAGCCTGCTGGCCCTGGACGGCGATCCGGCCACGGGGCTCACGCTCTTCGCCGTGGACCTCTACCCCCTCGACGACGCCTCCCAGACCTCGTACCCGCCGATCGTGGAGTCGGTGCGCGCGGAGCTCTGCAACCCCCTGGCCTTCCTGGTCCACGCCAGCGCCACCGCCAGCGAGCCCCAGATGCGTCGGCTGCGCGGCCTGGGGGTCCCCGTGCTGATGGGCACCGAGACGGGGCTGCGCGCGGCGCGGCACGTGCTCTCCCACGCGGAGTTCCAGCGCCGGCGCCGCCGGCCCGGAGCGGGCGCCGCGCCGCCGCCGCCGCGGCCCGCCGACCTGGAGGAGTGGCGCGCGCGCCTGCGCCAGGCCCCCGGCGCCCTCGACGAGCACGCCAGCAAGAGGGTGCTGGCCGCCTGGGGCCTCGACGTCACCCGGGAGCGGCTGGCCGAGGACCTCGCCGCGGTGCTCGCCGCCGGCCGGGAGATCGGCTTCCCGGTGGCGCTCAAGACCGCGGGAGGCGACCTGCACAAGACCGAGCGCGGCGGCGTCGTGCTGGACCTCGGCGGAGAGGAGGCCCTCGCCGCCGCCTACCGCCGGCTCGCGTCGCGCCTCGGCCCCCGGGTGCTGGTCCAGGAGATGGCTCCCCGGGGCACGGAGCTGATCCTGGGCGTCGTGAACGATCCCCAGTTCGGACCCATGCTCACCCTCGGGACCGGCGGCATCTTCGTCGAGGTCTTCGAGGACGTGCGCATGCTGATGCTGCCCACCAGCGCCGAGGCGGTGCGCGAGGCCCTGTCCGACCTGCGCGGGGCCGCGCTCCTCGGCGGCGCCCGCGGCCGGCCGCCCGCGGATCAGGGCGCGGTGGTCGAGGCCGCCCTCGGCCTCGGCGCCCTGGCCCTGGACCTCGGCGACCTCGTCGCCGAGATCGACGTGAACCCCCTGGTCGCCCTGCCGGACCGCGCGCTGGTCGTGGACGCGCTGATCGTGCCGGCGAGCCCCGGACGCTGAAGAGGAGACCCGAGCCATGGACTTCCAACTGACCCCCGAGCTGCGCCAGCTCCAGGCCACCGCCCGGCGCTTCACCGACGAGATGCTCGTCCCCCACGAGCTCGAGCTGGACGAGAAGGGCACGCTTCCCGAGGAGGTCGTGGAGCGCATCCGCGAGCGCGCCGTCGCCGACGGTCTCTGGCCCATGAACGTGCCGAAGGAGCTCGGGGGCCTCGGCTCGTCGGTCCTGGCCCAGGTGATCGCCCAGGAGCAGGCGGGGCGCGCCACCAACCACCTGTGGGGGCACGTGGGCGGACCCTACAACGCGCTCCAGCGCTGCAACGAGGCCCAGCGCGCCCGCTACCTGGAGCCGGCCCTGCGGGGCGAGTGGACCGCGGCCTACGCGGTCTCCGAGCCCGACGGCGGCTCGGACACCACGAACCTCAAGACCCGCGCCGTGAAGCGGGGCGACCGCTGGGTGATCAACGGCGAGAAGTGGTTCGTCACCGGGGGCGAGCGGGGCCTGGCCATCATCGTGCACGCGATGACCGGCCCCGACGAGGCCACCCTCTTCCTGGTGGACCACGGCACCCCCGGCATGCGCATCAAGCGCCTGCCGCGCTTCATGAACCGCTCGGAGGACCAGCACCCGGAGGTGGTCTTCGAGGACTGCGCGGTGCCCGAGGGCCAGATCCTGGGGGGCCGCGGCGAGGCCGACGCCATCTCGAAGGCCTGGTTCCGCGAGGAGCGGCTGATGATCGCGGCGCGCTGCCTGGGGGCCGCCCAGCGCCTGCTGGACGAGATGAAGCGCTGGTGCGCCGAGCGCGAGAGCTTCGGTCGCCGGCTCTACGAGCACCAGGGCATCGGCTGGATGCTGGCCGACTCCGCCATGGAGCTCTACGCCGCGCGCCAGGCCACCTACAAGACCGCCTGGGAGGAGGACGCCGGGGGGGCCGACGGGAAGGAGCTCCACACCAAGGCGGCCATCGTGAAGCTCTACGCCTCGGAGATGGTCAACCGCGTGGCGGACCGGGCCGTGCAGGTCTTCGGCGGCCGCGGCTACTGCAGCGACTACGCCGTCGAGCGCCTGTTCCGCGACGTGCGCGTCGACCGCATCTGGGAGGGCACCTCCGAGATGATGCGCTCCATCATCGTGAACGGCGTGATGAAGCGCGACCTCGACCGCCTGCTCGGCTGAGGAGCGGCTAGAGGCAGACCTTCGCCGCCTCCTCGAACCGCTCGAGGGTCGTCGCCAGGCACGCGTCGTCGTGCGCGGCCGAGACGAACCAGGGCTCCCGGCAATCGGGCTCGCAGAGGATCCCGAGGTCGTTCAGCTCGCGGGCGAAGGTGTTGTAGAGCGTGTAGTCGGTCTCCACCCAGTCCCGGAAGTTCCGCGGCATGGTCTCGGCGAAGAAGAGGCCGCCCATGGAGGGGTGTCCCGTGAAGGCGTGGGCGATGCCGTGCCGCGACAGGATGGCGCCTGCGCCGTCCTGGAGGCGCTTGCCGTAGTCGGCCACCCGCTCCAGGGCGTCGGTCTCGTCCAGGATCTCGAGGGTCTTCCTGGCGGCAGAGAGCGGCACCGGATGGCCGGCGTAGGTGCCGCCCTGGGCGACGGACCCCGGGCCGATGCGCTCCATCAGGTCGCGCCGCCCGGCCAGCGCCGAGATCGGGTAGCCGTTGGCGAGGGCCTTGGCGAAGGTGCACAGATCCGCGCGCACGCCCATCAGCTCCTGCACGCCGCCCCGCGCCACCCGGAAGCCGGTCTTCACCTCGTCGACGATCATCAGCACCTCGTAGCGGTCGCAGAGCTCGCGCACGTCGCGCAGGTACTGGGGCTCGGCGGTGATGCTGGCGGCGTTGCCCAGGATGGGCTCGATCAGCAGGGCCGCGATCCGGTCGCTCTTGCGCCGGAAGACGTCCTCCAGGCGCTCCGCGTCGTTCAGCGGCACGTGGTCCACCAGCCTCCGCATCAGGCTGGGCACGCCGCGGCCGTCGGGTTTGACCTCGGGCTCGTCCTCGTTCTCGATGTCCTCGATCTTCAGCTCCCAGAGCACGCCGTCGAAGAGGCCGTGGAAGCCGCCCTCGATCATCACGTGACCGGCCTTGCCGGTGGCCGCCCGGGCCACGCGCAGGGCCGCCATCACCGCCTCGGTGCCCGAGTTGGCGAAGCGCACCATCTCGGCGGTCGGCACCATCTTCGCGATGCGCTCGGCCACCTCGAGCTCGAGCACCGTGGAGAGCGCGGTGGTGCCGCCGATCGCCGCGCCTTGACGCGCTGCGGCATCCACCTCCGGGTGGCAGTGCCCCAGGATCGCCGGCCCGTAGCCGAGCCGGTAGTCGACGTACTCGTTGCCGTCGAGGTCCCAGACCCGGGGCCCCTGCGCCCGGGCGAGGTAGATCGTGCGCTCCGGTCCCCAGGCCCGGAAGTTGGAGGTGACCCCAAGTGGCAGGCGCTTCGCCGCGCGCTCGTAGTGCGCCCGGGATCGCGTGAGATCGCGCCGCATGGGCCCTCGCTGGAATGGCCGTCTCCCCTGGGGGTAGCGTGCGCGGAGGCGAGAGGAGTTGACGCCGATAGCGCTCGAGACGAGTGTACCCGAGACCCATGGAGAATTGTCAAGCCGCCCACCGCCACGCGCTCTCGGTCCGATGGGGCGAGTGCGACCAGCAGGGGGTCGTGTTCAATGCGCACTACCTCGCCTACATCGACGACGCGCTCGAGACCTGGCTGCGTCCGCTGCGCGCCCGGCCCGAGACCCGCGACTGGGACGTGATGCTCGTGCGCTGCAACATCGAGTGGTACGGATCGCTGCGCTCGGGGGATCGGCTCGAGATGCAGGTCGCGATCGCGCGCTGGGGACGCACCTCGTTCGACGTGGGCTTCACCGGAAGCTCGGCCGGGCGCCCCGTGTTCGGCGCGCTCGCTGTCTACGTGAGCGTGGACAAGGAGAGCGGAAAGTCCGTGGAGACCCCGGCCCGGGTCCGCGAGCACCTGGGCGCGCCGGTGGATCTGATCGGTCGCCACCGCCCGTGAAGGCTCCGGCGGCCGCGGCGCTCTCCCTGGCCATGTTCGTCGAGGCCGTGGGCTACGGCATGGTCGCGCCCACCCTGCCCTTCCTGGCGAAGGGCATGGGCGCCGGGGAGACCGGCGTGGGGCTGCTGGTGGGGCTCTACGCGGCGGCGGGTCTCCTGGCCTCGCTGCCCCTGGCCTCCCTCGGCGACCGCCTCGGCCGGCGCCCGCTGATCCTGGCGGGCCTCGCGGCGGTCAGCCTGGCGTCGATCGGCTTCGTCTCCGCTCCCAGCTACGCCTGGCTGGTCGCGATCCGCTTCGCCCAGGGCCTCGGCGCCACCGCCATCTGGGTGGGATCGCTCACCCTGGCCGGAGACCTGGCGGGCGAGACCTCCATGGCGCGCTCGCTCGCCTGGATCACCGGCTCCTGGTCCCTGGGCTTCGTGCTGGGACCGGCCCTGGGTGGGGTCGGCGGCAGCGTCACCACGCCCTTCCTGATCTACGCCGGCCTGTCGGCGCTGGGATGGATCGCCGCCTGGTGGGTGCTGCCCGAGAGCCGGGTGCGCCACGAGCCGATCCGGCTGCGCGACCTGCGGGAGATCCTCGGGCGGCGGCCGGTGTGGAGCTCCGCGGCGGTGACCTTCTCCCTGGCATTCTTCTTCGCCGCCCTCGACGCGTTCCTGCCGCTCTTGGCCGCGGAGGCGGGCCTGTCCCGGGGGCGTATCGGCCTGCTCTTCGCCATCGCCGGCATCCCGGCGATCGCGCTGCCCCGGCTGGTGGGCGGCATCGCCGACCGCTTCGGCGACCGGCGGGCGCTCCATGCCGGCCTCGGCTACGCGGTCCTGTTCTGCTTCTGCTTCCCGTGGCTCTTCCGCGCCCTGCCGGACTGGCTGCTCTTCCTGATGATCGGCCTCGTCGACGTCCTGATCTACGTTCCCGCCGTGGCCATGCTGCACCGGGGGCTGCCGAACCGCGAGCGGGCCTTCGCCACGGCGTCGCACAGCTACGCCTTCTCGGCGGGCTTCTTCAGCGGTCCGCTGGTGGGCGGCGTCGCCATGGGCGTGGCCAGCTACGAGGCGCTCTTCCCGACGCTCGCCGCCGTGCTCGTCGCGTGCGCGGCGCTCCTGCGGAAGCCGCGGGCGCCCTCGGCGATCCCGGCCTGAGCGTGTCGGCGCCCCCGGAGACGCGCTCGCCCGGCGTGCTGTCCACCCGGCCCCCGGAGCTCTCCCCCGCCGACGCCCGGCGCGTGGCCCGAGACCTGCTGGGGCGCGACGCCGACGTCGAGCCGCTCGAGAGCGAACGCGACCAGAACTTCCGCGTGCGCGCCGGGGGCGCCGGCGATCTCGTGCTCAAGATCTCGAACCCGGCGGAGGACCCGGCGGTCGTCGACTTCCAGACCCGGGCGCTGCGCCACGTGGAGGCCTGCGCGCCCCGGCTGCCGGTGCCGCGGGTGGTGGCGGACGTGCGGGGCGGGGCCGAGGCCCCGATCCGCGGCCCCGACGGGCGCAGCCACCTGGCCCGGCTCGTGACCTTCGTGCCCGGGGTTCCCTTCGGCAGCGCGCCGCGCCGGCCGGCGCTCCTGCGGGAGCTCGGCGCCATCCTGGCCGAGCTCGGCCGCGCGCTCCGCGGCTTCTTCCACCCGGCGGCGGACCACGAGCTGCTCTGGGACCTGAAGCGCGCCGACCGGGCGCGGAAGCTCCTGGTCCACGTGCCGGACGCGGAGCGCCGCGCCCTGGCCGACGGCGTGCTGGCGCGCTTCGAGATCCGCGCAAGGCCCCGGCTGCCCGGGCTGCGGGCCCAGGTGATCCACAACGACGTGAGCCGCTGGAACGCGCTGGTGGACGCCGGCGGCACCCGCATCAGCGGCATCGTCGACTTCGGCGACATGGTCCACGCGCCGCTCGTGGACGACGTGGCCGTGACCGCCTCGGAGGTGATGCTGGGCGCCGCCGAGCCGCTCCCGGCGGCCGCGGCCCTGCTCGCGGGCTACGAAGAGGTCGAGCCCCTGCGCCCCGAGGAGCGCGAGCTCCTCTACGACCTGGTGGCGGCGCGGCTGGCCGTCGGCGTCGCCATCTCGGCCTGGCGGGCCGATGCGCGCCCGGAGAACCGCGAGTACATCTGCAGCGACGATCCGATGCTCTGGTCGCTGCTCGAGCGGCTCGTCGACGGCGAGCGAGCGGCCCGCGAGGCCCTGCGGGAGCCCGGCGCGGCGGCGCCGGTCGCCGGCGCGGCGGACGCGGACGCGCTCCTGGTCCGGCGCCGGCGCCTGCTGGGACCGGCGCTCAGCCACTTCTACCGGCGACCGCTCCACCTGGTGCGCGGCCGCGGGACACGCCTGATCGACGCCTCCGGTCGCAGCTACCTGGACGCCTACAACAACGTGCCCCACGTCGGGCACTGTCACCCGGAGGTGGTGGCCGCCATCGCCCGCCAGGCCGCCCTGCTCAACACGAACACCCGCTACCTCCACGCCTCGGTGCTCGACTACGCCGAGCGCCTGGTGGCCACGCTGCCCGAGCCGCTCCGCGTGTGCATCTTCGTCTGCTCCGGGAGCGAGGCCAACGACCTGGCCTGGCGCCTGGCCCGGGCCCACAGCGGCGGCGGCGGCGCGCTGGTGGTGGAGGGCGCCTACCACGGGACCACGGACGCGATCGCGGCGCTCTCGCCGGGCGAGCTGCCGGCGGGGGCGAGCCCGCCGCCCCACGTGCGCGCGCTCCCCGCGCCGGACGACTACCGCGGGCGCTACCGGCGGGGCGAGCCGCGCCTGGGCGAGCGCTACGCGGAGCACGCCGGCGAGGCCCTGGCCTCGCTGCGCGCGGCGGGCCTGGCCCCCGCCGCCTGCTTCGTCGACCCGCTGCTCTCGTCGAGCGGCATCCTCGATCCCCTGCCGGGCTGGCTCGCCGGCGTCTTCGCGGCGGTGCGGGCGGCGGGCGGGGTCTGCGTGGCCGACGAGGTGCAGGGGGGCTTCGGCCGCCGCGGCGACGGCATGTGGAGCTTCCAGGCCCACGGCGTGGTGCCGGACGTGGTGACCCTGGGCAAGCCGATCGGCAACGGCCACCCGCTGGCCGCCGTGGTGACCTCGCCGGCGATCGCCGGCGCGCTCGGCGAGGGCCGGGAGTTCTTCAGCACCTTCGGGGGCAACCCCGTGTCCTGCGCCGCCGGGCTGGCGGTGCTCGACGTGCTGGAGCGCGAGGGGCTCGTCGAGAACGCCCGGCGCGTGGGCGCCCGGCTGCGCCAGGGCCTCGAGTCGCTGGCGGAGCGGCACGCCTGGGTGGGCGACGTGCGCGGCGCCGGGCTCTTCCTGGGCGTCGACCTGGTGCGCGACCGGCAGAGCCGCGAGCCCGCGGGCCGCGAGGCCCGGGAGGTGATGGAGCGCATGCGCGAGGAGGGCGTGCTCGTGGGGACCGACGGGCCCCACGCCAACGTGCTGAAGATCCGGCCGCCGCTCTGCTTCTCGGAGGCCGACGCGGCGCTGCTCGTCGAGGCCCTCGACCGCTGCCTGGCCCGCGCCTAGGTGCGCGCGCCCAGGCCCAGGGCCTGGCGCGCCACCACGCCCCGCATGATCTCCGAGGTGCCGCCCCCGATCGTCTCCCACAGGCTCTGCCGCCACAGCGTGCCCGGGCGCGCGTCATCGGCCAGGGCCGCGGCGCCGCCGAACTCGAGCGCGAGCCGGGCGATGGCCTGCGCGACCTCGGTCTGGAACACCTTGGAGGCCGCCGCCTCCACGGCCCCGCTGCGCCCGCGCCGCATGGCGTCGAGCACGCGCAGGGCGTGCATCTCCACCTCCAGCACCTGGGCCGCCAGCTCCGCCAGGCGCCGGCGGAGCGCGGCGTCGCGGAGCAGGCCCCGGGCGCCGAGCCAGTCCCGGGTCTCCTCGAAGTCGCGCCGCACGCGCTTGGGCGGGAACTGGATGTGGCGCTCGTCGGCCAGGGCCTCGGACACGAGGCTCCAGGCCCCGTCCTCGGGACCGATCCGCTGGCAGACCGGCACCTCCACGCCGTCCAGGTGGATCTCGCTGAGCCGGTCGCCGTCCAGCGTCGGCAGGGCTCCCACGGCCACGCCGGGCGCCCGCAGGTCGACGATCAGCAGCGAGAGGCCCCGGCCGCGGCTCTCCTGGGTGCCGGTCCGGCACAGGAGCCACAGGTAGTCCATGTCCTGGGCGTAGCTCTGCCAGCACTTCTGGCCCTCGACCCGGTAGTGGTCGCCGCGCCGCTCGGCCCGGCAGCGCAGGCCCGCCAGATCCGAGCCGGCCTCGGGCTCCGAGTAGCCGAGGCTGAAGTGGAGCTCGCCCCGGCCGATGGGCGGGAGCCAGCGGCGCTTCTGCTCGTCGTCGCCGTGGCGCGCGATGGTCTTGGCCACGATGCCCGACGCCAGCGGGTTGCGGGCCGCCCGCGCAAGGGCCGCCTCGTCCCACAGGATGTACTCCCGGGTGATCGAGCGCTCCGGGCCGCCGGCGCCCGCCGGCCAGCCGAGCGAGAGCCAGCCGCGCTCGCCGAGGGCGCGGAAGAGCCGGCGCACCCGCTCCCACCGGCGCCCCTGGGCGAAGAAGCCGTCGAGATCGCGCCAGGGCGCCAGGAACTCCACCACCTCCTGGCGGAAGCGCTCCTCCTCCGGCGAGAAGGCCGCCCTCACGACTCGTCCTCGATGCGGGCGTTGGGGTCCGGATTCCAGCGCGGCGCGCGCTTCTCGCCGAAGGCCCGGGGCCCCTCCCGGAAGTCCGGGTGGCCCCAGTGCAGGCGCAGCAGGTTCCAGGCTGCGTCGAGGGCCTCGCCGTAGCCGCGCTCGAGCCCGCCCCACACGGCCTGCTTCGAGAGCGCCATGGCCTGGGGCGAGTTCTTCAGCATCGAGCGGGCGATCGCGAGGGCCGCCGGCAGCACGTCCGCCGGCGCCTCGACCAGCTCGTCCACCAGGCCCAGCTGGTGCGCGCGCTCGGCGGGCATGCGGAAGTCGCGGCCCTGGAGCGTCATGCGCAGCGCCGAGCCCAGGGGCAGGCGCCGGGCCAGGCCCACGTTCTCGAGCGCCCCCACCATGCCGACGTTCACGTGCGTGTCCATGAACGCCGCGTTGCGCGACGCCACCACGATGTCCGCATCCACGACGAAGTGGAGCCCCCCACCGACGCAGAGCCCCTGCACACCGCAGATGACGGGCTTCCACACCCGGTTCTGGTGCGGCGACCAGTGGACCGCCTGCTCGAGGGGGCGGTTGTCGAAGACCGACGCGGCCTCCTCGCCCTCGGCCTGGCCCACGTCGAAGCCGGTGCAGAAGTGCCGCTCGCCCGCGGCGGTGACGATCGCGACCCGGATCGCGGGATCGTCCCGCACCTCGCTCCAGATCGCGCGAAAGACCGCCATCATGGAAGGGGTCAGCGAGTTGCCCTTCGCGGGGCGGTCGAGCGTGATGACCGCGATGCCGTCCGGGCGTTTCTCGTAGCGTAGGCCGGCGAGCGGCTTGCCAAGATCGACTCCTGCCATGGGACCTCCTCTAGAGACCGTACGGCGCGAGCAGTGCGGCGCGCGCCGGCGCGTCGCGCTCGGGATCCGATGCGAGCTGGCGAATCCTGCGCGAGACGTGGAAGGCGGGGCCCTCCAGCGTGATGCCGACGGCCCCGAACACCTGATGAGCGGTGTGCACGGCGCCGAGCGCAGCGCGCGCCGCCGAGAGCCGCGCGGCGCCCACCGCCGCGCTCGCATCTGGAGCGAGCGACTCCCCGCCTGCACGGTCGAAGCGGAAGGCCGCGGCGCGCGCGAGCGTCGCGG